>Ga0233425_10001540_pt1 | contig 51122 bp, 43 predicted proteins | sample Watercolumn_Towu_2_FD_181712 | JGI IMG/M metagenome (GOLD analysis project Ga0233425, IMG submission 181712) | Freshwater microbial communities from Lake Towuti, South Sulawesi, Indonesia - Watercolumn_Towuti2014_140_MG | ecosystem: Environmental > Aquatic > Freshwater > Lake | place...
TGCCTGGTTGCCGACGTGGCGGAATTGGCAGACGCGCTAGACTCAAAATCTCGTTGGTGATCAAGGACTTACATGGAACCATTTGGACTGGAAGAGCCTCGGGGCGGGAAATTCCTGCCGTTTTGGCCCCACCGGGCCTGAATTGGCCCCTATTCAGGAAGCCCGGGATACAAAACGGGATACAACGCGGGGGAGCGCCACACCAGAGTTCGCTCGGTTGTGTTCGAGACGTTGGCCGGACTGGAGGGAGATACCTCAGGGCAAACGACCTTTACCTGTCCCCGCGAGCGGCGCTAGTCGCGTTCGTGATGAGTTTGCCGAGGTCAACGTCCAGGGCTTCCGCCATGCGCAGAACGGTCTCAAGCGACGGCTTCTTGAGGCCGCGCTCGACATACCCGACCATTTGCTGGGAGACGCCCGCGTTCTGGGCCACCGCGTATTTCGAAAGTCGGCGGCCTTCCCGGGCCTTTTGAAGTTGGTGAATGACCTCGCTGCAGACGGCGTGGTATTGCTTGTCAGTGAGCACGCACGACCGATAGATGAAAGAAGACTTGACGGCATACTTCCCTAGAGTTACGTATCCGGCATGATCAAACGCCGTCTTGGACCCGACCCGCACGCGGGCGGCAGGCAGACTGCCGCCTGTCGTGGTTGCCCCGACATCTTTGAACTCGATTCCGGTGACTTCGCCTTGATCGGCCCGGACATCACCGCCCGCGCCGTGGACCATCTTCCGGCAACGGCCAGTTGCGGACCGGACGAGCGGATTATTCTCTTGCCGCGCCGGACCCTGGTCCTGGCCAAACCCGACATTCCGGACACGGTCTAGCCCGCTGGGCAAGAGAGACCGGGTGTGCTACACTCCCCGGCATGGGAGTTACCACTTGGCTTGGCCAAAACTGGTTTGTCCTGCTCCAGACTGTCGGGATCGTCGCCAGCCTCCTCTTTACCGCTGCCGCCTTCCGCCAGGACCGGCACGAACGCCAACTCCTCAACCTCCTCCACATCACCGACCGTCATCGGGACATTTGGCGGGAGTTCTACGGGCGGCCTGACCTCTGGCGCGTCGTTGACCCGGCGGCCAATCCGAGACGCCGACCGGTCACTGACCGGGAAGAACTGTTCGTGACTTTGATCATCCTTCACCTGGTAACCGTTCACCGGGCCATCAAACAGGGCCTGGTCTCACGCCTGGGGGGGGTCCGGCAGGACATCCGCGAATTCTTCACGCTGCCCCTGCCGAAGGCGGTCTGGCAGAAGATCAGCCCGCTCCACGAGCCGGAGTTCGTAAGGTTTGTGGAGGGGTGCCGACAGGGTGCGGGCCTAACTCCCTGAACCCCGCCCCCCCCACCAAACCCACGGCTTGTAGTTGACTCAGGTCCACTAATTCTGTAAGCTTATCCTGTTGACACCGACAATGAAAACACTGGGCGAACGGATACGGGAACTGCGAGCCGAGCGTGACTTGTCGTTGCGCGAGCTTGCCGACAAGCTCGGCGGTATGTCTGCGGCGTTTCTCTCCGACGTCGAACTGGGACGCCGGTACCCATCCGAAAAGGTCCTTGCCGACATGGCAAGAGTTCTGGGCGTCGCTACCGAGGAACTGAAGAAGCACGATGCGCGGCCGGCGGTTGAGGATCTCAAACGTCTCGCCACAGCAAATCCCGCCTATGGGCTTGCTTTCAGGCGGATAATCGACAAGGGCATGACCGCGGACGAGTTGATGCGGAAACTGGAAGGGAAGAAAGCTAACCGGAAAACGACCCAATGAAGACTTTCCGCTCCACAAGAGGCCCGTTCAACGAACGCCCCTTCTTCACTCTCAAAGAGATTGAAGACGTTTGTCTCGAGGCACTTACGCTGGCACAACTCTTACCGAGCGAGCCCGGACCGGTGCGGATTGAGCGCTTCATCGAGAAGAAGTTCGGTGTCACCCCGAACTACGAAGTCCTGCCCGAAGGTGTGCTCGGTTTTACCAGGTTCGGGCCAAAGGGTGTCGAAGCCGTCATGGTGTCCAAAGCACTGGCTGAAGATATCACCAAAACTTCGGATCGGCGGGTTACCACAACTCTCGCACACGAAGCGGGGCACGGCTTGCTTCACAGTTACCTCTTCGTCCTTGGTGACCAAACAGCGCCTCTGTTCGATGGGGAGGTCCAACCCGACTCGCCCAAGATCATGTGTCGCCAGGGGAGTGTGCTGAAGGATGTTGGTCAGGGTGCGTACGACGGCCGCTGGTGGGAATACCAGGCGAACCAGGCCATGGGGGCACTTCTTCTCCCCCGAGCACTCGTTGCCCAATGCCTCCGCCCCATCCTTGTCGCGACCGGTTCACTTGGCAATCCGGTTCTCAAAACGGCGCACCGTGCCAAAGCCATCCAACTCCTGTCCGAAAGCTTCCAGGTGAACCCGATAGTTGCCCGCATTCGTCTAGACCAGCTTCATCCGGAAAAAGACGAACGCCAGTTGACACTTTAATTTTTTTTGCTAAACTGTAAGCTAAGTAAGCGTACACACGCTGTGTTCGCGTACGATTATCAACCGCTCCGGCCGTCTGGGGACGGTCGGGCACAACCATAAGGAACATGAACGCAAACAAAATCATAGTGAGCGTGGGCTACACAGGCCACGATCCTTACCACGGCGAGTTTGCCCCGGAGACTCCGGCTGGAACTGTGAAGCGCAAGGCCATGCACCAGTTCGGCCTGGAGGAAAGCGCCGGCGACCAGTACGTGCTGGCCTTCCAGGGCACGCACCTCGACGACCACACCAAGCTCGGTGATCTTCGGCGCAGCCCGCTCGACCTGGTCTTGCTGCTCAAGAAGCCCCAAGAGAAAGGCCATGGCCGATAGGCTCGGTGAATTCCTAGCCGCCCACGACTGGGAGATTCTCCAGATCGTCAAGGGCTGGCAGGTCGAGCGTGACCCGGTCGCAACGGACGTTGTCCGCTTGACCCTGCCAGCCCGCGATGGAGAGCGGTACCTCGTCCGGTTCGTCTGCGACCTCTATCCGGAGCGCCCGCCGTCCGTAAGCTTCGTAAACTCGGACGGCTCCGCGGGCGATCGGCGTGCTTGGCCAAGAGGCAACGCCACATTCCATCAAGTGGTTAAGCTGCCATCTGAATCATTCCTGTGCACCGACCTCACTCGTGAGGGTCTTAACCACCATCCGGATTGGGTTGGTCGTTCGACGGCATGGGATGGCACCACCCACACCCTAATGCATTTGTTCAATTACATCCATGATGATTTACTCAACTCACCAGACTACCAGGGCCGTGCCAGTTAGGAGAATCGTGGTCTCCACGAAACTCTGGCTAGACACGTGGCTCGGCTTGCGCCAGCGGGGTGGCGGACGGGTCGAAAGCGCGGCTGTGTGGGGAGGGCGGCGGGACGTGCTTGGCGAAGTCGTCGAAGGGGTGTACTTTCTCGATGATCTGCCAGGGGGCCTTCAGCGCTCGGCATTCCACCGCGTTTCTAGCCGGGCCACTGCCGAACTCTTCTCAGATCTCCAACGGGATCGACGGTTGATCGTTGCCGACATCCACACCCATCCAACAGGATGGGTTGGGCTCTCTGGGCTTGATCAAGCGAACCCCATTGAGTTCCGAAATGGTCTTTATGCGCTCGTCCTGCCGTCGTACGGAATCCCGTCGCCGTCGCTCGCAATCGCCGGGGTGCATGAATATCTGGGCAAGGGCAAGTGGCGAGAGCTTTCCCAATCACAGAAGCGCACAGCGTTCGTATTCACCCCCTCGTCATGAACATCTCCCGAATCGACAAGGCCGTTGCGACGCTGCGCGAGGATCAGACACTGGCCGACGCGGCACAAGTTCGGCACAAAGACGTCGACATTCTGCTGCCGTCAGAGTTGTGTCCGTCGCTCCGGTTGCTTGCACGCATCGCGACGGCTCTGCTCTTACGGTGCTTCAAGGGAGCAGTCCGTGTGCACGACCCCATGCCGGATCTCGATCTGGCTACACAACTGGAGACCGAGGCTAGGAGAGCGGGGGCAACGGAACGGCTGGTTCTTCACTCTCTCACTACGGGACCTTGGAGACTCGCCCTGGGGCAAGAGGTAGACGGCGCTGTTTCGGCTGACGCGTCTGGTTGGACGGCTCGCGTCAACCGCGCGTTCGGTGTGCGAGAGCGGGCAGCAGTTCCTGCGATAGCATTCGCAGCGGCCTGTGCCGTGGCAAAGCTTTTTGACTACGCAATCCGTGGTGCCGACAGGCACCTTTTTGAAGCATGGGACTTCTGCCTCCTGCGTTTCCAGGCGGGAGACCAGAAACCGTTGACCGCGGAGGCGGATGTTCACCTTGGGCGTATTGCTTTGCTCGGCGCGGGCGGAATCGGCTCTGCCCTGGGCCTCATCCTTGCACTGTCGGAGTGGGGTGGCGAGTTGCATGTCATTGACTCCGATTCATTCGAAGAGCCGAATCTGGAGACCTGCGTTTTCGCCGATATCGCGGACGTGCGTCGGCCGATACGTAAAGCCCTGGCCCTTGCCAATGCATTCCAAGGTCACCGGATTCACGCGACCGAACGTCATTGCCGGTTGAAAGCCAACGACCCGTTATTGAAGGAATCATGGGATGCCTTTCTGTGTGCGGTTGACAATCTCGAAACCAGACTCGTACTCGATGATGTAAACGCGGCGATTCTACTTAATGCCGGGCTCGGCGCCACCAAGGCGGATGCAGGGTGGGTTCTGTGGTCCCAGCACGGGAAAGGTGACCATAGATTGTCAACGCTCTACCGCGATGGGGAGCGAATTGGGCCAGTGGGAAGCCACGTCCCGAATGACTTCGTTGAAGAGTGCAGTCGTATGAGCTATCTCGGCGTTTCATTGGCGTTGCCGTTTGCAGGATTGGTCGCCGGGAGCCTCTTGGCAACAAGTCTGTTCCGCCGCGCTACTGGGCGCGGAGTCGAGACGACCCTTATGCAGCTCGATCTACTCAACAAGCAGCAGTGCGTAACGCTCCTCACACCTCGACGACCGTAATGCGCGGAAAGCCAGGATCATCACCCGCCTTCTGCCGGCCTCGGTATCTGACGAAGAGATGCTCCGACGCATTCCGCAGGGAGCTTGGCATCTCCCTGCATACCCTCCTTCGGCAGGTTCGATCGTTGGATTCTCTTGGCCGCGGGAGCCTGTGCCCGGCTTCCCGGCGATGGCCGGGACGAGCGATTATTTACGAGGTCCTTCGCCGCGCTCCGTGCAGATCGCATGTTACCGTTTCAGGTTGACGCCGAGGCAGCGCTGATGCAATCTCTGTCCATGACGGTACCCCCAACTGACGCGCCCGCTCCAACTGCTCCCGAAGCCCCGTCGTCGGGACAGGACATCGCACCCGCGCAAGCACAGGCATCGCCCACAGGCACCCCGACGCAGAATCGCGACCAAGCCCAAGGCACAAGTGCGTCGCCTAGGTCATCTGCGATCGATCCGTACCAGGAGTTCCTGCGATTAATAACCGAGAAATACCCCCTCAACAGACTCGACGATTTGCGGTCGCTTGTCCGCCAGATACTTGAAACCGAGGTGCAAGCCAAATCAATCGCAGGAACCTACAACTGGCTTGTGATCCATGACCCACTTCAGATGGCTCGCCCAGACGCGGACAGGATTTACCGTGCTATTGGGACCTTCAGGGAACGGCGCCCGATTGCCCTGATTATCACGTCGGGAGGGGGCGCAATTGAACCAGCCTATCTTATCAGCAACCTATGTAGGGAATCTGCATCAATGAAGTTCGTTGCCGTGGTTCCCCGGCGTGCGAAATCCGGCGCTACCTTGCTTTGTTGCGGTGCTGATGAAATACACATGGGCCAGATGAGCGAACTGGGGCCTATCGATCCCCAGTTTAATGGCCTGCCAGCGCTTGGCCTCAAGAATGCGGTCCAGCATCTGGCCGAATTGGCGAGCCAGTTTCCGAAGGCCGCGGACATGTTCGCAAAGTACCTCGCCATTTCATTGGAGCCGGTCAGTTTAGGCCACTATGAACGGGTTGCCGAGTCCTCGGCGCAGTACGCAGAGCGGCTTCTCAGAAAACGGACTGTCGCTTTGAAGGGAACGCCCGCAGACGTGGCCAAACACCTTGTGTATGGGTACAAGGACCACGGTTTTGTAATCGAGAGAACGGAGGCGGAGTCCATTTTTGGGGTCGATATGGTTAAGAGTGGAACGCCTGAATACGAGGTCGGGAACAGCGTCTATATTGCCTTGTCGATCATCTCAGAAATGTGTGAGACGGCTGGATACGACCTCTACCTCTATGGCACCCCCAATTCCGAGTGTGTTTTCGTCCCCAGAAGGAAACACGCCGGAGCTCCGCCGTCCTTTCGTGGCTGATGTATGCGCTCCCCTTGTTGCGGAGACGAGCACTGTGTCCTTTGCTTTTGTCGCGGGTAGTCACGCGTTCAACTCTCTGCTATTCTGGAGGCCGAGGGTAACCCTGGCGGTGTGTTCGAACTGAACCACAGGACCAGTCTCTGGAACAGGTCATCCAAAGTTCGAGGTATGTCTCGATGCGGGGCACCGTTCATCGTTTCAAGCCGGTTTGCGACCTCCGAAAACGGAATCGAGAGCTTCACTGCAAGGTCTTTCCCGTCCATCTGCCGGTTCGAGGTGACAATTCCGAGTAATTCGCGTTTTTCCTCCGCCAATCCCATCTCGTAGCCCAACAGAGCGCTGCCGGCCAGTTCGAGGAATTCGGCGAGGCGATCCGGGAGCGACCGCGTGTTTGCTTTCGCGGCGGCCAGGTTTTCCTCCACACCCTTTCGTTCGAGGAGCAGGGCGGTTTTGCGTTGCTCGAACAGGGCCTTGTCGATAACGCCGTCCAGGAAGGCATCGGTCAGGCGGTTCAGGCGATCCTGCAATTGATCGAGGTGTAGCGACAGGGCCTTGCTTTGGTCTTCCTGCTGTTTGCCCCAGTCTGCCTTCATCGAAACCAACCTCTCCCGGAAGTAGGCTTTCTCTTCCTCACTGAAGCTCAGAAGACTCAGGGCCTGCCGGACGGCAGCATCAACCGTTTCCTCCCGGACACAGGTCACCGGGCAGCTTCTGCCGTGGCAGCGGTAGTAGGCATGGCCCTTCTGGCGCTCGCCAACGAGCGAGTAACCGCAGCGAGCACAGGCAAGGAGCCGCCGGAACAGGAAGCCGTGCTTGACCGTCCGGGTGTTGGTCTTGCCCCGGAGGATGTCCTGGACCCGCTTGAAGAGGGACTGCGGGATGAGCGGTGGATGAGCGCCCTGGAAAGTCTCGCCGGTTCGCCGGAGGTGGATGAGGCCCGTGTAGAAGGGGTTGTTGAGCATGGTCGAGAAGCCAGTCCGCGTGACCTTCCCGCCCCGACAGTTGCGCAGGCCGAGCCGGTGCATCTCGTCGATGAGGCGTTCCAGGTTGTATCCCCCGGTGGCATAGAGCTCGAAGGCCTTCCGTACTAGGGGGGCTTTCACCGGGTCCGGTTCTTTGGCCCTGCCCTTGCCCCGGTCGAGATAGCCCAAGGGGGCGGGCAGCGGGTAAAGGCCCTGCTTGATGCGGCCGTAGAACCCCTTGCGGGTTTCCTCTTTGAGGTTACGGATGTAGTCGGCGGCCACTACTGCCTGGATGTCGGCGGACAACCTGCCTCCCCGAGAGTGGAGGTCGAGGCTCTCGTTGACGAAGTGGACCTCTACGCCGTGGTCAATCATCTCGCCCAAGTCAGCCCAGTCCTTGAGGTTGCGGGCGCTCCGGTCGATCTTGTGGATGATGACACCACTGGCCTTGGCTTGGCGGAGCAGCCGAAGCATCTGGTTGAAGACCGGTCGGCCCCGCTTGGCGGCGGTCACCCGTTCCTCGAACCACGAGACAACAGCCAAGCCGTTGCGCTCGGCATAGCGGAGAATGGCATCGTGCTGCTCCTGGAGCGACACGCCTTTCTCCCCCTGTTTGGCCGTGGAGACACGGGTGTACCCAAAATACTGCTTCATGGTGACGGTGCTGATTCCTGTGGTGGTTCCGACGAAGGACTCGACCTTGGCGGTGTACAGGATACCGTACGGTACCGGGCGAGCAAGGCCCGGAACTGTGCATAACTGGCGGGGTGGGCGGTGAGCCGTTCATAGATGCGGAGCACCAGAGCAAGGTAACGGTCGAGGTTGACTTCGGCCTCGGCCAACTCGGCGTCGGTCAAGTGCGGATACAGATTGCGGATGCTCTGAGATGGGCAGGTGTCCATGTTCGCCAGAGCATATCGCTCTGGCCAGCGCGGCAAAGGGAGGGCAGGTTGCCTTCGCCGGCACACTCGGCTCCGCTTACCTCCAGTCTTTACGGAGCACGGACCACCATCCAGGACTCGACGAAATGGGAAACCCCTGGGCCATCCCCACCATAGTACAAGCCTTCGCCGTAAAAACTGCCGATCTCCTTCTGCGCCCACACGAAGGAAATCCGAATGCGATACTGTCCAGGTTCCGGGGGTGCTTTGAATTCGAACTCCTTGACCACCGTACGTGCTGGTCCTTGAAGCTCCCCATTCTCAAGGAAACACACTGGCGTGTCGGGTTGCCATTCAGCTAGAACGGTTTTGAAAACTCGTGCATGGGGGTTAATGGGGGCCTTGTCCCGTCCCGAACGAAGCGAGTAGACAAGCCGCGAGTGGACGACTTGTCCCGTAGAGACCAATCTTGGGAGATCCCACGAATCGATCCTAAACATATCCGTGCCCTCACCGATTTCGGTCCCAGGATTAAAGCACATGATCCGCCCCTTCCGTAACGCTTCAAGAAAGAAATCATGTCGTGCCGGTGCGGATGGTGTCAAGGCGGCTGCGCCAGTCTTCCTGTTATCGGCTTCTTTCTCTAGCCCTTCCACCCGTGCTTTGAGACGTGTCTTCTCAAAATCAAGTTTATCCACTTGTGATCTTGTCATTTCCTTCCCCAGTCGGTAACCACAAAAGCCACCAACGCAAAGGCTTACGAACACGCATACCAGCATGCTCACAGTGGCTGCTCTGATCACCGCGCCTGCGAGCGTCTTTATCGGACTGAGAAGCCAGTCCAACACATTACGCCCACTGTGGTCACTTTCTGCGCTCATTTGTCACCTGATCACACCACGGAAGAAGCGAATCGAATCGCCAGCTTGCATCGTGATTGCAGTTCTGCCCGTTGTATTGGTTAGGCAGTTCACATATCTCCAACTAACTAGGTCGCTCGATCCTTCAAGAATGTACGCCAGGCCTATCGCTAAATCGAGTTCTAATTCGGTTAAAGCTCCGCTCGTTGTGGCTCTGGTGAACCGGAAAGGCATGGGGTCTGGGAACAGTTCTAAGCGTCGAATCCAATAATGGGTACACAACTCTTCGGCCACAAGCGCGATGATGTTCTCGCCTTCGGCAAGGCTAAGCGTCCACGTGTCCGTCACAAACCCATGCGAGCCTTCGTGCTGTTCGGCGGGATCAAACCACTGGGCCAGCGCAACGCCGTTGAGATAAAGCGACACAGGTGAATAGCCGTCGTTGCTACAATCGGTGGACGCCGAGGTCAAGTGATTGACTACCAAAAGATAGGTTCCTGACCCTGGTGCAAGGACCTTCGCGCTAAAGCCGCTTCCTTGGCTCATCACGCGCCAGCTGTTCGGTTCGCTGGAATTGGGAACAAAGTCGCCTGATACTTCAATATCCATCTCGCGGGAGACAATCCCTCGGCTGCTGAACACGCCGAGGTACGGGGCGGTAAGTGGGTAGACGGTGACCGTTTGTGAGCTCGCAAAAGTGTTGTTGCTTTCATCAGGGTCGAGTCCCGCGGGCAAGCGCGTGCGTACAATAGGGTGATAAGGACCTGCCGCTGGAGTCGGGACCTGCAAGAACGAGCGCCCAGTTGGCGAGAGCTGCACTACAACAGATGCACCTGGAGCGAGGGGTAGGGCGAATGTCACGTCCCCCAAGAACAGGCTGGCGCTAGGCGCAGTCGTCTCGTTGGTCGCGAGATAAAACTCCGCCACGACCGGGGTATCACTCATTAGCGGGGCAGGTCCGTGATTCAGAAGGCTGAAAGAAATACCTTCCGGGTGCTGGTATGTGTCCAGAGTAGTTGGTCCGAAAGCAAGATCAGCAACTTCGAGATCCACTTGGTTGGGTAACACCGCTGATACCACAGCATGCTTAGGGACCATCGAGGGCGCGTTGCTTGCGGCGGGGAACATTGTGGCACCGAGACACGCACCCCGAACGGTTTGCGTCGCCGAACAGGCGAAGAGTGCAAAACACCAACTCCAGAAGCAGAGCAGGAGGAATGCTTTCACAAACAAGAGTATACGGATGCGGAGGAGCATCGTCAACATGAAAGTGCGCTTGTTATGTCGTGCGAATTGCGACGCAGGCGAGCAAAGTGGCGGACGCAATGTAACAAGGCAATCGCGGATTACACCTACCAATGCACAGCGGAATATGCAGGGATCTCATCTTGCAGCTTGGCAGTGTCTCCAGGCCGACAGGGCATCTGACGTAGAGTCAACAGAAAGTCCGCGGCCGGAATTGGCTTGGCTCGTTCGGCGAATGGTAGAAGATGTTTCGGCTTGGGTGACCGTCGCTCTCCTCGCGCGGAACCTTCTCCTCCACCCCCTGCGCTTGGCAGTGATGGTTGCCCAGGTCAATGAGTTGCTCGCCGAATGTTGCCAGTCGGCAACATGAATCTAACCACTTCCGAAGCAGGCCGATACGGCGCGAACTCCCCGCTTTCACTCCTGGGGGGCTTGGCTCTCACTGCCCGCCGGTGGTAGACACGGCATGAGCGTGTGCGGCACCGGGCCGCTCGTTTCACCGGCACCACAAGCGCTCCCCAGCCCCCGAAGAGGATCGTGTCAGCGAGGACGTTTGCCTCCTTCACCCGTTAACGCCCGCTCCCGGGGAGGCTCTCTTCCTGTAACTCGAAAGCCTCCTCGGCAATCCCCACGGCCCAGCAGAACAATTCGTGCTCGTACCACACTTCAACGGTCGCCGAGGTAAACCAGCGAGTCTCCTCGACCGACCAAGGCGGGGGAGAGACGGTAGTCGGTGCCTCACCCGGCTCGGCACCGGTATGATAGCGCCCTTGGGCGGCGTGGATGGCTTCCCGGAGGAAGAAGGCCGGGCTGTTACCGAGTCGAGGCCACACTCCTGTGCTGGCCCACCCTAGCGCGGCCGTGATGACTTCCTTCTTGGCTCCGCCAGCCATGTCCTCCAACTGCTTCCGTATGGCAGCGAGCGGCAGCCATTCCCCGGCATGGTCGTACACCGGCTCAGGGCACCAAGCGGTGCGCGGCGCGGTCTGCATCGCGAGCTCAAGCGCCAACCGGCACCAGCCTGGGGGCGGGTCATCCATGAATGATGTCGTGCCTGACTGCCGACAGTGTCGTCGGAAACGCCCTGGATTTCAAGTGTCGCGCCGGGACCTTCACCTTGGCGCGCTCGTGTCTGGATGGTCAGGCAAGCCCCCGGGCCTCCTTCGGAGTGTTGCCAGTCGGCAACAACCTCCTACGTCCCTTTACACCATGGGGTGACGTCGGCATTCGCCACCCAAGCGAGCAACCCGGGTGCCGACAGACGCGAGTCAGGGAGCGTCATCGATTTCGAGCTTCAGTCTCCGGCGGTCGCAGTCGAAGGAAATGCTCACTTTCTCCAGCGAAGCGGAGCGGATCACGCTCGACGCCAGGTCTATGAAGGTAACGTACTGGGGGGTGCATCTTTCGATCCGGTAATCGCGGAACTCAGGCTGTCTGGGAAAGCCGATCCGCGTCAGTCGCACCGGGTTGGCTCGCAGGAAACGCACCGAGACAAGCTTCAGCTTCCAATCGAGAATCACCCTCGCCTTGTCGTGACGCGAAGCGATCAGGTCCTCGTAGACTCGCTCGGTCGCTCGCACTGACTCTGAACCGACTCGCACGTACGCCGGGCCGGCAAAGTGGGGCTTCGTGGTGCTTGAGGGGATGACGATGGCCACAATCTCCTTGCCGTCAACCGAGAGGAGCCGAGGGTGGCACTGGATGGGTGGGTAGCAGTCCTGCTCTGCGGTCTGTCGGACTTCCCGTTGGATTTTGTCGGCATTGGAAACTCCGACCACCTGTCCGTCATCGGCCATCCCGATCGCCAACACGGCGTCTTCTCCGCTCGCAACGGTATTGGCGAAGGCCACGAGCGCCTTTCGGATGTCCGCTTGGTTCGGCAGCGAACGCTTACGCTCGACAAGGTGGGACTCCGAGCCCTGAACCAATGCCAGAATTTGTTGATCGGAAAGCACGAGCGAGAATACGGAGCGACAGCGGGCCGGGCAACCGTAACCTTGCCTCTCCCGGCAGCTCTACCCCCCTCGGTACCAGGGTGCTGGTGAGCTACGCTGGGACCGCATGCAGTCCTTCAAGGAAGCGGCAGCCGACGCCAAGTTACCCCAACGGGACCTCCCGACGGTCTCGACCGTCCTTCGCGACGGCACGGTTGTCGAGATGGTCTACCGCCCAAACGAGCGGGAGACCGCCTTTGCCGTCTGGCAGAACGGCACGTGGCGGATGGAGCAGCATATCGCCCTCGATCCCCTCCACCGTCTGGTCCCGTACTCACCCCACAACAACCTGGTGAAGAACGAGGTCATCCTCTTTCCCTCCGAGCCCGAGGAGTACGGCGCCGACGCCGAATTGGTGGCCGCCCTGCAACGGTTCATCCACCGCTATGTCGATCTTACTCCTCGCTTCGAGAAACTGGCGAGCTACTACATCCTGTTCTCCTGGGTCCACGATGGTTTCAACGAATTGCCCTACCTTCGGGTCCGGGGTGATCCGGGAAGCGGCAAGACCCGGTTCCTCCTCACCGTGGGCTCTCTCTGCTACAAACCCATCTTCGCCTCCGGGGCCTCGACCGTCTCACCCCTCTTCCGCATCCTGGACGCCTTCCACGGCACCCTCCTCATCGACGAGGGTGACTTCCGGTTCAGTGACGAAACGACCGAGATCGCCAAAATCCTCAACAACGGGAACGTCCGAGGTTTCCCCGTACTCAGGAGCGAGGTGAACACGAGGGGCGAGTACAACCCGAGGGCTTACCACGTCTTTGGCCCCAAGCTCGTCGCCACCCGGGGCTTCTTCACCGACCGTGCCCTGGAGAGCCGGTTCTTCACCGAGGAGATGGGGCAACTGAAACTCCGCTACGAGGTGCCCATCAACCTGCCCGCAAGCCACAAGGAGGAGGCCCTGCACCTGCGCAACCAGCTCCTCCTGTTCCGGTTCAGGAACCTCCATCGGCAAGTGGTCGCTGACCACCTGGTGGACCGGACCATTGAACCGCGCCTCAACCAAATCTTCGTGCCACTCCTCTCCATCATCGAGGACGAAAAGGTCCGGGAAGAGTTCCGGGAAGTGGCCAGGCAGTACCACCACGACATGGTGAGCGACCGTGGCCTCGACGCCGAGGCCCAGGTGCTGGAGACCATCCAGAGCCTCCTTGCTGCACCCGAGACCACCACGCTCACGGTAGGCGAAATCACCACGCGGTTTGCCGAGATATACGGCGACGAGTACGAGCGCAAGATCACCACCAAGTACGTGGGCTTCCTGCTCAGGAAACGGCTGAACCTGAAGACCGAGCGGACCAAGGACGGCTACATCATTGCCGGGAAGGAACTGGAAAAACTGCCCCGGCTGTATGAGCGGTACGGACTGCCGAGAGCCCCGGTGCCCCAACCGTTGCCCCAGGACCCCCCGGTGAACATCGAACAAGGGCAAAATGAAGTTCACCCCTGACGTTCACCCGGAACGAGCCAGCAACAGGGCCACAGAATGGGAACGGGTGAACGTGTGAACATCAGGGAGGGGGATGGCAGGGGGTAACGGCAGGCTGGCTACCGACCACACCCCGGTGCGACGTTCACAAGTTCACCAAAACTGGATTCCGTGAAGCGGCAGAAAGGTCTTCGGGAAAAGCCGATGTTCACCCTGAAGTTCATCCAAAGTTCACACGTTCACCGGTCTCACCCGTTTTCATGCTCAGACGCCACCATACAACTGATACATCGCCCAGGACCGGCCCCACCAGGGGCCCCGCCATGCCCGGGACACCCCGATGGCAGGAGGCGGCCCCGGGGCACACGAGCCACCGGCGCCTCACCGCCTTCCCGTACTACGGCGGCAAGTTCGTCCACCTCAAGTTCATCCTGCCCCTCTTACCCCAGCACTACCGCCATTTCTGCGAGCCCTTCGGCGGTTCGGCCGCCGTCCTCCTCAACCGCCCGCCCGCTCCCATCGAAACCTACAACGACCTGGACGGCGAAGCAGTCAGCTTCTTCACCTGCCTGCGAGAGCATCCAACCCGTCTGCGTCGCTTCCTGCGTGCCACCCCGTACGCACGGCAGGAGTTCGCCGCGGCCTGCCGGAAAGACGACATCGTTTCTTCGCTCGAACGCGCCCGACGTTTCTTCATCCGCGCCCACCAGAGCTTCAACGCCCTAGCCCAAACCACTTCACCCGGCCAGTGGTCCTACGCTCGAGAGACCTCCAGGCGGGGCATGTCCGCCGTTGTCTCCCAGTGGCTCTCCGGCATTGAGCGGCTGCCCGACGTGGCGGAGCGCTTCCGGCGTGTCCAGCTTGAACACGCACCAGCCATCGAGGTGATCCGGCGCTACGACGCCCCCGACACCCTGTTCTACTGCGACCCGCCGTATCCCACGGAGGCACGCCAGTCCCAGAACACCTACGCCTACGAGATGAGCGACACCGACCACGAGGAACTGGCTGAGGTGCTCCACCACGTCGAAGGTACTGTGGCGATCTCCGGCTACCGCTGTCCGCTCATGGACCGGCTCTACGGCGACTGGCGACGGGTGGATGCGCCACCCAAGAGACGCCGTTCCCGCAACGGCCCGCGGGTGGAGTCAGTGTGGATGAGTTACGGGCCTCACACCGACTAACCTCGTCGGCGGGTGCTGACGAATGTCGGTGGGGCAACTCAGTACTGTAGCAGGTGGGATCAGACACGCTCACGTCGCCTCGCCTCCGCGTTGTCGCCTCGCGTTTCCATCAGCCTTGCGGCAGGCTGGCTAGAAACTCAACGATCATGCAAACGACAGACAATCTGTTGGGGCGTCTCGGAGTGACGACAAAGACAGGTGAGGAGCCGTTCCGTTCGAATGGGGCGTCCCTCGAATACACCCTCCTGGACTTCTGGCGGTGGAGCGTTTCCGACTTGGTCAGCAATGCCACCCGGGGCCGCCTTGCGGAGTTCATCGTGGCGAGGGCGCTTGGTATCTGCACAGAAGGCATTCGCGACGAGTGGGCCGCTTACGACTTAGTAACGCCGGAAGGCGTGAGAATCGAGGTCAAGTCCGCCGCGTACTTGCAGAGCTGGAGCCAGAGGCGGTTATCACCGATCCAGTTTATCACACGGAGGACGAGAGCTTGGGACCCGGAAACGAACATCCTCCACCAGAGCGCAGCCCGTCATGCCCACCTGTACGTGTTCGCCCTGCTCGCCCACACGGATAAGCGGAGCGTTGACCCACTCAATCTTGACCAGTGGACGTTCTATGTGCTGAGGACCGCCCTGCTGGACGCTCGGACGCGGAGCCAACATTCGATCACGCTGAAAACCCTGGAGCGACTCTCAGGTGGACCGGTGGATTACCATGGCCTCGGCACCCGGGTGGCGGAGGTTTCCAAGGCGTAAGATGGCGCATGGACCGGGCTCGTCGGCTTCATTGGCCTGGACGGTTGCCGAGATTCTCCCGCCCATGCGCCAGTGCGAAGGTACGGCTTGAGCCGACGCTTGAGTGTTCTTCGGGCGTGATGGATCAGGGCCTTGGTGGCAGAGAGTGACGTCCGCAGGACCGCCGCGATTTCCTCATACGACGACCCTTCCTCGCGAACAAGTTGAATGGCCAGGCGCTGCCGCTCGGGCAACGCGGCGACGGCTTCTTCGATCTTCCGTCGCAATTCCTCGTGGAGGAGGGCTTCCGCACCCGTTGGATGCCGGGCGTGGGCGTGGCACGGCTGCGCCTCCTCGCAGCGCTGACCCCGTTCACAGTCAAGCGGTTCGACCGCGCGCCGCGACCGTCGCCGAAGCTCGTTGAGGGAGAGATTCCGAGCGATGGCATACAACCAGGTCCAGAGCGTGGCAGCGGAGCAAAAGCCCCCGACGGACTTGAACACATGGAGGAAGACCTTCTGCGCCACATCCTCCGCTTCGATGGGGTCAGGCAGGATTCGAGTGACGGCACTCAGGATCGGCTGCTCGTACCTGTCCACCAGTTCCTCGAAGGCCAGCGCTTCGCCCTGCTTGAGCCGGAACACGAACAGACCATCCGGGTCCGACTTGGCGCTCACGGTTCGAGGTGCCGGCGCCCCCATCTGTCCTGAAAGCACCGGCGACCTCGCGGCTGCGGAGTGCCGGGTGTTAAGCCTCGGGACTGGGACGTTGACCTGGGCAGGCCCTGGGCCGTTGGAAAGGGAAGGCAGTCGGCACCACGCCCCGTCTTCGACCTGCACGCCCGTTGCCGCGGGTCTCGGAGGCGAGACGCCGCCAGCCCCTACCTGCTCGTTACGGTAACGGCTGACCGGTTGGACGAACGTTGTTTGGATCATGTTGGACGGCGTGCTTTGCTCTCCACTTCCGCCTGCTGCGCCAGGGGAGCTTTGAGCGTTTAATAGCAGTATTCATGCCGGGTAATGGTGTCTTGGGGCTGACTTCACCGGACTCTCCCGTGGCCCGGCGACAGGATGTTCACACCGACGAGGAGCCACGCGCCGTCAGGTTATGGTTTAATGTACGGGTGCGTTTCGTAGCGGGCGGAAGCTCGGCGGTTTTGTGTCAGTGGGCAGTCGCCGGGCTTTTGGTCGAACCCGGCCACCGAGCGGCACTGAAATTGTCAATCGGGCTACCGGTGCCACTGGGCAGAATCTTGGTCCGTCAGACAGTCCTCGACGAACTTCACGAACGGTTCGTCTTGCAGGTCCCGCACCTGCCGCCAGACCTTCCGTGGGATGGGAAGCGAAAAGAGGAGTTGAACATCCTTGCACAGCCCTTGGGGCTGCTTGAGCAGCCCAGTCTTCATCGTGAAGTAGGTGTTGGCGAGGTGGAGAATCAGGAAGATGACGAACAGTTCTTCTTCGGGCGTGACCGGCGAGGACTTGGGATCGGCGGCTGGATCAAGGATACGGGCCAGTTTCCGGTCGGAGCACATTCGCTCCCAGAGAGTGCGGTGCCGGTCGGTGAGGGCGATGAGGTTTCCGACCCGCCGAGCCTTCGCATCAAGAAGGAGGCCGGCAGCGGCAACGCCGAGGGCGGCGATAATGCCAGCGGTCTGGGTCAAGGCGAACCAGTGTTGTCCGAGCCAGGCGACGACTGCCATCCCCCCATTATACCCCCGCGTCCACGTTCTTTGCCACCTCACCCACCATGTCCCCTCGGCGACTGCCAAACTACCTCCGCACCCACCGGAAGCGTGCCCACCTCACCCAGGAGGAGGTAGCCTTCATCCTCGGTGGGGAGAGCGGCGCCCGAATCTCCCGGCATGAGCGCCGTCGGCAAAATCCCAATCTCCGAACCTTGCTGGCGTACGAAATCCTCTTTCGCACTCCCATTCGCGAGCTCTACGGCGGCGTCGCGGCCGATGTCGAGAAGGGGCTGGCGAAACGAGCTCGGCTTCTGCTGCAGAAACTCGCCAAGGCCGGGAAGCGATACCTCGCTGCCCGTAAGATTGACTCGCTGCTCGCCCGCCTCAAACCCAAGACCTCGCGAAATTCTGACCCGTGAGAGAATGGGGGCACCACCGGCTGCAACGTCGGTCGCTCTCTCGATGAGCAGGCCCGCACCTCTGACCCCGCTACAGTTCCCGCGGAATGTCCGGCCTGGCCAAGACCAGGGTCTTTCGCGGGATGACAACGATGCGTTCGTCCGGACCACAGCTTGCCCCCGGCAGTAACTGGCCGGTAGCCGCCTCAGTGATGTCCCGCCCGATGACGACGAAGTCGCCGTTCTCGAGTTCGAACACGTCCGGGCAGCCGCGCGCCCCTGGTGTGCGCGCACCATCGGCATGAGGATCAGGACCAAGCCTGCGCTTAAACATGGACGCACCATCGTGCTGAATTTCGCTCGTGTCAAATCGCCAGCGCAAACCAGCCGGGTCCGGTTTCGGACGACCGGTTCTGCCACGGCCCCCCACCCGTTTTCGGGAGAACTTGCCGAAACCAGCAAGAATGCCCCCCTTGGTTGGGCTTCTGGTTTTCGTAAACTGAACGGCGGAGCACCCACTCTTCACCTCCGGCTCCGCCTCCCATGTCTTTTCATAACCTGCCCAACTACCTCCGGACCTATCGCAGGCGCGTCGGCTTCTCCCAGGACGAAGTCGCCTACCTCCTGGGGGTCCAGACCGGCGCCCAGGTCTGCCGGTACGAACGCCATGCCCGCCGGCCAAGCCTGGAGACAGCCTGGTCCCTGGAGGTCATCCTCGGTGCGCCCGCCAGAGATCTTTTCCTGGGCGACTACCGGAAGGTCCAGGGCAGAGTGATTCAGCGTGCAGTCTTTTTGATCAAGAAACTCGGCGCCACGGTATCAGACCGGCGCGTCGCCCGGAAGCTGGAGACCCTGCGGGGGATCCTCTCGGCAAACCGGGCGGCGGGAGTCCAGCAACAGCCATGACGAGCAGTGCCACCGAACTCCGTGTCCTTGCCATTGACCCCACCACCCGGGGCTTTGCTTTCGCCGTCCTGGAAGGGCCACAGCGACTCATCGATTGGGGAGTCAAGAGTGTGCGCCACCACAAGCATGCTCTCTGTCTGGCGCGAGTGGCCGCTCAGATCAGGGTCTTTGACCCGGCGATCATCGTCCTTGAAAGACCAGTCGAGCGCCAGCCAGGGCGGTGCCAACGCGTCCGGCGGCTCATCGACGCGATCAAAACGCTCGCGGCCAAACATGGTGTCCAGGTTCGCCTGGTCTCCCGTAGGGAAGTCCGCCAGGTCTTTGCGACCTACGGTGCCTCCACCAAACACCAGATTGCCCAGGCAATCGGCAGGCAACTTCCCGAGCTCAGTGATCGCGTGCCCCGTTACCGCAAGCCCTGGATGAGCGAGGACTACCAGATGAACGTCTTTGACGCCGTGTCCTTTGCGCTGACCTGCTTCCACCTCCGGGAAGTCCGGCGGCTCCGCAGGTCACCGCATCATCCATGACGCCCACCAAACCAAACCGCATCCTGGCCATTGACCCCGGCACCCGCGAAATGGGCGTCGCCCTACTTGAGGGCAACACCCTGGTCTATCACGGCGTCAAGGTGATCAGGAAGGGCAAGACGCCATCCGACACCCTGAAACGGGCGATCGCAGTGGTCGAGCGCTTGTTCGACGATTTCCAACCCACTGTGCTGGTGGTCGAGAAGGCCTTCTTCGCTCGCAACCGGAACGTGGCGCTCCTCAACGTCTTGGTGGACGAAATCCAGGCACGGGCGCGGAGCCGAAAGCTCCGCGTTCTTGCCTTCGCCACCAGCACCGTGCGGAAGCAACTCTGCGGCAATGGCTGGGCTACCAAGGAAGACGTGGCCAAGCTCGTCGCCCACCGCTTCCCTGAACTCAAAGCCTACCTCGGCCAGAACCGGAAATGGAAAGATCGATTCCACGCCAACATGTTTGATGCGGTGGCGTTGGGGGTCATGGCCATAAACTTGCGGCGTGCCCATCGCGACCCCGATATGCACACAACGTCTGTGCGCTCCAGCCCAACCACTTCGATCAGAAACACTTTCACTCCCCAAGCAGCGACAGTGAGAGTTGGATCAGCTACATCAAACCCCGGGATGAGATGCCTCTGTGGTCCATCCGCCTCAGGACAACCCTTGCATTAGGGCGAGCATTCTCCTCTTGTGACCCCACTTCATAACACTATCTCAGCAAACAGAGGTAAGGGCAGTTGGCGATCAATGTCATGCCCAAGCCAATCGCCGAGAAGTGCTTGGCCAGAGAGAATCGTCGCCTGCAGGGCAGCCAGCTCGTTCAGAGCGACATCAGAGCACGTGCCTGACAACCCCGCCGTTCCCTCCCTGGGAACGATGACCTCGAAACCGCGCTGTATCGCCGACCGCCCAGTTTCGAGTACACATATTTCAGTAAGGAAGCCACACAACAGGAGTCTTTCAACGCCGCACTTCCAAAGCAGTGGTTCGAGACATGTATAAAGAAAGGCGTCCGCTGTGTGCTTTGTGATGATGAAGTCCGACGGCCTGATGTCGATCGCCTCAATCCTTGCGCCCCAAGTGCTCTCATTGCACACCTTTTGTCGATAGCCCAGCCGCCGGTGTCTTTTGATCAACGCCGGTAGTTTATACTTGTCGTCAAAAAAAGATTGCGTGATAAAGCATGGAACACCGTGTCGTCTGGCGACAGTGAGCATACTATGGATCCACTTTGTCGCATCGAGAATGCGTTGAGGCTTCTCAGCACGTTTAAAAACAACACCATCAACGTGGCAAAAGTCATTTTGAGGGTCAACAACAACAACGGCAACAGCACTTCGGCTCCGAGCTGGTGATATTCCGCCCAAAAGATTGTACTTCTCAACTCTCATTACTCTTACGCTCGACGAGGTGGCGTCCAATGATTATATACCGAAGCGTGCTGCTCAGGAAGAGATCCAAGGCGTCACGCGGGGATTCCACGATCGGAGAACCGGGCAGGTTTAGCGATGTATTCAAGAGCAGGGGGGCCCCGGTTTCCGCATGGAAGGCTTTGAGCAGGCCCGCATACGCGCCGTGGTCTGCCGGTACTATCTGCAACCTTGCCGTGCCATCCACCGCAGTGACGGCAGCCGCCATCCGGCGTATGCGCTCCTTGAGCCTCACGGTTCGGGTCATAAAGGGATCAGGCTGCCCAGAGGAACCAACGTGTGGGAGGGAGGTTGCAAGGGTACTCGGGGCGAAAGGGCGATACCATTCGCGAGGCTTGCACCGCGCGCTGATCTCGCTGGTAATACCTATACTACGGGGGTCACCTAGAAGACTACGGCTTCCGAGAGCTCGAGGCCCGAATTCAGAACGACCGTGGAACCAGGCAACGGGGTGTCCAGTAGCCAGGATTCGGGACACCTTAGTTGCCATTCGTGCTCGGGGTAGTAATGAGACTTTGAAGCTGTGGTCTAGGCGACGCAAGGCATCCCTAATCTCTCGCGTTGTGTATTCGGGTCCGAGGGACGCAGTATCCATGGTCCAGCGCTTTTCCATACCAAAATCTGAATGCAAGCGGTAAAGGAGTTTACCAAGCGCTTGGCCTGAATCGTCGGAGGCGGGCTGAACGAAGACACGCTTGAAGTGGCTTCTTGGGAAGAGGGTACCGTTGGCAACACAGTTCAGTGCCACCCCGCCCGAATAGCACAGGTACGGGGCACCGGTGGTTTCATAGGCAAAGTCGAAGAGATGTTGGAGTAGAGCCTCGAGTTGGGCTTGGGCGGCAGCCGCGATCTCACAATGAGCAAAGGTAAGTGGCGCGTCAGGTCGACGCACCGGCCCCAGCAAGGATTCGTACTTCCTGCGGCGTTGGTCCATCCAGGACGCGTTGGGGGCGTTCGGGAAGGAGTCGCCGAACCGCTCGTAGAGAATAAAACGAATGAAATCGTGATCTGTGTCGAAAAGTCGCGGTGAGCGATCAGCCCAGACCAGGCTCTGCATCGCTCGGTGAAGATTGTGGGGCCTTGCGTACTTCGATAACGCCATCGTGTGGCACACGTCAAAGAAGTTGAAGCCGAGATACCACGTAATTCCCGAATAAAAGTGGCCTAAAGACCTGTAGCATGGGTACTCGTCCGAGACGATGGTCACAGGGTGCAAGTCGTTGCCCTTGCCGACCCAGAGCGACGTTGAAGCAAACTCGCCGGCAGTCAGCGGTCCCATTCCATCGACCACAAGAACTGCCGCCTCTTTGAACGGGGACGGATAAAAGGCGCTTGCTGCGTGCGCAAGATGATGATGGATGACCTGAACAGGGGTGTATTGTGGGCTGAAATGATCAACGACCTTTCTCTTGTCAAGCTGTCGGCCTAGGCGAGTGATCATGTAGTGGTAGGCGGCAGCAGAATTCTCGCTGTGTTTGATCCGATCAACACGTTCCGCCGCAAGGGCGTAGATTTTGCCCCGGCGCCAGACGGCCACGCCACCATCATGACGGCTAGAATTGTGGCCTTCGATCAAGGTTAAGTCGTCTGTGTTCATATGGGTGCAGGCGCCGGGGGGAGCATCCCCACGCCTTCCCCATGGGTCAACATTGAGTTACTGACAACCCATTGTGAACAGCTTGGGGGTAAGTGATCGATTCCACGCGCTCTTCCTGAGCGCCGTTGACGCTGTCTGGTTGCATCAACGTATCCTCCGTGCATGACGCAGTGAATCCTGCGGCGGCACAGAGAAAATGGCGACCCGTTGTTCGGATCGCCCGTGTGTTTCGGTGTGGACACAGCTCAACGCCTGTCCACGCAGTCCCAGGGGTACACTGGCCTCTGGTCGTTCGGGCCGCGAAACGCCACCCGGACCCCCGCCGGCAACGCCAGCCAGACGCCATACGCCAGACGGGCATCGTTGAATGCCTCCACCCGACCGTCAGGGAAATGAAGGCGGGCCTTGCCGGCTGTCCACGGCCCCGGTGTCGGAGCCGTGGACTGTGCGTCACCTTCTGGCCTCATGCCGTGACCGTCACTTCCTCGCTCTGCCGGGCGAAAGGTGGCACCAAGCCACAGCCCTCATCCAGGACCTCGTGAAGCGCCCGGGTCCTGCCCGGCAGCCGCCAGAGGTCGCCCTTCATGGTCTCGGTGGCGGCATTGAACAGCCGCCAGACGGTCTTGCCTCCCTCGGCGAACTCAGGATGGCGGGGTGTCCGCCATTCCTTGAGAACCGCAGGCAGGTCGGTAACGTTCAGGGCTCCCCGGTCATACGACCGGATGAGGAGGTCATGGGCTCGGGCGTCGCCCAACTCCGTCCCCCGGTACCGCTCGAAGGTCGCGCCCTGGGCGGCAAACAACGCCGGGAGCTTGGCCATCGTCTCGGTGATGATCCAGGAGAGGTCCCGCAGGAGGTTGGCCGTATGCCGCCTCTGGAAGGTGATCTGCGATCCCTGGAATGACAGGTTGTCGCAGACGAAGACCGTCGCTCCGATACACAGTCCCGCCGAGCAAGACTTGTCGTATGAGTTCCTGAGCCCGAGGATGCAGCCGTAGTCACGGGTGGAGGAACCCGGCAGTTCGACCTGGATGAGGCCGAAGAGCCGCTGGCCCTCCTTGGCGAGGGCGAGCTTCTCCTCCCGGACGGTGATACCCTCAACCGCAAGCTGCTTCTCGATGCGGGTGATGAACGACTCGTACGGGAGGGGCATGTAACTGCTGGTCTCCGGCGGCACCGTGACGCCGAAAACATCCTCGCGCGAGGCAAGCGCCCCGCCGCAGTGGAGCATGAGGCCGTTCATGGGCGGCCTCCGTTTTCGTTCAGTGTGGTGAACGCAATCATTTTGACTTCCTTTCTGTTTGAGGTTGATTCCCAAAGAACTCCTTGGCTGCTCCCAGGCTAGGGCATGCCGGGACAGGAGAGAAGGGTGGACAGGCTGCCGGAAGCGTCAAGTGCCGGAAGTCAGCCGGTCCGTGTAGCCCGGCGGGCTCGGGCGGGAGCCGACAGCGGTGAATCACCTTGCCTTCCCGGAGGAGTCGCAAGACGGTAGAAGGATATGTCCCAACTGATCGACCTCGGTGATCCCAATCTCAAGACCGTTGTTGAACGCCTGAAACCGGTGAACGGGTACTGCGTGATGGTCGATGTGGTGGGCTCGACTGCGCTCAAGGATCGTGATGTGCGTCAATGGGTGATTCGGCTTGGCAACACTTTCAACCACGTCCGCGCCTGGGTGGCGCCACAGATTCTCAAGGTGGTCGGCGACATGCTCATGTATTGGTTCCCCGACACGACCTTCTACTCCACCGCAAGCCCCCTGTTGCTGCTCCGTGGACTGAACGAGTTGCACGCGGACAGAGCCGACTGGGCGGCGCCGGTGCGGGCGGCAGCGGTACGGTGCGAAAACGTCTATGAGATCGCCTTCCTCCGGGGACAGCCTGATGTGTATGGCAAAGACATTGACCTCAGCGCCCGGCTGCTGGGCCTCGCCCGCGAGGGCGAGACCGTCATGGATGCCCGGTTCCGGGTCGTCGTTGCCCGCCAGTACGAGGTCTGCCGTGACAAGAGCGAGTTCGGTGTGGTCAGCCGAATCGAAGGACCGATTGAGGCGAAGGCCGGAGAGCTCAAAGGTTTTCCGGCCGACATCCACTACTACAGACTCCCATCGCCGCAGTAGGCGGGAAAGAAAAAGGCCCGACACGTGGTCGGGCTTGGGTGTAGGGGTAGTCTTCCCCCGCTACGCCAGCATCATCCGCATCGGCTGGAGCTTGCGGTTGAAGGGGTTCAGAACCAGGCGGAATTGTTCAAGCGTCCCCACGCCGAGGAGGGCTTCGTCACCCTTCTGCCCGAGGATGACCGGCGTCTGCCGTTTCCCTTGGGGAAGCGTGATGAAACAGTCGGATACGTTCCGCTTCACTTCCGTGCCGTCGGCCAGCGTGCAGGTCACGGCATCGGTCGCCTTCAACCCGATGGCGCGCCAAACCTTCTGGGGCAGGAGGGTATAGCTGGCGCCGCTGTCCACCAGGAACTTCAGCGTAGCTCGCCGTCGCTTCGGCCCGGTCACGGTTCCTTCGATGTAGGTCAGTCCCATGCGATTCCTTTCCAGAAGTCGTGGTTTACTCCACGCGCGGGGAGCTTGGTTGCGTGTATTTCCCACCGCAGCCGCTCCTCCCGCGCTCCGCACCCCATTGTACGGGTGATAACGGTGGCGTCAAGGGGCAGACCGCTGCCCCGCCGGTTCGGAGTGAACCGCCCGGGAACCACGTCGAGACTGCTGGCGCATCGCATACGAGCTACCAGGAAGGTACTGCCGCCTGAGCGCGTGGTCAAGGTGGGGGGCCTGGAACGCTGGATCGGCGTCTGCGCAGACGGCGCGCTGCCACGGTGATTCCGTTGCGCCCAGTAAGTGCCGTCCGCGGCGCTGGAAATCGACCAAGAAAAAGCCAGAGACGTTCAACGTCACTGGCTCTATAGATCACGGAACGACCACGAGGGTCTCGTCCATTTTCTGTCTGTCACCCAAGCACACCGGCAGGTAATCGCACCACGAACACCACATGCCCGGACGCTTGTAAAAGCGGCCGGCAGCGATCTCGCGGGCAACATACCCCACTTTGGCGAGGTATTCGGTCAAGGCCTCACCGCTCCGGTTCGTCAGGTGCCACTCGATCTGCGGTGCCTTGGTCTTCACCAGGACGCAGAGGGCCAACTGTTCCGCCAAGGGCTCAGCGAGCTTGTAGGCAGTGAGTTGATCCGACATGTCGGCTTCGTGCTCGTCATACGCAGAACCCGCGGTCTTCCAATCAACTACCGTGGTCTTACCATCGAAGATCGCCACCAGGTCGATGACCCCCACAAACGGGAGATCAAGGCTGGTGACGGTCAGGGTGAAGGTTCGCTCTACCGCTCTGACGTCACGGAGCTTGGGCAGCTCATCGCTCACGAACCGCGTGAGCAGTCCCTCGCCCGATGCCTTGAGTTTCTCCCACGACTCCCGTTCCTTGAAGGCCACGGGAATGTCTTTCAACATTCCCCAGGTCGCTTCGAAGTACTTGAGGGGGTCGCCTTGGTTTCCCAAGAGCTCAGCCAGAGCCCCGTGGACAATCTGGCCGAAGACCAGACTGGACGGAGGCACCCGGGGCCGGAGGTTCTCAAGGTAGTAGAGGCGGTACTGCTCGGGGCAGGTCAGGTAACGACTAATCCTCGAGTGAGACAGGTGGGGGGTGTTGCCGATACCCACCGGTTCATCCCGGTCTCTGAGTAACGAGGCGAGCATATGCCTTACGCCGCCTTGGGAGCAGCAGCTTGAGCCGGCAGCACTCGCTCGATGTTCGTGTACTTGCCGTCCGGCGAGGGCTTCGTCACCACCCGACAGGGGAGGTTCAGGGTGAACCCATCAACCAGGTGATCGGCCACGCTCGGGAAACCGGCTTCCTTCACCGCCTCGGAGAGTTGCTTCTCGGAGCCGAAGAGCTTCAACACCTGGCCATTGACCAGGACATTGAGGAAGAGCCGCCGGCCGTACTTGCCGTTCATCGAGGCGACGCCCAGGAGCTGACCGGTGACGGCATCGGGTGCGCCGTTGCCGTTGCCCTTGGGAGGTGAAGGCTCCTTGCCGTTCGCCTTGAGGAAGAGCCCGGCGATCTCACCCTGGAGGGCGAGAATCGTCTCGGCCTTGGCCTTCAGATCCTCAACCGAGCACTTGCCCACCGGGCAGGAGAACTCGACCGAGAGTGAATCAATCCTGCCGTCAGGACTGACGCTCCGTTTGAGGAGCATGACGGCACCATTGCCGTTCCGGCCGTTACCCCCCTTCTTCTCGGGTGGAGCCGGGGGCGGTGTGACGCCACGATCGCCGGTCGAGACCGGTGTGCCGTTCACCCGTTGCGGTGCGGTCACACCGGCATCCTTGAGGACGGCCTGGATGTGCTTGCACTGCCAGAGCGGATCGTGCTCGCGGTCGTGGTAGGTGAAGTCCGGGCAGGTGCAGCGGGGATCACCGGGCAGGCCGGTGACCACGTACTGCTTGGCCGGGGTTAAGGGTGAGCAGACCCGGAATCCCTCATCGGTCTTGGCGATGATCAAGGTCTCGGTCTCGGCTCGGGCGTCTTTGAGCTCACACTGCGTTGTGTTCATGACTGTCGGTGTCCTTTCTGTTGTAGGGTGGCGGTTGTTCGTGGAGGGCAGCCTCCTCGGGCAGAGATGCCTCGATCACCCGGTTGACCCAGGTGGTCATAGGAAGGCCCGCTGACTTGGCTGCCCGGTGGAGGCGAGGAACCAAATCCTCGCGTATCTTTGGGCTGTACATGGAGTGTTACCTTTGCTTGGAAAAGAACCATCTCTTCCACCCTTTAGGGTATGGTGAGCAAGGAGGGTGACAAAGGCGGGCGACCTTGCCTGGCGGGGCAAGGCGGGGAGGAACGACGCCGTGCGAGGGTGAGCCGGCCTGGCGAGTCCGTCACGCGCGGCGACCGTCGGCCCAGCAGGCAGGGGCTCGGGCCGGTCCGAGCCATGACACTCACGTGGCCGGCGAATCACGGGCGCGAGTGCACGGGAGCCTGCCCCGGAGGGCAGGCTCGGATGTCTTGGCGGGTTTCCGGACGAACGGAAGAATCACCCCATGACGCACCCATCCGATGATCGAGTTACTTACCTGGCGCGGGTCAACTTCCGGAATGACCGGCGGCTCTTTGGCATCAAACGCCGAGACCGCCGCAGTCACCTCTACCTCATCGGTAAGACCGGGGTCGGCAAATCAACTCTCATGGCGAACATGATCCGCCAGGACATCGAGAACGGGGAAGGACTGGCCCTCCTCGATCCCCACGGTGACCTGGTTGAACGAGTGCTGGCAGGAGTGCCACCGGAACGACAGGCGGACCTCATCCACTTCAACGTGCCCGACCAGGCTCACCCGCTCGGTTTCAACCCGCTTGAGCCTGTGGCGCCAGAACAGCGGGCGTTAGCCGCCTCGGGCCTCCTCGAAGTCTTTAAGAAGATCTGGAACGACTCCTGGGGACCGCGCCTGGAACACATCCTCCGCCACTCACTCCTGGCGCTCCTCGATCAGCCGGAGGCCACCCTCTCCGATGTCCTCCGGCTCCTGGATGACAAGCCGTTCCGCAAACAGGTCGCCCTCCGGCTCACCAACCGGCAGGTGTATGACTTCTGGCTCCATGAGTACGACGGCTACCCGTCCAGGTTCAGGGCTGAGGCCATCGCCCCCATCCAGAACAAAGTGGGCGCGTTCCTGGCCAACCCGGTGCTCTCCCGGATTCTCACTCAATCCAAGAGCGCCTTCGACCTCCGGCAGGTCATGGACCGTGGGAAGATTCTCCTGGTCAACCTCGCCAAGGGAAAGATCGGCGAGGATGCGGCGGCGCTTCTCGGCGCCCTTCTGGTCTCGCGCATGGGACTCGCTGCGCTCAGCAGGGCTGACCAATCCCAAGACAACCGCCGTGACTTCTACCTCTACCTCGACGAGTTTCCCACATTCACGACCTTGAGTCTGGCCAACATGCTCTCGGAGCTGCGGAAGTACCGGCTGAACCTCGTCTTGGCCCACCAGTTCCTGTCCCAACTGGAAGAACCGGTACGCGATGCCATTTTGGGCAACGTCGGTACCGTTATCGCCTTCCGGCTCGGACTCACGGACGCCGAGCTCCTGGAAAAGGAGTTCTACCCTGAGTTCAGTGCCACCGATCTCGTCAACCTGCCCAACTACGCGATCTGCCTCAAGCTCATGATCGACGGAGTGGTGAGTAGGGGGTTTAGTGGCGAGACGGTATGCCCTGACAAGTGATCCCCCGGTGACGTCCCTGGGGTGCCGAATCCGTTACGCGCTGCGACCGGCCATCCCGGTGAGCTGTGACTCTAATTCGGCCCCGCGGGCCGTTGGCCCGCCGGCGGTAGCTTCAGGCTTCAGGTAGCTTTTCGCTTGGCGTGGGGCCGGTTCGGCGGTTGAATCGCGGCCATCAGGCCCGCGATCCCGCGTGCGCTCGTTGAGGCGGACGCGAGGCTGTTGACGACGAAACCCCGCAGGCAATGAAGAAGTCCAGGAGTAAGCCGAAAGCTCATGCGCCAACCGTACACACCGAACCGGGCACGGCTACAACCACTCCGCAAGCCAGCGAGCACCTGGTGACTGCGGGCCGGTGGAAACTGCTCGTCTGCTCTCTCCTCGTCCTCGGGACGCTCGGCCTGTACTGGAGAGCGATCGGATACGACTTCCTCGATTACGACGACGAGATGTATGTCACGCGCAACCCGTATGTCCGAGGAGGTCTCACTCTGGCGGGCATCAAATGGGCCTTTCAGTCCACCTTCGGCGTCCACCACCCCCTAACCTGGCTCTCGCTCATGGTGGACGCCCAACTGTTTGGCGTTCATCCCTGGGGCTTTCACTTTAGGCCATATCTAAGCGCCATTCGTGACTGACCCTAATAGGCGACCGCTTGAGGCACCTTGTTGCTTGCGGTGGCAGCAACGGTAAAAACGACAGAGCCGCCGTATGTCGCTTTCACGTAATTCGTCGCCGCCTCGAAGTGAATCGTGCCAGGAGTTGGATTGGTAAAATAGTAGTCATTGATCGGTACGAACGCCCGTAACCGCCATTCATCTGGTCTCGTTTGTTGGTAGCAGTACAAACTAAACATGCAAAGCCCTCTTGGGTAAATGTAGGCTTGTACGAACAGAAATCGAGAGTCACCGTGGGACACTCGATGATCGGTACGAACGCCCGTAACCGCCATTCATCTGGTCTCGTTTGTTGGTAGCAGTACAAACTAAACATGCAAAGCCCTCTTGGGTAATTGTAGGCTTGTACGAACAGAAATCGAGAGTCACCGTGGGACACTCGATAGGTTGAAAAGCGGTTGCTAACATTCGCATTGCCGCTAAACGGCCGCGGTCTAAGCATTCCTTCGATCTCACCCTCGGATGTAGCGGCCGTTAATCCCACAGCAATAAATGAGCCGTCTGATGAATACTCCTTTGCAGGTATTTGGCGACCACAACCTGCTTGCCGTTGATCAAGCAGGTGACGTTGCCGTTGCCGTCCGCGTGGTAAAACGAGTGGCTAGAGGTCAGGGACGAGTGACGAGACATGGCCAGGAGCCCGCCGATACCCCCAGCACCCTCAAGGCTGCCACTTGGGTCCGAACCGCGCGTGTAACTCACGGTTGGCACGTTGTTCCCGTCGCGCTCCTGGATCACCAGCATCCCGTCATACACGTAACGCACTTCGGACGTCTGCGCCCAGGCGCTGTTGACCCACGAGTATTCCTTGCGCACCCGCCGGCGCATCTTGCCGTCGTAGGTGAACTCCGCCTTCCAGGAATTGGTGACGGTAATGCGGATCAACTGGTTCTCGTCATCGTAATCGAACGCCCGGCGGCCGTCGCTCGTCAGGTTTCCATTGGAATCATACACGAAACTGGCCGTGGCGGGCAGATAAACGCTGCTGATGTTCGTATCGCCCCGCCCGGCGCTGTCCTGGGCGACCGCGGTGAACGTGTTCGTCCCGTCCGGCAGCGAGAACCCGTCCTTGGCAAACGTCTTGTCGCCGTAGCGACTGGCCGTCTGGGTGTTGACGGTCACGTTCGTGGCCGCGATGGTCGTGGTCCCAGCCACCGTTAATGTCCCGCTGCGCGTCACCGTCGTGAGTTCATTCAGGCTATTGACGTTGAACGTCTGCACCATCGCATTGTTCGTTCGGTATTGCAAGTCCCCGGCACCGCCGTGGCCGAGATGCACCCCTGCGGGCGCGCTGACCGTCGCTCGGGTGCTGCCCGACGGCACCAGCCGCAACAGAACGTAAACCGCCGAATTCGCGGTTGCACCGCACCGTCGCCTCCACACATCTCGCGGCTTGTGTTCTTTGCGTCCCCCTGCGGCAGCGGTCATCTGCGCCAATCTCCCGTCCGCCATAGCTTCAGCGGCGGCGGAGCGTCAGTCTGCGGACCACCCGTCCGGCCTTCCCCCTTTGTGTTCTCTGCGTTCTCTTGCGGCCATGCCCCCCCGTTGCGCGATCACTGCGCCGCCAGTCCCTCTGGCTGCCGCGCTGGCCGCAGTGGGCTGGCGTCGTGGGCGCACCCATCCATCGGAGTCTTTCCGGCGTTTAGCACACCCAACCGCGCCGTAACAGGGGGTCCCAGCTTGCCAGCTTGTCCGCTCATGGAGGAGGTGATGATGCCTTGAGTAATTCAACCACTTCTTGACGTCCGCTACGCATGGCCATGGTCAGGGCCGTCTCGCCGCGGTGAGTCACGCTAGTGACATCCGCGCCGTTCGCCAGTAGTGCCTTGATCATCCTAATTGAGCCTTCATGCAGAACTGCCATCATTAACGCGGTCAGCCCATCCTTTCTTCGCAGGTTAACGCTGGCCCCACGCTCAACCAGGTACTCCCCTACGTCCGACTTTGACACTTCACACGCCAAGATCAATGGAGTGTTTCCCTCCCTATCGCTGCAATCAACAACAGCACCGCGTTCGACGAGAAGCTTCACCCTCTCAAGCGTTCCTGCCTGGCCGTTACCCACGATCGCGCAGTGCAGGGCAGTCCACCCATCTGGTTTGGAGCGGTAGTTCACATCCGCCCCACGGTCGATCAGCAGCGTCATCGCGCTGCCACAGCGTGAGGGTTCGGCAGAGAACGCATAGGCCGCCGCCTGCAGAGGCGACGTCTCACCGTGGTGAGCGTTTACGTCGGCTCCTGCATTTAGAAGCACTTCGATCGTGTTCGTAGCGAGAACGCTTGCTGCCTCGGTAAGCGCCCGGCGACCGTAGGACCCTCCCACTTTGGCCCCGTGAGCCAAAAGGAGCTGAATTGCGTCGCGATGGCCGAAGTAGGCCGCCGCCATCAGCGGAGTTATACCGCGCTCATCCACTCGCTGCACATCCGCCCCAGCTCCTAATAGTATCCCAACTACCAAGAGGTTCGAGTGCGACACGGCACTTTGGAGCAACGGAATTCGAAACTCCTGCGCTACCGCATTTGGGGTCACACCCTGTCGAAGACACGCCATCAGTGCGTCGGCATCTCCGCGATCCACGGCAGCGATTGCGCGTTCGACAATAGTGTCATCAACACGACTAATAAGCCGCGGCGTCCGCCTCCCGCCAGCCAGAGGGCCGTGGTAATGGCAGCCGCCGCTTGTCCCGATCACGATTATGATAAGTAGACACGCTAGCGGAGTCTTCATGGCGTCTGCGGTGTCAACGGGTCGATGACGATCCCTCTGGCTGATTCCAGCATCCGATTCTTCTCCTGTAAGTCTGCCGGGTCTAGTTCTAGAAAGTTCCTAATAGCATCAAAGACAGTTCGTCCGCCGATGTCACCACATGTCACGTTGTGTTTCTGATCGTTGTCATACAATATGTTCATCCAATTCCAGAAATGGGCGAACTGGGCATACTCCGGACCCGGCTTGTCGACTGGCGCTGCCATAACGTTTTGCCTCCAGAGCTCGCTTAGTGCCTTGGAATTGGAGTCGTACGCCTCCCCGCCATACATGATGTGGCCAATTTCGTGGGCGAAGGTCTTTCTGCCTGCCCTTGGTCCCAACACCATCAGATCGTTAATAATTGGCCACGTGCCTGATGTATCACCCAGCACGGTTGCATCATCTACGCCGTTGATGTAGGCCCAGGCGTTCATCTTCGTAAGCGCCTGGTTGCCGTCAGGATTGGTAGGGCTTCGAAGGACCATGTTGACGGGGTTCAGCATTGTGTCGTCTCGGACGATGTGGAGCTTGAACGTGAGCTGCACCTTGCGCCCGTGAGCACTGAATTTCCCTGTGCCAGACCAAACGCTCTGCGCATAGGAGATGTATTGGTCAAGTGCCGACCACTCGCTCCTTTGGAGCCCCACATACGTTATGGGAAGGTAAGCATCGACTTGTACCGACAGAGTGCGCTTAGACACTTGTCCTTGGGCGTAGAGGCAGACAAAATGCCCGAAGGCGTCCTGGTAATTCGGGGATCTGTTGTGCGCGTAGGAGAACACGTTGAGACCACCCTTAACTCCAATGGGGTCCCTATTCACCCACCTCTGCAAGCCAGGCTCGTAATATCGATAGAGGTAATACACGAGCCCCGATGGCGCGTGGGCCTCCTTGCTCGAGAACCGGTAGAGGTTGGCGTCGGATTGCGGGCCGGTCTTGGACAGGAGGTTGCCGTAGGGGTCGTAGAGATACTTGGCGACAACGGCTTGACTGCCATCCACGAGCGCGGTCACGTTCCCGTTGCCGTCGCTATGAAAGTAAGAATGTTGAACGCTCAATGCTGAAGGTCGAGAAGAGGCCAGGAGGCCGCCGATGCCTCCGGCGCCCTGGATGCTGCCGCTGAGATCACGGCCGCGGGTGTAACTCACCGTCGGGAAGTTGTTCACGTCCCGTTCCTGGATGACGAGGTTGGCGTCATAGACGTACCGCACCTCCTCGGTCTTCACCCAGGCGCTGTTCTGCCAACTCCACTCCCTCCGCACGCGCCGTCGGTGCCGTCCGTCGTAGGAAAACTCGCTCTTCCAGGCATTGGTCACCGTGATGCGGATCAACTGGTTCTCGTCATCGTAATCGAAGCCGCGCCGTCCGTCGCTGGTAAGGTTCCCATTCAGATCGTACGTGAACGTCGCCGTGGCCGGCAGATACACGCTGCTGATGTTCGTATCGCCCCGCCCGGCGCTGTCCTGCGCGACGGCAGTGAACGTGTTCGTCCCGTCCGACAGCGAGAACCCATCCATCGCAAACGTCTTGTCGCCGTAGCGGGTGGCCGTCTGCGCGGCGCCGCCATTGGCCGCCACGGTCACATTCGTGGCCGCGCTGGTCGTGGTCCCAGCTACCGTTAATGTCCCGCTGCGCGTCACCGTCGTCAGTTCGTTCAGGTTATTGACGTTGAACGTCTGCACCATCGCATTGTTCGTGCGGTATTGCAAGTTCCCGGCGGCATCATAAACGTAGGCGAGCTTTTCCTGGAGCCGGGTCGGGCTGCCACCGGATTCTTTGCCGGTGGCGGTCTTCAACTGGCCAATGGGGTCGTAAGTGTACTCCACAAAGCTGGCGTCCGCGCGAGTCTGCTTGGTCCGCTGACTGCCCACGTTGTACTCGTAGGTGTGGTAATTCAGGTTGGTGTGGCTGCTGTGCTTGAGGTAGGTGCCGGTCAGGCGGGCCAGGGTGTCGAAGGTGTTCGTGATGTAGGCGCTGTTCGGCAGCGAGAGCTTTTTGACCAGGGTTGAAGGGGTTGTGATCGAGCCCACGCCTGAGTAATAGCTGTAGGTGAACGTCCCCATCGACCCGACCACGGCCGTCAGACGGCGCGCGTTGTCCCAGGAATAGCCGAGGTTGAGGGCCGGAGCGTTGGGCTGGGCCAGGCTCCAGCCGGTGGGGAACAGCTTGTCGCTGAACGTGTGGGTGATGGTGTCGTTATCCCAGGGACCGTCGTCGGTTAGGACCGCGTCCCACGGCGTATAGGTGTAGGAGCTGGTCCCGACCGCGTCGCTCATCGTGGTGATCCGGTTCAGGGCGTCGTAGGAGAAGGAGATCGAGGGGCTGGTCGGGTAGGTCACCCCGGTCAAGTTGCCCACGGCGTCGTAGGCGTAGTAGGTGTTGCCCTTGGCCGCGCTCCAGCGGTTGGTCAGGCGGCCTCCCGCGTCGTACTTGTAGATGAAGATGGTGTTGCTGGCCGCGTCCACCTGGTTCGTGACCTGGCCGAACAGGTCGTAGCCCCAAAGATTGGTCTGGCTCTTGGCATCGACCAGCATGAGGAGATCGCCCGCGGGGTTGTAGGAGTACCGGATTACTTCGCTGTTGGCGTTGGTCTCGGCCAGCTTGCGGCCGGCAACGTCATACCCGTAATGGACGAAGTTCCCCAACTGATTGGTGTAGGCCATGAGGCCGAGGGCGGAGTAGGTGTAGGTCTCGGTGTTGCCGTCCGGGTAGGTCTTCTTGATCAAGCGCCCGAGGCTGTCGTAAGTGTTGGTGGTGGCGATGCCGTTGGCATCTACCGTGCTGACTACCCGATCCAGGATGTCGTACTGCTTGAGGATGATCTGGCCGTAGTCGTTGCTCGAGACGGAGAGCAGCCCCTGGTTGTTGTACCACTGGTTCACCGCCATGCCGCCATACCAGCCATGAGTGTTCGTCAGATTCCCCAGCGAGTCGTAGGCATAGACCCAGAGGTTCGAGCCTTGGACGATGTAGTTGGTCTTGCGCCCGGCCAGGTCGTAGCTGTAGGTGGTCAAGCGCTCGACGGCCGTGCCGACGGCGTTGGTGACCAAGCCCGGCGAGCCGCAACCGCAGTAGGCAATGCGGGTCAAATTGGTCTTGGCGTCCAGTTGCTGGGTCTTGCGCTGAAGCGCGTCGTGCGTCCACTGGTTGGTGTGGTTCAGGGTGTCCACCAACTGGGTCAGGTCCATTTTGCTGTAGGTCGAGACGACGCTCCCCGCCGGCGAAGCCACGATGATTGGCCTTTCGAGACCATCGTAGGTGTTGGTGATGATGAGGCCGCGGGGATCGGTATGGGTTTGGACCAAGCCGTTGAGGTAGGTGAAGGAGTTGGTCCGGCTGATCTCGAGGTCGATGCTCTGCTGGAGCCAGCCGATGTGGCTGCCGCTCGTGTAGTACAGGTTGGTGGCGGTCAGGCCGCTCGGGGTCTTCGTGCTCAGGAGTTTGTGCGTGGTCCCGTCGTAGGTAAACGTGGTGGCCTCGCTCAAGGCGTTGAAACTCGTCGTGACCTGGTGGTAGGAATTGAAGGCGTTGCTCACCGACTGGACCCCGGCCGCGTTGGTGGTGATAAGGAGGTCGATGCCATTGGCGGCGAAGGTGAAGGTGGTGGTGCGCTGCGCCACGCCTCCCGAACCGCTGTAGGTGCCGACCTGCTTGGTGACTTTCTCCCACGGGAAGTTGCGTTCAGTGTAGGAGTAACGGCTGGTGCCGTCCGGCAACACGAGCGCCGCGAAGAGCGGACTGGCGTTGGTACCCCGCGTGTACCAGTTGCTCACCTTGCCGGTGTAGTCGAACCAGGACTTCTGGCCGTAGGTCGAGCCGTCCGGGCTGGGCGCCCGTTCGAGGGAGAGCGTCTCGGTTACCACGGTTTCGTTGGTGTAACCGCGCAGCCAGTGGCGGAGGCGCGCCAGGGTGTAGTCGCCCAACGTCAGGTTGGTGAACTGGAGGGTGCCGAGGAAGTTGGTCGAGAGGGCGTCGAACTGCGCACGGCCCCAGTGGTAGCTGTTGCGGGCGTCCATCCAGGTGTTGTCGAGCGTGTTGGTGTAGGGGGAAGTCGAGGGCGCCTCGTTGGTATAGGCGTAGGGGATCAGGTCCGTCGAGGAGTAGGGGTTGAGCTTGGTCGATTGATCACGGTAGAGCCACATTTGCCGTCCGCTGTCCGGCTCCGTCACGAGCAGGGAGCGATTGACCTGGTTGGTGCCGCCGAGCATGTAGCCGCCGAAACTGTTGGTCGTGGCGCTGAAGGAGGTGTTGCCGTAGTCGTTGGTGAGGTAGGAGACCAGGCCGTTGGTGTCGTAGGTAATGCCGCTCGCCAGGCTGCCCGCGTTGACGGCGTTCGTGAGCCAGCCGTTGCCGTCGTAGCCGAACGTGGCCACGGCCCCGTAGTGGTTGGTCACCGCGCCGACTTGGGCCGTGAAGGTGGCGTTATAGCCAACGATGTTGGTACGGTTGTCGAAGTCCACCATCCGGCGCAGGCGGACCACGCTGCTGATGGTGTCGTAGCTGAACACATTTGTGCGGGCGGCTGGGTCGATCTGCTGGGTCATGAACGCGTAGTTCTCGTTGGTCGAGAGATTCAGCAGGTAGTTGTACACCACCGAGCCGCCGGTGGGCAGATTGATCCGGAAGCCGTTCAGCGTGCCGTTGCCGTTGGTGAGCGTGGTCATCGTTGTGCTCGACTTGAACTCCTTCGTCACCCCGTCTGGCGTGTAACTGCGCTCACCCCCGAGCGGCATGTAGGTGTTGAGAACCGTGACAACGGCCGGGCTGACGTTGGTGTTGATGCTGTATTTCACGTACGACAGCCACGAGCATTCCCACAGCGGCCCGAGGCCGTAGATATTCGCGCTTTGCGGCCGGCTGTTGCGCTGCTTGTAGGCCACCGAGAACGGGACGGTCTGGCCCTCCGAAGTCTGATAGCTTAGGGGCGTGCCACCGAGCCACAGGTTGATGTAGGGCTCGGACACGTGCCACGAGATGAGGTCCATCGAGGCGCCCCCGGCGAAGGCCTCGTCGTCGCTATCCTTGATGTTGTTGGGATAGGTGGCCCATGCTCGACTCGCAAGCAGCAGCGCCGCCAGCCACACGAACCCCGCCGTTCTGGATCGCCCGCCTCGCCACGCGCCCGCCGGGCGCGGGGCCGGGTCGGGGCTCCGACCGCTCGACCGCGCCCGACCTGGTTGAGCAGGTGTCTGGGCGTGCGCAGCTTTCGATGCCTCGAACCGCCGGCTGCTGTTGTCGATCTTCATATGTCCTTTGAGGTTTGAAATTGTTGGCTCAGTGGTCATGGCGCGGGGTCACGGCAACGGCGCACTGCCTTTTGGCCGGGTGATGATCACCTTCAAGCCCCAGTCATTCGCGTCGTTTGTTTTGGTCTCGCCAGAGTCCAGAGTCCCGCTCGCGTTGGCGTCCTCGATGTAATCGGGGCAGGTGTCCCCATCGCTGTCAACCGGGTTGCCATTCCCATCGACGGCGATGTAATGGAAGCCAATATCGAGGACCGAGGTTCCCTCCTGGACTTGGTTGGCGGTCGTGGTGTGGTAATACAGGCCGGCGAGGGCCGCGTTGGTCTTGCTGCCCGCATTGATGAGGGCGCTGTTGGTCGGCTGGTAATAGCTGCCCAAGGCGGCGCTTTGGAAGGCCAGCGAGGCGGTCAGGATCACGTCATTGGGGGCGTTATTGGTCAACCGCGTGTAGTTCGTCACGTAGGCGTTGTAGTTGTGGGTGACCACACTCCCGTTCTGGCTGATCGTGGTCTTGTCAAAGTAGTTGTCGGTAAAAGTCCACGTGCCGTTCATGCTGCGGGAGAGGTAGAGGGTGCCCCCGCGCAGCAGGTTGTTCGAGAACGTCGGACTCATATCCCCGCCCCAATCCTCGAGATCCACAAACACCCGCTCGAAGAGGCAGTTGCTCACCTTCAGGCCCGGCCACCACGACGTAAGCTGCGCCCCGCTGAACTGGTTGTCGCTCATGGGCACGTTGAAGCTCACACCGGAGTCGCCAAAGAAGTGGATGCCGGCGGCGGCGAGGCGGGACCAACCCGTAAAGCGGAAACTGGCCGCCGGCGCCGGAGAATCTGCGTTCCAGGAGGTAATGACCGAGGTCACGTCGCCGCAAGCCGCCCAACTGCCGGTGTTTTGCTCCTGAACGGTGTTGTGCCCGACAACCCGGACCAGGGCCGTCGGGGTGCCGGTGCAGATCAGGCTGGCAGCCGCGAACAAGCCCAAACCGTAGTCACTCGAGGTGCCATAGACGCCGATGACCGTGCCCGGCAGGACAGTGACCGTTGCGTTGGTCACCGCGACCTGGTGGTAGAGGTAGTCGATCGGCGGATAATGCCAGCCCAGGTGGAGGCTGCCCGAGTTGCGCTCGGCTTGAGGAAACAACGTCACCGAGCCGGGCAGGTAGCAATTGGCGGTGACGACCGGTGGGAACACCGTCATCTGCCGCAAATCGCTCAGCGTGGTTGCCTCCGTCGAAGGGGTCGCGACGCCAAGGAACGGGGACCCGGCGTTCAGGTAATAACTGCCGGCCCCGGCGCTCTGGAACGGGAAGCTGCTCGAGGACCAGGGAACGTTGCCGAACTGGGGGCTGTTGTAGAAACCATTGTAGTTTCCGGTGAGGGTAACGGAGCCGGAGACGAGGTTGGTGACGTTGGCGAGGATGCTGTTGGTCACCCCGAGCGTCGCGGTGTTGGTACTCGTGACCTTGGCGAGGTAGGTGGCATTGTTGACAGTCAGGTTGTCCACCGAACCGTTGTAAAGGAGCCCATCGAAACAGGTGGGCGAACCAGCCATGAGGATGTTCCCAGCATAAACGTTGTTCTGATAGGCGGCCGAGTAGCCGTTGGCCTTGACGGCCGTCTGGCAGTTGAGGAACTGGACGTGTCGCAGAACATTGTTGTTGTTGGCCACTGCCTGGGCCTCGAAAAGCACGCCCACCTGCGCCTGGACGATGCGCAGGTGTTGCAACGTGACGATGTAGATCGCGATGTCCAAGGCCGGGTTGGCATAGTAGGCGGGCGGGTTGGTCGAAGTGGCGATGCTCTCACCCACCGAACTGTCGTAGATGCCGCAAAAAACCGCCGGCTTGAACATCGAGGTTTTGCAGGTGACCCCGGACGTGACGGTGAGCTTGGGGCCGTTGGTGTTGTACTTAATCACGGCTCCGCCCTCGATGGTTAGATTAGATACGTTTACGTTGTTCGTTAGCAGGTACGTGGTGTCCCCTTGCAGTACAAGGGTCGTCGCGCTGGCCAGGATGGCGTAATCCCAGACCACCCCGCGCTTGGCCGGTGCTGCTTTCCGGGGGCCGGGCTGGTTCTGGGCCATGAGGACAATGGGCTCGGCGGCCACAAGCCGGCCGTGGTCGAACGTGGGACGCGTCCTCTGGGCGTATTTGCGTGACGCCGGGCGGGCCGGCAGGATGCTCGCCAAAGCCGAGTCCTCCCGCACGTTGGCTCGGGCGGTGGTCGCAGCGGTCGCCTTGCTCACGTCCCGCCCCGTTTGCACGCGGGCTTGTGCTGGCAGTGGGAGAGTGTCCAAGAGCGGCTTGAGCTCTGGATAACCGACCGACTCGACCAGGCAGCGTCGCCCGCCGAGATTGTCCCACGCCTTGGACGAAAGCACTGGCGGCAGCGCCTCGGCTCCCTCGACCCCGGCGGTGAACGCCCTGCCCAAGCCGAGCTCCATGCTGCCAAAACGTACGTCATGGTCGATCACGTCAATGCCTTCGATCTGGGCCGAGGTCCGCACGCTTACGATTGGGTCTGGCGGGTCGAGGAACTCGGTCAGCACGAGGACGCGGGTGGTGTCGGGATCAAGACCTTGTTCGGTGAGCCACTCCGGGGGAATCGGTTGATGAAGAATGACGTCCTGTTCGAAGCGGTCCAAGGCCAGCGTGTACCTGATGTCGGCGTCCAGGCCATCGAAGCATCCGGCATAGAGGACCTCAGTGGGCGAGACCAACAGGGCCTGGGAATTCGTTACCGAGGCAATCATGAAGGCCTTGCCGCTCGCCACATCCAGAGCGGCGATACCCAACGGGCTCGAAACCAGCCGCTCCCCGGTTGGCACCAGCATATCGACCGCTCCGGCGGGAGTGGCAATGTCGGGACTCAGAATGACTTGGTGGGCGGTCCGGCGGGCGATGATGAAGCCATCCTGAGCCTGTTCAAACAGGGCTTCGCAGGGCACGTAACGTCCGGTGGCCGGATCCACCCGCTGGAGGCCGCTGGCCAGCGCCGTGAACCGGTTCGTCCGAATACTCACCTGGCCAGACTCGTCGGTGAATTGCCAGACACGCTGGATCACGCGGTAGTCGGCCCCCTCGGCCAAAACCGAGACGGACTCGAGTGGCACCAATGGCGCTGGTTGCGGTCCAGCAACTTGGGCGATGATGGTGGCGGTTCCTCCAACCAACGCGACGATTATTGAGGTTCTCATATTGGGTACAAGTAAGCGCTCTCCCGCCGGAATCCCCATACTGCCAGCCCCGTGGTTTCGCTGGATTTCGATACTTCGCTCATCTCTACTATATATATCGTGGAAAACTCGAAAACCTGACAAAGTATTTTGCGCGGCGTCATATCCATCCGCCTAACGAGTTGAGCCGCTGCGCTTTGCCGCTGCGAAAAAACATGGCCTGCAACCGCCGGGACACTCGTGGGAAGTGTGGGGATTATCTCCGGGAAGCAGGTCGATACGGATTTCGAGGCGCTGCAGCTCCTGCCGCACGGCACGGGCAACCCGGACCTTGATGGTACAGACATTCTCGGGACTCAGGTCCAAGTGCTTCGCCACCTCCTCCGCCTTCCACCGCTGGACTACATACAAATCGAAAGCCCGAAATCGTTTGGTTCCCACACGCGCTTTGGCGCGTGCGACCGCTTCGGCGAACAAGCACTGACACTCCCTCTTGCAGAGCGCCCCCAGGCAACTGTCAGCTGGGTCGGCGACCCGTTCCGCCGCGCTCGGCCCGTCGGATAGGGGGCTTTCTACCGCTGGTCTATTAAGCCGCTCCGCCGCATTGCGCCGGTAATCGCAGATGCGTCGCCGGGTTAACTTTCGCACCCAGCCAGCGAACGAACCGCGTCTTGGGTCGGCGCGGAATGTCGAGATGGCTTGGGCGACAGTGAGGAGGGTTTCCTGAACGACATCTTCGGTGTCGGGCTCCGCGAGCCCGGCCATGACCGCTGTGCGATAAATCATGGGGCCATACCGGTTCACGAACTCCTGCCAACTCCCCTGGTCAGTCCAGTCTTTGAGTCGCTCGGGGAGGCTTGGGCGTAGCTCTCCCCCACCCGCCAAACGAGCGGCCGAGGAATCCCCAGTAGCCTTCATGATCCTAAGATGCGTTGACTTTAGCTCGTGCCTCAGCGGCCTGTCAAGAGCAGCAAGCGTGAATTCCTTCTTACATCAGCGCACCCTTCACCACCGGCTCCACACATCTCCCGCTTCGTGTTCTTTGCGTTCCTCTCTGTCAATCTGCGTCAATCTGCGGACACCCCTCCGGCCCTCCCCCTTTGTGTTCTTGGCGTTCTTCTGTGGCTGCGTTCCTCTGCGCCAATCTCCGGTCCGCCATAGCTTCAGCGGCGGCGGAGCGTCAATCAGCGGACACTCCGTCTGGCCTTCCCCCGTTTTGCGTTCTTTGCGTTCCCTTGCGGCCACTTTCTCCGGTCAACTCATAACTCATAACTCGTAACTCCCGTCACCACCCAGAAATCACTTATCGCAGACCGGCAAATTGGTCTTTCCGCGCGTAGAATTTGAAGTGCCGGATGCGCCCGGGCTTCTCTTCCTGCCGGGGCAGGTATTGAAAGCCGCTGAACCGCGCCACCTCGCCCAGGTCAATCACGATGGCGTGCGGAAACCGCGGCGTGATGCCCGTCCATCCGGTGTGCCAGAACGTGTCCGGCTTCCCGTCCATGATGTTGTCCGCGTTGCCGTGCTCGGATTTCAGTTCCTCGGTGTCGGTATAACAGACTTGCCAGCGCTCGCGCGGCAGGAGCCTTCCGTCGGGCGCGACCAACTGGAATTCCGCGATCGCGGCGTGTTGATTGTTGCCGTGCCCGGACGAGGCGCGGAGGCACACAAACCTCGCCTCCGCGGGAGGGAAGCTCACCGTCTGCACCGCGTTCGTGTTCGCAAACTCGCCCTGATAGAGCAGGTCCCGCTCGAAGAGCGATAACGTCGCCCCGTGGTTGATTCGCTCCGGCGGCGCCAGTTGGTCCGCTTCGCCCCCATACACCGGCCGCCTGAGCCCGGCGATGCTCCGGTGAGCGCGGTTCTCGATCTCGAGCACCACAATCTCGTTGACGCCGGTCTTGAGCCAGACGCCCGGACAAAACACGGTTTGTTGCGGGCCGATGTACCAGTGACGGCCCAGGTTCCTGCCGTTGACCCACACTTGGCCCTTGCCCCAGCCGCGCATGTCGAAGAACGTGTCGCCCGCCTGCTCGAGCCGGAACTCACCTCGGCGCAACACGGGGCTGGCGACCTGTTTGCGCGTGTATTTCATGCCTTTCAGGTCGTCCAACGGCAGCGAGAAGTTCTGCCACCCCCCCGTGACTTCGGCCCCATCGAACAGGACCCGCCCGCGAATGCCCTTGCGTTCCTCGTTCATGGCGATCCCGAAATTAATGCGTCCGCTGTTCTCGACCAGGATGTCCAGGGTCGCTTCGCCTTTGGGCAGGACCAGGTCAATCTGCTGGCTGCGCAGATGGCGCCGGTCCATCGCTCCCACCGGGTAGCCGTTGAGCATCACCACCGCGTAATCACGGAGATGTTCGACCACCAGCGGTCCCCGGGCCGGACCCGTCAGCCTGGTGCGGTAGAGGAGATAGCCGAAGCTCTGTCCCAAGGCCTCCATGTTCATCGTCTTCGCCGACTCGACGCCGTTGTGCAGCAGGTTCGTCACGGAGGCGGACTCGTCCAGTTCGAACCGGGGAATATCGATGGTCGGGATGGCGGCGGGCAGATCGGGCAGGCGCGTGCCGGCGGGCAGATGCCGTCGGATCACGTCACGAAACGCGTAGAACTTGTCGGTCGGATGACCGGCTTCGTCCAGGATTGCATCGTAATTATAGCTCGAGGTGGTCGGCCAATACCGGTCCGCGCCGCTCCCGTTCGCGCCATTGAAGAAGCCGAACGTCGTGCCGCCCTGGAACAGGTAGAAGTTGACCGAGACCTCGTGGCCGAGCATCCACTCGAGCTCGCGCGCCTTGACCGCCGCGTCGGTCTTGGCGTGCTGGCCACCCCAGTTATCGAACCAACCGACCCAGAACTCGCTGCAGAACTTCGGGCCGGGAAGGTTCAGGGCCTCGTATTGGCTGAAGGTCGAGGCCGCGTTCTGGCCCAGGGTCACGGTGTTGAGGCAGTCGGGCAGCGAGCCAAGCCGGACATGGTAGCGGTCCGGCCACGTCGAGGTGAACAGCGGCACGCCGAACCCGGCGGCGCGAATCTGGTCGCGCAAGTGGACCAGATAGCTCTGAATGCCTTCGTAGCTGCTGTATTCATTCTCGACTTGGACCATGACGATTGGGCCGCCACGAGTGGCCTGCAGGGGCGCCAGTTCTCGTCCCAGGCGGTTGAAGTAACGCTCCGTGGCTTCAAGGAAAGCCGGATGGTTGGAACGGAGATGCATGCCAGGGTCCGCCAGAAGCCAGGCCGGCAGCCCGCCCAGGTCCCACTCCGCGCACACGTACGGACCGATCCGCACAATGACGAGCAATCCCTCCTCGCCTGCCTGGCGGACAAACTGGGCCACGTCCGCTTGACCACCGAACTCGAACTGCCCCGGTCGTGGTTCGTGCAGGTTCCAGAACACGTAGGTCGAGACCGCGTTGCAACCCATCGCCTTGGCCTTCTGGAGCCGATCCCGCCAGTACTCCCGCGGGATGCGAGCGTAGTGCAGTTCCGCGCTCTGAACAGAAAATGGCTTGCCAGCCAGAAGAAACCCATCTTCGCTAAGCGCGAATTCGCGGGCAGCCAATGCACTCCGTATCCATAGGACCGAGGCCCCAATAATGGCCGCTGCCACCACTCGTTTGAAGAGGATCGCGATCGGCTTGCTTGACGCTATGTGCTTTCTGAGGGTTCCGATTCTCATCAGGGCCTCTTCACTTTGGCGCCGATTCCAGGTGGTCGCGGCGAGTGTCCACGGACCTGGGAACCATACTCCTTCGTGAGAGCTGCATGTTGGTCTCTTTCCGCGTCCCTCATAACGTCCTTTAGAATGCTTCACTTGTCCACATTGTCCTCCACGCTTCAAAGGCCCCGCTGTGGGTGGAACCGCTCGGGCAGGACGGACCGCTGCGTATCAGCACCGGCTGCTGTGTCACGTCAGTCCTACTCATCGCCTGCGCCGAGTTCAGGGACGCCTTCGAGCCGCGTTCGCCGCCACTAGCCATATCAGGCTAGCCGCTCCCACCGGACAAAGACAGTTGCTGATACCGGATATTATGCATAGCCAGTTTGGCTGGACAAAATCTGTCCAATGCTCCTCCTCTCTGACAAAGACCAGCAGCGGAATCGGAATGCCTTGCGCCTTGATGCGATCCCCTATATTGTAGCTGAGATGCAGACCGCCCCCTACGCCAACCAACACGCTTACACATATCACCCCTAGGAAGCTTACCTTTGTTTTGAAATCTGATCCACGTAAGTAGCGCTTCGCCACTCGGCTCAGAACAAGTCCAGTCCCTCCTACTATGACTAACGAAGCTGAAAATGCCAGCACCATACAGAGATTCAAGGCTATTTGCATGAGAGACCACATGCCGTGGCTGCCTCCCAGGCCCACTCCTTACAGACGTACTTGTTAAAAAGCATGCCCCACGAGTACGGCTTGCTCGGAGGGTGGTTGGAGATACAATCCATGATCTCGGCATCAGACTTAGATTCGTCGCTCTTCTTGCACCTTGTACACGTGCTGGGGTTGAATTTCCTCTCCGTCTCCACGCCCCCTTTGGTGAACCCTCTTCCCCACAGGTACATCGGCCCGGTTTCCGGGGGTTTCGGCGTGGTGGCGTATTGGACATACGTGTGCGCGCCTCCACAGTGGTTTATGCAGTTCACGATGAATCCAGGCTCGTCGATCCATCTCGTGCAAACGGCAAAGCCATCAGGGTATTGCGGGGGTCGTGGCGGCTTGGGCGGGCAAACATGCGGCTTTGGTTCGAACGGCGAGATCGGCATCCGGCAACTGGGACAGTAGGCGTAGACCTCTCGGCCGTGCGTATCAATGTAGGTGAGCGGGTTGTTCACTACAAAGGCGCAGAGATTTGGGCCTCCCCTTTTCTCCTCAATCGGGTCTCTGTTTAGCCATCTCCCTGTACCTGGATTGTAGAACCGCCAGCCGTAGTAGCTCAGTTCGCTCTCATCATCCTGATACTTGCTGGACCACCGGATCGGGTCGGCCATGGCCATAGGACCGCTGGCGCGGATCGGCTCGGCAAACGGCCCAAACTCGTAGCGCGCGGCGAAGCTGCCGCTCGCGCCGTCCACCAGGGCGACGATATTGCCATTTCCGTCGTAGCTCACAAACGCGTTCGTGGTGGTGGAACCGTAGTACGTCACCTTCAGCAGTCCGCCAACGCCGCCAGCGCCTCCGATGGAGCCGCTCAGGTCCGTGCCCCAAACGTAGGTCCGCACCTTGTCATTGCTGCTGGCGGCGTTCAACTCGCCCATGAGGAGCCAGCCATCGTACAGAAACGCCAAGTCAGATTGAAGCACCCACCCGCTGTTGTACGTGTAGAACTTCTTGCGGATGCGGCGCCCCTGCCAATCGTACTCGAATGTCAGCTTCTGCCTCGCCCCGCTCGGCGTGTCCGTGTCGCGGATCATCTGGGTGAGCCGGTTCTCCCCGTCCCAGGTGTAGCTCCAGCGTCCGTCCGAGGTCAGGTTGCCATCGGTGTCGTAGCCGAGATTCTCCGGCGTCGCGGGAACGTAGGCCTTGCCAGTGCTGCTTTGGTTGGTCGTTCCCCATTGCGCCGAAACCGTGATCGACGGGTACTGCGGCGTGCTGTTGGGGATGTTCAGCGCGTACTGGAAGTACTCGCCCTTGCGATACGTGCCATTCCCGTTCACCGTGACAGTCGCGGTCGGGTTCGCCAACCCCAGCACGTCCAGGTAGGCCGGCACGGTGCGGCTGCTGTACTGGTTCAGGTAATTGGCAGTGTAAGTGGCCGAGCGGAGATTCTGCCCCCCGGCATCCCCACCCGCCGCGGTCGTTTTCCTGTTTCCGATATCGTCAAATCCATACTGAAATTGTTGGCCCGCCACCGGCGTGCCGTCGCTCCAATAACGCTTCCCCGAGATGACCTGGCCCAACGCGTCATACTGATACACCCAGTAGGACCCGTCCCCGAGGGTCGCTTGCGTGCGCTGGTTCGCCGCGTTGTAGCGGTAGGCGTAGCTGACAGGCAGGAGAGAGGCCGCGGAGCCATAACCGACCGAGGAGATCGAGGTCAACCGGTTGAGGTAATCGTAGGCTCGGCTGGACACCAACCCGCCGGCGGCGGTGTTGGTGAACGTGACCGACCTGATCAACGCCGAGTTCGCCTCGTAGGCGTAGGCGGCGGAGTATGCGCCATCGGTGACCGTCGAGAGCCGCCCGGCGGTGTCGTAGCCGAAGCTGGCGCTCTGGAGCACGGTCGAGCCGTTCTTGATATTCACGCTGTCCCGCTGCAAGTAGCCGTTGTAGGTGTTGTTGACGGACAACCCGGCCAATGTCCCACCGGAATAGCTTTCCGTCAACACGCGGTCGGCCTCGTTGAAGCTCAGGCTCGTAGTGATGCTGTTGCGCACTACCGTGGCCTGGCGTCCCCGCCGGTCATAGGTATAGGTCACCGACGGCGTGCCGTCGTTGTAGGTCACGGTGTACAGGTCGCCGCTGGCGTTGTAGGCGTAAGTCCGCGACACCCGGTTGGTCTGTCCGGAGAGCGCCCGGAGCCAATAAGCGTACTGTAATCGCCCAGCGGCGGTGTAGTAATACTCGGGGCCGCTCGTGCCGGCGGCACCGGTGCTCGCGTTCGGGTAATACTTCGACCGGAGCCAGCCCCGGTAAGTGTCGTAGTTCCAGGTGGTAGCTGCCGTCCCCGAGCTTCCGGCGAAATTCTGCCAGGTCGTCATGGTCTGCATGCGGCCCTGGGCATCGTAAGAATACTGCACCGGGTAAACGCGGGAGCCGGAGGTCTTCTGCAAAAGGCCAGTGGCGTAGTAGAAGTTCGTGACGGTCGAGGCGTCCGGCTCCTGCCTTCCGGTCGTTCGGCCCAGCTTGTCGTAAAACGTGGTGGTAACCTGGGCGGCATCGCCCGTGCCAGGAGTCGGCGTAGCAATCGTGCTCAATTGGTCGGCGTTATTGTAGCTGTACGTCGTGGTCCCGTTGCGGGCGTCGGTCGCGGTACTCCGGCGGTCGTAGGGGTCGTAGGCGAAACTGGTCTTGGTGACCTGGGCGTGGTTCGCCGTGTTATCTTTCGAGGTCACGGACATCAGCCGGCCGTAGGAATAAATGCTGACGGTCTGGGTGCCGTCGGGGCTCGTCACGGTGTTGGTGCGAGCGCCGTTGCTGCCGTAGGTGGTCTGGGTGAAAGTCGTCACCGCCGTGGGGGCGGTATCCCGATAGACTGTCCGCCAAGTCCGAAGGCCATCGGTCGAGACCTCGAGTCGGGAGACTTCGGTCGTGGCTACCGAGTTGTTGGTGCTAAAGACCCACACGCGGGTCCGGCGGATGTCGCAGCCGCGGGGGTTCTGGGAATCGCCGCTGGCCAGGACGTCGTCGAGGGTGTCGGTAATGCGGTCGTCGGTTGAAGTGCCACCATTGGGCTCGAGGACGCCATTCTGATCCACGTCCTTGCCCGAGCGGCACCGCCGTCCCTGGGCATCGTAGGCGTACATGAGCCTGACGGAGTCCGGGTCCAGGTCGCTGGTCAACTGGCCCAGGTTGTTGTAGGTGAGCGAACGGGCAGGGTAGGTCGAGCCGTTGGCCGCGTAGAGTGTCTTGTATCCCTGGCCCGCGCCGTCCTGGTAGCGCTTGGTCCACTCGACGGTCGTGGCATAGGCGGCGGTGAGCTTGGTCTCCTTGGCGTACTCCCGCCACGGTCCGCCCACTCCGTCTGTCTCGGCGCCATACTCGTAGAGCACGGGATAGGTGGCGCTGCCGGTGACTTCCCACAGGCGGCCGTCCGGCTGCGAGATTTCCACGCGGGTGCCGCCGTCGGGGTACGTAGTCGTCCGCTGGATGCCGCCGCCGCTCAGGACCGTTTCACTGAAGGTGGTGACGCCAAGGAGCGCGTTGGTTTGGGTGGTGAGGCGCCCCAAGACATCGTACACGTTCTGCTCGAGGGTGATCGAAGCCCCGTTGGTCCCGAGCTGTTGCCGGACCAGGACCTGTCCCAGTTCGTCCAGGATGTTCGTGCTGGTTACGCCGAGGGTGCTGCCGCGGTAAATCGTGGTTGCGACTTGGCGATGCTGATCATCGTACGTGTACCCCGTCGTCACACCGTCCGGGTCCACCACGCTCTCCAACCCGCAACAGTCGTAGCTGTAGGTCCAAACGCGGTTGGCGAGGTCCGTGAGCGTGTAGCTGCGGCCCGAAGGATCGGAGCCGGTATAGGCATAAGTGAGGCTGCTGAGCGTGGTGCCGTCGCTGGCGCCGCCGACGCTCTTGGTGATGACTGAGCGGGCGCGGCCGAGGTTGTCCGCGATGCTCTCGGTCGAGGTCCCGTTGACAATCGCCGCCAGGGAGCCGTCTTGGTTGAGGCTTCCTTCGCCGACCTTGAGCACCTGGTCGAAGCCGGCGCTCCCATCCGCCAAGGTAACATTGCTGTACGTGTAGGCGCCGTAGGTGCCGTCCACGTAGCGTTCCCATTGCACGCGGCTCGAGCTGGCCAAGCCGCCGGGAGGATAGAAAATGGTCTTCTTGTCGAGGTTGCTCGTGGCGACCCAGGTGCTTCCGGGCGTCACGCACGTCTTCTCCTCCCAGTTCTCGGGCAGCAACACCCGGTAGGAGCGCGAGACTTCGTGCATCTCCCAGGCGCTCGTCGAGGCATTCCACGCCGGGAGGTTGACGACCTTCTTCCGCCAAGACGAATACATGTAGGGGGACCCGTTGATCGAGGGCGAGTGGTCGATGCCATCGTCGGCACTCGTCAACTCGTAGGCGTACTCCGTAAGCTGATACCGATTCTGGCTGAGGTCAGGAGCGACGTCGGGGGCGGGCGGTGGGGAGTTGCTGCTCCAAGCGGTGTAGGCGGCAGTAAGACGCCCGCTGGTATCGTAGCTGCGATATTCCCAGTTTCCGTCCGGGTACACTGTCAGGCTCGGGTTACCCTCAGTGTCATAGGTATAGCTGGTTGTGCGGGTTGTGCCGCCGGTCCCCTCTACAAGTTGGGTCAGAAGCTTGAGAGTCGAGCCGTGGGCCGTGACGAAGCTGAACGCACGATGGATCGACTTGATCGTCTGGCCTCCCACGATGACCTGGTAGTCGTAGGCGCTGCCGTCCGCGGCCGTCCAACTCGTGGTCGAGCGGGCCGATTTGCTGTCGGTTGCCGTCCAATGCGCGGTCTGAGTATCGTAGGCAAACTGGTATTGTCGGGTGTAGCTGGTTCCGACATCTTCTCGGGTGATCGTGAGGGGGCTGCTGGCGCTCGTGTAGGAGACCGTATAGACCACAAAAGGGTTGCCATTGGTCGAGTACGTGCTGCCGTTGGTGGTGATGTTGGGCGGTTGATAGAGCAGCAGGCAATACTGGCTGTCGCTGTTCACGCTGACATTCACCAGTCCTTGCGGCGCCTTGATTTGAGAAATCGCGCCGCCGGAATACGTCACGAGCAGATTCTCCGTCACAAAAGGCAGCGCGAGGGATACGGGCCGGCCTAGATCCGGGGTTGAGGTGGTCGAACGAATGTTCAGGAAGCCGGCGTTGGTGGCAAAGGAATCGGCGCCCAGGCTGACGCGCATGTCTGGACCGGCGGCATTGCCCACAAACTCGGGACCGAACGCCTGGTAGCCGCTCCCGAGATTCCAGGACACGATCGACCCACCAGCTCCGCCCCCATCACCCCCTCCAGCACCACCGCCGTCACCGCCGCCGCATCCTCCACACGGGCTGTCGTCGTCGGTGGCCCCGATGACCCGGATGTTAGCGGTTCGGATAGCAGTCGGAGGGGTCGTACAGCCGTCTGGCAGGTTCGAGCAGGATGGGGTGACGGTCACCTTGATTTCGACATTTCCGGATTTCGCGTCGGGGTCCATGTAGAACCCCACGTGGTGGTTCGGGTCCTGCTCATCGTACCAATAGGAAACTCCTTCGGGTACGGTTATGTCCCAACTGATCGTCACCCCACAACTGGCTGAACCCTCGACGAGGCCCGTGAAGAGGGAGGCGTCGTTCCACGGGGAACAGGGCGTCATCGCGTCGGGACCCACCGTCAACCGCGGAGTCAGGGAAGGGCAACCCTCCGCGCCGCGGACCCGCGCTGTCAGCACGACCGTCGCGGCCAGAAAGCACCAGACGCCGAAGGCGAAGCAGCGCTTGGGCGTTGCCAATCGGCACGGCTCTAGGCCTCCGGACGGTGGACGAAAGCGGTCGGTCCGGCTCCAGGAATTGAAAATCTTCATGATGCGCTCCTTCTTGCTTTAGTTCTTGAGCGGCGTGAACACTTGCAGCCCCGGACTACCCGTGGTCCCGTTCTCCGACACTTGCCAGTCGGTCTCGCCAGGATCTACCACGGAATCGTTGTCCTTGTCCTCAGCTACATCGATCAGGCCGTCCCCATCCACGTCCGAGGGCTCGTTGTTAGCGTTCACACCAACCCAGTGGTAGCCGATATCGACCGTCGCCGAAGCGTCCAGCCCTTCCTTGGTCCCAGTGGCCGGCTTGACGCTGTAATGAAACAGCGCCGCCGCCTCTCGGGTACGACTCCCCGCGTCGATCAGCGCAAAGAGGTTCGTGCCACTGGCCGGATAGTAGAAACCGCCCAGCACTCCGAACCAGTTGGCCGCCGGCCCACTCTGATAGTCCATCGTCAGGCCCGTCTTGTTGCCGCTGCCACCCAGGCTTGTCAGCCCGCTCCGGTACCCGTTATAGCCCGCCGCCAGGGAATAGGTGCTCGAGTTGCTCAACGTGTCCGGGTCGAACAGGTTGTCTTTCACCGTCCAAGTCGTGCCGTTGTGCTTGTAGCTGAAGCTCACGCTCCCTTGCCGGAAGAGGTTGTTGTAGAGGTTCAACGTGAAGGCGTAATACCCCGAGATGTTCTCCTGGTACCA
>Ga0233425_10001541_pt1 | contig 51105 bp, 61 predicted proteins | sample Watercolumn_Towu_2_FD_181712 | JGI IMG/M metagenome (GOLD analysis project Ga0233425, IMG submission 181712) | Freshwater microbial communities from Lake Towuti, South Sulawesi, Indonesia - Watercolumn_Towuti2014_140_MG | ecosystem: Environmental > Aquatic > Freshwater > Lake | place...
TGGTCTGGAAGGTTTGTAGAATCGGCCCCACCTCGACCTTCACGGCCGAGCGCAACGTCGGGGGGATCAAGCCCCGGGCCGTCTGAGCAGCCGCTTGGTCTTTCACCGTGACGACATAATTCTGGCTTCTCGGCTCGAAATACGTCTCGAAGGGAAGCTTGGCGGCGGTGATGGCCTTCAAGATCGCATCCAGGTCCTGCTGCGCCGCCGCGAGCGATTTGGTCGCGTTGCGCAGCTGCACATAGCGCCGCAGCTTCGCCGGAATCTGATCCAGGAACGCCTTGCGCTCGTCCTGGCCGGTGAATGCGACGATGATCTTGAACGTCGGCGTGTGCTCCACCCACAGGCCCGCGAAGCCGTCCGGATCGCTGGCGACCGCGACGTCCACGATTTGCTGGACATCGCGGAGGACGTCGACACGCTCTGCCGCCTCCGCGGCCGAGATACCGTATTGCTGGGCTAGGTACTCGACCTGGAGGTCCTTGCCCGACCCCTTGGAGTTTTGCGGTGTCGGGAGTGGGGGAGCCTTCATCTCCTGCGCCGCGAGCGGCGTGGTGCAGAGAAGGGCCGAAATGACGGTAAGCAACGTACGCATGCATTCTCCTGATGACGATCATCTACAGCATGGACGGCCCGACCGTTGCGGCGGACCACCCAAGCCCGACTCACCATGAGTGCGGAACAAAGGGTGAACGATTTAGAATCCTACATTGCAAGCCCTTTTTGCAGGTCCGACCTGCGCTTCTCTGAAACGAGGGTTTCCGAGCAGCCGATCCGACCAATGGGGGATGAACGCACTTTCGCGCTCTTTGTTTTCTCAAAACCGTTCTGGAAAGCACCGTCGCAAAATGCTACCGCCCGAACGGGTTTGTAGAACGATCGGGGGCTGATGCGGGTCGGGTACGCCAGGGTGAGCACCACCGACCAGTCGCCCGAGCTCCAGCTCGAGGCGCTAAGGCGCGCCGGCTGCGAGAAGGTGTTCACCGAGAAGGCGTCCGGGACCAAGGACGACCGGCCGGAGCTCGCGCGCATCCTCGCCGACGTGCTCAGGTCGGGCGATACGCTGGTGGTCTGGAAACTCGACCGACTGGCCCGCTCGCTGAAGAAGCTCATCGCGACCGCCGAGGACTTGCGCGCGGCCGAGGTCGGGCTCGTGTCGCTGACCGAGAGCATCGACACGACCACGCCGGGCGGCATGCTCACCTTCCATATTTTCGGCGCGATCGCGCAGTTCGAGCGCGCGCTCATCGTCGAGCGCACGACCGCCGGGCTCGTCGAGGCGCGGCGCCGGGGCAAGAAGGGCGGTCGGCCGCAAGCCATGAAGCCCGCCGACGTCGCGGCCGCCCGGGCGCTGCTCGACGCGGGCTCGCTGCCGGTGCGCGACATCGCCCGCCGCCTGAACGTCTCCGTCGCCACCCTGTACCGCCATGTGGGCAAGCGGGGTCGGCCGGAGGACGTCGAGGAGGCTCAAGCGGCTCATGCGTGACCGGGCGAAGCGGCCGCCCGGCGAGGCGTTGGTCGACCTTCGCCGAAGGCTGTCGCTTCTGCCGCCCCGCGATGCGGGCCGCACCGAGATCATCGCTCGCGCCGCCCAGGCGTACGGGATTTCAATTCCGACCATGTATCGCGCGCTGCGGGAGCTCTCCCGCCCGAAGTCGATCCGGCGCGCCGACCACGGCCGAACCCGCGTCGCCCCGCAGGCCGAGATGGAGCGCTACGCCGAGATCGTGGCGGCGATGAAGCTCAGGACCCTGAACGGCAAAGGCCGGCATATGTCGACGGCCGAGGTGATCCGGCACCTGGAGGAGACGGGCGTCGAAACGCCCGACGGACTGGTCAAGGCGCCTGCCGGCCTGCTCAAACGAGCGACGGTGGACCGGCTGCTGCGCACCTCTGGATTGGACGTTGCCCGCGCAACTCGTCCGGTCACGGCCGTGCGCTTCCAGGCCAGGCGCTCGAACGAGATGTGGCACTTCGACATGAGCCCGTCCGACCTCAAGCAGGTCGAAGCGCCGCTCTGGGTCGAGCAGGGCCGGGGCAAGCCGACGCTTATGTTGTTCTCGGTCGTCGACGATCGCTCGGGCGTCGTCTACGACGAGTACCGTTGCGTCTACGGCGAGAACGCGGAAGCCGCGCTCCGCTTCCTGTTCAACGCCATGGCGCCCAAGCCCGAACCGGAGCTGCCGTTTCAGGGCATCCCGACCACCATCTACATGGATAACGGACCCGTAGCCCGTTCGGCCGTGTTCCAGTCGGTGATGGGGAGCCTGGGCGTGCGCGTACTCACGCACGAGACGCCCAAGGAGGCCGAGCGCCGCACCGCGGCGCGGTCGAAGGGCAAGGTCGAGCGCCCGTTCCGCACCATCAAGGAGGTGCACGAGACGCTGTACCACTTCCACAAGCCGCGCGATGAGGAGGAGGCGAACCTGTGGCTCCGGCGGGCGCTCGTCACCTACAACAACGGCGATCACCGCTCCGAGCCGCATGCGCGCGTCGAGGACTGGCTCCGGCACCTGCCTCAGGACGGGGTACGCGCCATGTGCTCGTGGGAGCGGTTCTGCGCGTTCGCGCGCGAGCCCGAGCGCCGCACCGTAGCGGGCGACGCGACCGTGTCGATCGAGGGCGCCACTTACGAGGTGGAGCCCGAGCTCGCAGGAGAGACGGTGACGCTGCTCTGGGGCCTGTTCGACCAGGAGCTGTTCGTCGAACATGCCGGAAAGCGGTTCGGGCCATTCCAGCCGTCGCGCGGCGCCGTACCGCTCTTTCGCTACCGCAAGCACCAGAAGAGCAGGCAGGAGGAACGGCTAGACAAGGTGGTCAAGCTCGCCGACCAACTCGGGCTGCCGCGCGCTGCGGTGACGGGTGGCGACCGTCCGCTCCCGTCGTTGCCGCTGTCCGCCCGCGACCTGGCCGTACGGACCACGCCTTTTCCGGAAGCCGTGGTCGAGATAACCTTTCCCACAGCGCTAGCGGCGCGCCATGCCATCGCGGTTCAGCTCCGCCGCCCGCTGGGCTCGCTGCCCGAGCCCGACCGGCGATTCATCTCCGATCTTCTCGCGGAAACGCTCGACAAGGCCATCATCGCCGACCGCGTGCGCGAGCGGCTCCAGACCAGACGGGGGACAAGCTGATGCTCGCCGACGTGCAACAGGCCTACGGGCTCGCCAGGCCGTTCCACGGCGCCGGCAACTTCGAGACCGAACATCAGCGCATGCTCGTCCGCGAGGTGTGCTCGGCCGTCCAAACGGGCCGCCTGGTGGTCGTCTCCGGGCTCGTCGGGTCCGGCAAGACGCACCTCCTCCGCCGCATCGAGGACGAGCTCAGACGCGCCGACAGGGTGACCGTAACAAAGTCGCTCTCGGCCGAGAAGCGCCGCATCACCTTGACCGCGCTCATCGAGGCCATGTTCTACGATCTCACCCCCGGTGACCGGACCAAGGTCAAGGTGCCCAAGGGTACGGAAGGTCGCGAGCGCGACCTCCAGGCGCTCGCGGCCAAGCGCAAACGGCCCGTCGTGCTCATCGTCGACGAGGCGCACGACCTTCACCACAAGACGCTCACCGGCCTCAAGCGGATCATGGAGATCGTGGCGGACGGGGGCGTGCCCATGTCCGTGCTACTCGTCGGCCACCCCCGCCTGCGCAACGATCTCAGGCGTCCGCAGATGGAGGAGATCGGCTACCGGACCACCATCTTCGACTATGAAGGGATCGGGGCCGAGCAGCGGCGCGACTATGTCGCCTGGCTGCTCGGCGTGAGCGCGGCCGAAGGCATCAAGGTCGCCGACCTTATGGACGAGGGTGCGATTGAGCTCTTGGCCGAGCGGTTGCGCACGCCGCTCCAGATCGAGATGCACCTTACGCTCGCTTTCGAGCACGCGTACCGCCTCGACACCAAGCCGGTGTCGGCCGACATTGTAGAGCAGGTGCTCAGCCGGGCGATCGACGACTTGGAGCCAACGCTCACGCGCAACGGCTACGACGCGGCCGCCATCGCGCAGCAGTTCAACGCCAAGCCCTCCGAGGTCAAAGCGTTCCTCGCCGGCACCCTCGACCCGGACCGCGGCCGCGAGCTCACCGAGAAGCTGCGGCAAGCGGGCGTGCCGGTGTGAGATCCCACGTCCGCCTCGCCACGATCATGGAGCGTGAGCGCGATCCGATCCATTGCGAGCAGCAGTTCCCGAGTGCGAGCACGGTAACGTCGATTGCGAGCAGGAGAGTCGTCTCGTTCTCACCCAGCGTGAGCAGGAAACGGCGCTGATTGCGAGCGCGGCAGGCTAGGAGTGCAAGCGCCTACAGCTAGTGTCGAGAAGGACCAGGCCTAGGCACGCTTCCGGCTCGAGCAGCAGGGCGCCGCTTTAAGACGCACGCTGACGACTGGGGCGCGAAGGAAGGGGGAGGAGACAGACGGTCAAGACAGGACCGTTGGAGATCCCCATGCCCTACTTCGTCGACATCGGCGGTACGCCCGCCAACGAACCGTGCGCGCAGCTCGGACAAACGCCCAATTTCGACGTTCTCAACAAGCTCGAGGTGCTCGCCTACAAATACGCGATCATCGCACGCTACGGTTCGCCGCCAGCAGGATGCCGGCTGACCGGCTTGTCCAATCGGCACGACTTCGGCCGCTATGTGTCGCTCGTCCTCCACGTCGAGAACGAGCTGGACGAAGCGGTCAGCGCCTATGCCGAGGCCGTCGAAGAGGGCCTCGGAACCTGGCTTGAAGCCGGCTTTCGCGCGCCTGTCGAGTACGACGACGCCACGGCAACGATCGTCCAGAGCGATCCGCTCGAGATCCTGGTCAGCGCCTTTCACGTCACGCGACCCAGCCCAGATGGAAGCTTTCCCATCGCCGACTTTGAGACGTTGCACCGGAACCTGGCCGCCGCCTTCCCCGACGAGGCCGCGGTCGCCAGCGCGCGCCTCACCGAGGCCGCGACCGCCTGACGGCGATGCCGCTGCCCTCCTGGGCGGACCACCAGCAAGAACGAGGCCGACGATGTCAGATGCCTTCGATCCCGCAGATCCCGCGGCCTGGCTGTCGCGCGGACGTTCACCCGAGCACGCCGCGGCGATCGCCGCGGCGTGGCGCACCTTTCCCGATCTCCCGAGCGACGCGCCCCTCTCCGACCGAATGACTCGAGGCCGCGAACGGATCGCCGCGATGCGGAGCGTGAACGACGCGATCGCGGCCGAGGCCGCTTCGCAACGCGAGGCCACCAACTTCGCCTTCACCGAGGATCAGATCCGCCGAGGACTCGGCAGCGACCGTGACATCGCGATCATGCGGGGGCACGAGGACCACGCATTGAGCTGGGATCTCGCCAATCGATACGCCGACGGTTGGTACGCAGCGCATGTCGGATGGCCCCATCACTACTCCGACGCGATCCCCTGTTCGGCTCCTCTCGCCGAGCGCCACGCAGCCTACGACCAGGGCTTCAGCGACGGCGGTGGTGATCGAACCGACCTGTTCGACGCGGCGCGGCGCAGCCTCATCGCTGACATGCGCCGCGACAACCTGCCGAAAGACCCTCAGATCATCCTCGCCGGACGCCCGGTGCCGAGCAGTTATCCCAAGCCCTCCGACCACCACCGACCTGCCCGGTGGTCGCGCCGACTGCTGATCGTTGGCGCCGACCACATCGACAGCGACCCCGCGTGGGACTTCCTCGCCCTGACCCTCGCACGCCCGGGCGCCGACGCCGCGACGATCGTCGTGCTCACCCCGGGCGGCTTCGTCGCTGCCGAGGCACTCGGCGACCCGAACGTCGCTACGCCGTCCGTGGATCACGTCGCAGCTGCCAACCAGCTAGCCGCACTTCTGCAAAATCGTGAATACGACGATGTTCTCGTCGCGCTGCAGGGGGCCGATCTCGACCTGATCGACACCATCGGCCACATTCTGCCGCTCGCGCGCACGATGGAGCGGACCCGCAACTCACGTCTCCAACAGCGGACCCACCTTCGCACCTGGCTCGATCGTGGTTTCAGCGGGACTGATGCTGCCGCCCAAGGCCACATTCGCTGGGGCAAAGCGATCACCTCGCTCTACGGCAGTCTCGGCGAGTTCACCGCGCGTCACGTCGGACCGGCTTCGGGGCGGGGGCACCTCGTCCGCGTCGAGACACGCAGCGGCCTTGCCTGCGGCTTCGCGACGGCAGACGGCACGCCGCTCGACCCGGAAATCGCCGTCTCGAGCAAAGCCAAGCTGCGCGGTACGATCGCTAAGACGCTGCGCACGTTCGGCGCCGCAACCCGCCTGATGGCAGCCGCCGATCGCCGCGCCGCCTAGGACCGGAAACCGGGACTGGGCACGTAAGGGTGCTCCTGCCGGATGATTGCTTCGGCTTTCTCGATCGCCTCGATCTGACGCGCCGACCCCTGCGGCGCGATCGACCAATTCGAGCGCGGATGGAACACGACCGGCAGCGCCGTCACCGGCCCAACCGCCTTGCGCCACGACGCATCGCTGCCGCCCGCTACGCCGACCAACAGCGTCACGAACAGGTCCTCGATGTCGCCAGTCGTCATCGAGCCTCAACGCACGGCTCGGTTGGCCGTGCCGCTGCAGCCCTTTCCCATGAAAACCGGAGGAGCCCCTTTATGGCCGACATCGCCGATCTTCCCGTCATGAGCCGCGCCGACGCCGTTTCGCTCGGCTTCGCCGGCTTCAACGACGTGCCACACAAGGCGATCGACGTGCCCGACGGCGCCTTTACCATCACGGCAAAGACCAGCGAGAACCGGCGCGTCACCTTCTGCTTCATGGGCAAGAGCTACGACGGCCCCGCGCGCTTCGTCGACATCCAGTTCCATGACCGGGGCACCACGATCCCCAATGCCAGTGACGGGGTATCACCCACCTTCAACGCCTTCGCCGTGACCGGCCGCGGCCGCCATGTGACCGACAGCCGTCCGCTCGACGAGGCTCACAAGCCGTCCATCCTCGTGCTCCTCATGGACGAGGCCGGGGACGAACCGGCGCATCCCGCACCCTCGCAACGGCCCATGAACGATCGCGAGCTCTCAAGCCTGCTGCGGCGAGCCGCGACCGTGATCGCCGCCCCGGACAGCGAGGTCCGGTCGGGTCGCGAGAGCTTGGTCGACATCCTCCAGGCCGAGGCCGCGAAGCGTGACCCACGGGGACAGGAGTCATGACCCGCTCGCGCAGCGACGGCATGCACGTCACTCACACCGCCGCGGGCTGGATCGTCTTCGACAACAGCAGCGCACGCCACGGCCGCCTATCGGCACCATGTCCGACGCGGGCCGACGCCGTCGCGCGCAAGAAAGCGCTCGCGCGCGCCTTGCGCCACCAACGACACGATGATCCCCGGGACGCCTGACCGAAGGGGAGGGGGATGACGGTGGCTGAACGCTGGCGGTGATCGAGCCGCCCGCAGCCGACGGGAGCCCAACATGCGCAGCATCCTCGCTTTCTACGAGATCGACCGAACCTATGGCGGCCCCGAAGAAGGTGGCTGGTGGTACGATAGCGGCACCTTCGTGCGCGCGATCGCCATCCACTTCGACGACGAGGCCGCGATCGCGGCGCAGCGTCGCGCGAACCGCCTCCTCGAGCGCCTGCAGCGGCACAAGCCGGAGGTCTCGTCGGTGATCTACGACGGCGGACGCTACCGCGCCTACACCTTCTCGGGCCTGCCGCCGGAGCGCTTCCCAGCCCAGCGCCCCCTCTATTCCTGACCGCGACCGCGGTCGCCTTCCCCGAACCTGAAGGAAACGGTCATGCACCGCGTCCACTATTACGACACCAGCGCAGCCGCCTACGAAGCGTGCCTCGACGAGAGCCCCTGCATCGTGGAGGGCGATGTCCTCGCCGTCATTTCCGAAGGCGTCATCGGCCTGGCATCGAGCGACCCGCTCGCGGTTACCATCGGCGCCGGAGCGCTGCGCTCGCTCGCGCCCATGTCGTCTGCGGCGATCCTGCGGGAGACGGTCCACGACGCCGACCAGTGGCGGCACGCCGTCGAGCTCGCGCTTGCGCACCATCTGCCGATCGCACCGCATTTCCTGCCCTTTGCCCTGCGGTGCGTGCCGCTCTCCCCGTCACAGACGGTCGTCGCACTCACCCTCGACGATGTGATGATGGCAATCGACGCGATCCGGCACCGGGAGACCCAGCTGACGAAGCGCGCGGCGCTTATCGACGCGGAGAGTTCGCACGGACTGTTTCTGGCTTCTGCCTTGCGCAAACTGGCGACTGCCCGGCGTCACCTCGAGCGCCACCCTCCGGCGACGATCCCGGAACACCCCTGCGGTCCACCGTAACGGCGACACCGTGCCAAGCACGTCGCCCCAAGGGCGCTCCAAGGCATCCACCGCCGCGCGAAAAGCGCGTCGGTGAGGGGCGCTTGCGCGCCCTGCCCGGCCGAAGGGCCGGGGAGGAGAGAGGGATTGAAGATGGTGTCGAGGACATGGGGTCCAGCCGACACAGGAGACGTTACGATGAACATCGGTCAGATCAAGCAGAACGACGCCGGCATCTTCATGGGCCGCATCTCGACGCTCGCGGTTGCGATGACGATCGCGCTGAAGCCGGTGCAGTCCGCCAACCCGCGCGCGCCGCGCTACGAGATTCACGCGCTGACCCCCGGCCGCACCTGGGTGCAGGTCGGCGCCTTCTTCGAACTCAACTCGAACAACACCGGCGAGGCGTTCCTCAATGGCCGCATCGACGATCCCTCGCTCGCTCAGCCGCTCCAGGTCTCGGCCTTCCGGCAGGAGGACGGTTCGTACAACATCGTCTGGCAGCGCGCGCAGAAGCGTCGCGACGTGACCAGCGCGCTCGGCATCAAGTCGGACGAGGATCCCGCTCCGCCGTTCGGCGCCGACGGCTCGAGCGACGACGCCGGGATGAGCGGCAGCGCCGGCGCCGGCGACGACGGCCTCGGCGAGACCACCGCCCCCGTCGAGGAAACCACGCGCCGCAGCCGCGGCAAGCGCGTCACCGAGAACGCCTGATCCCCTCCCGGTGCCGCTCGCTCCCTCGCGGCACCGGCAGACGTCGCAGGCTCCCCCCACTCCCTGCGCGTCACTCGGGCGATGCCTCCCCCGGCATCGCCCTTTTTTTGCTTAATGGAGACAGGCATCGAAACGGACCCAAAACCGTCTTGCATCTTCGGCATAACTAGATTCTGCTGCATCAATGACCCTTAATAGAAACAGTCTTTCAACCTTTTAGCCGAAGGGAAGGGGGGTGGCGGTGGATAGCTGGACGAATGGTGCCGAAGGACCGCTCAAGACCAGCGCGCCACGATATCCACGAGGTGCCACCATGGCTGACCGCGTATCTGTCTCGATTTCGATCGGTGGAAGACTTTCCGCTGATCTTCTCGGCGAGCTCATCGAAAAGGCTAACGCCGAAAACCTATCCACCGAGTGGGACGGCGAGCCTTTCACCGCCAATGACCTACCCGACGGTGAACCACTCGTGCTGCGCGGCCACGAGATCGCAAACGGCAAGATCGACGAGATCGAGGACTTCTGCTGCACGAACGACCTGCCGTTCTGGCGCTGGTCGGGCGGCGCGCCGGGTTCCTTCCCCGCCGAAATCGTCATCTGGAAGGGCGTGGGCGAGCGTCGCGCCTTCACCGCCGACGAAGACGGCCGCCCGGTACTGACATCCGACGAAGCCGGCGAGATCGCGACGCTCGACGACTTGCGGGAGCATTTCGCCACCGGCGCGTTCCTTCCGCCACCCTTCGTGCTGGTTCCCACTACCGCAGGGTAAAACCACGCCTCACCTGATCGGATCGCACCGCCTCGTCTGTCGCGCGTCGGTCGCTGTCGGTCCCAATGGCTCGCCAGGCACTGCTCGCTCGCGTCGTGGCGACCCCTGCGGGTCGCCCACTTGCTACGCCTCGCCTGTGCCGGCCTCCGCTGGAAACCACCATGCCCATTCAAACCCTTCACCAGTCGCTATCGTTCGACACGATCATCAAGGATCACCCAGATCGCGCCAGTGCCGAGGCACACATGGCCAAGACGTTGCGCGAGTACGGCGACTGGCCCGCGGACGCTGCAGCAGCTGCCGCACGCGATGGCCGCACCGTCCTCGTAATCGATAACGGCGACGACGAGACGATCGCCATCCGCGTCACCTGACCAGCAGCTCTGGCGTCTGCGGTCGCCAGCCCATACGATGGCTCATCCGAGAGGCAGGACCATGTTCAACATCATTCCCGTCGCCGTCCTGATCCTGTTTCTGGCCGGCGCGCTCTTCTTGTTCGCACGGCGACGGGCGCCGTTCAGCTTTGTCATCCTCGCCGCAGGCCTAGGTGCGGTTTCTATCGCTCTTTGGCCCTTCGGGCCTGTGAGCGCGAAGGGCGAGCGCGACGCGATCGTCCTGTCCCGCGCCGGACCACTCGGAGCGCAGGCCTACCGAACAGCCATGGTCGATGGTCGGATCACCCACACCGAAATGTTCGCTATCCGGGAGGCGGCAGGTCGCGACATAGACGCCGAGTTCGGCCTAACGGCCCCGAACGGCGAGAAGACTCACTCCCGGCCCTAGAAGGCTTTCCCACCAGTTGTCGGCATGCTGCCCGACGAACGCGGTCCGTGATTGATCGGCGACTTGTCGTTCGGGTCACGAGGAACGAACGAGAAGCGATCGCCGACCAGCTTCCCTCCGTCGATCTTATAGGTCCCGCCGAGCGAATTGCCGCTCAGAATGACGGTGTCTCCGCTGACCTCGTAGCTACCGCTCGCGCCGCTCGACAGCGAGAAGGTCTTGTCACCGAAGGTCGCGACCACGCCCGGCACGGGGCCGTTGACCATGTTGTACGTGCCCTCGACCGACTTGCTGCAGCCCGCCAGAGCAAATGCGCCGATGATCGCCAACATCGCGTTTCTCATGTCGCTTCCCCCCATCGTGGCGGCCAAGATCGTCCGGCCATAACGAGTCGGCGAGATGGCCGCCAGAACGTGCCCGGCACCGCAGCTACATCGGTGACCTTCAAGCCTTTTCAGGGCGCCCGCCCTACGGGCGGGACCGGGCTCTAGCCGGCTTCGCCGCCCGGAGCCCCTCGCGGGTCTCCGCCCTGCCGGGTGACGATCCCTCGCTGTCGGCACGGCTCGCTCGCTGCGTGAAGGCCCTGCGAGGGCCTATCACTTGCTACGCCTCGCGCGCGCCGATCGGCATCGCTGCCTCAATCCACCGTCCGGTGACGCTCTGGGCTGCGTCAATAACCCACCCGACAACCACCAGCGACAGGACGGTAACGATCGCGACACCCACTGGCTCGACGCTCGGCGGAATGGTCGACCGCACTAGACCAATAGACCAGACCGCGAATGCAGCACCCGCTGCAACCACCGCGGCAACTATAAGCGCTCCACGAAAGATACGAGAATACATCGGCAGACTCCGCTTTCGGCTTGCCGAACGTGCTGCGACCCGCTCAGCAACGTTACTATAGAGGACGTCGCCACATCCTCCACATAAATTGTAGGCCGGAACGTGCGTGGTACGGCTGCTTATGCGAGCGACTCCCCAAACTCGATTTACCCAAGGGAGCTGCAGCGCGTCCCCTTGGAACAGTCATGAATCGTGTCCTGCGGTCCACCACCGCCGCGCGAAAAGCGCGTCGGTGAGGGGCGCTTGCGCGCCCTGCCCGGCCGAAGGGCCGGGGAGGAGAGAGGGATTGAAGATGGTGTCGAGGACATGGGGTCCAGCCGACACAGGAGACGTTACGATGAACATCGGTCAGATCAAGCAGAACGACGCCGGCATCTTCATGGGCCGCATCTCGACGCTCGCGGTTGCGATGACGATCGCGCTGAAGCCGGTGCAGTCCACCAACCCGCGCGCACCGCGCTACGAGATCCACGCGCTCACCCCCGGCCGCACGTGGGTGCAGGTCGGCGCCTTCTTCGAACTCACGTCGAACAACACCGGCGAGGCGTTCCTCAATGGCCGCATCGACGATCCCTCGCTCGCTCAGCCGTTGCAGGTCTCGGCCTTCCGGCAGGAGGACGGCTCGTACAACATCGTCTGGCAGCGCGCGCAGAAGCGTCGCGACGTGACCAGCGCGCTCGGCATCAAGTCGGACGAGGATCCCGCTCCGCCGTTCGGTGCCGACGGCTCGGCCTCCGGCCTGCCTGCCGGCGACGGCCTCGGCGAGAGCACGGCCCCGGTCGAGGAGGTCGCCTGATCGAACACCGGGCGGCGCGCACGCGTCGCCCCCGCACTCCCTCGACGGGGATCGCTTCGACACCCGGAGCGGTCCCCGTCGACGTGCCGGATGCTTCGCGCATTTCGGGCTGCGCTCGCCCTTCCCAACATTGGGCCAGCGCGGCACTTCAATCGTTCACTGTTCCACGCTATATGGAGGCTACCATGGCGACCGTCGCACCAGATCCGCAACTCGACATCCGCGAGCAGCTCGCGCGGATCGACAAGATGCAGGTCGAGATCCAGAAGACACAGGCGGACCTCGCCAAGACCAAGCTCGAGGTGCGCTTCTTCGGCGGGACCCTCTTCTTTCAGGCGACCTTGGCTGCTGCCGCCCTCCTGACGGCCGGCGCCGCGATCGGCAAGCTCTTCGGCTGATCGCCAGGACCGACGCTGCCGCGTCGGTCCCTGTCTCGATCGCCCTCGCTCCTCCCGGTACAGCCCCGAAAGCGCCGCCCGAACCCAGCGGACTAGCGAAAACGCGTCGATCAAACTGCTCCCGCCTCATCCGCGGTCGACCGGTCGCCGGCCAGCCAAAGTGGCATCGCACACCTCGGGCGCTCACAGATCCACCTTCACCCCGGCGTGCCCCAACGGCTCCGGCTAGGCGGCAATCTCGGGATATTCGGACTCCCCGTCGGCGACGTCCTCGCCCGTGTGGTCCACTCATGCCCAGCACGGGGCAATCATGGGCGCTGCCGCGCCCGACGCTGGTGGCGAGCTTCACCGCACGCCAATCCGTCCGAGCAAGCGGATCAGGCGGCCGATCCTGCCGGTTCGCTAGGCTTGCTCAGGGCGACCGCTCCGACATCTCGGCTGCTACCGGGCGTCTCATCCGCCGGTTCGTGTCACCTGCGAGCCGCCCCGGCACCGCGCAACCCCTTTGGCCGGGCCGTGTTGCCGCGCTGAAGCGCGGCTGCCCGCACCACCCCTGCAAAAGAGGTTTCCCTCCAGGTCGACCGCGCTCGCCGCCTGCGCGACGATCCCGGCCGCCCTTCCGGTGCGCAGCACCGCGCCAGCTCGCTCATCGGTGACACCGGCGGACGATCCGCCCGACATCACCCGAGGGAGCTATCGCCATGAACAACGTGAACCTGATCGGCCGCCTGACCCGCGCCCCCGAACTGCGCGCGGTGAACCCCACCACCAGCGTCGCCACGATCTTCGTCGCGACCGACCGCCCGAAGCTGAACAAGGATGGCCACACCTACAAGGGCGAGGACGGCTTCACCGTCAAGGAGACCGAATACCACAAGGTCACCTGCTTCAACGGCCTCGCCAAGGCTGTCGCCGGCAACCGAAAGAAGGGCGACCTGATCGCGATCGAGGGTCGCCTCCACTACACCCGCTGGCAGGACGGCGAGGGCAACGACCGTTACGGCTGCGAGATCATCGCCGACCGCGCCGAGTTCTACTGACCCGCCGGGTTCGGGCGGCGCCTCACGGCGCCGCCCTTTTCGCGTGCTCACGCCTCAACCGGCGAGCCACCCCCTTCGCACCTGTCCCAAGATTCCGGAGGAAACCCGCGATGCGCGCGCAGCACGACATGTTCGATCCTCAGCCCGACAGTGGCTCCGTTGCCTTGGCCGAGAACCAACCTGACGACGGCCCCGAGCCACCTCGACAGGAGCCGCTTGCTGCACCCTGCGGCTTCCGCGATCGGAGCAACCAGCCCTGCGAACGGCTCGCCACCAAGCGACTCTCTATCGACGGCGTCCAGCTGGTCTGCCGCGGCATCCCCATGCTGCTCTGCGACCCGGCGTGCTTCCGTGGCTCGTCGCAAGCCGACGACCATCGCCAGAGCGAGCCCGGTGACCCAGCCGGCCTGGGTGACGATCCCAACATGGGGCTCGATCCGGATGATCCGGGCTACGACGACACATGGGGTGACGGCGCGTGGGAGCGCGACGACGGGCAGGATGCCCAATAGAGCGGCAGGGAAGGGGTTGGCGGGGCGTCCCGCCTTGTGGGCGGGACCGGGCTCTCATAGGCCCTGACGGGCCTTACGGAGCCCCCTGAAGGGGTCTCCGCCCTTCGGGTATCGATCCCTTTGCCGACGCCGGGGCGTCCTGCGCGCGAGCGACGGCAGCAGAGCTGCCTAGCGGTGCTGCGGCCTGGCGGCCACAGCACCGCCGCTCGTGCTCGGATCACCCCGGCGCACCCGCCCCAAACCAATATTTTCTCTCTCTGTGATGTGGAAGTTTGGCATGCGGGGTTGGCGGACCGTCAAGGACGAGCGGTGCCCCCAATTTTCACGACCCCCGCCACTCCGCTTCGCTCCATTCTGGGGGCCGAGAAAATCGGCTCCCCCACTCGCGAGCGTTAACCGGGGTCCACGCCCGATGGGCGCGGCTTCCCGGTTAACGTCCCTGACGGCCCTGACCGCCGCATGCCGAGTGAGATTCCTCACCGAGAAGAAGGTGAGATTTTCAACTCATGGAGGCTATCATGACCAACACTTTCCGCAGCTTCTCCGACGCCGCCCGCGCGATGAACGAGGTCCGGATGAACGACAGCGTCTTGAACATCGACGCTGAGACGCAGCAGACCTACGACGGCGCCTTCGTGGAGAGCAGCGAGATGGCCAAGCTGACCGTCTTCAACGCCCCCGAGAAGCTGGACATGCCCGACCCGGAGATGGCCGCCGCAGCCGTCGACCTCATGCTGCGGACGGTGTTCGACGTCACGCGCGACACCCGCATGGAAGAGTTTGCCGCCGACATCGCATGGGGCATCGTCAACTCCTTCCACATGGTGACCAAGCGCATCGAGGGACGCGAGGACGACGCCGCCCGCAAGCTGAAGGACATGGTGGAAGCGTACGACCCCAGCGAGATCTACGCCGTCGAACTCGAGGACACGCAGCTCCTCTGCCAGACGCTGGAGGGTTGCGCCGAAGCGATGCGGTGCATGCGAGACCACGCCGGGGAGGTGTTCCGCGTGGAGACGGGTCGCCCCTTCAACACGATCCGCGGCAGCCGGGTCTCCTCCAAGCTCACCGCGTCGGTCATCGACGGGAAGGATTACCTCGCCGCCCGCGCCGCCAAACGCCGGGAAGAGCACGCCCCGACCGGCCCGATTGTCGCCTTCTCGGGTGGACAGGTCTGGCACGACCACGAGCAGCTCTTCGACCGCCTCGACCAGATCAAGCGTCGGATCCCGGCGATGGTCCTGATGACCACCGGCATGAACAAGGGTGCGGACGCCGTCGCAGCCGCGTGGGCGTCGTCGCGGCAGGTCAAGCTGGTGCGCATGATGCTGGAGACGCGGTACGGTCCGAAGGCGGCTTTCCTCCGCAACGACCGCATCGCCAACCAGCGCCCGGTTGAAGCGATCGTCTGCGAAGGCTCGGGCGTCCAGTCCGACTTCGCCCGGAAGATGCGGACCGCCGGCGTGCCGCTCCACGTCTTCCGTCTCGCCGAGCAGGCCCCGATGGCTCCCGCAGCGCGCAGCCGTCGCGCCTGACGCACCCGTTGGAGGGGCTCCGGGCAACCGGAGCCTCTCCCCTTTTTTACGTCGCCCTGGGCGGCGCTCAGGGGCATCGAGCCCCCTCGTGCCGCGGGGACTGACCTAGCGGTCGAGACCTCACCACGGATGGCCGCACCGGCTCGCTCGCATCGCGGCCGCGCCGTCGCGCGTCACGCTCGCTACGCCTCGGCCGGTGCGGCTCGGAGCTAGCTTCCGCCCGGTCTCCCGGCACGGCTCGCTGGCGGGCGTGGCGATGCCGTCGCATCGCCAACGCTACCGCTGCGCATCGCGCCGTGCCGATCGCCCCAGCAGACGCCGCACCGGCACTGCTCGCTCGCGTCACGGCGACCCCGTCGGGTCGCCAGTTCGCTACGCCTCGCGCGCCGGCAATCCGACTCCTCACGGCAGACCCGCACCGGCTCGCTCGCATCGCGGCCGCGCCGACGCGCGTCACGCTCGCTACGCCTCGACCGGTGCGGGAGCCGACTTCAAGCGCATTCCGTTAAGACCTGCACGCTAGAGGGCTGTCGTCCACGGCCGACCGGGGGATGACGGCCCGGCCAGCTGGCAAGGGGCACCCGGGATCTGCCGCTACCACATTGGCGACCGCATCCGCGCTGAAAGGGGCTTCGGGTCGGCCGTGGACACGCACGCCTGCTCCGCCTCCCGGCACGGCTCGCTGGCGGGCGTTGGCGATGCCGTCGCATCGCCAACGCTACCGCTGCGCATCGCGCCGTGCCGATTGCCCCAGCGGACGCCGCACCGGCACTGCTCGCTCGCGTCACGGCGACCCCGTCGGGTCGCCAGTTCGCTACGCCTCGCGCGCCGGCGATCCGACCCCTCACAGCAGACCCGCACCGGCTCGCTCGCATCGCGGCCGCGCCGTCGCGCGTCACGCTCGCTACGCCTCGGCCGGTGCGGCTCGGGGATGGGTCCCGCCCAGCCTTCCGGCACGGCTCGCTGGCGGGCGTGGCGATGCCGTCGCATCGCCAACGCTACCGCTGCGCATCGCGCCGTGCCGATCGCCCCAGCAGACGCCGCACCGGCACTGCTCGCTCGCGTCACGGCGACCCCGTCGGGTCGCCAGTTCGCTACGCCTCGCGCGCCGGCAATCCGACTCCTCACGGCAGACCCGCACCGGCTCGCTCGCATCGCGGCCGCGCCGACGCGCGTCACGCTCGCTACGCCTCGGCCGGTGCGGGTCGGGGCGAGCTCCCGCCTAGCCTCCCGGCACGGCTCGCTGGCGGGCGTGGCGATGCCGTCGCATCGCCAACGCTACCGCTGCGCATCGCGCCGTGCCGATCGCTCAGCGGACGCCGCACCGGCACTGCTCGCTTGCGTCACGGCGACCCCGTCGGGTCGCCGGTTCGCTACGCCTCGCGCGCCGCTACCAGCGCCACTCGACGCACGACCTTGCCGCGCCATCGTGACGATCAATCCCGGTCCTTTGGACCGACGATCCCGGCGACGTCCGGGCGACCCTAGCGGGTCGAGGGAAGGAGGCTTTGCACCGGTGATTCCACTCGGGAGGCAAAGCCATGTCGATCAACCTCTTCCTCAGCGCCGGCGCCCAGCGCGACGTGAAGCCCGCGACAGTCACCGCACGCCAGCTCGCCGCCTTTCGGGCCTTCGCTCGCGAACGCGGCGAACTCCTCGATCACGACGATGAAGACCCGCTAGTCGCATGCAGCTTCGAGGCTCGCGTTTGCCCCTGGTCGCTGGCCAGCATTTGCGCGCTCTTCGACTACGACGAGGGCGTGATCGCGGTTGTCGAGGAGGCACAGTTTCGTGGTCTTAACGTGCGCTTCGACCGCGACGACGCCACCCGATCGATCTCGCTTCGAGTCGCCAGCACGCCCGATGGAAGCGACCGACAATCACGAGCTGCGCGTGGTCTGGGGATAGCCTCCACCTAGATCATCGCAGGGGGAGGGCGGGACGTACCCGCTCTCCCTTTTTTTGCCTGCGGGGCTTCAGTTCTCGATCACGAAAAAGGGGAGGGCCTTACGGCCTCTCCCCTCTTCTTTTGCCCGACAGGCTTCAGCCTGCCAGCGCATCGGTCCTGCTACGCTGCAAGCCGCTTCGCGACCTCAGCGACACCCATCGACTTTACCGCCCCGAGGATAGACCGAATCTGCTCGGCGTCGCCCTTGAGCAACCCCGATTTCTCGACCTCCTTCAGAAGCTCAGAGCGCTCCCTCTCGGCAAGCTGACGACGCCGCTCTTCCAGCTTCCGTCCTTCTGCCGCCAGCTGCTCGCGTTCCTGCTCGATTGTACGTGCCATTGCCGTCCCTTTTTCTGATCGGTTGACAGCCTCCGACACCCACGATGACAGGCCGCACGACCGGCCGCAAGCGAGAGCTATTCAGACGGCCTTTGGCCGTCAGGATCGGCACCGATGATCCGAGCTATGCCGGATCATCGGATAGGCTGCGACGGACCTCGCCTGCGGCGGGTCCGTCGTGGGTCGGGATCGCTTCGCATGTCCGCCGGAGACACGCCTTGGATCAGTCCGCCTCCGGCGATTGCCCCTCAGGACTCCGATCGAACATGGAGACGAAGAGCGATGATGCCCTCAACCCCACGACAGTCCCTAGGATTAGCACACCCTATGCGGCGACCGCAGGTGTAAGTGCCTGAAAAGCCTCGTGTATTCTGTGGTGATACCGTAGTCGTATGTAATACGCCTTCTCGAAACCAGGTAAACCCCTGATTTCCCGCGGAAATCGCTGTAGTTGCTGGTAACACAGAAACCATCTTCCGTCGGCGAGCGAAGGCAGCTAAGCTGCGGTTTCCGAAACCCCCACCATCCAAAGTTTGGATGGTGCTATGTCGAACCCACCTATCACGCTGCGTCTGTCCGACGACCAGCGAGCGGCCATCGAGCGTGCGGCCTCTGACCGAGGAATATCCCGGTCCGAGATCATCCGCCTGGCGCTGATTTTCGGGGTGCCGCTCGCAGCGGCCAGCCACTCATTCAACGTCAGCCGAGTGCTCCTCATCCTGGAGCAGCTTTCGGCCTCGATGGACCTCATCGTGACCCGGGAACACCCGGACTACGCCGAGAAGATTATCGACATCGCCCAGGAGCGCGTGGAGGCCCACCATGCGCAACGGTGACATCCGCTTCAACGGGCAAGCCGCCGTCGTCGAGCACGCCTCCGCGCGCGGCCGGATAACCCGCAACTCTGGCAACTTCACGCGCGGCTCTCAGCTGCTGTCGAGCCAGTACAAAATGGCTTGGGCGGCCACCCTCGTGCCGCTCTGGATCTGGCTCGGCAGCTTCATCGTGCTGTTCAACATCATGGTCTGGCTCGGCCTCGCCGAGCACGAGTTCCAACTCGACCTGATGAAGCTCTATTCGGCGGTCTGGACATGGGTCGATGGCGACCGCTTCCACCTCATCAACCTGACCCTCCCGAACGGCACCGTGACCAAGGTCCCGATCGGGTACGTCCCCTACGAGCCGCACGTCGTCCACGCCTGGCATCAGACGGTCAAAATCTTTTTGAGCACGCTGGTGATGGCGACCGCGGTCGCAGCCCCGTTGATCAGCTGGTTCATCACTTGGGCGAACAAGCGCGGACGCGACGTTTTGACCGAGCGACACAACCGTGGATCGATGCTCGTCGCGCGAGATCTGCTCCTCGACAATGTGCGCCGGCACAACCTCACGCAGTTCCGGAAAGAATGCGCCGAACACGACCCGCCCTACGATCCGAACCTCGTCGCCAAGGCCCCCATCATCGACCGCGTCGACGAAGGCATCCACGTCCCCTATTCCATCGCCGGCATCCCCTATCCGTGGCGCCTCGAGCAGAGCCACACGATGCTGATCGGCACGACCGGCACTGGCAAAACGACGCAGCTTCGCAGCCACGTTTCGCAGATCAGAGCTCGTGGCCATCGGGCGGTCATTTTCGACCTCACCGGCGTGTTCGTGGAGACGTTTTTCGACCCCGAAACCGACGTCATCCTCAATCCGATGGACGAGCGCTGCGCACCGTGGACGCTGTTCGACGAGTGCCGGAACTACGCCGATTTCGTCTCCGCAGCCGCGGCTCTGATCCCGTCCCACCCGGATGACAAGGAGCCGTTCTGGCAGAACGCCGCACGCATGCTCTTCATCGAAATGTGCCTGAAGCTGCAGGAGGCGGGAGAGGGGAACAATGCCGCCATCGCCCACCACCTGATGACGGCCGATCTCAAGAAGATCCATGCACAGCTGGAGGACACTGTCGCCGCGCCGCTGACGACCGAAAAGGCCGCCCGCATGGCGGAGTCGATCCGGTCGGTTCTGAACGTCAACGGACAGGCCCTGCGCTTCATGCCGGACCCGGTCGAAGGCGGCCCTCCGGCGTTCTCGATCCGTGACTGGATCGCGACCGACAACCGCGACGGCTCGATCATGTTCATCACGGGCTCGTACAACGACCTGGAGATGACCCGCGGCCTCTTCACGCTGTGGATCGATCTGGCGGTCAACAACCTGATGCGCCTGCCCAAGACGCGCGATCTGCGGACCTGGTATCTCTTCGACGAGGTCCACGCGCTTCACGCCCTTCCCGGCATCGAGCACGGCCTGCAGTCAGCCCGGAATTTCGGCGGAGCGTTCGTTCTCGGCATCCACTCGTTCGACAAGCTCGTCGCCACCTATGGACTCCAAAACGCGACCGCCCTGACGGGCCTTGCGCGCACCAAGCTTATCCTCGCCACGGCAGACCGTACGACCGCGGAGAAGTGCTCGGAGTTCATCGGTAATCGCGAGGTCCGGCAAGTCGATGAGGCGTACAGCTACGGCTACAACAACACCCGCGACGCCTCGACCCTGACGCCTCGCACGGCGGTCGAACCGCTGGTGCTGCCCGACGACATTACCGACCTGCCGTCGCTCAATGGCTTCGTCAAATTTCCGGACGGCTTCCCCGCCGCTCGGATAAAGCTGACCTACAAGTCCTACCCCGAGGTCGCACCCGGCTCGGTGCCTCGTAAGGACTTCAAGCCCACTCCCTACGTTTCGCCGGAAGAGCGGCGGAAACGTGCAGCCCAGAACAATGGCGCGGATGAAGGGGGTGAGGGTGGCCGCGAGCATACGCCCACGCGGCCGGTAGGAGGCGTGGAAGAGCGCGGCGAGAACGAGCCGGAGCAGACGACACCGGAGCCTCGCAAGGGCCAGAGCGAGGCGGAAAAAGCGGCTGCGGCGATGGACGTCGTCGGTGCGACCCAGGTCGCTATGGACCAGATCACAGGCCGGGCTGGCGGCGCGTCACCGCAAGCCACCGCACCCGCGCCGTCCAACGATGAGAAGGAGGCATCGCTTCCGAAGGTTCAGGCAGCTCGGGCGGGACTTCGCCTCGCCGACCCCGGCATGGGACGCACCCTCGATCCTGGCCAGCAGACCGCGCGTGGCGATGTTGGCCGCTCGACCGGAAATCCAGTCCTCGATCGCCTCGACGGCGACCGCCACGAGGACCAGTCGATGCGCGAATTGCGCGACGGCTTCGCCACCGATCGCAACGGCGACCATCATCAACGTCATCACGGGCACGATCATTCGCCCGCAATTGACGACGACATGGAGATGTAAGCGATGCTCTCGGTCGCTTCCATCAAATCGGCATCGGGCGCGGCGAGCTACTTCGCCAAGGACGATTATTATACCGCCGAGCACTCCTCAGAGGCGACGCTCTGGGGCGGTGTCGGGGCGGCCGAAATCGGGCTCAAGGGCGAGGTCACGAAAGAGGCCTTCGAGAAGATCCTCAACGGCGAGCTGCCGTCGGGTGAGAAGGTCGGCCAGGTCCAGAACCGACAGCACGGTGTCGACCTCACCTTTTCGATGCCTAAGTCGGCCAGCATCCTCGCTTATGTCACCGGCGACACCCGCATCCTCGCCGCCCACATGAATGCCGTTAAGACCACGATGGCGTGGGTCGAAAAGACCTTCGCTGAAGGGCGCACGTACGATCGATCGAAGGCAGGCGACGCCGTCCGCACAGGCAACCTCGTCTATGCCATGTTCCAGCATGACACGAGCCGGGCACTAGACCCACAGGGGCACATCCACGTCCTCGTCGCGAACATGACCAAGATGGCCAACGGCGTCTGGCAGGCACTGCACAATGGCCAGCTCTGGAAGAACAACACGACGATCGGTTCGGCCTACCATGCCAACTACCGCGCCGAGCTGGCGAAGATCGGCTTCGAGACGACGGTCTCCGGCAAGCACGGCATGTTCGAGATCAGCGGCGTGCCAAAGAAGGTCATCGAAACCTTCAGCCAGCGCAGTACCGATATCCGAGCTAAGGCGGCCGAGCTCGGTATCACCAATCCCAAGGCTCTCGATCGGATCACCACCAACACCCGCGACGCTAAGCTCAACGTCGAGGATCGCGATGCCCTCCGGGAGGCGTGGCGAGCCCGTGCAGCAGAGCTTGGCTTTGACGGCAAAGCGCTTGTGGAAGCCGCGAAGGCACGCGCGAGCGGTGCCGCGCTCGACAGCAAGCCCGGCACCATGGAGCGTATTCGCGAGACCCTGGTGGGCATTCGTGAGACCCTCGGTGACGCTTTCCGGCCAAACGACCCGCTGATCGCAAGCGGGCTCGAGCGTCTGCGGATCTCTCCGGTCGACCTCCGTGCCCAGCACGCCGTCGCCTCCGCCATCCGTATCCACGCGCAGCGTGAAGCCGCGTTCTCGATACCCGACGTCGTGAAGACTGCGCTCGATCGCGACCTGAAGGGCGTGACGCCCGAACATGTCGACCGCCGCGTCTCGGAGCTCATCCGGGCCGGTCAGCTGATCCCAGGCAAGCAGGACCGGATCGACGGCGTCGTTACTCACGTCACGACGCCGGAGGCACTTGCGACCGAACGCGGGATCCTCGCCGAGATCGAGCGGGGGCGCGGGCAGGGGCGCGTCATCGTCTCGCCGGAGACTGTAATCGCGAGGCTGCACGCTGCGTCTGGCGACAAGGAGCTCAACGCTGGCCAGATGGCGGCCGCGACCATGGCGCTCACCTCCTCCGACCGCATCGTCGCCGTCCAGGGCGTCTCGGGCGCCGGCAAGTCGACGATGCTCGCAAGCGTCTCCCGCAACGTCGAGCAGGAAGGGGGCAAGGTTGTCGGCCTGGCGCTGATGAAGGCCACCTCGGACCGCCTTGGTGCGGAGGCTGGGATCGAGAGCCGCACCGTCTCTTCCTTCGTTCACAGCTACGCGCGTCATGCGCTGGCAGGAAAAGGTGCTGGCTACGACGGCGCCCGCAACGAACTGGCCGGCACGACCATCATCCTCGACGAGGCTTCCATGGTCGGCTCGGACCAGATGAAGCACCTGGTCGGCATCGCAAACGCGCTTGGGGTCGATCGCTTCCTGATGATCGGCGACCGCCAGCAGATCACGGCAGTCGACGCCGGCAAGGCCTTCGCGCTCGCACAGGCCGGCGGGATCACGATGGCACGCATGGACGAGAATCTGCGTCAGCGCACCGAGCAGCTGCGTACCGTCGCGGCGCTCACCAACCGAGGCGCGGTCCGCGAAGCCATGGCGATGCTCGGCAACAAGGTGACCGCCAACCCTGCGCATGTGAAGGCGGCGTCGGAACACTGGCTAAGCCTCACGCCCGAGCAGCGCGCCTCGACCGCGATGTTCTCATCGGGTCGAGTGGCACGTGCTGAGCTCAACGTCCGCATCCAGGAAGGTCTCGCTGCCGAAGGCACGCTGAAGGGCGAGGGGGTGAAGATCGATGTCCTCGACAAGGTCAACCTGACCCGCGAGGAACTCCGCTATCCCCAAGCCTACCAGGCGAAGTTCGATGCACGGCTCGTCATCGATCTACGCTTCGCAATCCGGGAGCTCGGCCTGCCGCGAGGCACGTTCGACGTGATCGGGGTCACTGACAAAGGGCATGTCCAAGTCCAGATCGGCAACAAGGTCAAAACCTTCGACCCGCAGAAGATTTCGCCGCTCGATAAGACCGACGCGATGCAACTCGCCCAGCGTGAGGAGATCAAGCTCCACGAAGGCGATAAGATCCGCTGGACGCAGAACGACAAGGATCGCGGTCTCAACAACAACGACATCGCGCGCGTGGTGTCGGTCGATCCGTCAGGGATCAAGGTGGAGGCAAGCGACGGCCATATCCATGAACTGAAAGCCGGCGACCCGATGATGGAGCGCATCAGCCTCGCCTACGCGCTCAACATGCACGCCGCTCAAGGCATCACCGCCGACAACGCGATCGCGGTGATGAGCCACAAGGAGTCCAACCTCTCCAATCAGCGGCTCTTCAACGTGACCGTCACGCGCGTCCGTGACGACATCCAGCTGTTCACCGACAATCGCGAGAAGCTGACCCAGGCGATCGAGCGCAATGAGGGTAACAAGACCTCCGCACTCGAGACCACCGGCGAGTTGTCGATCGATCCAGGGCGAGGCTCCATCTCGGATAATGGCGCGTCGCCGAGTGCGACGGGGAGCCAGACCGGCATGGATTCGTCGGGATCGTTCAATCCCTCGCTGCCGCCCGAACTCGATCGCGGCCCCGAAAAATTGGGCGGCGAGAAAGAGGGCTCGGTCGCCTCGCCGGCGATGAGCAGCACCACCACCGCTCCTGACTTCAAGAACGATCCCACTCTGTCGGCCGCGTCGCTCCGCATCGGCGTCGAGCCGCCCGCGATCGAGCTGCCTTTCCCCGAGAAAGACATCGGACTGGAGCTATGACCATGCCCACCGCACGACCTACCCTCGAGCAGGTGCTCGCTATCAAGCATTGGCACCCGTGCGACCTCAACACGCACACGCTTGCCGAGTGCAGCCGCCTCGCCAAGCACGACCACGCGCTGGAATGGGGCGCTGAGACCCTGGCGATGGCTAGCGTTTTTGCGCTGACCTACGCAGTGCTTGCGCCGCTGACACGGGCGCTGCGCGCGCCCCGTCGAGCGGTGGGCGTGGCCGCATGATGTCCGAACGGCTCATCCGCGACGATCTCCAATCATCGTCGGCAACGCCCCACCGGCTCCGCACGATGCTGAGTTGGGCCTGCAGGATCATCCATGCACTCTTGCTAATACTGGGCTTGTCTGGCGCCGTAACGCTCGGGATCGCAGGACTTAAAGAGCTGCAACCGGCCGCGACCGGCACCCCCGTCACGGTGACGGAGTAGGCAGATGGGACCCGGTGATCGCGACTACATGCGCGCGGAGCCGACCGGGCGCACGGAGCGGCTCGCCACGGCGCCAGTGGACGCCATCGACGCAGTAACATGGCCGTCTGCGACCCTGCTGCAGGCGGCGCAGGAGCGCGGCTCGCGGTTTTCCGGTCCATCACGCCTCCGTCAGCGCCGAAGGCGCCTGTTGGGCCTCCTGTCGGCCCTGACGGGCTTGTTCACTCTCGCCTGGGCTGTCGGCTGCGCGATCGTCGGCGCTTCGCTCCAGACCGAAGGCGGCACCTTCACCACCCCGAAGCACGAAAGGACGTCCCGCTATGGGGATTAGCTACCCGTTTCGCTTCCAGCGTGAACCCGAGCCGGCTCGAGCACGGCTTACCATCGCCTCGCCCGACACACTGCCAGCCGAAACGCTGCGGGCGGTGCGAATGGGCAACGGCGACCGGATCGTCGTGATCGGTGCCGGCGAAGCCTTCACCGCCCTGGCGGACCAGACCCGCGACCTCATGATCGATCCAGCGCGGGGCAATTGGGACTTTTTCGCCGATCACTCGAGCGACTACGCCCGTTCGTCCGCGGTCGCGGCGTTCATACCGATCGACCCACGTGACCGCGATGCAAGCTGGCTTTACGCGGGACGATACGTGCTCGCACGCGCCATCGAGCACGTCGGCCAGCAGCCAGGCGCCATGCTCTCGGGCGTCCGCGACCTCGTACGCAACCTTCCACCCGACGCGCTCGCCGAGTTCGCCGGGCACGATACGATCTGTAGCCAAGGCGTGCGTTGGGCCGAGACGGTGCTCGCCGGCGTGAGAACGCCACTGCACCAGATCGCCAACCACGATCCGCGTATGCCCAAGACTTCGATCGTTCGATGGCTGGCCGGTCCTGCCTCGACCATCCTCTTCATCCACCGCGATCCCGATCGCGCCGACCACGAGCTGCAGGCCATCGTCGCATCGCTGCGCGACCATGCCATGCTCGGACGGATCGACGTCGAGATGGCCTTGGGAGCCGCTCAGCTTGTAATCGAGGGGACGACCCGATGAAAGTCGAGGTCGACGAGCAGGCGCTCGAACATGTCGTCGGCAGCTTTCAGCAGCTCGATGATCCGTCACCCACAGTGATCGATGTAAACCCGCAGCCTGAGCCCCGCGCTCTTCATGGCATGATCGGCTTGCTAATCCTCGCCGGCTTGATCGTCGCTGTCGCCTTTGGTGACCACAAGCTGAAGCAGTGGCACGAACGGCTTACTACCCCGTATGCCCACTTTGCGGAGAACTACGTGTCTGCGGAGGCGATCCGTGGATGATTTAGCCCTCCTTCACCGCGGCGATCTCGAGAGCGCACGCCTTTCGCGCGATCACGCCGATGCCCTGCGTCGTTCCAGCGAGGAGTTGCGTCCTATCGCCGTGGCGCTGCGCGTCGCGGACGGCCGAGCCTACGATCCCTCCGGCATCATCCCTCAGCTACGAACTGCGCTCGACGAGTGGATTAGTCGCCACGAGGCAGGCGCCCGAGACATGGATGCGCGCGCCGCAGCCTATGAGGCGAACGCTGCATCCCGCGTGTCGGCCGCGGACACGCTGACGCTCGCTGAGATGGTGCGTCAGCTTGCGCACAACGTCCTCGTGTGCGCCGGCGCCGCGGCCCTGGGCCTCCTGGCCTATCACGCGATCGAAAGGTGGCGCGGACACCTCGGCGACAACGGTCCGAGCATCTCCACGACCGGGGGGCGCTTCGATGGGGATCGATGACCGCGATTATATGCGCGAGCGCTATCGGCAGCGTCAGGGCCTTCCACCCGAGCGAACGACCTGGAACGAGCGCAAGGCGAGGCGTGAACTGGAGGGCAGGGGCTACCAAAAGGCGGTCCCGATCGATCGGGGCTGGCGCTCGGTGCCACTCGGTAGCGCGCTGTGGATCTCCGGCAACGGCAAGCGACAGTCATGGTTCGAGCGGAAGAACCGCGGGCACGACTATCAGCGCGGTCGTTGGCGACCATCGAGAAGAGCGAGGTTCCCCAGCGGCTTGATCGCACTCAGCCTCACGACCGCCATCATCGCAACCGGCTTCGGCGCGCGTGACTGGATCGCCGAGCGATATAGCGCGATCATCTTGGCGCAGGGGCGCAGCTTCCCCGCGTCGGGCACGGTCAGTGTGCCGGCCAATATCGACATGAAGCGCGTCGTCGCGAAGCTGACCGTTCAAGGCGGCCTCGAGAACGCGATCGTTCAGATGATCGATGCGAAGACGGGCCGGAACGCCCTGTCGGTCTATGTGCGCGCGCATGAACGGGTGACGGTGCCTGCGCCCGTCGGCCGCTTCCACATGCGGCTCGTACACGGACGCGAGTGGAGCGACGCCCAAACGCTCTTCGGGAAAGGCACGCTGCACGACGAGGTCGACGGCGTGATGCGTTTCACCCGCAAGGTCGGCCATGTCCTCGACCTTCGGCTCGGCCACGACAGCAACCTCGTCGTGCGACGCATCAACCTTCGGCCGGCGCCGCTCGCATGACGAAGCGACCCAAGACCACGCTCGCGGAGCAGCAGCGGCCGTCGGAGCAGCACCGTTCACGCGCGCCGTTCCAGCCATGTCGCCAGCGCGCTCGCGCGTGGTCGCTGGCCACCCATGCGAGGAGGAGCCGATGAGCAACTGGAGTTTCGAGGAAATGGGCGAGTTCGGGTCGGCAGCCGACGCGGACCGCTGGGCGATGCGGCAAGGCCTCGCCCCACAAGACGTCCGGATCACCCGCAAGGGGGACGGCGTGGAGCTGGAGGTCCGACGCTCGGCCCTCGGCGATAGTGGCACCCGCCACGATGACCGGCGCGACGGACGTCGCAACGGCTTCTTCTGACAACCAACGAAGGGGTTACGACCGTGAAGACACGACATATCGCATCGATCGTTCTGGCGGGCCTGGCGTTCGCCACACCTGCAGTCGCCAGCGCGGCGCCGGCCAGCCCGGTGCTGCTCGCAATGGCGAGCTTCGCCGGCGAGAGCGCCGGCAACGACGCCGAACGACGCGCAGCGGAAAAGACGGCGCACTACCGCGCCCACGCCAATCACAAGGGCAACTGCAAGGACTGCGCTGACTGCGCCGATTGCGCGGACTGCGATGAAGCCGCCAAGAAGGTGAGCGCCAACGAGGAACGGGCCGGCATCTGCGACCCGACCAAGCATGCGAAGGCGGCGAAGGCCGGTGCCTAAGCGCGCCGCCCTCGCCATCGTGACGGCCGCGATCGCGGCCGTCACTCCTTCCACCCTGTTGGCGCAGAAGCTGGGGCAAGGCGGCACCGGCGTCGACGAGAAGACCGAGCTGCTGCGATGCGAGGTTCCTCTGGGCGTCGCGGCCTTGGTTGAGGAAAAGGCCGCGAGCCCGGCCGATAACCTCTCACCGCAGCTGCAGGCGCTGATGCGTATGGCCGAGATGCAGAATGGCGGATCCACGGCCCGGGTCGACCCGCTGCCGCTCGTCAAACTCATGATCGCCCGCTCAGGCTGCTTCCGCGTGGCGGATCGAGGGGAGGCCTTCAGCGCGCTCGAGCGCGAGCGCGCGATAGCCGGCGGGGCCGCTGCCGCGCGGCCTGTCACCAAGGCGGATTACCTGCTGCAGGTCAACGTGGTCTATACTGACAGCAAGGCGCGCGAGAGTGGCGGCGGTGTCGGTGGCCTGTTCGGGGGCGCCGTCGGCCTCAAGTCCAAGACGATGGAGAGCCAGGTCCTGCTCACGCTCGTCGACGTCAACACCGGCATCCAGGAGGCGGTCGCCAGCGGCTCGGCACGCAAGAAGGACGTCGGTGTCGTCGGCGGAGGGCTGCTGCTGGGCCTCGGCGTCGGCGCTCTGGGCGGCACCTACGCTTCGACCGACATCGGCAAGATCACCAGCCTCGCGATGGTCGACGCCTTCCGCAAGCTGATGACCGATGCCAAGCCACGGCTCGAAGCGAAGCTGGTTCCGGCGAAACCGCCGGCGCTGGTTCCTCCCGCGGCCGCGCCGATCCCGGCGCAGACAGTCCAGCCGCTACCAACGCAGGCTCAGACGGGAACGCAAAAGCAATGATCCGAAAGCGATCGACACGATCCGCTGAGCTCGCGCTGGCGGACGAAGTGATGCGCGATCCTGATTACGAGGGACTACCGGACCGCGTCCGGTCAGCCCTCAAGAAGCATGTGCGCGGTCTCTGGGGGGAGAAGGAGACCGCGTTCATGCTCGATCGCGAGTTCGGGCCGGAGAACGACCGACATGTCCTGATCCACAATCTGCGCCTGCCTGACGGCCAGGGGGGGGTCGCCCAGTTCGATCACATCCTCCTGTCTCGCTTCTCGCGAACCGCCGCGATCTTCGAGTCCAAGAACTATGCGGGCAACATCTCGAAGAACGCACATGGCGAGTGGATGGTCTGGTATCGCGGGCAGCACCGGCCTCAGAACATCCCCAATCCCGTCGCTCAGGTGCGGCGCCAGCGAGACGTCCTCGCCGCGTGGCTGAAGCGCAAGGGGCACACCAAGGCGTTCGAGCGCATCGGCGTGTTCGTATCCGTGCCAGCTACGAACGACATCGACCGCTCCAAGGTCGGCAATGACGAACCGATCTACAAATGCGACAACCTCGTCGCGGGATGGATGCCGTTCGGGGGAACGAGCCCCTTGTCGCGTCTTTTCTCGACAGGCGTCAGCGGCCTGCAGATGCTGGCGATCGCCGACCAGCTGATCGCGGACCATGTCGAGGAGGAAGACATCTACGTGCGGCTCGGGATCCATCCTGGACCTGACGGAACGACGGCCGAGCCGGACACCAGCCAAGCTGACGACGCAGAGCCAGAGCCGATCGTCGACGCGCCTGAGGAGCCCGCGCCAGAGCCAGTGATCGCGACCAGCCAATCGGCGACACCACCACCCGAGCCGGTGATCGCTGATGCAGTGCCCCCGTCGCCAAAACCTCGGAAGGCAGGAGCACAGATCGAGGTCTGCGCCGGCATCATGGAACGCACGCTGCCAGACGGTCGCATCGCGTTTCGGGCGGCCAAGGACGATCACATCGGCCGGGAGGCGCTAACCGCGCTTTGCAAGGGCAGGGCGGTGTGGAACCCGATGTTCGCGAACTGGGTGTGCCCGCCGGAGATCGCGACCGAGATCCGCGCCGCCCTCCCGAACGCTGTGCAGTTGGCGCAGCTGCCATGAACATGATCAGCCTGCCCCGGCCGACCTGCCCGTACTGCGATGCGACGATGCGACGCTGGCCGCTCGGGCAGGCGGTCCTAGCCTGCGATACATGCAGACGGCCGATCGTGCGCTACCTGGCTCAGCCTAGCTCGCGCATCTTTCGCCTCCGGCCTGTCTACACCGTGATCTACGCTGCCGCGTTCGTTGTCCTCCTGATCACGTTGGCCATGGTCGCCTTCAACCCCGTCGAGACGCGACACATCATCCCGGCGATCGCCATCCCGATCGCCATGTTCGGGGCCTGCGACATCGCGGACGGTTGGTTGTCGTGGCGGACGTCGATCGATCGGGGCTGGCGGACCCTGCGGCGTGGAAGGGCGGCGCGCGCGATGGGCCTTGCACGTGGCCTCTTCGGCATTGCCGGCGTGGCCGTCGCGATCATCGGGCTGCTCGCTTATGACGAGATTGCAGAAAGCCCGCGCCCGGGGACGACATCTCCGAAGATCGCGGCAGGGCGGATGTGATCCCCTTCTGCCTCATCCTTGGCGACAGCACCGGCGTCGGCACCGCGGGGGCGCTCGCGCGCGAAGGTATCCGATGCGAGATACACGCGCACGTCGGCGCGCGCTCGAGCGGAGTGCTGGAGGCATGGCAAGGCCGCATCACCCCCGCCGTCGCTCTGATCGCCCTGGGCTCGAACGATGTCGGAGATCCACGCCTGGAACGCCAGTTGGTCGCCTTGCGCGCTAGAACCCGGGCGACCCGCGTGACGTGGCTCGCGCCCTACAACCGCACTGCAGCCCTGATCGTGACGAGAGTGGCGCTTCGCTTCGGGGACAAGCTCATCCCGCTCGCCCAGCTACCCACACGGGACGGGGTGCATCCGACCAGCTACCGGCCAATCTCAGGTCTGCTCGGATGGAAACTTCTTTCCGGAATCCGGAAGAATGTTTCCGCCGAACCTCCGGGAGCATGGCCGCCAGCGGCCTCCAGTGTCCCTGTCAGACGGGCAGTCGTCCTGCAGATGCAGTAGCGAGGGATAGACCGCGCGGCGCTGCGGTCAGGCTCAATCCGCCTTCTCGCTGGCAGCGGCTTTGCGGCGACCACGCTTAGGCGCGGGCTGCTCCGCCTCCGCAGGCGCCGGTGCAGCGGACGCGTCCTTCGGTTTCCGGCCGAGACCGATCTTCTTGGCCATCGACCGGCGCGCCTCGCTGTATTCGGGCGCGACCATCGGGTAGTCGACCTTGAGGCCGTATCGCTGACGGTACTGATCCGGGGTCAGGCCATGACCGGACAGGTGCCGGCGCAGCGACTTATAAGGCTTGCCATCGATCAGGCTGATGATGGCGTCGGGTCGGGCAAGAGACTTCCTGACGGAAACCGCGGGCGTGAACACCTCCGCCGGCTCTGTCGGCTCGCTGGCCGGGCTCTCGAGCGCGGTGACCGCCTCGTGCATCGACTGGAGGAACGCAGGCACCTGGCTCTGGTCGGCCCGCGTGTTCGGGTTGGACAGCCAGGCGATCGTCAGCTCGGTCGCGAGCTCGACGACGTTGTTCTGATCGCTCATTCGATCCTCGTCCAATCCAGTTAAGCGGAGCTACCCCGGTAGCGTCGAAGCCCGGTTATACCGAACATTGACGGTGCTTCCAGCGGCAAGGGTCTAACGGATGATCAGGTCCGGAACAGTAGACGGCCGATGCGCCGGCTTCGCTGGTAACCGCCAATCCCAGCCGCAAAAGCTTCATTAGTATGCAAGGCTAACAGTATGGAGACGACGCCCAATGCTATAAGACCGCAATAGCTACATCGACCTCGTTCAACGGAGGCCAAGTGATGGACAACATATTCGTCGTATCCCTGGTAGTGGTCGCCTTCAGTCTAGGGGCTTGGTCCGCTGGGATATATCGCCAGGAACCAGCGATGATCAGCGGCGGGATCGGTATTGTTGGAATGTTGGTGTCTCTTCTCGCGTGACCTGAACAGACGAAAATTGTAGACGGCCGGTATTCGCGGGAGTGCCGAGACATGGACCGGTCCCTCGCTGGAGCCATTTTCCTGATCGTAGGTGGACCAGTTGGATGGTGGTTGGGCGCCTTCTGGAAAGAGCCGGCGATCCTCTCCTTCGCCTGCGGCACGCTGATCCTGATCAGGTGCATATTGGTATAGAAGCCGCGTGCGTACCTCCGCGTGCAATGATCGAGGCACAAAGATCGGCTGCAGCAACGTATCGACCTTTCGAGCGGATCTCGGTCCATGGACAGCGACGTCACCGTCGCTCATGATGCGGCGCTGATAGGAGAAGCCTGCATGGGCGAGGGCGCGACGTTTATCCGGCGTGAGGGCGTGAAGCAGGAATGCATCGCGCTCCAGATGGAAGGCGACGACGAGGCACGCCTGCTTCTTTACGCCCGGGGCTTGGTCAATCAGGCGATCGCGGACCTCCTTGAGGATCCCGAGCAGATGCGGAAATTAGTGGAGATCGCTCGGTTTAGGCCGACGCTCCGGTTAGTGCATAATCGTGACTCGGAGGACGGCTAGATGCAGCCGGCCTAATCAATCGGCTGCCCGGGCACTAGCCGGCGGTAAACCTCCTCGAGCTCGGTCTGAGCCCCCTCTGCCGCAGCGCGTGCCGCCTGGAGACGAGGAAAGTACCCGTCCCAAATACCCTGATCGACGTTTGCAAAGGCTTTCTCAGTTCCCTCTTCTGCCAGTCGACGGATTGCTTCCTGGCTACGGGCAACCTTCTTGAAGGCACCGTCGAGCTCTATCCGTTCGTCCGGGGTCATCTACTGCTCCTAGGGTCAGGACTCGTTGATCACAGCCAGAAGATGACGGTGGCAGCGAGGGCGACGGCGGCGAAGAAGGCAGTGGGGCAGCGATCGTAGCGGGTGGCGACCCGGCGCCAGTCTTTGAGGCGGCCGAACATGATCTCGATGCGGCTGCGGCGCCGGTAGCGGCGCTTGTCGTACTTGACCGGCTCGTTGCGTGATCGCCGGCCCGGCATACAGGGCTGGATGCCCTTGGCCTGGAGAGCGTCCCTGAACCAGTCTGCGTCGTAGCCGCGGTCTCCGAGCAGCCACTGTGCTTTTGGCAGGTCGTCCAGCAGCGCTGCCGCGCCGGTATAGTCGCTGACTTGCCCAGCGGTCATGAAGAAGCTCAAAGGGCGTCCGTTGGCATCGGCGATGGCATGGAGCTTGGTGTTCATGCCGCCTTTGGTGCGTCCGATCAGGCGGCCAAGATCCCCTTTTTAACCCGCAGGCTCGATGCCGTGCGGTGCGCCTTCAGGTAGGTCGCGTCGATCATCACGGTCTTGGGCTCGGCATCGCCCGCAGCCAGCCCCTCCATCATGCGCGTGAATACGCCTCGCTCGCCCCAGCGCTTCCATCGATTGTACAGCGTCTTGTGAGGACCATAGGCGCTGGGCGCATCTCGCCAGCGCAGCCCGTTACGGTTGACGAAGACGATGCCGCTCAGCACCCGCCGGTCATCCACCCGAGGCCTGCCGTGGCTCTTGGGAAAGAACGGCCGCAGCCGCTCGATCTGCTCGTCCGTCAGCCAAAAAAGGTCGCTCATCCAAGTCTCCTTGCGGAGCCTGAATCAGATCGACACGCTCACATCAATGGGTCCTGACCCTAGCTCGGACCAGCGCGGCAGGGGAGGGAGCGCTCGGTCGGACGGAGAGATATGATGGTAGATCGCAGGAAGCGGCCGCAGGGCGGCGCCGAGGTCCTCGTCTTCCTTGACCATCACCGGCTTGCTCACACCCCAGACCACTATGCCTTCGCCCACGAGTATTTGAGCGGCCAGGACACGCAGCTGCGCGAACGCGTCGATGGCGCGATCGACGGCGGTGTGCGCCTGACCGAAGAGCATGTCCTTCAGCTACGGCCTGCCGCGCCCGCGAACGTGGCTCCCGAGCTCGATCACATAACGCTGCGCGTCCTCGACGTCGTCGGAGACGCGATGACGATCACGACCGATCTCAGCCGCGAACTGGTGACGGCTTCCGCGGCGCTGCTCGATGAACCAGGAGCGACGGTTGGCCCGCTGCTCGCGACCATGCTTCGCCGGGCAGAGAGCGCAGAAGCAAGTTTCGCGCAGGCTGCAGCCCGCGCGCGCCAGATCCGCGCCGAGCTGGCGGCTCTGCAGGCAGCAGGGCAGCACGACCCGCTGACGGGCCTGACAAACAGGAAGGGCTTCGAGGACCGCCTCGCCGGCGACCTGCGGGATCCAGTCTGCCTCGCTCTCGTCGACGTCGACGGCCTTCGTGGCATCAACGAGAGCCACTCGCCAGCAGTCGGTGACCGCCTTCTGAAGGTGGTGGCGCGCGCGCTCGCCGATCATTGCCGCAGCCACCTCGTCAGTCGCTGGGAAGGCGGCACCTTCGCGCTGCTCATCGAGGGAATGGACCTGCGTGCCGCTGGCGAGATGGTCACCGAGGCATGCGAGGCGATCGGAGCACGCGAGATGAAGGTGCGCGAGAGCGATGAGCCGCTTGGCCGCATCTCGCTCTCTGCCGGGGTTGCAGCGAGCCGCAGCCGTCCGCCGCAAGAGCTGGTGGAAGCCGCCCAGGCGCAACTCCGGCGAGCCAAGCAGCCCGGTGCCAGTCCGGTCGCGATCGAGAGCAGGATGGTCGGGGTATCTGCGACGAGCTGACGCGGAGCAGCCGGAAATCGGGTTGACGGATGGAACCCCTTAACGGAACATAAAGGGAACGAGTAGAGTCTAGTCCCTTATGTCCGCCGCCCTTGATTCCCTGCCGACCAGCATAGCGCATCTGCGGACGATCGCTACGACCGCCGCTGACTATCGCGTCATGCCCTTCGGCATCGACGCGCTCGATGGCCGGCTCGGGGCAGGGGGCTTGCGAGCCGGCGCGCTGCACGAGGCGACTGCGCGGAGCGCTGCGCTGGTCGACGATGCCGCTACAACGCTCTTCCTCGCCGGCATCGCCGCACGCGAGGCGGCGGGGGCCGGCGGTCCAGTGCTATGGGCCAGCTGCAGGGCTGACCTCTACGCTCCCGCCCTCGAGCAGGCCGGGCTTCCCTCCGCCAACGTGATCTACGCGCAGCCGCGCGACGATGCCGCGCTCTTGGCCGTAGTCGAGGATGCGGTGCGGGACGGCACGCCGGCTGCGATCGTGGCAGAGGCGAGCAAGGTCTCGATGGTAGCCACGCGCCGGCTGCAGCTGGTCGCAGCCGACGCCGACATGCCGGTGCTGCTGCTGCGCCGCGCGCGCGGCCTCAACCAGGACGTGTTTGCCGAGCCGTCCGCCGCGTGGACGCGCTGGCGGATCGGTGCCGCGCCGTCCGAGCGGTTGGGTGTCGCGGGTGTGGGAAGAGCGAGATGGTCGGTCGAGTGCGTCCGCCAGCGTGGAGGTGAGGGCTTCTCCCTGATTGTGGAGGGCAGCGATGAGACGGGTCGTCTCGCTGTTCCTGCCGAGCTTGGCCGTGGAGCGGCTGAGGCGGCTGGAACGGTCCGCTTCGCGGCAGCCTGAAAGGCCTGTCCTCGAGCTGCCGGTAGACGACGACCCCGGCGCCTGTTCGGTGCCGCGGGGCGGAGGATGGCGACCAGGTGCGCGGTGGGCGCGGGAAGGCATGCCGTCGCGCTGCGACGTCGAGGCGCAGATCGCCGCACTGCCGACCCACGCGCAGCCGCCTATGCGCGAGCTCGGCCGGCGCTCCGAAGCTGCCAGTCACCCCTACAAGGCGGCGACGCCCGCGCCGCGCATCAGCGTGCCCGCCACCAAGCCGCTCGAGCACGCGCCGCTGGCGCTGATCGACAAGGTCGGCCGGCGCGAAGAGGTGGTCGCCGCCTGTGACGGCGCGCGTGCGCTCGGCGTGCATCCCGGCATGGCCGCGACCCACGCGCGCGCGCTCGTGTCCGATCTCGACTTCCGTCCGGCCGAACCGCAGGCCGACGCCGCCTTGCTCGACCGGCTCGCGCTTCTGGCGGTACGCCGCTGGTCGCCGATCGCGGCGGTGTCGCGAAGCGATGGTCTCTGGATCGATCTCGGCGGCTGCGAGCACCTGCATGGCGGCGAGGAGCGCTTCTGCCGGCGGTTGCTCGCCTTCTGTAGGCGGGCAGGCTTCACGGCGCGCGTGGCAGTCGCGGACACGCCCGGCGCGGCGCACGCGCTCGCGCGCTACGGCCGCGGCGACCTCATCCGCGCCGAGCCGGGCGCGACTGCCAGTGCACTCGCGCCGCTGCCGATCGTGGCACTACGGCTTGCTCCGAGCGCACTCAGCGCCGCGCGGCGCTTCGGCTTCGAGACAGTCGCGGATCTCCTGCCGGTCGCGCGCGGGCCGCTCGCGCGCCGGCTTGGCCTGCCGGCGATCACGCGGCTCGACCAGGCGCTGGGCGCGGTCGCGGAGCCGATCACCCCGCGCGAGGACGCCGACGTGCCGCTCGTCGAGCGCCGGCTGCTAGAGCCGATCGGCACGGCCGAGGCGATCGAGCAGGTCATGGGCGACCTGCTACGCGATCTGGCTGGCGTGCTGCAGGAGCGCGGGCTCGGCGCGCGCGCGCTGCGGCTCACCGGCCTGCGCGTCGACGGCACCGAGCAGGTGGTCGCCATCGGCACGTCCCGGCCGACGCGCGAGGTGCCGCACCTGCTGCGGCTGCTGAAACTCAAGATCGAGCGGATCGACCCCGGCATGGGGCTCGAGCAGTTCTGGCTCGTCGCCCCGCACACCGAGCCGCTCGATGCGGTCGACCTCGGCGCGGTGCTCGCCGGCGAGACGCTGGTGCGCGATTCCGCCCGCCTCGTCGACGTCATAGCCGGCAGGATTGGCCCACGCGCCGTCTTTCGTGTCGCCCCCGTCGAGAGCCATGTGCCGGAGCGAGCCGTCGCCCGCTCCGACCCGAACGGAACGCCTGTACCCTGGCCAAAGTGGCCGCGGCCGATCCGGCTGTTTGCACGGCCGGAGCCGCTCGCGCGCGTCATGGCGCTGATGCCCGACCAGCCACCGCGCCGCTTCGAGTGGCGCGGCAAGACGTACAAGATTGTCGCCGGCGACGGGCCCGAGCGTGTCCATGGCGAGTGGTGGCGCCGTGATGCCGAGGTGTGGGCGGTACGCGACTATTACCGCGTCGAGGACCAGGAGGGCGGGCGCTACTGGGTGTTCCGCCGCGGCGACGGCTTCGAGGAGGATACCGGCGACCTCAGCTGGTGGATGCACGGGGTCTTCGGATGACCCACTATGTCGAGCTGCAGGTGCTCACGCACTTCTCGCTGCTGCGCGGTGCGTCCAGCCCTGAGGAGCTGTTCGCGGCCGCGGCGCTGCTCGGCTATCCCGCGATCGGGGTCAGCGACATCGGCACGGTCGGGGGCGTCGTCCGCGCCTGGGAAGCGCAGAAGGCCACCGGCGTGCGCTCGATCGCGGGCACGCGCGTAGATCTCTCGTGCGGCCGACGCCTGCTGCTCTATCCGACCGACCGACCGGCCTGGTCGCGCATCACGCGGCTGCTCACCGTCGGCAAGAAGCGGGCAGGGAAGGGGGCATGCCTGCTCCACTGGCACGACCTCGAGCCCTGGTCCGAGGGCGTCATCGCCATCCTGCTGCCGAATGAGGCGGACGAGGAGAACCTGGCGGCACTGAAGGAACTAAAGGCGGTGTATGGGCGGCGCGGCTACATGGCGCTCTACCAGCGGCGCCGTCCGGGCGACGCGGTCCGCATCGATGCTCTGGCTCGGCAGGCGGGCGGTGCCGGCGTGCGCGCCGTCGTCACCGGCGACGTGCTCTATCATGCGCCCGAGGCGCGGCTCCTGCAGGACGTGGTCACCGCGGTGCGCGAGAAATGCACCGTCGACGAGCTCGGCTACCGGCGCGAGGTGAACGCCGACCGCGCGCTGAAATCGCCCGACGAGATGGTCCGTCGCTTCCGCGCCTACCCCGACGCGCTGCAGGCGAGCGTCGACATCGCTAAGCTATGCACGTTCGACCTCGGCGAGCTGGCGTACCAATACCCGCACGAGCGCTTGATCGAGGGGCTGACGGCGCAGGAGGCGTTGCAGAAGCTGGCAACCGAGGCGGTCGAGCGGATGTTCGATGGCGCGGTGCCGGAGGCGTACACCACCCAGATTGCGCATGAGATGCGGCTAATCGGTGAACTCGGTTACGCGCCCTATTTCCTCACGGTCTACGCGATCGTCCGCGAGGCGCGCAGGCGCGGGATCCTTTGCCAGGGCCGCGGCTCGGCCGCGAACAGTTGCGTGTGCTTCGTGCTCGGCGTGACCTCGATCGACCCTATCAAGCACGAGCTGCTGTTCGAGCGCTTCGTGTCCGGCGAGCGCCGCGAGCCGCCCGACATCGACGTCGACTTCGAGCACGAGCGCCGCGAGGAGATCATCCAGTGGATCTACGAGACCTACGGGCGTGACCGCGCCGCGCTGACAGCCGTCGTCACCCGCTACCGTGCGCGCGGCGCGGTGCGCGACGTCGGCAAAGCGCTCGGCCTGCCGGAGGACCTGACTTCCTCGCTCGCGGGGCTGGTCTGGGGCTGGTCGGCGGAGGGCCTCGGTGAGAAACAGGTCGAGGAGCTGAACCTAGACATTGCCGACCGGCGGCTGCGCCTGACGCTGGACCTCGCGCGCAAGCTGATCGGCGTGCCTCGCCACATGTCCCAGCACCCCGGCGGCTTCGTGCTGACTCATGACCGCCTGGACGATTTAGTTCCGATCGAGCCTGCCGCAATGGAAGACAGGCAGATCATCGAGTGGGACAAGGACGACATAGACGCACTCAAGTTCATGAAGGTCGACATATTGGGATTGGGAATGCTCGGCTGCATGAACCGGGCGTTTAACTTGCTTGAACAAGACAAAGGTATTCGCGTCGGTCTTGCGGATCTACAGGATGACGACCCCGAAGTCTATGCCATGATCCAGAAGGCCGACACGCTCGGCACCTTTCAGATCGAGAGCCGCGCGCAGATGAGTATGCTGCCGCGCATGAAGCCACGGCGCTTTTACGACCTCGTCATCCAGGTGGCGATCGTGCGTCCCGGCCCTATCCAGGGCGACATGGTCCACCCCTACCTGCGCCGACGCGAGGGACTAGAGCGACCCGAGTACCCGCGCCCCGAGCTTCGCGCGGTGCTCGAGAAGACGCTGGGTGTGCCGCTCTTCCAGGAGCAAGCCATGAAGGTTGCGATTGTCGGCGCCGGCTTCACACCCGCCGAGGCGGATAAACTGCGACGCGCCATGGCGACCTTCAAGTTTACCGGTGGGGTCAGCCACTTCAGCGAGAAGCTGATCGAGGGCATGGTCGCGCGCGGCTACCCGCGGGAGTTCGCCGAGCGCACCTTCCGCCAGCTTGAGGGCTTCGGGTCCTACGGCTTCCCCGAGAGCCACGCCGCCAGCTTCGCCAAGATCTCCTACGCGAGCAGCTGGATGAAGCACCACCACCCCGATATTTTCTGCGCGGCGCTGATGAACGCGCAGCCGATGGGCTTCTACGCGCCGGCCCAGATCGTCCGCGACGCGCGCGAGCATGGCGTCGAGGTTCGGCCGCCCTGCGTTAACGCTAGCCGGTGGGACTGTACGCTCGAGCCGACGGGCGGCCGCTATCTGGCGGTGCGACTTGGCTTGCGTCAGATTCGCGGGTTGTCAAACGCGGACGGCGCGAAGATCGTCGCGGCGCGCAGCACCACCGCCTACGAGAGCGTTGAGGATGTGTGGCGCCGCTCCGGGGCGCAGCGCGCCTCGATCGAAAAGCTGGCGGACGGCGACGCCTTCCACAGCTTCGGCGCCGATCGGCGGCAAGGACTCTGGAAGGTACGGGGGCTGGGTGAGGCCCCACTGCCGCTGTTCGCCGCGGCGGACCGTGCGGCCGAGACGCAGAGCGCGGAGGGGATTGAGCCCGAGGTGCAGCTTCGCTCGCTGACCGATGGCCGCGAGGTGATCGAGGACTATCGCAACCTGCAGCTGTCTCTCCGCGCGCATCCGCTGTCGTTCGTGCGCGACGAGCTGACGCGTCGCGGGGTCACCCGCTGTGCGGATCTCGCCAGCGTCCGCGACGGCCGCCACGTCGAGGTCGCCGGCATCATTCTGGTCCGCCAGAAGCCCGGCTCGGCCAAGGGTGTGCTGTTCATAACTATCGAGGACGAAACGGGAATTGCTAACGGCATCCTCTGGCCCGACCGTTTTGAGGCGCAGCGCCGCACTGTGATGTCAGCGTCCATGGTGGGCCTGAAGGGGCGGGTGCAGAAGGAAGGCGAGGTGATCCACGTCATCTGTGATCGCATCGTCGACCACGGCGACCTTCTGCACCGCGTCGGCGACATGTCGTTCCCGCATCGCACCGGCCGCGGCGACGCCGCCCAGCACCCCGGCTCCCCCGACCGCGGCGACAAGGTGTGGAGTCCGGAGCCGCGCAACTGCTACTGGCCGCCTCACGCCGAGGGCATGGATCCTGAGGACGTCGTGCGCTTCAAGTCGCACGACTTTCACTGATCTGTGTCGACGCTGCCTCGGCACCAGCGCGTCGTGATTGCGCTGTCGGTGCACATCCTGCGCGCCGGCGTGGCGAAATGCTCGGAGACGATGGTCGACGGGATCGAGGTGCGCCTGGCGCTGCGCTGCCTTCTGCCACACTGCCCTGAGCGCTGGCCGCTCGAGCTCTACTGGGACGCCGCCTCGCAGACGAACGAGATTGGGCGCGCCCAGGGCGTCACCGCGGCCTTCAACGGGATCGTGCGGCAGCTGCGGAAAGCGGGGCGGTACGAGGACGTTTCACCGCTGTGAGCAGCCGGCGGATGAAAACACGTCCTTCCGAACGCCCGGCAAGTGCGGCACGACCATTGCCGGGGGGCGCCGAAATGGCGCTTGCCAGAATGGCTAAAATACCTATTTTACCGACTCGGAAGCCGAAGTTGGTGATTAGCCGCCCTACCCGGGAGCGCAGAAGAGGCGCAGGGTTTTAGCTAGGCAGGGGCATGTGAAAGAGCGAGTCGGCTGGAGTGAGAGAGATGGGAACCGCAGAGGCGGATCATAGCTACGCCGGTTTTGCCGCTGTGCGGCTTACCGACGCCCACAACCGACTTGGACGGATCATCGACGAAAGTCAGCGCGGCCCAGTAATCCTGCAAAAGCATCAGCGACCTCACGCTGCGGTCGTAAGTATGCATTTTCTGGAGCAAGCGCTCGATGCTCTACATGGTCACCGGCAGGTCATAACGCCCGAGACGATGACCAATGAGCAAAAGGCCGATCTTGAAGCCGGTTGGCCCAGTGACGCGGAGCTTACTTCCGACCGCTGGAACGACTAACTCAACGCCGCTTCCGCGGAGAGGGGACGTCATAAACTACGTTTTCCTCTTCAGCAGTGAGCGACAGCAGGGCTTGAGCGAGGGATCCAAAGCGCGACCGGTACTAGTATTGTCGGTGAACGAACAAACCCGCAAAGTGTATGTGGCTCCAATTACAACGAAGGGGGAAGATCCGGCGCAGATAGGGGCTTCTTTGCCGTTGCCGATCGACGTGGCTCGAGCGATGAAGCTCCCCGCTGCTGAGCGCTCATCTCTGATCCCTGGAGAGCTCAACTCGTTCGAATGGGTTGGATATGACCTCCGGCCGCGTGGACCGAAGCAAGATCACAACTTCGGCCGGTGCCCCCCAGGCTTCCTCGCTCGTGCGCTCGAGGCCGCAGGCTTACGTAAGCCGTCGTCCGATCCCACGGAGCACTTGCAAGCAAACAAAGACGGTGCTTCTCAAAGCGATGATCCCGCTGATTGACTCGATACAAGCCCGGTCACGCCGGTGTCTTGGTGACGGTAGCTTCCGACTTCGGCAGCTTTCCATCGATCCAACTTGATAAGCGATCGCGTAGTTCGTCCCAAACCGCTTTGGCTGCGTAGCTCACCATCACAGCCCAAAAGGCGACGAATGCCGCTGCCTTCGCGTTGTCGCCGCCTTTGATGCCGGCAATCTGAGACGCTACCTGCCGGATCTCATCTTGCGTGTTTATCAATCCCCAGAGCAGTGCCAGCCCTACGAGCGCTAGCCAAGGCAGTTGCACGAACCTGGGCTTCAACAACGATCTTCCGTATGCCCCAACGGCCAATGAACCGATGAAGGTTGCTGCCACTACCAGAAGCAGGAAACCACGGCCGCACGGGGTAAGGTACAGAATATTCTTGTCCACTCGAGAGAGAGCGTGGTTGTTAATCAAGGCGAGGAATGCACCTAGAGGGGCGGCAATTAGAGCAAGCAGTCCGAGAATAAAGAACGCAACCGTAGCTATCGCTATAAGAAGCCGTAAGGCTCGGGGCTGCAGCCATCTTCCAATGGCTGTCCAGAGAACTCCCCACTCGATCGGCGGCTCGTCCAGAGGCCTCTCTTCAGTGGTCATAGGAAGCCCTTCCCCGCATGATCCTTGAACAACTCCGCACTGCGGACATACTCCGACAGGATTTGCACAGTCCTGTGACGGCTGACCTCTTGCATCTTGAAGATAGTTGCACCTCGCGCTGCGCTCTCCGTTAAAAAGCCCGCACGAAGTGAATGACCGCCGAACTGTCGCTCGTCGAGGCCCGCCTTGCGCGCCGCCACCTGGACCAGGCGCGCGACGGCGCGATCGCTCATCGGGTCGTCGGTCACCGTGTCCTGGCGGGTGAGGCGGCGAAAAAGCGGTCCGTCGCTGTGTCCGGCGGCTGCCATCCAGTCGAGAAGCCGCGCCTTGGGCCGCAGACGATTGCCCTCGGGGACCGCGACCTCGACCCCTTCCTGTTCCTGATCGGTCTTGGAGCGCGCGATGGTGATCCGCAGCCCCTCGGCCACGATCGCGATGTCGTCGACGGTAAGGGCGACCAACTCGGAGCGGCGTAACGCGGCCGCCATCCCGATCGCCAGCACGGCGCGGTCGCGCACCGCGCGGAGCCCGTCGCCCGGAAACGCCGCGAGCATGGCTTCGAGGACGTTGGCATCGGCCGCGGCCTTGCGCTTCTTCTTTGATCCCTTCGAGGCGCGGATCCCGGCGAGGGTTTCGCGCAGCTTGCCGGCGCCGGGCTGGGCGGTCGGCGCGACATAGTTGTCAGCGCGGTGAAAGTGCCCGATGGCCGCGACCCGTCGCTCAATCGTGGAGGGAGACTTGCCGGCATCAGCCTCAGCCGCGACGAAGCGCCGCACGACCTCGGCCGTGGTCGGCAGCGCGCTTTCACCGCGCGCCTCGCACCAGGCGGTGAAGATGACCCAATCCGCCATGTACGCGCGCTGGGTGTTGTTGGCGCGTGCCGCACGCGCATAGGCATCGGCGCGCTCGGTCTCTAGGTCGACGATGCCGGGCAGCATCGGCGCCGGGCGGACGATCAGGTCGGTGGGTGCCGTGACGACGAGCGAGTGCGAAGTCGGCAGCGGCTCGGGGTCGGTCGGGTCATTCAAGGTCGGTGCCAGCCTCGGAAACAAGTTGCCGGTTTTCGGAAAATCCTTTCCACTTTTGCCCGTGTAGGTTTTCTCGAAACAGTGGACGCAACGTCAGAGGGACGAGGGCACCCCGAAACGATGGACATTTGCCTGAAACGCTGGACGAACCGGCGGCTTAGTTGCCGCCCGCGTTTAGAAACATCGGGAAGAAGCTTTTCTGGCGTTTGAGCTTCAGCACGTCGCCGACGCCGATCGCATTCGCGCTACGCCGCTCGCCGCCCCCTGGCGTGATCACCTGGATATCAGGGTTCTCGATGATCGCTTGATGCACGTCGTCGGTATGCGCGGGCGTTGCATTGTAGATTCCCTCGTAGAAGTCTCCAACCTCTATGACATCGCCCGACTCTGAGATAAGGCGCGGGATATCGGCAAGCAGCTGGTTGCGGGCCTCTTCGCGCCCGGACAGGTCAAACAGGTACAGCGCACCGCCATCGTGACTTGGATCGTAGGACAACATGTTGAGCCCCAACCTTCCGAAATGCGCCTGCGTCGTACTATTCTGGTGCAGTACGTTGTTATAGACCTGGCGTGCGCGATAAATGTTCGCGAAGTGGATCAGCCAGTAGCGCCAGCCTCCCGGATTATTGATCGAGAAGGGACTCACGAAAGGCGCGCAGGTCCGGAAGGTCTCGAAGACGAGCCGCTCCGCAGCGCCAAGCCAGAGGCTCTTACTCATCGCCCCTTCGAGCTGCTCGAGGTCGCTCGGCTCGATGCCAAACGGGCGGAGCTGGGCGGCGAGCTGCACCGGGTCCGACTTCTGCAGGAACGAGAGTAGCGCCTCGATCGCGAACGTATAGAAGATCTCCACCGATGGATTGGAACGCATGATGTCGAGGAGCGTGGTGCGCTCGACATGGCTGTGGCCGCATTGGTCGAGGTTGAAGATTAGGTTGCGGTAGCGGCCCTGCGCGAGAAGCTTCTTGATCGCGGGGTAAGCGGCTTCGAAGCTTTCGGTCAGATACTGGACCCGGAGATGGAGCCGAGGCACATTATCGGCGATCTCGGCCTGTAGCGGCGCGACGTTGGCGCGCAGGCTGTCGATCGCTGCCGGGCTCTGGTCGTTGAGCACCAGCAGACATTCCATCGACACGAGACCGAACCCCTGCGCCGCGCGCAAGGTGTTGATCGTGTCGATCGCGCGCCGCAATTCCTCGATGAAGATGAGGGGGGACCCAGGCGTTCCGCAGGCATAGCGACCGCCGCCCGCAAACCCGTCAACGATCGCGAGACGAAATTGGGTCTGCTGTGGAAGCTGGCAGCGAACACCCAAATATTTCGCGAAGTACTCGCGGAGGATCTTGTGCTTGCGGCGGGAGTGGTCCTCGAGTGTCGCGCCACTTGCCCAGCTATACGGTTTTTCGGCCATTCCAATCCTGCTGTTTCGAGCTCGTTAGAGCGCCGCGGTAAAGCCGGTCGGCATCTCATCCCACGTCCGACCGCGGTACTCGCGCCCGTTCGCCTTTTTGGAACGCCGCTTGTTGTCCTTGCCCCAAGTGCCCCATTGCTTGAAGAAGAAGGCGGTGTCGTAGGCGAGGCATTGCTGGTGAAGTTCATCCACCCACGCTTCCCGAATGGGCCGCGCCGACCGACCACTTTCGCCGCCTACGATCGCCCAATCAATTCCGGCGAGATCGATGGTGCCAACTGGCCCGATCAGCGGCTCGAATGAAATGAAGCGGATCGTAGCGGGCACCGCGCGGAGGTGGTCGACACGCGCTACCACCTCCGCGTCCTCAATACTGGTGCCCAACCAGACATTCGGCAGCACATCGCCTATAAGACGGGTGACGACTGCCGCCATGCGCTCGGGGCGTTTGGTGAGGATCTGATAATGGTGGCGCGGCGTCTCGCGCATGACCTGCCATACCGCTTGGATGAAGGCGTCGCTGACACCCTCGTGAAATAGGTCGCTCATTGAGTTCACGAAGATCTTGCGGGGCTTTCTCCATCGATAGGGGATCGTCAGCGCGGCGCGGTCCTCGCGCACCATGCCCTGCCAAATGGTACGTCGACCACTACGCCGCGTGAGCCCTGCGTACTTGCCGACGCCCATCGCCTCGAGACGACGGGCCATCTCCATCGCGTAGCAATGGCTACATCCGGCGCTCACGATCGAGCAGCCGGCGACCGGGTTCCAAGTGGCGTCCGTCCATTCGATTTCGGTGTCAGCCATGGCTCATCGGTCCTGCCTGCACTGAGCCCGGTATACCGCCAAAAGAACGGACAGGGAACACAGAAGTTCCATTAGGCGTCAAAAGGCGGGTCCTAACTACGTAAGTTCGCATCGCAAGCCCGCCGAAGGCCGCTGTTGAGCAGACCGCGTGCGATTGGCTTATCCCCGGCTGTTCAGTCACATAGACCCTTTCTGCGCAGCCATCGGTTCGCCGCACCTAAAAGCACGAAGGTGCGACTACCCCGCAAGCGGCCGCACATTGGTAATGGTGATGCCGACATCGGCGCTCGCAAGTGGCCCGTCCGTCGTGAACATCTCAGCCTGCAGATCGATCGCCAAGGCAAGGCATGCCCGATCGCCCAGGGACAGACCGAGCGCCTTCGTCGCTGGCCGAAGGTCGCCTACTATAAGTGCCTGGGCAGGAGTGAGCGGCCGGACATCGAGGTGCAGCCCGCCAAGCGCCTCACGCACCTCGTCGAGCGGCAATCCTCGCTCCCTTAGCTTGGAAACGACCTCTGCGAGGTTGGCCGTTCCGATGATGCTGCGGGTCAGGACGTCGACTACCCGGTCCGCCCCGGGTTCATCGTTTAAAAGGCAGAGCAGGGCGGAGGCGTCGAGTACAACTTTGCTACTCACGCTCCGCCTCACGCCGACGCTCCGCGATCAGCTCGTCAGCCAAGCCGACGCCTTCGGGCACATACTTGCGCAGGATCGCGCGAGCACGCTCAAGTGCCTTAGGTACGGAACGCACCCGCAACTCGCCATCGTCCACATCGACGAGAACGGTGTCTCCCGTGGTGATCCCGAGCTCACGGCGCATTGCCGCCGGGATCACGAGCTTACCACCATCCACGATCTTGACCCTCTGTGCTTCCATCTGCACCAAACCCGCTGCTCCGACCTGTCGAACGGCGTTATACCGGAGAGCAAAGTCGGACGCCAGCGTGGAGGCAGGGATCAATGCACGGCCGATCACCAAAACCGCGTTCATCGATGATGGAGAAGCTACTTAGACCCGGTTCGCTTAGCTAGGCTACGTAGGGCCGGTAGTTGCCAATTTGAGCCGACCGCTGCATGACTGGCTCGCAAGGGTGTACCGAACGGAGCCAGCATGACGAACCCGATCCGCGCTGCGCGCGTGTACCTGCGCGTAAGCACCGACGAGCAGGACCTGACCCGGCAGGAAGCAATTGTCACCGGTGCGCGCGCAGCAGGCTATTACGTCGCGGCGGTTTACCGCGAGAAGGCGTCGGGCGCGCGGCCTGATCGGCCAGAGCTCTTACGCATGGTTGCTGACCTGCAGCCGGGCGAGGTGGTGGTTGCGGAGAAGATCGACCGGATCAGCCGTCTGCCATTACCCGAAGCCGAACTGCTGGTGGCGACGATCCGGGCGAAGGGCGCGCGGCTAGCCGTGCCAGGCATCGTCGATCTGTCCGAGCTTGTCGCTGACAGCGCCGGTGTCGCGCGCATCGTGCTCGAAGCGGTGCAGGACATGCTGCTGCGCGTCGCGCTTCAGACCGCACGAGACGACTATGAGACCCGGCGCGAGCGCCAGCGAGAGGGCATCGAGCTCGCCAAGCGAGCAGGGCGGTACAACGGCCGTAAGCCGGATATCGCCTTGCACAGGCGCATTGTTGGGCTGCGGGAGACAGGGATGAGCATCGCGCGCACGGCCGAGCTGGCGGGATGCAGCATAGCGCAGGTGAAGCGCGTTACGGCGCTGCATCGGGCACGGACGGGCTCAGGAAAAGCTCATGCCGAGCCTCGGTCTGCGGAAACTGGCGGAGGTGATTTATCGGTGCGCTTTGAATCTGGGTGAGGTCGGCGTTGGATGCCACGCGATTCAAGCCGCTAACGAAAGCATGTTCCTTCCGGCATTCTTGGAACGGTACAGTGCCTGATCCGCTGCAATGAGCGCGCCTTCCAAATCACCGTCGTCCGGGATCGGAGCGAGACCGACACTTACGGTCGCGGCCACCTGCCTGCCATCCGGCAGGGCGAGCCGCTCGGCGGCGAACTGCAGTCTAATACGTTCGCACGCGGCGCGTGCCTCGGCCAGCCTCACATCTAAGTAGAGCACAGCGAACTCTTCCCCACCAAGGCGTGCGACTGCATCCGTGCCGCGGGTATTCGCTGTGAGCACAGAGGCGAAGGTTCGAAGTACATCATCGCCCGAGGCGTGACCGAACGTGTCGTTCACCGCCTTGAAGCGATCTATGTCGAAGAGGGCGAGGAACTGCTGCCCAGGTTTGCCTGCCTGCGCGAGCCGCTCCCTAGCGATCTCTAGGCCACGGCGATTTGGAAGACCGGTTAGCGCGTCTGTCGCAGCGGCGCGGGCGAGGTCGAGCTCGACCGCCTTGCGGCGCGAGACCTCCCGCACCACGTTCACGGTTCCGCTCGCCTGGCCATGCTCGTCCGAAATGGCGCAGGCATGGCTTTCGAACCATGCCATCTCTCCCGACGCCTTCATCGCCCGGAACTCGAAAATGATGGTCTGGTCCGGCGAAAGCATAGCGCGCCGGTGCGCGTCGACGATCTGCTCCACGTCCTCAGGAGAGACGATCTCACGCGCAAGTTTGCCGACTACTGCTTCGGGCGCAAAGCCGGCGATCTTCATCAGCGATGGAGATACGAAGCTGATCCGGCCGTCTGCAGTGACCGCCATGATGATGTCGCCACTGCGGTCGGTAATGATTTTGTGAAGGGCGGCTTGCTCCTGCACCTCCGAAAAAAGGATCTTCCGCCGCTTCAGCTCCGTCGCCGCGGGAAGCGCCATCAGCGTCGCGACGGCAAGGTAGAGTTCGATAAGCTGGATTCTGCCGCCCGCACTCAGCTCCGGCATCGCAACAGGTCCCAGCCCGCGAGCAGTGCATACCGAGCCGATGATCGTCAGCAATAGTAGCGCCAAGGCGGCGCCTAATCGGCCGAACCGGAAGACCATCAGCATCAACGGAAGCAGCGGCACGAACAGGAGCGGCAGCTGCGTCTGAGCGAAGACGAGCACCGCAACCGTGACGTGCAGCGTGGTTAGGGCCGCGAGCTCATAAAGCTCTCTCCGGCGCACTGCCTTGCTCCACGCCGTGACGTCCCCGCCGATTACCAGCTTGACGATCGGCATGACCGTCAGTGTGCCCAGCGAATGGGCGACGAACCAGTTGAACGCGTTGCGCCAAACAGGAAGGTCTGCGGCCCCATGCGCAAGAAGACCTGCCGGTAGCGCGGTCGCGGCCGGGACCGCGAGCCCAGCGACCAGGAGCAAAAGGCCGAGTTCGCGCAGGGACGTGAGGTGACGAGGCGTCGGCTCGACCCGCCGCATGAGCCAGGCGATCGCAGCCCCTTCCGCAACGCCGAGCAGGGCGAATGGAAGGGCCACCTGCAAGCCAAGTCCGTGGATGGTGGTCGCGAGGGCGCTTGCGATTGCACAGCCCACCAGCCTCAGCGTCCAGGAGCGCTCCGGACGATAACGGAGATCGACCGCCAGCAACGGCGTGGCGAACCATAGAAGGGCAACGCCGCCTCCCACGCGCGTGTAGGTGACAGCTACATAGGCTGCGATGAAATAGGCGATGGCGAGAAGTGACGCTTGCGCAAGCTCCTTCCTCAGTATTTGCAAGAGGGTCACGTTCGGCATGCGAGAGTGTTAGGATAAAGTGCTTAACGAATGTTAATCGCGCCTCGGGCGAAGACGTCGTCGCGCCAGTTTGTGCCTCATTGTCGACGCGAGGAAGTGTCTCTAACCAACAACCACGAGCGGCGTCTCGGTGCGCTCGAGCAGGTCGCCGGTGACCCCACCGAGCAGGATCTCGCGGATGCGGGAATGAGCGAACCCGCCGATCGCGATCAGATCGGCACCGATTTCTTGCGCATAGAGAGTCAGCGTCTCCGCCTCGCTCTTGTCGTCGTTGACGACCCAGTGCCCCTGAGCGTCGAAACCGTGCCGGAGCAGGTGTCGTTTGACTTCGGCGTGCGCCTCCTGCTCGCCCTCGCAAGCGTGCAGGGACGTGCCGACCGTCACGACATCGATCAGCGCGCCCGGGTCAGCCAACTGCACCAGCGTGTGCATGGCACGGGTTGCCTCAGGTCCGGCCTTCCACCCGAGCACTGCGCGACGGACAGGTTTGAGCGTCTGCTCTTCAGGCAGGATCAGCAGCGGGGTTCCGCTGGCCCGGATGAGCGTCTCTGCGACGCGTCTGCGCAGCCACGGGTTCGCCCAGGTCTCGCGCGCGCCGATCGCGATCAGGTCGGCCACCTGCCGCCTTCGTTTGAGATTGCCGGCAAGCCAGCCGATGTCGTCATGCAGGCCGAAGATCTCGGCCGATGACCCGGCGGCGGCGAGATGAGCGCGCACCCGTTCGACATTGGCCTGATCGTCGCCCATCAACACCCACTCAGGAACGTATAGCGTTCCGAACGGCGCGGTCCCTGGCGAGGCTGTCGGAGCGGGCGTGAGCGCGGCGACCTCCAGCGTCGCTTCACGAGCCGCCGCGAGCTCGGCAACCGTCTTCAGGAAGGTTTGTGCGTGATCGCCGTCATCGACGATGGCCAAGATGTCCTTGATCATCGGCTTTCTCCCCAGGTCAGGCGGCGGTCGCCAGGTCGGTCTCTTGCAGCGGTGCCGCCTGGGCATTGATGTCCAGCACCACGCGTCCTTCGATCGACCCTGTCCGCATGCGATCGAAAACGTCGTTGATGCGCTCCAACGGCGCTGTTTCGACCGTCGCGCGGACCTTGCCGAGTGCAGCGAAGTCGAGCGCTTCCTGCAGGTCGAGGCGGGTTCCCACGATGGAGCCGCGCACGGTGATGCCGTTCAGCACCGTGTCGAAGATCGACAGCGGGAAGTCGCCCGGTGGCAGGCCGGTCAGCGACATGGTCCCGCCCCGACGCACCATCCCAAGCCCCTGTGCGAAGGCGGTGGTAGAGACCGCGGTTACGAGCACGCCATGCGCGCCGCCGATCGCCCGCTTGACGAAGGCGACCGGGTCGCTGGTAGCCGCGTTCACGGTCAGCGCGGCCCCGAGCCGTTCGGCCAGCCGCAGCTTGGCATCGTCCACATCGACCGCGATCACGTGCAGGCCCATCACGACCGCATATTGGACCGCCATATGGCCCAGGCCGCCGATGCCGGACACGACCATCCAGTCCCCCGGCTTGGTGTCGGTGACCTTCAGTCCCTTGTAGACCGTGACGCCGGCGCATAGCACCGGCGCAATCTCGGCGAAGCTCACCCGATCGGGGAGGTGCCCGACATAGCCGGCATCGGCGACCACGTAGTCGGCGAAGCTGCCGTTGACCGAGTAGCCGGTGTTCTGCTGGCTCTCGCACAGCGTTTCCCAGCCGCCCAGGCAATGCGGGCAGTGGCCGCATGCGGAGTACAGCCAGGGCACGCCGACGCGATCGCCCTCCTTGACGTGGATGACGCCGGACCCGGTGCCGACGACGGTTCCGACACCCTCGTGACCCGGGATGAACGGCGGCGCCGGCTTGACCGGCCAATCGCCATCGGCAGCGGGTCC
>Ga0233425_10001542_pt1 | contig 51067 bp, 50 predicted proteins | sample Watercolumn_Towu_2_FD_181712 | JGI IMG/M metagenome (GOLD analysis project Ga0233425, IMG submission 181712) | Freshwater microbial communities from Lake Towuti, South Sulawesi, Indonesia - Watercolumn_Towuti2014_140_MG | ecosystem: Environmental > Aquatic > Freshwater > Lake | place...
CCCACGGCCGCGCTCACGGATGGCGCCCCCCGCCCAGAGCGGCGCAGGCGGCGTGGCGATGGCAGCCGGTGAGGTGGTCGTTGACCATGCCGACCGCCTGCATGAAGGCGTGGACGATGGTCGGCCCGCAGAAGGTGAAGCCCTTCGCCTTCAGGGCCTTGCCCATTTTCCGCGAAACGTCGGTTTCGGTCGCGATCTCGGCGCGGGTGGCCGCATTGGTCTGGATCGGCCGGCCCTCACAGAAGTCCCACAGGAAGGGCGCGAAGCCGGGGCCCGCCTCCTCGATGGCGAGCCACGCCCGCGCTCCGGCGATCGCACCGCGGATCTTGGCGCGGTTGCGGATGATGCCGGTGTCGCCCATCAGCCGCTCGACATCGGCCTCGGTGAAGCGGGCGATGCGCTCCGGCTCGAAGCCCTCGAAGGCGCGACGAAACCCGTCGCGGCGGCGCAGGATGGTGATCCACGACAGGCCCGCCTGGAACCCGTCGAGGATCAGCTTCTCGTAGAGCGCGCGGGAATCGTATTCGGGCACGCCCCACTCGGTGTCGTGATAGGCGACGTAGAGCGGGTCGAGCCCCGGCCACCAGCAGCGCGGGCAGCCGTCGGGATGGGCGGCGATCAGTCCGCCGGACTCCGTGCTCATCCGGCGGCGGCCGTGTCGGAGGGGAAGGCGAAGCTGGCGAAGTCGGGCTTGCCCAGGCCCGCGACCGTGCCGCCCGCCCGCACCGGCTCACCCGCGGCGAGCGCGTCGCCGAGGCGGTCGAGGCGGATCGTGGCAAGCCCCCGCTCGCCCGCGGCGCTTCCCGTGACCCCGAGACTGCGGGCCCCGGCCGTCACCTCGGTGCCGGGCGCCGGCGCCGGGCCGTCGCGGTAGACGACGGGCAGGATGCGGGTGCGGGCGGTGCCGCGGTGCTGCATCCGCGAAACCACCTCCTGGCCGACATAACAGCCCTTCTTGAAGTCCACCCCGCCGAGCTGGTCCATCAGTGCCTCGTGCGGGAAGGCATCACTGAAGGCGAAGTCGCGTCCCCCCTCCGGCACGCCGAGGCCGATGCGGTGGGCGTGATACGCCTCCTCCGTTGCATCCGCCGAGAAGGCGCCCTCGGCGAAGTACAGCCGCTCGCCGAGGGCGGGCAGTCGCCCGTCGCGCACCCACACCGTTTCGGCGGCCGTCTCAGCCATGGTCCCGTCCTTCGCCCAGGCGGCAGCCACGCCGAGTGTCGGATCGGCGGCGACCGTCACCTTGGCCCGCAGGCGGTAGAGCCCGAGCCGCTTGACGAGATCGGCCGCGCGCTCGGCGGCGACGTCGAGGCGGAAGCCGTCCTGCGCGCGGGACACCAGAAAATCGAACTGGATCTTGCCCTGGGGCGTCAGCAGCGCGCCGAGCCGCGCCTCGCCCTCCGGCAGGGTCTCGACGTTGCAGGTGAGGATGCCCTGCAGGAAGGGGAGCGCGTCCGGCCCCGACACGGCGACCACGGCACGGTCCGGCAGCAGGGCGATCGGCATGGCGTCTCCTCGAAAGGGCGGAAGGGGCGGCGGCGTTGCGCGTGTGGGACGCCTGACATAAGCCGCGCCTATCCTCGTCTCAATCGCATGATGCGAACCGGGAGAGCCCGATGGAAGCGCCTTTCGACCTCGTCCTGTCCGGCGGCACGCTGGTGAACCACGACGGCGAGCATCGTGCCGACCTCGGCATCCGCGGCGGACGGGTGGCGGCGATCGGCGACCTCGCGGGGGCCGCGACGGCGGAGCGGCGCGACTGTCGCGGCCTGCACCTCCTGCCCGGCGTGATCGACAGCCAGGTGCATTTCCGCGAGCCCGGCCTCGACCACAAGGAGGATCTGGAGACCGGCTCGCGCGCCGCGGTGATGGGCGGCGTCACGGCGGTGTTCGAGATGCCCAACACCAACCCGCAGACGACGAGCGCCGCGGCCCTCGCCGACAAGGTCGCCCGCGCCCGTCACCGGATGCATTGCGACTTCGCCTTCTGGGTCGGCGGCACCCACGAGAATGCGGCCGAGGTGGCCGAACTGGAGCGGCTGCCCGGCGCGGCCGGGATCAAGGTGTTCATCGGATCCTCCACCGGCTCGCTCCTGGTCGAGGACGATGCCGGCGTGCGCGAGATCCTGAAACGCATCCGCCGCCGCGCCGCCTTCCACTCCGAGGACGAGCCGATGCTGCGCGCCCGGAAAGACCTGCGCGTGCCGGGCGATCCCGCCTCGCACCCGGTCTGGCGCTCGCCGGAGGCCGCGGTGAAGGCCACGCAGCGCCTGATCGCGATCGCGCGGGAGACCGGGGCCCGCATCCACATCCTGCACATCTCGACCAGGGAGGAGATGCCCCTCCTCGCGGAAGCGAAGGACGTGGCGAGCGTCGAGGTGACGCCGCACCACCTGACGCTCGACGGCGGGGAAGCCTATGCCCGGCTCGGGACGCTGGTGCAGATGAACCCGCCGGTGCGCGACGCCGGGCATCGCGACGGGATCTGGCGCGGGCTGTCCCAGGGCATCGTCGACGTGCTCGGCTCCGACCACGCGCCGCACACGCTGGAGGAAAAGGCCAAGCCCTATCCGGATTCCCCCTCGGGGATGACCGGCGTGCAGACCCTGGTGCCGATCATGCTCGACCACGTGAATGCCGGCCGGCTCTCGCTTGCCCGCTTCGTCGATCTGACCAGCGCCGGGCCGAAGCGGCTGTTCGGCATCGCCCGGAAGGGGCGGCTCGCCGTGGGCTACGACGCCGACGTGACCGTGGTCGATCTCAAGCGTCGCGAGACCATCCGCAACGCGTGGATCGCCTCGAAATGCGGCTGGACGCCCTATGACGGCGTCACCGTCACCGGCTGGCCGGTCGGCACTCTGGTGCGGGGCACGCCGGTGATGTGGCAGGGCGAACTGACCAACCCGTCGCGCGGCGAGGCGGTGGTGTTCGAGGAAGCGCTGCCGGCGGGGTAGGGCAGCCTTCGCAGGGCGGCGGGATGGACGGGGGCCTCGACAGCCTCACGCGCGCCGCCGACCCCGCATCGACGGCTTCAGCCGCAGCGATCCGGCGCGGCGCCGCAGGCCGTGCCCGGAATCGCTGATTCCCGTTCGGTCCCCGGCCCTCAGTGCTGCAGCGTCGTGGTGAAGCCGCCGCCGCGGATGCGCTCGGGCAGGGTCTCGGCGTAGCGGGCGGTGGCGTCCTCGCCGTAGGTGGCGACGAGTTCCTGAAAGGCCGCGAACAGGGCGGCCTGGGCCATGCAGTCGCCGTCGATCCCGTCGAGGCAGCCTTCCGCGAAGGCCTCCGTCACGAGTCCGAGCGCGAGGCGCTTGCTCTCCGCATCGACGTCGAAGGGCGCGGTGTCGGAATCGTGGATCATGGCGAAGGGCTTCGTTTCTCGGCCGGAACAGTGCCGGCAAGACATCGCCACGATACGGCAGCCTTAACGGGCCGGGAAGCAGGGAATTGCGAAGAGGTTAATGCGAAGGGGCAATTGCGAAGGATTTTTGCAACGCCTTTCGGATGTGGCAATCCCGCCACAGGCGTTGCTCTATCCCCCGAACCGCCCGGCAATGGCATGCGACAGGCGCTCGCCCTCGGCGATGTAGCGACGCGCGGCCTCGCCCGCGGCGGGGGTACAGACCCGGTAGGTCAGGCTGTAGCCGCGAAAGCCGCGGTTATAGGCGCCGGCCAGCCGGTCGCGGCGGGTCGGGGTGACCCCCTCGCTGTCGAGGATCGCCTTCATCCGTGCCGGCCACTCGGCGGCATCCGGCGCGGAGCAGAGGCTGCGCAGGAACGCCAGCGCACCGACGATCTCCGACAGGCGCATCAGGTCACGATCGTAGGGCGCGGGCGGCGGCTCGGCCGGGGGCGGCGGCTCCTTGTCCTTCTCCGGCGGCTTCGGAGCGGATTTGGCTGGGCTTGAGCGCTGTTGGGCGACCGCCTCCGCCGCCGGGGAAAGAACGAGCAGGGCGGCGAGGCTCAGGCGCGCGATCGTGAGGAACCGGGGGGCGCCCGCCTCAAGGGGCGACGCGGTGCGCTTGCCGGATGAGCCGCGACGTCGCTCCGCATGCGGGGAGAGGGCCCCCGCGGACCATCGCCAGGAACCGATCGAACCCCTCATACCGGACCTTCTGCCGAACCTTGCGCCGAGCCCCGCGCCGAACTCTGATCCTCTTGGCCCACGCGAAAAAACGCTTCGCGCAGGGTGTCGATCAGTCCCGGCGTGGTGGACAGGCCCGCGACCTCGTCGAGCAGGGCCCAGCGCACGGCGAGCGCCTCCGGCCCCGGCACCGGCTCGACCGCGCGCCAGAGCGCGGCGTGCGGGTGGATCACGTAGTGGTGGCGGATGCGGCCGGCCTCGTCCCGCAGGATGATCTCGGTCGGGGTCAGGCTCGGACCGACGATCTCGGCGAGCGAGCCGACCTCCTCCTGCAATTCCCGCAGGGCGCCGGCGGCAAGGGACTCGCCGGCTTCCACGAGTCCGCCGGGCAGGGTCCAGACGCCGCGCATCGGCTCGTTGGCCCGGGCGGCGAGCAGGACGCGGCCGTCGCGGATCACCGCGATCGATACGCCGATCAGCGGGCGGGCCGGAAACAGCCGCCCGTCCAACCCGCCGTCCTCCTGTTCCTCGCCGCTCATGGAACCGGCACCGCGACGAGGCGGCCGTCGGCGAGGCCGACGAGGATCGTTCGGGCGGCTCCGCCGGCATCGAGCACGGCGACGCCGTGGGCGGCCGGGGCGGGGAGGGGGATGCGGATCCGCTCCTCCGGGCTGCCGCCCTTGAGCGAGACCACGGCGAGGGCGCCACGGCCCGTCACCGGCAGGGCGAGGTCGGGCGGGCGTCCGCTGCGGGGAACGGGTGCGGCGAGATCCGCCTCCTCGCCCGCGGCCGGGCCGGCGTAGCCGGGTCCCTCGCCCGCGAGTCTCAGGGTGCCGTCGGCGAAGCGCCAGAGCTGGAGCACGCCTTCGCCGTCGGGAGCTCGGATCGCGGCGATCTGCGGCTGATCGGCGCCCGTGAAGTCAGCCAGGCCGGCGAGCGCCAGCGGAGCGCCCTCCGGCGCCTTGCCGGCCTGCGGCGGCGTCTGCGCCGCCAGCGTCCAGGCGCCGTCCTTCCCCTTCGCCGCGAGGGCGAGGCCGGAGCCCGCCGCCCCCTGCGCGGTCACGGCAACCACCGCCGGGCGGCCGTCGAGGCGGGTGATGCGCGGTGTGCGGCCGGCGAAGACCCGGTCGTCCCCCGGCGCGAGGGTGTGGGTCGTGACCGGCACCGCCTTCGGCTCGGCGGTGACGCCGAGCGGCTGGCGCTCGCGCAAGGTGAGGACCGCACCCTGGCCCGGCGCGCCGCCGAGCGCCCGGGTCGGCCCGGTGAGATAGGCGCTCAGCGCGCCGTCGAGGGCGCGGCGCGAACCCGGCACGGCGCCGCGCGGCGTCTCGGCGGCGGCAAATCCCTCGATCGCCTCGGCACCGATCAGCGTGGTGCGCAAGCGATCGCCGTCGAGGCTGAGCACGGCGCCACCGCCCTCGCCCCAGACCACGACCACGGAGGGCGGCACGGTGCTCGCGGCCGCCTTCGGGTCGGCGCTCGCGGGCGCGCGCGCGATCGGCAGGAGGCCGGACGTCGCGACCGAGAGCGCGACGTCGCTGCCGGGGCCGCGCATCGCCTTGACGGCAAACGGCAACGTGACCGGCTCGACGCGCGGCCCGTCCTCGGCCGCGAGGACGGGAAGGGCGTGCAGCGCGACCAGGGCGGCGAGTACCGCCCGGCGGTCAAACATGCTGGCCGCCGTTGATGTGGAGCTCGGCGCCGTTCACGTAGGAGGAGGCTTCGGTGCAGAGGAAGTAGATCGCCTTGGCGACCTCGTCCGGCGTGCCGAGCCGGCGCTGCGGGATCTGCTGCACCAGCTTGTCGGTGCCGGGCGAGAGGATCGAGGTGTCGATCTCGCCCGGCGAGATCGCGTTGACCCGCACGCCGAGCGGCCCGAAATCCGCGGCCATCTCCCGGGTGAGGCCGGCGAGCGCGGCCTTCGAGGTGCCGTAGGCCGCGCCCGCGAAGGGGTGGACCCGCGAGCCGGCGATCGAGGTGACGTTGACGATCGATCCGCGCGCACGGGTCAGCTCGTCGCACAGGCCCCGCGCCAACAGGATCGGCGCGAAGAAGTTGACCTGGAAGACGCGGGCCCAATCCTCGTATTCCGTGCTCAGCGCGCCGAGGCGCTCGCCCTCCGGCCCTTTCGGCGAGATGCCGGCATTGTTGACGAGCGCGTGCAGCAGGCCGCCCTCGGCGGCCAGCCGCTCGGCCACCTCGCGCACGCCGCGCACGGTGTCGGCCGCGTCCGCCAGATCGACCTGGAGGTGGTCTTCGGGGCCCATCTCCCAGGGGCAATTTTCGGGGAAGGCGTGGCGCGAGCAGGTGATGACGCGCCATCCCGCGGCGGAGAAGCGCTTGACGGTGGCGTGCCCGATGCCGCGGCTCGCGCCGGTGAGCAGCATCACCCGTCGACGGTCGTTGGATGAGGCCAAGGCCGGGTCCCTCGCTGCCCGCGATGCGCACCGCGGTGAGCGGGCCTGAGCGGGTCTTCGCCTCAAGGGATAAGCCGCGCTCCGCCGGAAATCCAGGGCGGCGCTGCATTGCGAAATGCGCCGGAGGAGCGGCAATCCGCCTGAGCCCGGGAAAGGATCGCGAAACCGCGCGCGCCGCGCGCCCGCCAGTGGTCCCCGACCGGCGGCCCCGCCCGCTTTCCGCGCTTGTTCTGTCTCGACCTTCGTGCAACCCCGGGGCAGGGGTCCCGTGTTCAAGAGAGCGAACAGGAAGCCGGACCGAGGGATGCGACGCGCGTGAGCGAGGCGGAAGCGAGATCGACCATCCTCGTCGTGGAGGACGACGCCGTGACCCGGCACGCCGCGGTCGAACTGATCGCCGAGGCGGGATACGCCGTGCGCGAAGCCCGCAACGGCAACGAGGCGATCCGCATGCTCGACGCGAGTGAGGAGGCGGGCGAGACGGTCTGCGTGGTCGTGACCGACATCGACATGCCGCTCGGCATCGACGGCATCAAGCTCGCGGCCTGCATCGACCGGCGCTGGCCGGGGATCGGCATCGTCATCACCTCCGGCAAGGTGCGGCCCGCGCCCGGCGACGTGCCGGCCGACGCCCTGTTCATCCGCAAGCCCTACACCGAGGAAGGCCTTGTCTCGGCGATCCGTTCGGTGATGCCGTGAAGGGCCCCGGCCGGCTCCGGTCGGGGCGCCGATATCGGGGAGACCGATATCAGGGGTAGAGCCGCGCCCGGTCCCAGCCGTCGCCCGCACGGGTGAAGCGGACGCGGTCGTGCAGGCGGTAGGCGCCGTTCTGCCAGAATTCCAGCTGCACCGGGGCGATGCGGAAGCCGAGCCAGTGCTCGGGGCGCGGCACCGGGCCGTTCTCGTATTTCTCCGACAGGGCGGCGACCTCCGCCATCAGGGTCGGACGATCGATGAGGGGGCGCGATTGTTGGCTGGCGATGGCGCCGATGCGGCTGTCGCGATGGCGGCTCTCGAAATAGGCATCGGCCTCCTCGCGGGTCACGCGGGAGACGGGACCGCGGGCGCGGATCTGCCGGCCGAGGGACTTCCAGTACAGCACCGTCGCCGCCTGCGGGTTGGCCAGCAACTGCTCGCCCTTGGCCGATTCGGCGTTGGTGTAGAAGACGAGCCCGCGCGGATCGAAACCCTTCAGCAGCACCACCCGCACGTCGGGCAGGCCGTCCGGGCCGGCGGTGGCGAGGGCCATGGCGTTGGCGTCGCAAGGCTCGGAGGCCTCCGCCTCCGCCATCCAGTCGGCGAACAGCGCCCAGGGGTCTGACGACAACGTGAAATCCTGCGGGTGGACCGCGGGCCCGCTGGCATCACCCTCTCTTAACCGATCGATGGCCATTTTCATCCCTGTGGCAGCCGGGTCGGGGGGCACCGACGTCGGGCAGCACACCCGTCGGAACCCCGTTCTGTCTCGAGTTCAGGTGTAATGCGTCTGCGTCCGTGTAAAGACCTCGGTGAAGCCCTCGCCCGAGCGCTCCCCGCCGTCGGGGCGCCCGGTCCGACGCGCGGGCCCGCGATCCGGCACGGCCTCGCGGGGCGGATCGCGGGCCTTCTGACGCTCGGCCTCGCCGTCTTCTCCTGCAGTGCCTGCAGCGGTCCGATCCTGTCCTTCAAGGCGGAGGAGGCGCCGGCCGCGCCCGAACCGCTCGTCACCGGCAGCATCCCGAAGCGGCCCGCGAGCTTCGGACGCGACCTCGACGGCGAGGATTGGCGCCGGGCCCACGCCGCCCTCTCCGTCGCCCTCGATCCCCAGGGCAACGGGCGCCCGGTGAAGTGGGAGAACCCGGAGACCGCCATGCGCGGCGCGATCAATCCGACCGGACTGCCCTACGTGGCCGGCGACGAGATCTGCCGCGACTTCCTCGCCACCGTGGTGGGCGGCGCCAGCAGCCGCTTCGTGCGCGGCACCGGCTGCAAACTCTCCGGCGGCGAGTGGGAGCTGAAGCGGCTGCGCGGCTCCGGCGAGGCCAAATCCTGACGCGGCCGGATCCCGGCAAGGCCGAACAGGCTTGCGCGAAACGGCCGGTCGCGGATCGGTGAAGCGGGCTTTCGAGGGTGTTGCAGAACCGCAACGACCTTCCCACGTTGAAGCCACGCGGCAGAGGCCGTATCCCTGCACGGTTGCGATCCCCACAAAAGAACCCCGATGCGAAACCCCTACGACGTTCTGGGTGTGCCCAAGGGCGCGGGCGAGGCCGAGATCAAGAAGGCCTTCCGCAAGCTCGCCAAGGCCTATCACCCCGACAGCAACAAGGATCCGAAGGCCGCCGAGCGCTTCGCGGAGGCGAACACCGCCTACGAGATCCTCGGCGACAAGGAGAAGCGCGCGCAGTTCGACCGCGGCGAGATCGACGCCGAGGGCAAGCCGCGGGCGACCGGCTTCGAGGGCTTTTCCGGCTTCGGCGGCGGCCGCGGCGGCGGCTTCGACTTCGAGGGCTTCACCCAGCGCCGCGGCGCGGGCGGAGGCGGCGGAGCGGGGCCCGGCGGCATCGGCGAGGACTTCATCAGCCACATCTTCGGCGAGGCGTTCCGCGCCGGCGGCGCCGGGCCCGGCGGGTTCTCCCGCGGCGGACCGGCCCGCGGCGAGGATGTCGCGGCCGAGCTCAGCGTCACGCTCGAGCAGGTCGCAGGCGAGGAGAAGATGCGAATCGGCCTGCCGGGCGGGCGCGACGTCGACGTGATGATCCCCAAGGGCGTCGTCGACGGGCAGACGATCCGCCTGCGCGGCCTCGGCGGCTCGGGCGGCCCCCGCGGCGAGCCGGGCGACGCGCTCCTGACCATCCGCGTCCTGCCCCACCCGCTGTTCAAGGTGGACGGAGCGGACCTGCGCGCCACCGTCGACCTGCCGCTGGAGGATGCGGTGCTCGGCGGCTCGTTGCGCGTGCCGACGCTCACCGGCGCGGTCGAGATGAAGGTGCCGGCGATGACGAGTTCCGGCCGCACCTTCCGCCTGCGCGGAAAGGGGCTGCCGAAGAAGGATGGCAGTCGCGGCGATCTCTTCGCCACCACCGCCATCACCCTGCCGGCCGGCGACGATGCGGCGCTCACCGAATATGCCCGCCGCCGCCGCGAGGCGAAGGCCGGGACCGCCTGAGGCAAGCTCCGCCGGTCGGGCGCGGCGCGCGCCCATGGATGGGGCCGTATCCGAGGCATCGGACGGCGCCTCAGCCCGGGGCTCCGCGTGCCGCCACCGGTACTCGGGGCCGAAACCGGACGAGCGGGCTCGCCTGGAGGCGATCCCGGTTGCCGGGAGGCTTCCCCCTCCGGCCACCCTCCGCTAAGGAAGCCCCCGGCGCAGGGCCGTCCCTCGAGAGGCGCCCGCGCGGCCGAAGCGAAGGTGACGCATGTCGGAACAGAAGCCGGGCGGGCTGCTCGCGGGCAAGCGCGGGCTGGTGCTGGGAGTGGCCAACAACCGCTCGATCGCCTGGGGCATCGCCCGCAGCGCCGCCGCCCACGGGGCGGAGCTGGCCTTCACCTATCAGGGCGAGGCGCTCAAGAAGCGCGTCGAGCCCCTGGCGCGCGAATTGAACGCGCGCGTGGTCGGCCATTGCGATGTCACCGACCCGGCCTCGATCGATTCCGCCTTCGCGGCCACCGCCGAGGTCTTTCCCGAGGGGATCGACTTCGTCGTCCACTGCATCGCCTTCTCCGACAAGGACGAGCTGACGGGCCGCTACCTCGAGACCTCGGAGGCGAACTTCACGAAGTCGCTGCTGATCTCCTGCTACTCGTTCACGGCCGTGGCGCAGCGGGCGGAGAAGATCATGCGCGAGGGCGGCTCGATGCTGACCCTGACCTATTACGGCGCCGAGAAGTGGATGCCCCACTACAACGTGATGGGCGTCGCCAAGGCCGCGCTGGAGGCCTCCGTGCGCTACCTCGCCGCCGATCTCGGCCCGAAGCAGATCCGCGTCAACGCGATCTCGGCCGGCCCGATCAAGACCCTGGCGGCCTCCGGCATCGGCGACTTCCGCTACATCCTCAAGTGGAACGAGTACAACGCGCCGATGCGGCGGACCGTGACCATCGAGGAGGTCGGCGAGACCGCCGCCTACCTGTTCTCGGACATGTCCCGCGGCATGACCGGCGAGATCCTCCACGTCGATGCCGGCTACCACGTCGTCGGCATGAAGAACCCCGACGCGCCGGACATCACCCGCGAGCGGGACTAGAGCGCGTTCCGACGAAGCGGTCACCGGTTCGTCGAACGAAGGCGCGTTGCGCCGCGGATCTAGAGACGCCGACCTGATGCAATCAGGTCGGATCCGGCTCTCGGGGTCAGCCCTCCTCCCCGAGCCGGCGGCGCCAATCCTCCACGGCGCCGCTCGCGAGCCGGCGGGCGGCGAGCATGCGCCAGGATTGGGTGAGAGACGCGAGTCCGGCGATCTCCCGCAGCGCCGCCGCGTCGAGGCGATCGACGTAGAGGTGGTACAGGAGCCGCGACAGCGGCCAGTCCGGATGCGGCCGCCCGACCAGCTCCAGCGCGTCGCCGGCCGAGATGATCCCTTCCTCGATCACCCGGTAGTACCATCCGGTGCGCCCGCTCGCCTGCACCCGGCGCGCCATGTCGGGCACGGCAAAGCGCAGGTTCAGCTTGAAGCAGGGCTGGCGCGCCTGCGAGACCTGGAACAGGGCGCTGCCCGCCCGCCACAGGTCGCCGACGCAGACGTCGCGCTCCGTCAGGCCCACCGTCGAGAAGTTCTCGCCGAAGGCCCCGGGCCGCTCCAGCAGGTCGGGTAAGCCGGGCAGGTCGGCGCGCCACGCGGCGGCATGGTCGAGGGCGTAGTGGTGGACGGCTTTTTCCGGACCGCCATGGACGCGGCGGTCGGCCTGCGCGTCGCCCGCGAGACCGAGCGGGCCCACCGCGACCGGTCCCCGCACGGCGGTCTTGGCGATGGCGCTCGCCGCGGTCCCGAGCGGCGCGACGCGCCCGGTCAGAACGGCCCCGATCACGATTCGCATCGCTCAATCGTCCCCATCGGAAAAATCGCCGGCGAGCCGAAGACCTTCGATCCAGGTCGCCCCCTCGCGCTTCAGCACGACCCGCGGGCGCAGCCCTCCGTGCTCGGCCACCGCCGCGGCGAGGTTCTGGGAATGCGTCACCAGCCAGACCTGCGTGCGTCTGGACGCCCGCACGATCATCCGCGCCAGCGGCTCCGTCAGGTCGGGGTGGAGGCTGGCCTCGGGCTCGTTGAGCGCCAGGAAGGGCGGCAACCGGTAGGCGAGCAGCGCGCCCGCGAGGGCGAGGTAGCGCAGCGTCCCGTCGGAGAGTTCGGACGGGTCGAAGATCCGCTTCGGATATTCGGGAAAGATGACGCCGAAGCGCGCCTCGCGGTCCGGCGGCGGCACCACGAGGCGGGCGCCGGAAAAGGCGTCGGCGAAGGCCGCGTCGAGCTCGGCGGTGTCTTCGCGGATATGCGCCAGCGTCGCGAACACGGCGGCGAGGTCGGACCCGTCGGAGGCCAGCGTCGGCGTCGTCACCGCGAGGCAGGGGCGGCGAAGCGGAGAGCCGGCATCGGTGCGCACGTCGTGATAGAATCGCCACGCGCCGAGCGCCTGCCGCACGATCTGCAATTCGGGGAAGCGCACGGCGTCCTGCAGCGCGGCGAGCGCCGTCTCGGTCGGGAGCAGATCGGTGCCGAAGGGTCGCTTGCGGCCCTCCTCATCGCGCACGAAGCCGGCCGGCCCGTCGCGGTCGAGCACCGTGAACGGCCGCGCGCCGGCCTGCACGGTGAGCCGCTCGGTCTTCACCTGCGGCTCCAGGGCGAAGGCCGCGGCCGCCATCAGCGGCGGGATGCCGACTTCGACGGCGTAGGTGTAGACGTGGCCGGTGACGTCGTCGGACAGCTCGGCGGACAGCCGCACCCGCGCGGGCTCGCCTTTGCGGCGGAGCCCGGCCCAGAGCACCGATTCCATTCCGCCCTCGGCGGCGAGCGCCCGCGTCAACTGGCCGGAGGCGGCCGCCTGGAGCAGGGAGAGGGCGCGGTAGAGGTTGGTCTTGCCGGTGCCGTTGCCGCCGACGAAGACCGAGAGCGGCCCGACCGGAAAGCGGATGCTCCTCAGCGACCGGTACCCGGCCGCCTCGATCTCGCGAACCGTCGGCATCGGCGACCTCACGCGTTGAAGGGGAACAATCTAGACCGTTGGCATGATTCGGGAGCGAACGTGCGGCCCTGATCGCTCTCGTCCATCTTTTTCCCATGACGAGAAGAGGTTAGCATTCGAGAAGAGCCGTTGCCGATCGCCGGGGATGCCACATGACGGAAGGAGAGCGCTTTGTCGGATCACTTCCGCGCAAGGCCGACTTCCACGACGGGAACAAGCGTCGGTCCTACGAGCTGACGCGACGGATCGCGGCGCGCCTGATCGACGATCCCGAACTCGTCGCCAGCGGCAGGTCCTACCTGGACCGCTTCGTCCGCCCTGACCCGGCCCAGGCCCACGCCTACTCCCTATGGAACGCGCTTCTGGATCAGGACATCAGCCAGATCGTGCGCCAGATGCTGGAGGATTCGCCGAAGGGCGAACTGCTCCGGGATACGCAGCCCGTCTTCACGGTCATCTCCTCGCAAGGAGGCAAAATGGCCGAGGTCGTCGGACTTCAGAACCGACCCACTGCCAGTCCGGAACGCCGTGAATGATGCGGCGGGACAGGCTCGACCACATCCTGCGTGCTGCGGCAGGCGTCACGGGCCACGATACGTTCGTTCTTGTCGGCTCATCGGTGGTCGTCGTTCGATGCCGGAATATCCCAGGCGACATGTTGATGACGCGCGAGGCGGACGTTTACGTCCCCGACACGAGCGAGACCGAAGCGCTATCGGATATGATCGACGCCAATATCGGCCAGGGATCCGCTTTCCATCGCCAGTACGGATACTACGCAGACGGGGTTTCGCCCGGCACATCGGTGATGCCGAGCGACTGGATGGATCGCGTTCAGCACTATCGAGGCACCGGATGCCCCGGCGTGACCGCGATCGTGCCCGACATTGAGGATGTGGCCTTGGCTAAGGTCGTAGCCTGGAGAGAGAAGGATCAGAACTGGATCCTATCCGGCGTCAGGTCCCGGCTGTTCTCCCTCGAACGGATGGCATCTCGCATCGATCGAATGCCCAGCGCTGCCCCCGAACCGGCCGAGATGATGCGGCGGCTCCGCTCGGTCGCGGCGACGTGCGGGATGGCTTCGGCCCTTCCCGGCCCCCTGGCCTCGGATGTCGACTCGGAGAAGGGAATCAATCCGGCACCTTGATCCCCTCGAGCGCCATGCGCGGCTCCGGGAAGCGCGGATCCATCGCCTCCAGCGTGTCGGCGATGGTGCGGGCGACCATGACGTTGCGGGCCCATTTGCGGTTGGCCGGCACCACGTGCCAGGGGGCGTAGGGTGTCGAGCAGCGGGCGAGCGCGTCGTTGAACACGGTCTGGTAGGCGTCCCAGCTCTTGCGCTCCACCAGGTCGGCGGGATCGAACTTCCAGTGTTTCGCCGGGTCGGCGAGGCGCGCTTCGAGGCGCTCCTTCTGCTCGTCCTTCGAGATGTGGAGGAAGAACTTGAGGATCACCGTGCCCGAGAGCGTCAGCAGCCGCTCGAAATCGTTGATGAGCCCGTAGCGCTCGCGCCACGTCTCCTCCGGCACGAGCCCCTTCACCCGCACCACCAGCACATCCTCGTAATGGCTGCGGTTGAACACGCCGATCAGGCCGCGGCCGGGCGTGCGCAGGTGGTAGCGCCAGAGGAAGTCCTGATCGAGTTCCTGCGCGCTCGGAACCTTGAACGACCAGACCCGGCACCCCTGCGGGTTCACCCCCTCCAGCACGTTGCGGATGGTGCCGTCCTTGCCGCCGGTGTCGATGGCCTGGAACACCACGAGCAGAGCGTGACGGTGCTCGGCGTAGAGCTTTTCCTGCAGGGTCTTGATGCGCGCGCGCTCGGCCTCGAGGGCGGCCTTGGCCTCGGCCTTGTCGAGGCCGCCCGTGGCGTCGGGATCGATCGCGGCCAGATCGACGCTCTGGCCGGGTTCGACCGTGACGATGCCGGGCGCGGCCGGCGGCAGGACCGGGTGGAGGTGCGGCGACAGGCTCGGTGCCGTGCCGCTGCCCGCGATCGCGGCCCGGGCCCAACCGGCGAAGGAGGGCGGATGGTCGCGCCAGCCCGCCTGCGACGTCGTTTCCGCGGCTTTGTCGGCCGCTTTGTCACTTGCGGAGCCGCTGCCGTCCTTGCCGTTCTTGCGCGCCATGCCGAAGATTACCCGCTCACGAGCCGTTCGCGAGGCCGCCGGTGCGGGCCCGCAGGAAGGGAAAAGCTTGGAGCCCCAACAGATGCGCCGCCTTCGCCGTTCCCGATCCGGCGCGTCGGGGTTTGCGACGAGTTGCGCCGGCCGCGGTGGAGCGGCGGCATGAGCGATGGCATGAGCGGAGTGCCGACGATCTGGTTCGTGCGCCACGGCCAGACCGACTGGAACGCGGAAGGGCGCCTCCAGGGCCACCGCGACACCGATCTCAACCCCAGCGGGCTCGCCCACGCGGCGGAGGCGGCCGAGCGGCTGCGCCGCGTCGCCGGAGCGGAGCTGCCGACGGCCGACTACGTGGCGAGCCCGCTCACCCGCGCCCGGAAGACGATGGAGATCCTGCGCGCCGGCATCGGTCTGCCGTCGGCCGGCTACCGGGCCGATGCGCGGCTGAAGGAGATCGGGTTCGGGGCCTGGGAGGGTCAGACCTGGGCCGAGATCCGGCGGCGCGATCCATCCGGGGCGGCGGCGCGCGACCGCGACCGCTGGGGCTATCAGCCGCGCGGCGACGGCGCGGAAAGCTACGCCATGGTCGAGGCGCGTGTGGAGGAGGTGGTGGCCGAGCTACGCCGCCCGACCGTGATGGTCGCCCATGGCGGGGTCGCCCGGGTGCTGCTGGTCATCCTCGGCCATCTCGACATCTACGCCGCCCCGCGGATCGGCATCCGCCAGGGCAGCATCCTCGTCATCGAGCCCAAGGGCTGGCGCTGGGCGTGAGCGCCCTTCGGGACGGGCGCACGCCGTGAAAGCCGCCCCACGCGGGCGGCGTCCACTCTGTCGCGCCGGACGTGCTCGCGTTGGGCCGGTCAGGCCCGCGCGGCACGCCCGCGGGTCAGCAGGCGCACGGCCGTGACCGGGAGGAGCAGCGTCTTGACCGTCGCGGTCACGGCAAGGACGGCGACGACGGGCAGGATTGCGAGACAGATTCCGCTCACGCGCATCGGACACTCCCTGAAGCTTCTGACTCGGCGGCGCCGGGCCACCCGGTTGAGGACAGTCCGCCACCCAATCGCGGCAAGACCAAGGTAAACGGGGCACATTCACGCATTTCTGCGCTCCGCGCCGGGCTTTCGTCTCGGCTCTCCCAGGGCGGCCTGCCGGACAGCATAGCCGGCATGGACGCCCGAACCTTGCTCCGCGTCAACGGTTTCGCCGGGCGCCCGGCCCGCTTCGGCGTGCGGCGGCCGCCGCCGGGCGCGGGGATGAGCGTCCTCGAAGGCGCTCATCAGGCGGGCGGCATCGACCTTGGTGTAGATCTGCGTGGTCGAGAGCGAGGCATGGCCGAGCAGTTCCTGGATCGCCCGCAACTCCCCCTGGCGGGCCAGAAGATGCGTCGCGAAGGAATGGCGCAGGGCGTGCGGGGTCGCGCTTTCGGGCAGGCCGAGGGCGCCGCGCAGGGCGGCCACCGCGTATTGCACCACCCGCGGCGAGAGCGGACCGCCCTTCACGCCGACGAAGAGCGGCCCCTGCGGATCGAGGGGGTGGGGGCAGAGCGACAGGTAGGCCGCCACCGCCTCGGCCACCGCCGGCAGCACCGGCACGGCGCGGACCTTGCCGCCCTTGCCGGTGACGCGGACCTCGTCGATGCCGGGAACCGGCGCGTCGCGGGCGGCGAGCCCCAGCGCCTCGGAGATGCGCAGGCCCGAACCGTAGAGAAGCGCGATCACCGCCGCGTCGCGGGCGAGCACCCAAGGGTCGCGGGCATCGTCGGGGCGGGTCTCGGGCGCGGTCATCGCCCGGGCGGCGGTCACCGGCAGCGGGCGCGGCAGGCGCCGCTCGACCTTGGGCGAGCGCACCGCGCCGAGCGCCGCCACGCTGCCATGCCCCTCCCGTTCGAGGAAGCGGGCGAAGGAGCGCAGGCCCGCCAGCATCCGCATCAGGGAGCGCCCGCCAACGCCCTCCGCCCGGCGCGCGGCCATGAAGGCGCGCAGGTCGCGGGGCTTGAGGGCGATCAGCCCGGGAATGGTCGGCGTGCCGGCACGGGCGGCACGGTAGGTCAGGAACTGGCGCAGATCCCGCTCGTAGGCCTCGACGGTGTTGGCGGCCAGGCGCCGCTCCCGTTCCAGCGCCTCGCGCCAGCCGCGCATCGCCGCACGCAGGGCGGCGTCGCCCGGCGGCAGCAGAGCGTCGGCATCGACGGCATCGGGGGACGCGGCTGGCATCATCGCGGCCAGCAAAGATCCCTTAAGGTTGACGAAGGGTTAAGCCGAGGAGCCCTTTCCACCCGGCCGCCCTCGCGCCAGATGAGCGCCCGTTCGCTCAAGTTCGCTCAAGGGCAAGTTCGTTCAAGGGAGAGAGGACCGATGGCCAAGCCCGTCCACACCATGATCCGCGTCCGCGACGAGGCGCGCTCACGCGACTACTACGCCCGCGCCTTCGGCCTGGAACCGGCCGACCGCTTCGACTTCCCGGACTTCACGCTGCTCTACCTGCGCGACCCGTCCTCGCCGTTCGAGCTCGAACTGACGGTCAACAAGGACCGCACAGCGCCCTACGATCTCGGCGACGGCTACGGCCACCTCGCCTTCGTGGTGGAGGATGCGGCGGCCGAGCACGCCCGCTTCGAGCGCGAGGGGCTTCCGGTCACCCCCGTCAAGACGCTCAAGCACGGCGACACGGCGCTCGCGACCTTCTTCTTCGCCACCGATCCGGACGGCTACAAGATCGAAGTGATCCAGAAGAGCGGCCGCTTCGCCTGATCCTCTGGAGTTCTACGGGGCCTTCTCCAGCCGTTCGAAGGCCGACAGCGCCTTCTCGCACGCGCCCGGAGAGGGTGCCGGCAGGCTCGTCTCCAGGCGCATCGCGTCGTCCAGGGCGAGCGCGTAACGCTCCTCGGTGAGCGCCCGGCCGACCGCCGCCAGCATACGCTCGCGGCCGGCCCGCAGCACACGCTCGATCCGGTCGCGCTCCGCACCGCAGGCCAGCGCCCGGCCGAGAACCTTGCCCTGGCGCTCACCCTCGGCCTGAGGGATGACCAGCGGCCGGGCAGGACCTGCGTCGGGCGTCGTCTGCGCGCGGGCCGCACCGGCGACGAGGCCTGCGAGCATGAGCGCCGGGATCAGGGCCGGGATCGGTACGCCGGTGCGGCCGGTCGCTGAACCCATGGAATCGTATCCTTCCCGTCTCGCGTGGGCGCGGCGTGCCGCGTGCGTTCCCTCACGCTCAGGCGAGCGAATCTCGGCCACGGTCAAGCCGGAAACGACAGGGGGCGGCAATGAGTCCTTCCGGCAATGCGGCGACGGCGGATGAGCCCGTGATCGGGCAGGACGGCGTCAGAGACGGTGTCAGAGGCGTCCGCGCGCGCAGCCCCGCGCGCATCCCCCTGAGCCTCAAGCTCGCCTACTCGGCCTTCATGGCGGTGCTGGTCCCGGTCTATCTCACCCAGTACGGGCCCACGAACTTCCTGTATTTCTGCGACATCGCCCTGATCTTGACCCTCGTCGGCATCTGGGCCGAGAGCGCGCTGCTCGTCTCGGTCTGCGCCGTCGGTCTCCTCGCACCGCAGACGCTCTGGGTCGTCGATTTCGCGGCCGAGGCGGCGGGCACCCCGCTGACCGGCATGACCGCCTACATGTTCAACCGCGAGACCTCGCCGTTCCTTCGGGGGCTGTCGCTGTTCCACGGCTGGCTGCCGTTCCTGCTCGTCTTCCTCGTCTGGCGGCTCGGCTACGACCGCCGCGCCTGGACCGCGTGGTCGGCGCTGGCCGTGGTCGTCCTGTTCGTCTGCTTCTTCCTGATGCCGCCGCCGCGGCCCGATCCCGGGCTGACGCCGGTCAACATCAACTACGTCTGGGGCATGAGCGACCACGCCGCCCAGACGATGATGCCGGCCTGGGCATGGTTCGCGGGCCTCGTCGCCGGCATCCCGCTGCTGATCTGCTGGCCGACCCACCGGCTCCTGATCCGGCTGATGCCCAAAGTCCCCGTCACGTCCCCCGCGGCTTCGCACGGCGGGTCGGCGCCTCGCTGAGCGGATCCTCCGGCCAGGGATGGCGCGGGTACCGCCCCCGCATCTCCGAGCGCACGGCACTCCACGAGCCGCGCCAAAAACCCGGCAGGTCGCGGGTGATCTGGATCGGGCGGTGGGCCGGCGAGAGCAGGTGGAGCACCAGCGGCACCCGTCCGCCGCCGAGGGTGGGGTGACGGTCGAGCCCGAACAGCTCCTGCACCCGCACCGCGAGCACGGGTTCGGGGCCTGATTCGTAGTCGATCGGGATGCGCGAGCCCGTCGGCACCTCGATATGGCTCGGCGCCTCCGCCTCCAGGCGGGCGCGCAGGGTCCAGGGCAGCAGGCCCTGCAGCGCCTGGCCGAGATCGTCGGCGGTGATCGCCGCCAGCGAGGCGCGCCCGAGGATGGCCGGGGCGAGCCACTCCTCGACACCGGCGGCCAGAGCCTCGTCGGACAGGTCCGGCCATTCCCCGCCCTCGGCCTCGTGGAGGAAGCGGATGCGGGCCCGCCACTGCGCCAATGCGGGTGTCCAGGGCAGGCGGTCGAGGCCGAGCCCGGCCACGCCGCGGGCCAGCACCCGCGCCGCCTCCGCGTCGGCGGGGACGGGCATCGTGCGCTCGTCCAGGGTGACGGCCCCGAGCCGGCGCCCCTCGCGGGCGCGCAGCGCGCGGGCTTGCCCGTCGAAGCCGACGCTGCGCACGGTTTCGATCCGGTCGCGGAACAGGGCGTCGATGGACTCGGAGGAAATCGCGGCGGCCGAGAGGATGCGGGCGGAAGCCGCGGCGCCGGTGAGGTCGGCGACGACGAGGAAGGCCTCGCGGGCGAGCGGGCTCGCGGGATCGACGAGGCCGGCGCGGCCATTGGCCATCAGGAAGGCACCCTCCCGGCCGCGTGCCCGCGCCACGCGGTCGGGATAGGCCAGCGCCAGCAGGGCACCGGGCTCGGCCAGACCCGGATCGGGCTCGGCCGCATCCCCCGCGGCCCGGGCCGCCTGCCGCGCCCAGCCTTCGGCGAGGCGGCGCATATCGATGGCCCGTCCGCCGCGGTCGCGGCGGAAGCGGTCGAGGCGCTCGGCGAGATCCACCGCATCGCCGCCGAGGCCGCGCTCGACCAGCACGGCGGCGAGATCGGCCGCAGCCCGCGCCTGCCCGGATTCCGCGGCGCGGGCGACCATTCGGGCGAGCCGGGGCGGCAGCGGCAGGCTGCGCAGGGTGTTGCCGGTCGCCGTGAGGCGCCCGTCGGGGTCGAGGGCGCCGAGATCCGTCAGCATCGCCCGCGCCTCGGCCAGCGCCGGAGCCGGCGGCGGATCGAGGAAGGGCAGGGCGGTCGGATCGGTGACGCCCCAGGCGGCGCAGTCGAGGGTGAGGCCGGCCAGGTCGGCGGAGAGGATCTCGGGGCGGGCGAAGGGTTCGAGCGCAGCGGTCGCCGCCTCGGGCCAGAGCCGCCAGCACACGCCCGGTTCGGTGCGGCCGGCGCGGCCGCGGCGCTGATCGACCGAGGCGCGCGAGGCCCGCGCCGTGACGAGGCGGGTCATGCCGTTGCCGGGCTCGTAGAGCGGTACGCGGGCGAGCCCGGAATCGACGACGATGCGCACGCCCTGGATCGTCAGCGAGGTCTCGGCGATGGAGGTGGCGAGCACCACCTTGCGCCGTCCCGGCGGTGCGGGCGCCACCGCCCGGTCCTGCTCGCCCTGGGTCAGCGCGCCGTAGAGGGGGGCGAGGTCGGCGTCGTCCGGCAGGCGGCCCTCCAGCCGCTCGGCGGTGCGGCGGATCTCCGCCTGACCGGGCAGGAAGGCGAGCACCGAACCGGGGTCCGCCCGCAGCGCCCGCAGGATCGCGGCGGCCATGGCGTCCTCGATCCGCTCGCTTCCGTCGCGGTCGAGATGGCGCATCTCGACCGGGTAGGCGCGCCCTTCGGATTCCACGACCGGCGCAGCCCCGAGGAGCCCCGCGACGCGGGCGCCGTCGAGGGTCGCCGACATGGCCAGGATCCTCAGGTCCTCCCGCAGCGCCCCCTGCGCGTCGAGGGCGAAGGCCAGTCCGAGATCCGCGTCGAGCGAGCGCTCGTGGAACTCGTCGAACAGCACCGCACCGATGCCGGCGAGTTCCGGATCATCGAGGATCATGCGGGTGAACACGCCCTCGGTGACGACCTCGATCCGGGTGCGGGCCGAGATCTTGGAACCGAGCCGCACCCGCAAGCCGACCGTGTCGCCGACCCGCTCGCCGAGGGTGGCCGCCATGCGCTCGGCCGCGCCGCGGGCCGCGAGGCGCCGGGGTTCGAGGAGGATGATTTTCCTCCCGCCGAGCCAGGGCTCGTCGAGGAGCGCGAGCGGGACGCGCGTGGTCTTGCCGGCGCCGGGTGGCGCCACGAGCACGGCGGAGCTGCGCTCGGACAGGGCCCCGCGCAGCGCGGGGAGGGCGGTTTCGATCGGAAGCGCGGAGGCGGGCGGCGACATGGCCCGGGAGGTGCCGCGGTTCGCGCGCGGGCGCAACCGTCCCGCTACGGCCGATTGATCAAAGTAATCCAACACGAAAATTTGTTAACATAGCTTGATCTCTACTCGGAACGGAGGGGTGAACGACGAATTGTGCGCTCGGCGTGCGTCCCATGCACGCGACGGAGAGAGACGACGATGCGTATTGCCCTGACACTCGCAGCCGGTGTGCTGCTCGGCAGCTTCGGCCTGGGAATCGGGGCCGCGTCGGCCGCCCCCGCGATGCCGGCTCCCGGCGTGATCGCCGGCGACACGATCGAGACCGTGCGCGACCATGGCCGGCACCACCGGCGCTGGCACCGCTCCCATCGCAGTGTCCTCGGCCACCACCACTCGACCAAGGCCCAGCGCCACCGTCGCCGCATGAACACCTATCGCCACGGCAACCCGAACGCCCGCAACCCGGAGCGGCCCGGCTACCAGCAGCAGCTCGGCAACACCACGGGCGGCCCGCGCTACTGAGGCCCTCGCCCTCCGGAGGCGACGTCTGTTGGAAGAGGCCCGTCCGGCGCGACGCCGGGCGGGCCTCGGCCGTTCTCGCGGCGCCGTCGCCGCCGCCGCTTGCGAGGGCTGGGGAGAGCGCCCACTTGTCCACGGACTTCACGGGCGGCCGACGATGCCCGTCAGGCGCGGGACTGCTAGCCTCCGCTCCATGCCCAGACCCCAGCGTCCCCAACCCCTCGAACGGCGTGCCCAGGCGGCGGATACGGTGACTTCCTCGCCCCTCGACATCCCCGGCGCCACGCCGATGATGGCGCAGTACATCGAGATCAAGGCCGCCAATCCGGACTGCCTGCTCTTCTACCGGATGGGGGACTTCTACGAGCTGTTCTTCGAGGATGCGGAGATCGCCTCCCGGGCGCTGGGCATCGTCCTGACCAAGCGGGGCAAGCATGGCGGCGCCGACATCCCGATGTGCGGCGTGCCCCTGGAGCGGGCCGACGATTACCTCCACCGGCTGATCGCGCTCGGCCACCGCGTCGCCGTCTGCCAGCAGACTGAGGACGCGGCCGAGGCCAAGAAGCGGGGCCCGAAATCGGTGGTGCGGCGCGAGGTGATTCGCCTCGTCACGCCGGGGACGCTGACCGAGGACCGCCTGCTCGACCCGACCCGGGCCAACCTGCTGCTCGCCATCGGGCGGCGGAGGGTCTCCGACACCCGCGAAGCCTACGGGCTCGCCGCCCTCGACATCTCGACCGGGCGCTTCTCCCTGAGCGAGGTGGACGGCCCGGAACTCGCCGCGGCCATCGCCCGGCACGAGCCGCGGGAAATCGTGCTCTCGGAGGTGATCCACGCCGACCCGGCGCTGGCCAAGCTGTGGCGCGAGACCAGCGCGGCGGTGGTGCCGCTGGCCCAGGGCGAGCTGGAGCCGGCCCCGGCCGAGCGGCGCCTGCGCGAGCAGTTCGGCGTCAAGACCCTCGACGGGTTCGGCCATTTCTCCCGGGCGGAGATCGCCGCGGCCGGGGCGGCGCTGCTCTATCTCGAACGCACCCAGCTCGGCACCCGCGTGCCGCTCTCCGCCCCGAGCCGGGAGGCCACGGGGGCGACGCTCGCCATCGACGCGGCCACCCGCGCCAATCTCGAACTCACCCGCACCCTCTCGGGCGAGCGCAGGGGGAGCCTGCTCGACGCGATCGACCGCACGGTCTCGGCGGGCGGCGCCCGGCTGCTGGCCGAGCACCTCGCCGGCCCGCTCACCGACCTGGGAAAGATCGCGAGGCGGCACGATGCCGTCGCGTTCCTGGCCGAGGACGGGGCGCTGCGCGCGCATCTGCGCGACGCCCTGCGCGCCGCCCCCGACATCGCCCGCGCGCTCTCCCGCGTCGGCCTGAACCGCGCCGGCCCGCGCGATCTCGCCGCCCTGCGCGACGGGCTCGCCGCCGCCGCGACCCTCAGCGCGCGCCTGGCGCGGGAGGATCTGCCGGACGGCCTCACCCGCCTCGCCCGCCGCCTCGACCGGGCCGACCGGGCTCTCACGGACGAACTGGCCCGGGCGCTCGCCGACGACCTGCCGCTCAACCGCCGCGACGGTAATTTCGTGCGCGCGGGCTACCACGCCGAGATCGACGAGGCCCGGCTGCTCGGCCAGGACTCGCGAAAGGTCATCGCCGCGCTCCAGGCGCGCTACGCCGAAGCCACCGGCTGCCGGACGCTCCGGATCAAGCACAACAACGTGCTCGGCTACTACATCGAGGTGCCGCAGGCGGTGGGCGAGGCCTGCCTCAAGGGCCTGATGCAGGACTTCGTGCATCGCCAGACCATGGTCGACGCGATGCGCTTCACCAGCGTCGAACTCGGCGAACTCGAATCGAAGATCGCGGGGGCCTCCGACCGGGTTCTGGCGCTCGAATCCGAGGTGTTCGACCGCCTCGCGGCCCTGGTGGGTGAACGGGACGACACGATCGCCGACATCGCCGAGGCGCTGTCCGGCCTCGACGTGGCGGCAAGCCACGCCGAATTGGCGGTCGAGCAAGCCTGGACCCGGCCGGTCATCGACGACAGCCTCGCCTTCGAGATCGCGGGCGGGCGCCATCCCGTGGTGGAGGCGGCGCTGACCCGAGCGGGCGAAGCCTTCATCGCCAACGATTGCGATCTCTCAGGGGGCGAGGCCGGGCGCATCCGCCTCGTCACTGGCCCGAACATGGGCGGCAAGTCGACCTTCCTGCGCCAGAACGCGCTGATCGCCGTGCTGGCGCAGATGGGCGCCTTCGTGCCGGCCGCCTCCGCCCGGCTCGGCGTGGTCGATCGCCTGTTCTCCCGCGTCGGCGCGGCCGACGACCTCGCCCGGGGGCACTCGACCTTCATGGTCGAGATGGTCGAGACGGCCGCGATTTTGAATCAGGCGACGCGCCGCTCGCTGGTGGTGCTCGACGAGATCGGCCGCGGCACCGCGACCTTCGACGGGCTCTCCATCGCCTGGGCCTGCCTGGAGCACCTGCACGAGAAGAACGGCTGCCGGGCGCTGTTCGCGACCCACTTCCACGAATTGACGGCGCTGAGCCAGCGCCTGCCGCGCCTCGACAACGCGACGCTGAAGGTCGCCGAGGACCGCGGCGAGGTGGTGTTCCTGCACGAGGTGGTGCCGGGGGTGGCCGAGCGCTCCTACGGCCTTCAGGTCGCCCGCCTCGCCGGCCTGCCGCCGAGCGTGGTGGCGCGCGCCGGCGCGATCCTCAAAGGTCTCGAAAGCTCCGAGCGTGAGCGCCCCGCCCGCCGCAAGATCGAGGACCTGCCGCTCTTCGCGAGCCTCTCCTCGGCGCCGCCGCCCCCGACGGAGCCGGTGAAGCCCGAGCCGGACGACCGGCTCGGGCGGCTGATCGACAGCCTCGATCCCGACGCGCTGACCCCGCGCGAGGCGCTCGACGCGCTCTACCGGCTGAAGAAGGAGCGGGCGGCGGGGTGACGCCGGGGCGGACCGGCGGCGCGGTTCGAGGCCGCGGGATGGGGCGGATCACGGGGCGGGGACGATCTGCTATAGAGCGTCGCTGATGACAGCCGGCCCGCTCCGGCCCGACAGGTGGCTGCCCCGCGGATCCGGATGGTCTCGCGGGGCAAGGACACCGGGCCGTTCAGAAACAGATCGATGCTCCGTCTCCTCCTCGCCCTCCTCCTGACATTGGCCGCCCCCGGCCTGGCCGCCGCGCAGGGAGCCATGACGACGGCCAAGGCCAAGGATCTCGTGCGGGCGAGCCTCGTCGCCGAGAGCGAGGCGCTGGTGCCCGGCGGCACGGTGACGCTCGGCCTGCGCATGGCGATGAAGCCGGGCTGGCACGTCTACTGGCGCAATCCCGGCGATTCCGGCCTGCCGCCCGAGATGGCATGGCGTCTCCCCGCCGGATTCTCGGTCGGCCCGGTGCAGTGGCCGGCCCCGGAGCGGATCCCGGTCCAGACCCTGATGAATTTCGGCTACGAGGGCACCGTCACGCTGCTGGTGCCGCTCACGGTGCCCGAGAGCGCCAGGGTCGGCGAGACCGTGCGGCTCGCGGGCACGCTGTCCTACCTCGTCTGCGAGGAGATCTGCATTCCGGGCTCGGCGGAGCTGAGCCTCGACCTGCCGGTAGCGGGATCGGCGGAGCCGGCCTCGGGGCAGGCCGCCCTGTTCGCCCGCGCCCGCGCTGCCCTGCCCGAGACCGCCCCCGGCCCGGTCCGCACCACCCGCGAGGGCGACCGCCTTGTGCTGCGTCTCGACCGTCCGGACCTGGCGGAGGTGAGCGGAGCCGCCTTCTTCCCCTACGCGGAGGGGGCTCTCGACAACGCCGCGCCGCAGGATCTTACCGTCGATGCCGCCGGACTGCGCCTCACCCTCACGCCGGGCGATGCGGGGCAGCCGGCCGAGGCGCTCGCCGGCGTGCTCACCCTCACCGAGGCCGGCGCGCGCAGGGCCTATGCGCTGGGGCCGGAGCCCACGCCCGCGCCGTCGGCGGCCGCTGTCGTCGCCACCGCGCCCGAGGCGGCTCCCGCCCCGTCGGGCGAGGAGACCCTGACGCTGTGGAGCGCGGCCGGGCTGGCGCTGCTGGGCGGCCTCATCCTCAACCTGATGCCCTGCGTGTTTCCCGTTCTCTCGATCAAGGTGTTGAGCCTCGTGCGGCAGGCCGGTGAATCCGCCACCCGTGTGAGGCTGCACGGGCTGGCCTACACCGCGGGCGTGCTCGCGAGCTTCCTCGGGCTCGCGGGTCTCCTGATCGCGCTCAAGGCGGGGGGCGCCGGCATCGGCTGGGGCTTCCAGCTCCAGTCCCCCTTCGTCGTGGCGCTGCTGGCCTACGGGTTGTTCGCCATGGGTCTCAGCCTGTCGGGCGTGGTGCATCTCGGCGGCGGGATCGTCGGGCTCGGCGACGGGCTGACCCGGCGGGCAGGCTATCAGGGCTCGTTCTTCACCGGCGTGCTGGCGACCCTGGTCGCCACCCCCTGCACGGCGCCGTTCATGGGCGCGGCGGTGGGCTTCGCCCTGACGCAGTCGACACCCGCCGCGCTCGCCGTCTTCGCCAGCCTCGGCCTCGGGCTCGCGCTGCCGTTCCTGGGACTCACCCTGTTCCCGCGGGCGCTGCGGCTGCTGCCGCGGCCGGGTGCCTGGATGGACGTGCTGAAGGGCGCGCTCGCCTTCCCCGTCTACGCCACGGTGGCGTGGCTCGTCTGGGTGCTGGCCCAGCAGGTCGGGCCGGACGGGCTGCTCGCGGGGCTGACCGGCCTCGTGCTGGTGGCGCTCGCCGCCTGGGCCTGGGAGCGCGCCCGCCATGCGGGGCGGCTCGGCACGAGCCTCAGCCGGGCCGCGGCCGTGGTCGCGCTCGCCGCCTCCCTCGGTCTCGTCGTCGTCCTCGACGGCGACCGCGCCGCCGCCCGCGGCACGGCCCTGGCGCAGGGCGAGGAGGCATTCACGCAGGCCCGCCTCGACGCCCTGAGGGCGGAGGGTCGCACGGTGTTCGTGGACATGACGGCGGCGTGGTGCATCACCTGCCAGGTCAACGAGCGCACGGTGCTCGCCCGCGACGGCGTGCAGGCGGCGTTCCGGGCGGGACAGGTGGCCTATCTCAAGGGTGACTGGACCAACCAGAACCCGGAGATCACCCGCCTGTTGGAGCATTACGGCCGCAGCGGCGTGCCGCTCTACCTCGTCTATCGCGGGACGCGCGAGGCGCAGGTGCTGCCGCAGATCCTGACGGAAGGGATCGTGCTCACGGCGATCGGTCAGAAGGACGTCGCGGCGGCCCGATAGGGCGCGATCCGGTTCAGCGCATTCCCTCTCCCCGCATGCGGAGAGAGGGCTTCGGCGGCCGAAGCAAGTCGGCCGGCGAGGGTGAGGGGGCCTGAGCCGCAAGGGTCCCCTTAAGAGACCCCTTCGAATGCGCCCCTCACCACCCCCGAGGACTGCCTCAGCCGGCGAGCTTGGCCGCGATGCCGGCCACGTGGCGGCCCTGGAAGCGAGCGCCGTCGAGCTCGATCTGGGAGGGCTGGCGCGAGCCGTCGCCATCGGCGATCGTGGTGGCGCCGTAGGGCGAATTGCCCTTCACCTGCTCGACGCCGTTCTGGCCCGCGAAGCTGTAGGGCAGGCCCACCACCACCATGCCGTGGTGGAACATCACCGTGTGGAAGCTCGTCAGCGTGGTCTCCTGGCCGCCGTGCTGCGAGGCGGTCGAGGTGAAGGCCGAGCCGACCTTGCCGACGAGCGCGCCCTTCGCCCACAGGCCGCCGGTCTGGTCGATGAACTGCTTCATCTGCGAGGCCATGTTGCCGTAGCGGGTGGGCGTGCCGAAGATGATCGCGTCGTACTCGGCCAGTTCCTCGACGGTGGCGATCGGCGCCTCCTGATCAAGCTTGTAGTGGAACTGCCGGGCCACCTCCTCCGGCACCAGCTCCGGCACGCGCTTGACCGCGACCTCGGCCCCGGCCTCGCGGGCGCCCTCGGCCACGGCCCGGGCCATCTGCTCCACATGGCCCCAGGACGAGTAGTAGAGCACCAGAACCTTCGCCATCGTCGTCTCTCCTGTTCGCGGGCCCGGCGCCTCGTCCGGGATGGGCTCTCGGCCCTGGACGGAAGCGAGGCGTTCGGTTCGAGCCCGTGCGTCGAATGCGCCACCCATATGAAGGTTCGCCCTGTTTGCAGAAATGCCCCGTCGTGCAAGACCATCCTTGCAAGTCTGCAAGGAGGAGGGTGGAGTGCCGGTGGCGTGGGACGAATTCCGCCTCGTGCGGGCCATCGCCGAGCGGGGAGCGCTGGCACCGGCCGCGGCCCATCTCGGCATCAATCCCTCCACGGCCTTCCGCCGCCTCGCCGCCATTGAGGCGGAGCTCGGCGCACGCCTGTTCGAGCGCCACCGCTCCGGCTACGTGGCGACGCCGGCGGGCGAGGCGATGGCGGCCTCCGCCGCGCGGATGGAGGAGGAGGTCGCCCGCTTCGACCGGGAGGTCGCCGATCGGGCGCAGACGCCCTCGGGCCTTCTGCGCGTCACCGCCGCCGGGACCCTGGTGACCGACCTCCTGATGCCGATGCTCGGTCGCTTCCGGGCACGCTACCGACAAGTCCAGATCGAGCTCATCACCTCCGAGGAGGCGCTGAACCTGTCCCGCCGCGACGCGGACGTGGCCCTGCGCGCCACCCGGGACCCGCCGCCCAACCTCGTCGGGCGCCGGCTCGCCACCATCGCCTGGGCGGTCTACGGCCCGGCCCAGGGGACGGTGGACGGCGCCGAGGCCGACTGGGTCAGCCCCAGCGAGGCGGTGGCCGGCGGCCTCTTCGCCCGCTTCGTCGCCGCTCGCGCCGGGCCGGAACGGGTGGCCCTGCGCCTCAACACCGTGCAGGGCCTGTGCGAGGCGATCTGCGAGGGCATCGGCATCGGGCCGCTGCCCTGCTATCGCGGCGACCGGCTCGCGCAGCTGCGCCGCCTCTCGGGGCCGGAGCCGGCGTTGGCCGGCACGCTCTGGCTCCTGACCCATCCGGACCTGCGCCACGCGGCGCGGGTGCGCGCCTTCATGGATCATGTCGCCGCCGAGGTCGCGCCCCTGCGCCCTGCCCTGGAGGGGCGTCCGAGCCACGGATCCGTACCGTGAACCAGATTGCGCAACGGCCGGTCCCGCCTGTATAAGAGGCAATCCCCTCATTCATCGCGACATGGGATCCTTCGGGCCTGACCGGGCCGGAGGCCGCGGGAGAGCCTTTCCGGACTCCTGCGCCTTTCCCCGCCGCGAACCACGAAAAACCGCCTGGAGCTTTGTCCGATGTCCCAAGGTCCGCTGATGCCGAAGGCGACCGCCGTGTGGCTCGTCGAGAACACCTCGCTCGCCTTCGAGCAGATCGCCGACTTCTGCAAGCTGCACCCGCTCGAGGTGAAGGGCATCGCCGACGGCGAGGTCGCGGCGGGCATCAAGGGCCTCGATCCGATCACCACCGGCCAGCTCACCCGCGACGAGATCGAGAAGGCGCAGAAGTCGCCGCATTACCGGCTCAAGGTCGCGGTCTCGAAGGTGAAGCTGCCCGAGGTCAAGCGCACCACCAAGGGCCCGCGCTACACGCCCCTGTCGCGCCGCCAGGACCGGCCGAACGCGATCCTCTGGCTGATCCGCAACCATCCCGAGCTGAAGGACGCCCAGATCATCCGCCTCGTCGGCACCACCAAGGCGACGATCCAGCAGATCCGCGAGCGGACCCACTGGAACTCCGCCTCGCTCCAGCCGATGGACCCGGTGACGCTCGGCCTGTGCTCGCAGATCGACCTCGACTTCGAGGTGCAGCGCGCCGCCAAGGACCGCCCCGCCGTGCTCCCGACGGATGGTGGCGCCAAGCTCCTGCCGACCGAGATCTCGACCGCCCCGGCCGCCGAGGAGCGGGAGGAGGAGCGCGACGAGGAGGATCTCAACGCCGACGCGGTCTTCGCCAAGCTCAAGGGTATGAGCCGCATCGACGAGGACGACGACGAGGAGTGAGCTCCTCGGCGCCGCGGCCCCGCCCGCGGGCGGCCGACCCAAAGAAAGAAACTGCTCGCCCGCACGCACCAAATGAGAAATAATGCTGGTCGGCCGCTCCCGCGGAGCGGCGGCAGCGCGAGGACGTGGTATGATCCACGGTGGCGTGACCGAGAGCGGCTCTCCCCCGAGCGGCTCGAGTCCCGGCGGCCTGGCGGAGGGCGGCATGACCGGTCCCGCCTTGTCCGACGAACCTGCGGCCGCGCTCGCGGAGCGGTCGCCCCCCCAGCTGTCCGGCGAGCCGGTGACGCTCGCCGAATCCCTGATCAGCGAAGCCGGCTGGGGGCCGGAGAATTTCTGCACCGACGGTCCGAACCCGCCCTACCTGCGCATCGGCGGCAAGCTGCGGGTGACGCTCACGGAGTTCGAGCCCTGCTTCGCCTCGTTCCGCCGCGACCGCGGCCCGTTCCGCTCCAAGGTCGCGATCGTCGATCACCTCGCCAAGTACGACGCGATCATGGTCGATCCCCTGGCATTCGAGGAATGCTTCGGCCCCGGTGAGGGAACCGAGACGGTGTTCCCGTTCGGCGCGTGGCTGGAGATCCGCCGCGTCGGCTTCGGCGGCCTCGCCCTGTGGGGCAAGCGCCAGGGCGCCGTGACGCTCCCGCTCGACGCCCTGGCGGTGGCCTCGGCGATCTGGTTGCGGCGGAAGGATCGATCCGGAGAGCCGTCGACGGCCTCAACCATGAGCGGCTGATCCAATCCGCGCGTTTTCTGCTATCCTCGACAGGGTGAGGAGAGCGGCATGAACGTTTCCGTGGGCGATCGCTGGGAAGGATTCATCGAGCAGGTCGTGCGCGAGGGGCGTTATGCGTCCGCGGGTGACGTCGTGCGCGAGGGGCTGCGGCTGGTCGAGGAACGGGAAGCGCGCCTCGGCGCTCTTCGGGAAACGCTTGCTGCGTCCCTTGCAGCGGGAGGAGAGGTCAGCGAGAGCGAGATCGATGCCGCGCTCGCGGCTCGGAGCGCGCAGCTCGAAGCCGAGGGCTTCTGATCTCGACTGTCCGAGCGTGAGACGACCCGTCTTCCTGGCCGCCGCCAGAGCCGACCTCCTGCAGATTCTCGAGGATGTGACCCGCGCCAGCGGAAGCCTTGCGACGGGGCAGAGCTTCGTTCGCCAATTGCGGGCGCAGTGCCACCGCCTCGCAGGTCTTCCCGGCACCTTGGGCCGAGCCCGGCCGGACCTGCAGCCCGACATTCGCAGCAGCCCGTACCGGGGTTACATCATCTTCTTCCGCTATCTCGGCGATCGGTTCGAGATCGTGAACATCCTTCATTCCCGGCGGGACATCGACGATGTTTTCGCGGCCGACGAGACGCCGTAGCGTCCTGGCTCACGCCGAGGCCAGCGGCTTCGACACGTCCTCCAGCGACTTGCCCTCGGCCGCAGTCCCCCAGACCGCGCCGACGACGGCCGCCACCGCCATCAGCGCCGCGCCGATGAGGTAGCCGACCAGCACGAGGTCGCGCGAGCCGGTCTCGACCAGGGTGCCGAACAGGAGCGGGCCGGAGACGCCGCCGATGCCGGTGCCGATGGCGTAGAAGGCGGCGATGGCCAGCGCCCGGATCTCGAGCGGGAAGGTCTCGGCCACGGTGAGGTACGCGGAGCTCGCGGCCGCCGAGGCGAAGAAGAACACGCCCATCCACGCCGCGGTCTGGCCCACGGGGCCGAGCAGGTCGGCGCGGAAGACGAGGCCGACCACCGCCAGCAGCACCGCCGAGATGCCGTAGGTGGCCCCGATCATCGGGCGCCGTCCCACCGTGTCGAACAGCCGCCCCAGCACCAGCGGGCCGAGAAAGGAGCCGAGCGCGAAGGGCAGCAGGTACCAGCCGACGTCGCCGCCGGGCACGTCGTAGAAGCGCTCCAGCACCAGCGCGTAGGTGAAGAACAGCGCGTTGTAGAAGAAGGCCTGGGCGATCATCAGCGCCAGCCCGACCATGGTCTGGCGGCGGCTCGTGACGAACATCGCCTGCGCCACCTCGGACAGGGGCGTGTGGCTGCGGACCTTGAGCCTGAGGTGCCGGGACTCGTCCGGCGGGGGCAGGGTGATGCCCTCGTCCGTGAAGCGCTTCTCGATGCCCGACACCACCCGGTCGGCCTCCGCCGCGTAGCCGTGGGTGACGAGCCAGCGCGGGCTTTCGGGGATCCAGGTGCGCAGCAGCAGGATCACGAGGCCGATGCCGCCGCCGACGAAGAAGGCGATGCGCCAGCCCCAGGCCGGGTCGATCCATTCCGGGCGCAGGAGCGCGATCGACAGGAAGGAGCCGAGCGCCGCCCCGATCCAGAACGAGCCGTTGATGACGAGGTCGGTCCAGCCGCGCACGCGCGCCGGGATCAGCTCCTGAATGGTCGAGTTGATCGCGGTGTACTCGCCGCCGATGCCCGCCCCCGTGAGGAAGCGAAACAGGCAGAAGCTGTAGATGTCCCACGACAGGCCGGTGGCCGCGGTCGCCATGAGGTAGAGGGCCAGCGTGATGAAGAACAGCTTCTTGCGGCCGATGCGGTCGGTGAGCCATCCGAAGCCGACGGCACCGACGACGGCGCCGATCAGGTAGGAACTCGCGGCGAGGCCGACATCGAACTCGGTGAAGGACATCGGCTCCTTGCGCAGCGCCCCGACGAGAGCGCCCGCCAGCGTCACTTCGAGTCCGTCGAGCACCCAGGTGATGCCGAGCGCGACGATGACGAGGGTGTGGAAGCGGCCGAAGGGCAGACGGTCGAGGCGGGCGGAGATGTCGGTGTCGATGACGGTGCCGGCCGCGACGCGCTCGGGCGCCGTGGCCCCGGCCTGACCTTCCGCTCGGCTCGTCATGGACCCTCCGTTTACCCTGACTCGGCAAAAGTGTTCGCAACCCCGGCCCGCCAGGGGCACGCGACGGCGTTCGGAAACGCTTCAGGTTGTGGAATGGCCCCATTCGCCGGGCTGCCCGCCATGACTTTTTTCGCGCATCGTTCCGCCAGAACCCTGCTTCCTCCGATCGCCGCCGGACTGGCCTCCATGGGGGCCGTCATCGCACTCTCGACGCTGGCCAGCGCCGGCGGGGCCGAGCGCTGGGCCCTGCGCCCCAAGGCGCCGCCCGCTCCGGCCATGTCCGAGCCCGGCCCGATCGTGGCCGCGCCCGCCCTGCGCGGCTCGAGGGCCATTCCGGTCTCGGATCTGCCCGGCGAGCGGCGCACGGTGCGCATCGTCTATCAGGGCTACCTGCCGGCCGAGTCCCGCTAGCCCCCTGTCGTCCGGACCGTGCTCTTCTCGAAGGCCGGCGGGCACCGTTCGGAACGAGGCTCTACAGCCTCGGGTCGAGCGCCTCGCCGAGGCCGTCGCCGAGCCGGTTCAAGGCCACCAGGGTGACGACGAGGAAGCCCGCCGGCGCGGCGAGCATCCAGGGTGCGGATTCGATCGCCCGCGACCCTTCCGCGATCAGCACGCCCCAGGAGGTCTCGGGTTCCTGCACGCCGAGGCCGAGGAACGACAGGAAGCTCTCCAGCAGGATCACCCGCGGCACCAGCAGGGTCGCCGCCGCGATGATCGGGCCGAGGGTGTTGGGTACGACGTGGCGGGCGATGACCGACTCCGTCGAGAGCCCCAGGGCATAGGCGGCGCGGACGAAGTCGCGGCCCTTGAGCGAGAGCGTCTGCGTGCGGACGATGCGGGCCATGTCGAGCCACTCGACCGCCGCCACCGCCACCAGCACGAGCCAAAGCCCGGCCCGGAAGAACACCAGCAGCATGATGACGAAGAACACGAAGGGCAGGGCGTAGAGGATGTCGAGGAGGCGCATCATCAGCGCATCGACCCGGCCCCCGGCCATGCCGGAAACCGCGCCGTAGGCGACGCCGATGAGGAGCGCGGCGAGCGCCGCGGTCAGCCCGATCAGCAGGGAGACCTGCCCCGCCGCGAGGCAGCGGGAGAGGAGGTCGCGGCCGAGCGCGTCGGTGCCGAGGAGGAAGATCCGTTTCCGGATCGGCACTTCGGCGACGAGCCTGCGGCCGTCCGCGGAGCGTTCCCGCACGGCCGCCGCGCCGAACAGGCCGGAGCGGGGCAGCAGGCGGAAGGCGCGCAGGTCGATGGGTTTCTGCGCCGTCAGCGTCAGGCGCACCCGGTCGCCGTCCTGAACCACCTCCTCCAGCGAGACCCGCATCCGGAAGGCGAGGCGCTGCAGCGCCGGCCGCACCTCGTCGGGCCGCGGATGGGCGGCGAGGCCCGGGGCGACCCGGACGACGTCCGGGTAGATCCGCTCCGGCGGATGGCCGGTGAGCAACGGGCCGATCAGGCAGGCCAGCGCGATCAGCACGAGGCTCGCGAGGGCCGCGAGCGCCGGCCGGTCGCGGGCGAGGCGGCGGCGGGCGAGACCGGCCAGCGCCGCGCTCATGCCGACAGCCTCAGGCGCGGATCGAGGGCGGCGGCGATCAGGTCGGCGATCAGGTTGAAGACGATCACCATCACGGCCACCAGCACCACCGTGCCCATCACCAGGGTGTAGTCGCGGTTGAGCGCCCCCTCGACGAAGTAGCGGCCGATGCCGGGCAGGCCGAAGATGGTCTCGACCACCACCGAACCGGTCATCAGCCCCGCCGCCAGCGGCCCCAGCGTCGCGACCACGGGGAGCAGCGCCCCGCGCAGCGCATGCCGGGCGATGCGCGCCCGCGACAGCCCCATGGCGCGCTGGGTGCGGATATGCGGCTGGATCAGCACCTCGCCGAGCGAGGCGCGGGTGAGCCGGGCGATGCCCGCCGCGTGGGGCAGGGCCAGCGTGAGGACCGGCAGGACGAGGTTCCTGGGATTCCCGTCGGCCCAACCGCCGACGGGGAGCCATGCGAGCCCGAGGCCGAAGACGATCTGGAACAGGGGGGCGGTGACGAAGCTCGGCACCGCCAGCCCGAGGGAGGCGGCGAGCCCCACCAACCGGTCGGCGATGCCGCCGCGATCGCTCGCGGCGAGGCTGCCGAAAAGAAGGCCGAGAGCCAGCGCGAGCACGAGGGCGAGGCTGCCGAGCGTCGCCGAGACCGGCAGGCCGCGGGCGAACAGGTCGGTGACGGTCAGGTCGCGGAAGGTGAAGGAGGGACCGAGATCGCCCCGCAGCAGGCTCAGGAGGTAATGCCCGAACTGCACGATCAGCGGCTGATCGAGCCCGTAGACTCGGCGCAGGTTCTCCATCGCCGCCGGCGGCAGCGGCCGCTCGAGATCGAACGGGCCGCCCGGCGCCAGCCGGATCAGGAAGAAGCTGCCGGCGACGACGAGGAACAGCGTCGGCAGGCTCTGGGCGATCCGGCGGGCGATGAGGGCGATCACGGATCGAGCCAGAGATAGCGGGTGGGGGCGACGTTGCGGATGTTCGGGTGCATCCCGTGCAGCCGCGGCGCGATCAGCGCCTTCGAGCGGTAGTGCAGCAGCGGCAGCCAGGGCAGTTCGTCGAGCACGATGGTTTCCGCGTCGAACAGCATCCGCGCGCGGGCCTGCACGTCGCGCGCCTGCGCCGCCGCGGCGAGCAGGCCGTCGAAGCGCGGGTTCGACCAGCGCCCGGCATTGAAGCCGTCATTGCCGGTGCGCAGCAGAAACAGGAAATTCTGCGGATCGGAATAGTCGGCGACCCAGGACATCCGGGCGAGGTCGAACGGGCCGCCGTCGCGCAGGTAGGCGAAGTGGGTCTTGGCGTCGGTGGAGACGAAGCGGGTCTCGACACCGATGCCGCGCCAGGCATCGGCCAGCGCGATCGCGGTGTTGCGGTTGTTGTCGGTGACGTTGAAGCGGTACTCGATCCGCAGCGGGTTGCCCGGCCCGTAGCCGGCCTGCGCCAGCAGCCGCAGCGCCTCCTCCTCGCGGTCGATCGGCCCGTCCTCGCGGCCCGGCAGGAGCGGCGGCGGCAGCGCGTTGTCGAGGCCCGGAGGGCAGAAGGAATAGGCCGGGGCCATGGTCTGCCCCCACACGATCTCGGCCAGGAACTCCCGGTCGACCGCGAGCGAGAGGGCCCGGCGCACCCGCGGGTCGTCGAAGGGCTTCTTGCGCAGGTTGAACGCGATGGCGAGCAGGCCGAGCCCCGGCCCGAGCTGCACCTGCGCGCCGAAGCGGTTCTTCAGCGAGGCGATCTGGTCGGCGGGCAGATCGGAGAGGGAGTCAATCTCGCCGGCCGCGTAGCGCCGCACCGCCGCGGCGAGATCCGGGGTCGGGATCACGTCGACCCGCTCGATCGGGATCGCGGCGGCGTCGCGATGATGCGGATTCTTCGTCAGGGTGATGCGGTCGTTCGGCACCCAATCGACCAGGGCGTAGGGACCGTTCGAGACGAGATTGCCGGGCCGTGCGAAGGCGTCGCCCCAGCGCTCCAGCGAGGGGCGATGAACCGGCAGCGAGGTCTGGTGGGTGAGGAGTTCGAGGAGGTAGGGCACCGGCTCGGCGAGCCCGATCTCCAGCGTGCGGGGGTCGGGGGCCGCCACCGCCAGCGTCTCCGGCGGCTGCCCGCCCGCGTTGACCGCCGCCGCGCCGCGGATCGGGAACAGCACCTCGGCATATTTCGCCGCCGTCCTGGGATCGAGGATGCGGCGCAGGGAGAACAAAAAGTCGTCGGCGGTCACCGCATCGCCGTTCGACCAGCGCCCGTCGGGGCGGAGATGGAAGCGGTAGGTGAGGCGGTCGTCGGAGACGGTCCAGCGCTCGGCCATGCCGGGGATGATGGCGCCGCGGTTGTCGTAGGTCAGCAGGCCCTCGAACAGGTCGCGCAGGAGATGCGCCTCGGCGACCGTCGAGGTCTTGTGCGGATCGAGCGTCTCGGGATCGGCGTCGTTGCCGCGGCGGTAGACGGGGGCGGCCGCCCGCGCGGGACCCGGCAAGGCGAGCCCGGCGGCCAGAGCCGCGCCGCCGTGCAGGACGCTGCGCCTGAGGAGGCTCATCGCTTAACCGACGCTCCAGCGGTGGCGGGGCGCCGGGAGGGTCGCGGACGGGCCTTCAGCCTCCCGATGCATCTCCGTCTCTCTCAGGCCCCGGTATCCCCCTTCAGCCCCGCCGCCTCGATGCCGGCCAGCGCGCAGATCTCGTCGTTGTCGGACGTGTCGCCGGAGACGCCGACCGCGCCGAGCAGGCGGCCGGCGGAATCGCGGATCAGCACGCCGCCGGGCACCGGCACGAGCGCATCCGGACCGACGAGGTGGCTCACGGCGGCCACGAAATGCGGCTGCTCCTCGGCGCGCTTGGCGATGGCCCGCGAGCCGAGGCCGAGCGCCAGCGCGCCGTTGGCCTTGCCACGGGCCACTTCGGCACGGCGCAGGGAGGTGCCGTCCTCGGCGGCCAGGCATTTGAGAGCGCCGCGGGCGTCGTAGACCACCACCGCCAGGGGCTTCAGGTTGCGCTCGCGAGCGGTCTTGAGGGCGGTCGCCACGAGGGTCTGGGCGGCGGCGAGCGTCAGGTCGGTCATCCGGATGTCCTCGAAGGATCGTGTCCGCGAGGACATGCACCGGCGGGGCCGGTTTCGCCAAGCGGGGTGTCAGGCGACCGTCACCTCGGTCCGCACCGAATTGGCGATGAAGCAGGTCTCGTGCGCCTCCTCGTGCAGGGCGGCGAGCCGTTCCGCGTCGGGGGCCGCACCGGCCCACTCGATGCGCGGATGCAGCACCACCCACGTCACCGCGTGCCGGCCGGGGGCGATTTCCTCCATGCTGCCCTCGGCGTGGTCGCGGTAGGCCCGCGCGACGAAGCCGGCGAGCCTGGCGACGTGGAGGAAGCTCAGCATGTGGCAGGAGGAGAGCGCCGCCACCAGCATCTCCTCGGGATCGACCGCCGCCGCCACCGCCCACTTGCCGACGACGTGGGGCGAGGCCGAGCCCGCGAGTTCGACGCCGCCGTCGAAGCGCAACGTGTGGCCGCGGCTGTAGCGTCCGGCGGCGAAATCCTCGCCCGCCGCGAGCGCCCAGCGGATATCGGCGGTGTAGCTCGCCATCGCCCCTCTCTCCCTCGTCGAGGCGGAGAGCCTAACCGCACGGCGGCACCCGGCAAGGGCAGCCCGCCCCGGCCGGCCCTGGCCGGCGGGCGAGGGCGGTCTAGTTCCGGCCTCCGATCCACAACAGCAGGATGACCCGCCGCCATGGCCGACAGCTCGGAGCGCCCTTACGTCCTGTGCCACATGACCACCTCGGTCGATGGGCGCATCAAGGTCCGGCGCTGGACCAGCATCGACGCGGATTCGCACTACGAGGACGTCCACAGGCGGCTCAAGGGCGACGCCTGGATGTGCGGGCGCATCACCATGCAGGGCTACGCCGACAGCGCGAAGCCCCTGGCCAGCGCGCCGCCCGAGGAGCCGGTGTCGCGCGAGGATCACGTCGCCCGCACCGACGCGCCCGGTTACGCGGTGGCGCTCGATGCCCGCGGCGCCCAGGATTGGGGCGCGCGCAACGAGATCGAGGGCGATCACGTCATCGTGCTCACCACCGGACGGGCGTCCGACGACCGCCTGCGCCGCCTGAAGGCGGGCGGCCAGTCCTACATCCTGGCCGGCGAGCGGGAGGTCGATTTCGCCCAGGCGCTGGCCAAGCTCAAGCGCCTGTTCGGGATCGAGCGGCTGCTGGTCGAGGGCGGCGGACGCATCAACGGCTCGATGCTCAAGGCCGGGCTCGTGGACGAACTCAGCCTGCTGCTCGCCCCCGCCGTCGACGGCGTGATCGGTACGCCGGCCCTGTTCGACATCAAGGGCGGAGAGGAAGAGTCCATGGGCTCGCGCCGCCGCCTCACCCGCACCGCCTGCGAGCCGTTCGACGACGGCACCGTCTGGCTGCGCTACCGGATCGAAGCGGCCGGCTGATCCCGCTGCGGGCGGTGGGCGGCGAGGAAGGCGTCGTAGGCGCCTGTCACCGCCGCCCGGTCCTCGAAATGCGGGAAGGCGCCGGTGGGCAGCCGCAGGATCGCCCAGTTCGGGCGGCCCGCCACCTCGCCGACGTAGCGGTAATCGACGAAGTCGCCCCGCGCCCCGTGGACCATGAAGACGGGCAGGCGCAACGCCTCGTAGACCCGCGTGGTGTCGTCGGGGAACAGGTAGCCGGAGAGGAACGAGAACGGCGCGTGCTCGGCCCCCGGCTGATGCGCCGAGAGCTGGTCGTAGGCGAACAGGCCCTCGTCGATGTCGCGGCTGCCCCAGGTCTTCTCCAGGAAGAAGCGCATGCTCGGGCCGCTCACCAGCGCGTCGAAGAGCGGGCGGCCCCAGAGCGGGAAGGCGGCGAGCCCGCGCGCCAGCGGGTTGCCGCGGTTGGCGTCTTTCGGTCCGCGGCCCGACAGCCGGGCGTCGAAGCCGGTCGGGCTGATGAGGCCGAGGCTGGCGAACAGGTCCGGCCGCTCCAGCGCGGCGCGGGCGAGATAGGCGCAAGGCAGCGAGAGCGCGATGGCGTCGAGGCCTGCGCCGCCGTGGCGGCCGGCGATCTCGGCCGCCGCGTCGAGGATGGCGTCGGTCATCAGCCGGGGCGTGTAGATCCGGTCCGCCCGCTCGGAGAAGCCGAAGCCCGGCAGCTCCAGCGCGTAGACCGGGCGGCTGTTCCGGTAGTGCTCGTAGAGCGGCTTGACCTCGTAGGCGTTGGCCGCCGCGTTGATCGAGTGGATCAGCAGCAAGGGCCGGCCGCCCTGGGCATCCGAGGCGTAGAGGTTCACCCGGCCGGCGCGCGTGCGCAGGCTGCTCCGCCGGCCCGGCAGGGCCGGGGGCAGGGGGCCGGCCCGGTTCAGCCCGAGATGGCTCCAGGCGATCCAGGCGCCAGCCGCGGCCAGCGGCAGCAGCGCGAGGGCCTTGCCGCTCCGACGGGTCCCGGGATGGCTCGTGCCGCGCATGGTTCCTCCGTCCTGGCCTCGCGTCGGACAACGCGGAGCGGGGGCCGGCGTTGCCGGTGCCCTTCCGCCTGCCACCCACGGTTCACGCCGCTCCGGCTTCCCGTTAAGCCTGTGGCGCCGCGGAATGGGAAAGGAAGCGGATGCAGGATCGGAAACCGGCGCGCCGCGTCCTCGCGGTCGCCGCCCTCCTGACGGGCCTCGGGATGGCGGCGCTGCCGACCACGGGGATGGCGATCCTGATGCCGTGGCTGATGCAGCAGGGCGCGTTCCCGGCCAGCACGGCCGCGCTGATCCAGGCGGGCCACACCTACGGCCTCGTCCTGGGGGCGCTGCCGATGGCGGCGCTCGCCGCGCGCCTCGGGCCGCGCCGGGGCTTCCTCGCCGCCCTCCTCGCCCTTGCCGGGCTCGTTCCCGCCGCTTCCCTGCCGCTCGACCTCCCTCGTGCAGCTCCCGGCCCTGTTCCTTGCGGAGGGCGCGAACTCCGCGGGAATCCGGTTCGGCCTCGCGGCGGGAGCGGCGCTGGTCGCGGCCCTGCTCTGCCGGTCCGGCGCGGCGACCGGGCGGTGCAGCGGTCGTCTTTCCCAGGAGCCGGCCTGAACCCAGTGAATCAGGCACGCTGCGGCCTCAGGCCGCCGCCTCGATCTCACCGCTCACCTCCAGCCACTCCTCCTCGGCCTTGGCCAAAGCCTCGGCCGCCTCGGCGCGCATGCGGGCGAGGTCGCCGGCCTTGGCCGCGTCCTTGAGGAAGGCGGTGCCGTCGGCGAGCGCCGCATCGATCTTCTCGATCGCGCCCGAGAGCTTGGCCATGCGCGCCTCGATGGCGTCGAGGCGCTTCTTGAGGGGGGCGAGCGCCGCGCGGCGCTCCACCGCCGATCGGCGGGCCTCGGCCTTCTGGCCGCCGGTGCCCTCGCTTGAAGTGTCCGCCCGCTCCGGACCGGCGAGCACGAGGCGGCGGTAATCGTCCATGTCGCCGTCGAAGGTCTTCACCGAGCCGTTGCCGACGATCCAGAGCCGGTCGGCGCAGGCCTCGATCAGGAAGCGGTCGTGGCTGACGAGGATCACCGCCCCCTCGTAGTCGTTGATCGCCTCGACCAGTGCCTGCCGGCTCTCGATGTCGAGGTGGTTGGTCGGCTCGTCGAGGATCAGCAGATGCGGGCCGTCGAAGGCGGCGAGCCCCATCAGCAGCCGCGCCTTCTCGCCGCCCGAGAGCTTTTCCACCGGCGTGTCCGCCTTCGAGGCGGGAAAGCCGAGGCGGGCGGCGGCCGAGCGCACCTTCGCCTCCGGAGCGTCGGGCATGCGGTCACGCACATGCGCCACCGCGCTCTCGGCGGGGCGCAGTTCGTCGAGCTGGTGCTGGGCGAAATAGGCGACCTCCATCTTGGAGGAGCGCTTCAGCTCGCCCGCCAAGGGGGGGAGCCGTCCGCCGATCAGCTTGCAGAAGGTCGACTTGCCGTTGCCGTTGGCGCCGAGCAGAGCCACCCGGTCGTCGGGGGCGAGCGAGAGATTGAGCCCCGAGAGCACGATCCGCTCGCCGTAGCCGGCGCTCACCCGCTCCATGGCGACGATCGGCGGCGAGAGCGGCTTTTCCGGGCTCGGCAGGTGGATCACCGGCGCCTCGTCCTCGAGGAGGGCGGCGATCGGCTCCATCTTGGCGAGCCGCTTCATCCGCGACTGCGCCTGGCGCGCCTTGGTCGCCTTGGCCTTGAAGCGGTCGATGAAGCTCTGGAGATGGGCCCGCTCAACGTCCTGCTTGGCTTTCGCCTTGGCCTGGAGCACCCGCTTCTCGGAGAGCTGGCGCGAGAAGCTGGTGAAGCCGCCGCGGTAGATCGTCAGCTTGCCGCGGTCGAGGTGGAGGATGTGGTCCACGCTCGTGTCGAGCAGTTCCCGGTCGTGGCTGATGATGATCGCCGTGCGCGGGTACTTCTCGAGGTAGTCGTAGAGCCAGAGCGTGCCCTCGATGTCGAGGTAGTTGGTGGGCTCGTCGAGGAGCAGCAGGTCCGGCTCGGAGAACAGCACCGCGGCGAGCGCCACCCGCATGCGCCAGCCGCCGGAGAACGCGGAGCAGGGCCGCGCCTGCGCCGCCGCGTCGAAGCCCAGCCCGTGCAGGATCGCCGCCGCGCGGGCCGGGGCCGAGTGCGCCCCGATATCGACGAGCCGCGTCTCGATCTCGGCGCGGCGCAGGCCGTCGGCGTCCTCCGCCTCCCGCATCAGGCGGGTGCGCTCGAGGTCGGCGGCGAGCACGACCTCGTGCAGGGTCTCGGGGCCGGCGGGCGCTTCCTGGGCCACCGCGCCGATGCGCATGCCCTTCGGCAGCGAGACCGCGCCGGCATCGGTCGGCAATTCGCCGAGGATCGCCCGGAACAGGGTGGTCTTGCCCGCCCCGTTGCGGCCGACCAGACCGACGCGGGCCCGGTCGGGGATCGCGAAGGTCGCGGAATCGAGGATGACCCGCTCGCCGATGCGGTAGGTGAGATCGTTGACGCGCAGCATGAGCGGCGTTCTGGGGGCGGGCGCCGACAAGCGCAAGGGAGACAAGCGCAGGGGAGTGGATCGCGAGGGAGTCGATCGCGAGGGAGTCGATGCGGCAGCGCCCGGCGCGAACGTTTTGCCAGCTTGAGCGTTCGGCTCGCAGAACAACGATAGGATCCGCGGAGGAACCATGGCCAAACCGGACGCCCCGCAGCCGGACTTCAAGGCGCCGCGCCCGCCGGAGCTGCTCTCCCCCTGGCGGACGGACGCCCGCGCCGCGCTCCAGGAGGAAGCCCGCGCCTTTGCCCGCGACGTGATCCTTCCCCTCGCCGACGAGCTCGACCCGCGCAAAGGCGAGATGCCCCGCTCGCTGATCGACCAGATGGCCGCGAAGGGCTGGTTCGGCATCACCATTCCCGCCGAGTATGGCGGGATGGGGCTGGGCGTGTTCGAGTACTGCCTCGTCTCCGAGGAACTCGCCCGCGCCTGGCTCTCCACCGGCTCGATTCTCGCCCGCGGCCAGGGCCTCGGCACGCAGACGCTCGACGACGAACGCCGCCGGGCACTGCTCGCCAAGTCGGCCAAGGGCCAGTGGATCGGCTCGATCGCGCTGTCCGAGCCGACCGCCGGCTCGGATCTGGCCGGGGTGCAGACGCGGGCCGTGCGCGAGGGCGACGAATGGGTGCTGACCGGCACCAAGCGCTGGGCCGGCTTCGCGAAAGGCGCCGACTTCGTCGAGGTGCTGGCCCGCGTGCGCGATCCCGAGCCCGGCGAGCCGCGCTCGGCGGGGCTCGAGCCCTTTCTCGTCGTCAAGGAGCCCGGCACCTTTCCCCAGGGCATGACCGGCACGGTCATCGACAAGATCGGGTATCACGGCTTCCTCACCTTCGAGCTGACCCTCGACGGCGTGCGGGTGCCCGAGCGCGACCGGCTCACCGGCCTCTACGGCGACGAGGGGGCGGACGCGGATTCCGGCGGTTTCGCCGCGGTCCAGCGCGGCCTCAACATCGCCCGCGTCCACACCGCCGCCCGCGCGGTCGGCGTGGCGCGGGCGGCGGTGGAGGATTGCACCGCCTACCTCCAGGAGCGCGAGCAGTTCGGGCAGCCGATCGGCCAGTTCCAGGCCCTGCGCTTCGCGCTCGCCGACATGGCGGCGGAGGTGGCGCAGGCCCGCGCCTACTGGCAGCAGGTCGCCCATCTGCTCGACGAGGGCCTGCCCGCCGAGAGCGAATCGGCGGCGGTGAAGCTTCTGGCCACCGAGATGGCGGTGCGGGTGACGAACCAGGCGATGCAGCTCCACGGCGGCAACGGCTACACCACCGAGCGGCGGATCGAGCGCTACTGGCGCGACGCCCGCCTCACCACGATCTTCGAGGGCACCAGCGAGATCCAGCGCCGCATCATCAGCGACCGGATGCTGCCGCGAGGCTGAGTCCGCAAGGCTGAGACCGCGCGGGTGAGACGAGAAGCGAGACGAGGCGTGAGGATAGCGGGGGCCGCTCGCTATGAGGCGGTCGCCGGACCTCCTATATTTCGCGGACCATGTCCGCTGCCCCCGATGTCCGCGATCCACCGCGTGCCGCCGTCCGCCGCCTCGACCCGATCCTGGTCGATCGCATCGCCGCGGGCGAGGTGGTCGAGCGGCCGGCCTCCGCGGTCAAGGAGTTGGTGGAGAACGCCGTCGATGCCGGCGCCCGCAGCATCGAGGTGGCGATCGAGGGCGGCGGGCGGCGCCTGATCCGCGTCGTCGACGACGGGATCGGCATGGGGGCGGAGGATCTGGCGCTCGCCGTCGAGCGCCACGCCACCTCGAAGCTCCCCGACGGCGACCTCACCCGGATCGGCTCGCTCGGCTTTCGCGGCGAGGCCCTGCCCTCGATCGGCGCGGTCTCGCGGCTCGTCATCACCTCGCGCACCGCGGATGGCGAGGGGGTGAGCCTGACGATCGATTCCGGCCTCAAGGGCCCGGTGCGGCCGGCGCCCGCGACGCGGGGCACCCGGATCGAGGTGACCGAGCTCTTCGCCGCGACCCCGGCCCGGCTGAAATTCCTGAAATCCGACCGGGCCGAGACGGCGGCGGTCTCCGAGATCCTGCGTCGGCTCGCGGTGGCGCAGCCGCAGATCCGCTTCACGCTCCGCACCGAGAGCGGCAGCCCGATCGTGTTTCCCGCCGAGAGCGAGCCGGGCCCGGCCGCGCTGCTGCGCCGGCTCGGCGCGGTGCTGGGGCCGGACTTTCCCGGGAATTCCGTGCCCGTCGACATGGCCCGCGAGGGTTTCGCGCTCGCCGGCCATGTCGGCCTGCCGACCTTCCACCGCGGGGCGGCGAACCATATCCACTTCGTCGTCAACGGGCGCCCGGTGCGCGACCGGCTGCTGCTCGGCGCCGTCCGGGGCGCCTACGCCGACACGATGAGCTCCGACCGCCATCCGGTCCTGGCGCTCGCGCTCACCTGCGATCCCGCCCTCGTCGACGTGAACGTGCATCCGGCCAAGACCGAGCTGCGCTTCCGCGAGCCGGGGCTGGTGCGGGCGCTGATCGTCAGCGCGATCCACGAGGCCCTGCGCCGGGCCGGCGCGCGCTCCGCCAGCACGGGCACCCAGGCCGCCCTCGATGCCCTGCGCGCCGGCGGCGGGGGTTTCCAGCCGACGGGATCCGGCGGCGGGTTCGCCGTGCATTCCGGCCTCTCCGCCGCGAGCCCGCTCATGCCCCGCCCGGCGAGCCGCCTGTTCTCCGGGCCCTCGGTGGCGGCGCCCGCGGGCTACCGCCCGGCCCCGCGCCCGGCGTCTCAAGCCGGACATCCGGGCTTCGCCGAGACGCCGCAGGCGCTGTTCTCCGCCGATCTCGCCCCGCCGGGCGCCGACCTTCGGCCCGAGCCGGAGACGCTCCCGGAGGCCGAGACCGCGCCCGAGACCTATCCGCTCGGTGCCGCCCGGGCGCAGATCCACGAGACCTACATCGTCGCCCAGACCCGCGACGGGATCGTGCTGGTCGATCAGCACGCCGCCCACGAGCGGCTGGTCTACGAGCGGCTGAAGCGCGAGCGGGCCGGCGGCGGCGTGCTCGCCCAGGGCCTGCTCATCCCCGACGTGATCGAGATGGCGCCCGAGGAGGCCGACCGCCTCGTCGAGGCCGCGCCCGAACTGGAGCGGCTGGGCCTCAGCCTGGAGGCGTTCGGTCCCGGCGCTGTGCTGGTGCGGTCCGTGCCGTCGGCGCTCGCGGGCGGCTCGGTGAAGGGTCTCGTGCTCGACGTGCTCGACGCGCTCGAAGCCAGCGGTGTCGAGGAGGGCGGTCCGGCCGGGGCGGGTGATCCCGACCCGGTGAGCCGCCGCCTCGACGCGATCCTCTCGCGGATGAGCTGCCACGGCTCGATCCGCGCCGGCCGGCGTCTCAAGCCCGAGGAGATGAACGCGCTCCTGCGCGAGATGGAGGCGACGCCGCTCTCCGGCTCGTGCAATCACGGCCGCCCGACCTTCGTGACCCTGGGTCTCGCCGATATCGAGCGGCTGTTCGGACGGCGGTGACGTGACGGGCCAAGTTAGAAGCGATTCCTTTCCAGGATAAGAGCGATTCACCCGGTCGGAGCCGGCGCGGCCGCGATGCGCTGGAACCGGCAATGCACGGGTGGCCGAGAGCGCGGTGATCGAGGAATCTCTGGACGCCCGAAGTTGTGGGCGCATTGCATGAGGCGTCCCGGCATCACAGCTATGGCGGCCTAGGATGCCACCCGCGGACCATGCAACGATGTCGGCACAGCTGAGAGCCCTCTTCAGGAGCGCGCTGACCCCTGAGCTCCTCGCCTTCATGGACGACATCGAAACTCAATCCCAGGTGCAAATCGACGTCGTGCACCAGCCAGCTGGTGCCACAGCGGCAATGGGCATGCGCTGCTTCGCGGGCACGATCCAGATCGAGATCCCCGTCTCGAACGTGATCCACATGCCTGCCGCGTTGCATGAGTTGCAGCACATGGAGCGCTATCTCGTCCATGGCGTCCCGGCCATGGGCGGGGTGGATCGAGCCGATTGGGAGCTGGTCGGGAATTTGGAGAACCCGGTCGAGCACCTCGTCATCGTGCCGCAAGCCAGCAAGTGGGGCATGAGGGACCATAATTTCTGGAACGCCCAAATCCGCAACGGCTGGATGGACTTGCCAAATTCAGGCCCAGGCTATCTGTACAGTCGGCAGCAGATCCTGCGGATGAACTGGCTCGCGACTTCCTACGCAACCGACGCCGGCGTGATCGCCCTGGCCGAGAGAATGTTGGCGGCCGAAGGCAAAGCGGAAGAGGCCGAAATTCGCGATCTCCGCGAAGAGGCCGTCGCCCATCTCGACGACAAGATCGAACTGACCCGGATCATCACCGCCGGCCTCGGCATCGCTTCCCGCCGAGTCCAGCTACAGATCTTCGACAAGGGCACAGGCAAGTTCACCCAGCGCCCGCTGTCCTGATCGGCTGTATGGCCAAAGCCCAGCTTCCTGTGGCAACGACAGCTCAATGGCCGGTCCACGCCCCAATCCGATCATGGCAATCGTGAGTGGACGGCGGTGCGTGCCCGCAATCCACAGCCTCGCCAGATATGCCTGCGCTTCGTTTTGGTGTAAGCTTTTGATTTCATCGATGATCCATATGCGTCTCGCGGGCTGGCTGCCGGCCACTCGCGCGCGCATATTTTGCTGTGCATAACTCAGAGGAAATTTGGCTGGGCGAGTGCGGTCACCCGCGACCGAGCTTGGTAGCGGTGCCGCTCGCCCATTCCGGACCCCGACTCAGGTCGCGCCGCAAGTGTCTGGGCGGCTTTGACTTCGGCCGACCCGTCGTTCCGCAGAGTACCAGACTAAAGTCCCAAAAAGATTCCGTCGCGCACAAGGGAATCTTTTTGCCTGCTCGATCAACGACTTGATGAGTCGGGCGATCGACGGCAGCGTGCGCGAGCAGGTCCGATCGAGCGAGGATGTCGATGTAGACGCCGGAAAGACGAACCCCCGCGGCGGTGAAGCCACGGGGGGAGCGCCATATCGAAACGTTGCCTGAGCGGGCCTCGGTGCTCCCTGGAAAAGATCCCGGGGGCCGCTCTCCGCGTTTCGCCATGTCGGGCCGGGCTGTCGCCGCGGCTCGGGCAGAAAAATCCTGCCCGAACGACTCGCCGCGTGCAAGCCCCACCCGATGGGGTGCCCGACGCCTGCTCCCCCCGAACCCGCCCCCTCAAGTCTCCGGCCGCACGCGCCGGGGGCCACGCTCGTTCGGGACGGAGAGAGCATGCGCATCGAAGCAGCGGAAGCGGCGCTGAGCCTACGGACGGTCGCCGACATCCACGAGGATCTCCGCGGCGGCCCGGTCCGCATGATCATCAGCGGTCGCCATCGGAAGCCGACCGGGCGCTACGCCAGCGTCAAGGCCGGCCGGGCCTTGCCCTGGGAGGACCGCGCGGAGCGCATGTTCTTCTGGCTGTGCGAGGCCGACACCGCCGTGGCGCGCTATCTCGCGCAGCCGCACGGCCTGGCGATCAAGGTCGCCGGACGCGCGCGGCCGCTCCTGTACTACCCTGACGTCCGTCGCGACATGGCCGACGGCCGGGTCGAGATCCGCGAGATCAAGAGCCGCGCCGCGCGCAGCCGCCTGCGCGACACTGATTACCAGCTCAAGCTCGACCTCGCCGGCGAGGTCTACGCCCGCCTCGGCTGGAACTTCGCGGTGCTGCACCAGGCGGACGACATCGAGCGTCCGCGGCAACGGTTCGAGACGGCGCAGGAGATCCAACGGCGGCGGCGCGTACGGGTCGATACCCGGGATCGCCTCGCGCTCATCGAGGCGATCGAGCGCGAGGGCGGCGTCGCCCCGCTGGGCGCGATCGTCGGCGTCCTCGGCGGCGAGCCGCTGGGCCGGGCGAAGGCCTACGCGGCCGTCGTGCGCCGGATCGTGCACGTGCCGCTCGACCAACGCCTCGCCGCGGACACCCCGGTCTCGCTCGTCGTCGGCGGGCTCGACGCGTCGCGCGCCGGTCTCCGGCGTCGGGGCTGAGGCCGGCCATGGCGTTGAAGGGCAACCACCGCACGGGGGACATCTGGGTCCTGCCCGAGGGGCGGTACGTCTACCAGATGGAAGTCGGCGAGCAGATGATGTTCGAGCCGGCGACCGGGGCCGGCGCGCCGATCTTCAGGACGGAGACGTGGCTCGAAGAAACGCAGGCCGTGCGGAAGGCGCGCCGCGTAAGGCAGCACCGCCGGCCCGACGGATCGCTCCAGGACGGCTCCGTCGGCGAAGGCGTGGCGGAGGTCGGCCCCGACGGGCCGAGCGAGTACGGGCGGACGCTCAGGTACTACCTGCGTGAATGGGACGGGGCTCCCTGCGGGAAGGGCACGAAGGCGCTGGACGCGTTCGTTGCACGGCATGCGCCGACCGCCATGGGGCAAGGGCTGCAGTGGCGTCCGAGCGCGGGCGCACTGCGGCGCGCGATCAACGGACGCGGCACGCTCCACAACCGTCCGAGCCGTCTCTTGGAGAGCAGGCGGGGCAAGGTCTCCCGGCAGCGCTGGCCGAAGGCGACGCAGGAGATGCTGCGTCGGGCGGTGATGTGGTTCTACGCGCGCCGCGAGCGCACGCCCGGCGACGCGTACGCCAGGCTGTTCCGGGCGATGCGCAAGCTGAACGGGCTGGGCCGGGGCCGCCACGGCGTCGCGTGGCGGGACCTGTGTTGTCCGTCCGACGAGACGGTGCGCACGCACATCCTGGCGACCGAGAGCCTGCTCACGCTGACGGCCAAGTACGGCGAGCGGGAAGGGCGGACGCGTTGGAAGGCGACGGGACGCGGCCTCGTGGCCGAGAAGATCCTGGACATCGTGCTGATCGACGGCACGACGCTCGACGGCTGGTGCGTCCTCGATGACTGCCACGGCCGCCTCATCCCCTGCGGCCGCCCGACGGTGACGCTGGCGATCGACCTGTGGTCGCGCTGCGTGCTCGGCGTGGTCATCAGCTACGAGGGCGAGAGCCTCGATACGATCATGGAGTGCCAGCTCCAGGTCGTGACCGGCAAGTACGCGATCATCGAGCGCCTCCCCCACCTGCGCGATCTCCTGGAGGACCTGCACGGGCTGCCGCAGACGGTGGTGGTCGACAACGCGTGGCGCCAGAGCGGCGTGAGCTACCAGGACGCCAACGAGGACGCCGGGATCAGCGTCGAGTGGGCCCCGGTCAAGAACCCGGAGTGGAAGGCCTACGTCGAGACCTTCTGGCAGACACTGAACCGCCTGCTCGTTCACAAGCTGCCCGGCGGCGTGCCGTTCGGGCCCGAGATGATGCGCAAGCTCGGCCTCGACCCGGCCAAGACGGCGACGCTCACGCTCTCGAAGCTTGAGGAGCTGGTCTACGAGGCGATCTATCGGGTCTACCACGGCCGGCCGCACCGGGAGACGAAACTCTCGCCGCTCGTGGCGTGGCGGAACGGCCTCGCCGAGGGCCGGGACACCATCGACGACATCGCGGCCCTGGCCGCCGCCTTCGGCACCGTCGGCGACGCGACGCTCGACCGGCAAGGCATCCGGTTCAAGGGCTTCCGATTCCACGATCCCGATATCACGCAGGCGCTGTTGGCCGACCTCGCCCCGGGCACCGCGGTCCGCGAGCGGCGCAAGCGCCTGAGCAGCGCCAAGGCGAAGGTGAAGGTCAAGTACCGCAAGGGCAGCATCGCCGAGATCCAGGTCTGGAACCCCAAGGCCAAACCCCGCGCCCGATACGTCTCGCTTCCGAACTGGGATGAGGCCTACGCGGCGTTGCCGGGAATCGGCTTCGCCCATCACGACCGGATCAAGGCGTGGGCCGAGGCCAACAACCTCGCCTTCAACACGACCGAGGACCGCATCCTCGCGCATGACCACCTGCGCGCCGCGACCGAGAACGCGGCGCCGGAGGCCAAGATGGCGGCGATGCGCCAGCGCAGGCGCCTGCTCGAACCGCTGAAGCCCGCCATACGCACGGAGGGGGACGCCGTCAGCGTCGTGGACGCCCGTCCCGGAACCCTGCGCCACAGGCCGCACGACCTGCCGGTCGACATGGCCGCGCCGGAGCGGGACGACGAGGGCATGCCCGAGAAGGGCCCCCGCCGCGGCGGCCGGCGAGCCAAGGCCGGCAAGAGCGGAGTGCGCGGCGGCGTTCCGGCGGCCACCCCGATGACCCCCTCGAAGGCTGGAGCCGGGAACCGCGAGAGTGGAGGAGCGCCGCTCGTGATGGACGACGATGCCGCCGCCGCGGTGATGGCCGACATGGCCGAGCGGATGAGATCGCGCGGGTCGGAAAACTAGGGAGGGCGCATGACTATCCAGGACCGCCTGGCTCATGCCAGGGTCGAATTCCGCAAGTTCCGCATCCCGCACCCGCACGTCGCCCGCATCGCCGCGGAGCTCGACGTGCTGCGCAAGGTCGGCCAGGCGTCCCGCAAGGAGTGGGAGGCCAAGGGCAGACGGGGGACGCGCATCCCGCAGAAGTTCCTTGCCATCATCGGGCCGTCCCAGACCGGCAAGAGCACGAGCGTCCAGAACTACCTGGAGACCGTGATCGCCGCAGAGCGGCACGACGACCAAACGGAGCCGGTGCTGCACGTCACGCTGACGGCGAAGGCGAACACCAAGAGCCTCGGCCAGGACATCCTCGAAGCTTACCTCGACAACGACTTCGACACGGGCACGGCGCGCTCGCTGCTGCGGCGCGCCTCGACCCAGGTCGAGACCGCGCACACCGACGTCCTCGTCCTCGACGAGATCCACCATCTCATCGACAACGACAAGCACGGCACGACCGCCTGGAGCGTGACGGAGACCATCAAGCGCATGCTCATCCGCGGGGCCTGCCCGTTCGTCATCATGGGCACCGAGAAGGCTCGCCCGCTCCTTCTGAACAACCCGCAGTTCAAGGGACGCACCTACGCCCCGATCTTTCTCGATCCGCTCGATCTCGGCCGGCCGGCCGAGCGGAAGACCTTCATCGAGCACTGTGCCGGCTTCGACCTGAAGCTGGTGGAGCACGGCATCTTCCCGAAGCCGTCGGGGCTTGTGCGCGGGGAGATCCCGGCC
>Ga0233425_10001543_pt1 | contig 51057 bp, 55 predicted proteins | sample Watercolumn_Towu_2_FD_181712 | JGI IMG/M metagenome (GOLD analysis project Ga0233425, IMG submission 181712) | Freshwater microbial communities from Lake Towuti, South Sulawesi, Indonesia - Watercolumn_Towuti2014_140_MG | ecosystem: Environmental > Aquatic > Freshwater > Lake | place...
ACCGTGGACCCCCCTGTTCCCGTTCCACTGCTGCCCGAGGCGGTCGCTTACCTCAAGCCCGCCGATCACGAGGCCTTCGAGCGCGCTTACCGGTTTTCCGCCAGCGCCCACGAGGGCCAGTTCCGCAAGGGCGGCGCGCCCTACATCACCCATCCCCTGGCCGTGGCCGAGATCCTGGCCGGCTGGCACCTGGATGCGCAGACCCTGATCGCTGCCCTGCTGCACGATGTGGTGGAGGACACCGGCGTCAGTTCCGAGGACGTCGCCCGGGAATTCGGCAGGCCGGTGGCCGCTCTGGTGGACGGAGTCACCAAGCTGGACCGGATCCGCTTCGAGAATAAGGCCGAGGCCCAGGCCGAGAACTTCCGCAAGATGCTGCTGGCCATGGCGCGGGACGTGCGCGTCATCCTCATCAAGCTGGCGGACCGGCTGCACAACATGCGCACCCTGGGCGCCATGCAGCCGGACAAGATCCACCGCATCGCCCAGGAAACCCAGGAGATCTATGCGCCCATCGCCAACCGGCTGGGACTCAACAAGATCTACCAGGAACTGGAGGACCTCGCCTTCCAGTATCTGCACCCCAACCGCTTCAAGGTCATCGAGAAGGCGGTGAAGTCGGCGCGGGGCAATCGCAAGGAGGTGGTGGACAAGATCAAGGCCGCCATCGAGGCAAAGCTGCTGGAATGCCGGATCCAGGCCCTGGTCAAGGGCCGGGAAAAGCACCTGTTCAGCATCTACCGCAAGATGCAGGAAAAGCATCTGGCCTTCTCCGAGGTGTTCGACATTTACGGCTTCCGCATCGTGGTGGAGGACCCGCGCGACTGCTACCTGGCCCTGGGCGCCCTGCACGCCTTGTACAAGCCCATTCCCGGCAAGTTCAAGGACTACATCGCCATCCCCAAGCCCAACGGTTACCAGTCCCTGCACACCACCCTGTTCGGCCCTTTCGGCGCCCCCCTGGAAGTACAGATCCGCACCCAGGAAATGCATCGCATCGCCGAGGCGGGTGTGGCCTCCCACTGGCTGTACAAGACCGGCGAGACCTCCCTGTCGGAAGTGCAGAAGAAGACCCACCACTGGATGCAAAGCCTGCTGGACATCCAGGCGGACAGCCGGGATTCGGTGGAATTCCTGGAACACATCAAGGTGGATCTGTTCCCGGACGAGGTCTACGTCTTCACCCCCAAGGGCCGCATCGTCGCCCTGCCCCGCGGGGCCACGGCAGTGGACTTCGCCTACAACGTGCACTCGGACGTGGGTGACCATTGCGTCGGCACCAAGATCAACAGCGAGTTCATGCCCCTGTCGACACCGTTGAGGAACGGCGACCGGGTGGAGATTCTCACCTCGGAATCAGCCCGGCCCAATCCCGCCTGGGCCCATTTCGCCATCACCGGCAAGGCCCGCGCCCACATCCGCAGCGCCCTGAAGAAGACCCACCGCCACGAATCCGTGCTCCTGGGCGAGCAGTTGCTGGAACAGGCCGCCCGCGCCCTGGGCGGCGAGGCGGTGGGTGAGGCGCAATGGGAGCGTTTCCAGAAGGAAGGCGGCAAAGGCCGCGACGACACCCTGGCTGAGATCGGCCTGGGCAAGAAACTGGCTTTCGTGGTGGCCAAGCAACTGCTGGCCAAGGACAGCGAAGCGCTGCCGCGCAAGGCCACCGCCGGCCCCATGCTCATCCGCGGCGCCGAGGGCGTGGCGGTGCGCCTGGGCAAGTGTTGCCGGCCGATCCCCGGCGATCCGATCATCGGCCAGATCAAGAAGGAACAGGGCCTCATCATCCACACCCACGACTGCGCCCAGGTACGTCACTACCGGGATGACCCGGAGAAATGGGTGGACGTGGCCTGGTCCGCCGAACTGGACAAGCTGTTCGAGGTGGGCATCAAGGTCATCGTCGTCAACCAGCGCGGTGTGCTCGCCAAGGTCGCGGCGGCCATCGCCAACGAGGGCTCGGACATCGACAACGTGCACATGCACGACGAGGCCGGCGCCTACACCAGCCTCTACTTCACCGTCAGCGTGCAGAATCGCCTGCACCTCGCGCGTCTGATGCGCGCCCTGCGCGGATTGCCGGAGGTGATCCGCCTGCAGCGCGTCAAAGGCCGCGAGGACCGGGGCGTCAACGTCGTATAACCTGGCGCCTCAGCCCAGCCAGGTCCGGATGCAGGCGAGATCCAGCAGGCCACGCTCGCCCGTGCCAGCCGCGTCCATGCGCACATAGGGGGCGTCCGGCTCACCCAGGTCGGACAACACCGCCAGGGCGCCGGCGAAATCGTCATCGCGCGTGTAATCATTAACCGTGACCACGGTGCGCAGGCCCGCGCCCTGTGAAGCACGAATGCCGTTCCGGGAATCCTCGAAGGCCAGGCACTCGTCCGCGGCCAGCCCGAGTTGTTCCAATGCCCAGACATAGATGTCCGGCGCCGGTTTCTTGGCGGGGACGATATCGCCGGCGGCGATGACGGCGAACCAGTCCGGCCCGTCCTCGGCCAGGCTGTGGCGCAGCAGGGCGGTGACGTTGTCCGGCGTGGTGGTGGTGGCCACGGCCAGGGTCAGGCCGGCCTCGCGCGCCTCCGCCAGCAGGCGCCTGACACCGGGGCGCAGGGGGATGCCACCCTCCGCCAGCATGCGTGTGTAGTGGCGGGTCTTGGCCTTGTGCAGTTCGGCCACCAGTTCATCGAAATTGGCGGGCTTCGCGTAGTCCGCTCGGAAGCGCTCCACGTAGTACTTCATGCGTTCCTTGCCGCCGGTGACCGCCAACAATTGGCCGTACAGCGGCACATCCCAATCCCAGTCCAGACCGTATTCGCGGAAGGCGGCGTTGAAGGCGGGGCGGTGGCCGTCCCGCTCGGTATCCGCCAAAGTTCCATCCACATCGAAGATCAGTGCCTTGAGCATGTTGTTTCCTGTTTGAAGCGTGTATTCAAATGTTTAGGCGCGGTTACAATGCGCCTCCCAGTTATCCATCGAGTCCGCCATGGACGTCATCGACCGGCAGAATTCCGAATTCGACCAGCTTTTCGACGGCACCCTGTACAGCCTGCTGTCCTGGAAACAACTCACGGCCTTCTGGGAGCGCCTGGACCCGGCCGCCGGCTGGTTCCTCTATGCCGTCGGCGAGGCCCGCCCGGAAACGCCTGCCGACTCGGAACACGTGGCCGCCTTCGTGCGCGAGATCGACGCGCTATTGCGCAAGGAGCACCACGAGGACTACTGCGGCATCGTCTACGCCGACGACCTGGATAAGCCCCGGCTCATCAAGATCTACGACCCCAATCATTTGGGGACGTCCTGCGGTTCCAGCAAGCACCGCATCCTGCCCGGCTGGGTCATGTCCCTCATGCCGCCCTCCGACCTGGAGCCTCCCAGCTTCGTGCCCCAGAACCGCAAGCGCTGGTGGCAGGGCTTCCTGGACATGATCGGCGCCGGCTGACCCTGTCTTTCTGCCAAGAAAAAAGCGGCCTGAAGGCCGCTTTTTTCATTTCGTCGCGCGGCCTTACTCGGCAGCCGGGGCTTCCGCTGCCGGTGCAGGCGCCGCCGGCGGCTCGATCAGCGCCTTCATGGACAGGCGCATGCGGCCCTTCTCGTCAGTCTCCAGCACCTTCACCTGCACGGCCTGGCCTTCCTTCAGATGGTCGGACACGGCATTGACGCGCTGGTGGGCGATCTGGGAGATGTGCAGCAGGCCGTCCTTGCCGGGCAGGATGTTGACGATGGCGCCGAAGTCGAGAATCTTCAGCACGGTGCCGTCGTAGGCCTTGCCCACCTCTACCTCGGCGGTGATGTCCTCGATGCGCTTTTTCGCCAGCGCGCCCGATTCGGTGCTGGTGCAGGCGATCTTGATGGTGCCGTCCTCGGCGATGTCGATCTGGGTGCCGGTTTCCTCGGTCAGTGCACGGATGGTGGCACCGCCCTTGCCAATCACGTCGCGGATCTTCTCCGGATTGATCTTCATGGTGATGATGCGCGGCGCGTATTGGCTCATCTCGTGGGGTGCGGCTTCGGCCTGCTCCATGATGCCGAGGATGTGCATGCGCGCCTCCTTGGCCTGGCTCAGGGCCACCTGCATGATCTCCTTGGTGATGCCGGTGATCTTGATGTCCATCTGCAGGGCGCTGACGCCCTCGCGGGTGCCGGCCACCTTGAAGTCCATGTCGCCCAGGTGATCCTCGTCACCCAGGATGTCGGTGAGCACGGCGAAGCGGTTGCCGTCCTTGATCAGGCCCATGGCGATGCCGGCCACGTGCCGGGTCATGGGTACGCCTGCGTCCATCAGGGCCAGGCTGCCGCCGCAGACGGAGGCCATGGAGGAGGAGCCGTTGGATTCGGTGATCTCGGACACCACGCGGATGGCATAGCCGAATTCCTCCTTGCCCGGCAGGCAGGCCAGCAGGGCCCGCTTGGCGAGACGGCCGTGGCCGATTTCGCGACGCTTCGGGCTGCCCACGCGGCCGGTCTCACCGGTGGCGAAGGGGGGCATGTTGTAGTGGAGCATGAAGTAGTCGCTGTAGCCGCCGGTCAGGGCCTCGATGGTCTGCTCGTCGCGGCTGGTGCCCAGGGTGGCGACCACCAGGGCCTGGGTCTCGCCGCGGGTGAACAGGGCGGAACCGTGAGTGCGGGGCAGCACGCTGGTGCGGATGGTGATGGGCCGCACGGTGCGGGTGTCACGCCCGTCGATGCGGGGCTCGCCGGCCAGGATGCGGCCGCGTACCACCTTGGCCTCCAGGCTGTGGAACAGGTCCTTCACCACGTTGGCGGCCGTGGTGTCCATGTCCGAGGGGATCATCTCGGCAAAGACCCGGTTGCGGATCTCGTCCACGGCGGCGACGCGGGCCTGCTTCTGTTTGATGGAGTAGGACTGGTTGAGGCCGTCGCCGCAGATCGCGTTCATCTGTTCGATGAGGGCGGTGGGGGTCTCGGGCGGGGTCCAGTCCCAGGCATCCTTGCCGGCCTCGTCGGCCAGGTCGTTGATGGCATCGATGGCCGCCTGCATCTGCTCGTGGCCGAACACCACGGCGCCCAGCATCACGTCCTCGGGCAGTTCCTTGGCCTCGGATTCCACCATCAGCACGGCAGTTTCGGTGCCGGCCACCACCAGATCCAGTTTGGATTCCTTCAACTCGGTCTGTGTGGGGTTGAGCACGTACTGGCCGTCCACGTAGCCGACCCGGGCGGCGCCCAGGGGGCCGTTGAAGGGCAGGCCGGACAGGGCCAGGGCGGCGGAGGCGCCGATCATGGCGGGAATGTCGGAGTCCACTTCCGGATTCGCGGACATCACCGTGGCGATGATCTGGACTTCATTGAAGAAGCCGTCCGGGAACAGGGGGCGGATGGGCCGGTCGATCAGGCGGGAGGTCAGGGTTTCCTTCTCGGTGGGCTTGCCCTCGCGCTTGAAGAAGCCGCCGGGGATGCGGCCCGCGGCGTAGGTCTTCTCCATGTAGTCGACGGTCAGCGGGAAGAAATCCTGGCCGGGCTTGACTTCGTTCTTCGCCACCACGGTGACCAGCACCACGGTGTCGTCCATGCTGACGACCACCGCGCCGGTGGCCTGGCGGGCAATCTCGCCGGTTTCCAGGGTGACTTCATGGCGACCGTATTGAAATGTCTTCTTGACCGGATTCACGCTGTTGCCTTCCAAAAGGTTGTACCGATAAAGCGGAACGGCGCCCGAGGGGGGCGCCGGCTACATGATGTTTGGCTTACTTGCGCAGGCCCAGCCGCTGGATGAGCTGGGTGTAGCTGTCCGCGTTCTTGTCCTTGAGGTAATCCAGCAGGCGGCGGCGGCGGCTGACCATCTTGAGCAGACCACGGCGGGAATGGTGATCCTTGGCGTGGGTCTTGAAGTGGCTGGTCAGGTCGTTGATACGGGCGGTCAGCAGGGCAACCTGGACTTCCGGGGAGCCGGTATCGGCGGCGGCGCGCTGGTAATCCTTGAGAATCTGCGCCTTCTGGGCGGTAGAGATAGCCATGACATTACTCCTATGCAATCGCGTGGCCCGAGGCTATTCAGGACACGTTCTGAAAAGCTGGCGATTGTACGCCGAGTTATTGATTTCGTTCAAGAAAAGACTCCATACCCGACCGGCGCGGGCGGGTCAGGTCTGGGCGATCAGGCGTTTCGGGGTCAGCTTGCCGTCTGCATTCGCCGCTGCCGCGCCCAGGAACCTCCCCCCCTGGGCATAGATGCGATACACCTCCCCCACACGCAGACGCGGCAGCCACACCGCCTGGCCATGCAAAATCTGCCAGGTCGATTCGGGATCAAGGGTCAGTTCGGGCAGCGCCGCGATCAGTCCGTCGGGCGGCAGCAGGCGCGCATCCCGGTCCGCCTCGGGCATCGCTTCCAACGCCGCCAGTGTCACCGCGTCGGCGATTTCGAAGCCGCCCACCGCCGTGCGGCGCAGGCCCGACAGGTGGGCGCCGCAACCCAGGGCTTCGCCCAGGTCGTCGGCCAGGGCGCGAACGTAATAGCCCTTGCCGCAATGAACCCGCAGGACGCAGGTGTCGCCGGTGAAGGACTCCAGTTCCAGGCTGTGGACCATCACCCTGCGGGCCTTGCGCTCGATCTCGATGCCCTTGCGGGCATATTCGTAGAGGGGCCGCCCTTGGTGCTTAAGGGCGGAGTGCATGGGCGGCACCTGTTCGATCTCACCCTGGAAGGCTGCCAGTGCCCCGCGCAATGCAGCTTCCGCGATATCGACCGGACGGATACCGATGATCTCGCCGTCCAGATCTCCGGATGAGGTGCGGATGCCGAATTTCACTTCCGCGAGATAGACCTTGTCCGCCTCCAGCAGGAACTGGGAGAACTTGGTGGCCTCTCCCAGGCACAGGGGCAGGAGGCCGGTGGCGAAGGGGTCCAGGGTGCCGGTATGGCCCACCTTTTCTGCCCGGAACAACCACTTGGCCTTCTGCAGGGCAGCGTTGGAAGTCAGGCCGATGGGCTTGTCCAGCAGCAGGACGCCATCAACCTTGCGCTTCATCGTCCCCTGGGGGTTGGTCCTGGTGGTGCCGGCGGTCTTCCTCGACCGCCTGATCGATCAGGTGCGACAGGTGCGCCCCCCGCTCCACCGACTCATCGTACTGGAAGCCCAGCTTGGGCACGGTGCGCATGCGCATGCGCTGGGCCAGTTCACTGCGCAGGAAACCGGCGGCGTGCACCAGGCCCTGGCGCGCGGCTTCATGGTCGGCGGCGAAAGTGGTGAACCAGACCCTGGCGTGCTCCAGATCGCTGGAGACGTCCACGGCAGTGAACGACACGCCGGCGACCCGGGGATCCTTCATCTCGCGCATGACGATGGCCGCCAGTTCCTGGCGGATCTGCTCGGCGACGCGGCGGGCGCGGGGGGTGTTCATGGGGAGTGGGGAGTGGGGAGTGGGGAGTGGGGAGTGGGGAGTCGGAAGGGGTAGCCCACTTCCCACTCCCTACTGCCTACTCACAGTGTCCTGGCCACCTCGACCACCTCGTAGCACTCGAGCTGGTCGCCTTCCTGGATATCGTTGAAGTTCTTCAGGGAGAGGCCGCATTCGAAACCGGCCTTCACTTCCTTCACGTCATCCTTGAAGCGCTTGAGGGAGTCGAGTTCGCCGTCGTGCACCACCACGTTGTCGCGCAGCACACGCACCCGGGCGGAGCGCTTGAGCAGGCCGTCCAGCACGTAGCAGCCGGCCACGGCGCCCACCTTGGTGATGCGGAATACCTGGCGAATCTCGGCCAGGCCCAGGGCGTTCTCCTTCTTCTCCGGCGACAGCAGGCCGCCCAGGGCGGCTTTCACGTCATCCACGGCCTCGTAGATGATGTTGTAGTAGCGTACGTCGACACCGGAGGCCTCCGCCAGCTTGCGGGCCTGGGCATCGGCACGGACGTTGAAACCGATGATCACCGCGCCGGAGGCGATGGCCAGGTTGATGTCGGATTCGGAGATGGCACCGACGGCGGAATGGATGATATTGACCTTGACCTCGGCCGTGGAAAGCTTGCCCAGGGCGTGGGCCAGGCCTTCATAGGAGCCCTGCATGTCGGCCTTGAGGATGAGGGGCAGGGATTTGACCTCGCCCTCGCCCATCTGCTCGAACATGTTCTCCAGCTTGGCTGCCTGCTGGCGGGCCAGCTTGACGTCGCGGAACTTGCCCTGGCGGAACAGGGCGATTTCCCGCGCCTTGCGCTCGTCGGGCAGCACCAGCACGTCCTCGCCGGCGCCGGGCACGTCGGACAGGCCCTGGATTTCCACCGGAATGGCGGGACCCGCCTCGTTCACCGCCTTGCCAGTCTCGTCCAGCATGGCGCGCACCTTGCCGAAGGCGGAGCCGGCAAGCATGACGTCGCCCCGGCGCAGGGTGCCGGATTGCACCAGGATGGTGGCCACCGGTCCGCGGCCCTTGTCCAGGCGGGATTCGATCACCACGCCCTTGGCCAGGGTGTCCACCGGGGCTTTCAGTTCCAGCACCTCGGCCTGGAGCAGTACGGCGTCAAGCAATTCGTCGATGCCCTTGCCGGTCTTGGCGGACACGTCGACGAACTGGGCATCGCCGCCCCACTCCTCGGGCACCACGCCTTCGTTGGAGACTTCCTGGCGGATTTTTTCCGGATTGGCTTCCGGCTTGTCGATCTTGTTCACCGCCACCACGATGGGCACGTTGCCGGCCTTGGCGTGGTGGATGGCCTCACGCGTCTGCGGCATGACGCCGTCGTCGGCGGCCACCACCAGGATAACGATGTCGGTGGCCTTGGCGCCGCGAGCGCGCATGGCGGTGAAGGCCTCGTGGCCCGGGGTATCCAGGAAGGTCACCATGCCCTTGGCGGTTTCCACGTGGTAGGCGCCGATGTGCTGGGTGATGCCGCCGGCCTCGCCGGCGGCCACACGGGTACGGCGGATGTGGTCGAGCAGGGAGGTCTTGCCGTGGTCCACGTGGCCCATGACGGTGACCACAGGCGCGCGCGGCTTGAGTTCGGCTTCCTTGTGCTCGCCGGCATCCTCGAGATAGGACTCGGGGGTGTCCATGGCCGCAGGCTTGGCGATGTGGCCCATGTCCTCGACCACGATCATCGCGGTTTCCTGGTCAAGCACCTGGTTGATGGTGACCATGGAGCCCATCTTCATGAGGGTCTTGATGACCTCGGCGGCCTTGACCGACATCTTGTGGGCCAGATCGGCGACGCTGATGGTCTCGGGAATCAGGACTTCGCGCACCACCGGCTCGGCGGGGGCCTGCTGTACCGTCTCGTGCTCGGACTTGTGGCGGCCCTTCTTGGCGCGCCAACCGTCGCCCGTATCCACGGCACCCCGGGTCTTGAGTCCGGGACGCTTGCTCGGGGCCGGCTCTTCCTTGCCCTTCTTGGCCGGCGTCCGTTCCGCCTTGGGCTTGACCGAAGGTTTGACCGCCGGCTTGGCTTCGGTCGGCTTGGCCGCCTCGGCGGGCTTGGCTTCGGAAGCCGCTTTGGCTGCTTCCTCGGCCTGACGGCGGGCGGTTTCGCGATCCTGCTTGGCCTTCAGCTCGGCTTCCTGGATGGCGCGCAGCTTGGCGTTGCGCTTGGCTTCCTGTTCCCGCGCCTTGCGCTCGGACTCGCTCAGGATCGAGGGAATGACACGGGGCGTCACCGGCACGGGCGGCTCCGGCGCCATTGCTTCGCCGGCCGAGGCCTCGGTCGGCGTGGGCTTCTCCGCTTCGACGATGGGTTCGGCCGCCTCGACAGGCGCGGGTTCGGCCACTGCTTCGGAGGGCGCAGGCATCTCGGCCACCGGCGCAAGGGTGGCAGCCGGGATTTCCTCCTCGTGAGGCGCCTCGCTCGGGGCAGCTTCGGCCCCGGGGCCTTCGCGCTTCACAAGGACGCGCTTTTTGCGCACCTCCACCTGCACGGTACGGGTGCGGCCAGCGCTGTCTGCGGTCTTGATCTCGCTGGATTGCTTGCGCGTCAGGGTGATCTTGGTCTTCGGCTCCTTGGCGCCATGCTTACCGCGCAGGTAATCCAGCAGGCGGGTCTTGTCCTGGTCCGACAACACATCCCGGGTGCCCTTGACGGCCACGCCCGCGGCTTGCAACTGCTTGACCAGCAGCGCCGGGTCAACCTTGAGTTCCGTGGCGAACTGTTCGACGTTCATGCTTTACCCCTGTCAGGCCCCCGCCAGCATCGGCGCGCGCGCGGTCATGATCAGCGCCTTGGCGCGTTCCTCGTCCATGGCGGTGAGTTCCACCAACTCATCGACGGCCAGGTCGGCCAGGTCCCCGGCGTTCTGGATACCCTTGGAGGTAAGCAAGGCGGCAGTGTCCTCGTCCATGCCATCCACGCTCATCAGGTCGGCCGCGGCGCTTTCCACCGCCTCCTCGCGCACGATGGCATCGGTGAGCAGCGCGTCGCGGGCACGGGAGCGCAGTTCGTTGACGGTGTCCTCGTCGAAGGCCTCGATCTCCAGCATTTCCGCCAGCGGCACGTAGGCCACCTCCTCCAGGCTGGTGAAACCTTCCTCCACCAGCACCTGAGCCACGTCCTCATCCACGTCAAGCTTGACCATGAACATGCCGATGAGGCTGCTGGCCTCCTGCTGGTGCTTCTGCTCGGCTTCCTCAACGGACAGGATGTTGATGTCCCAGCCGGTGAGCTCGGAAGCCAGGCGCACGTTCTGGCCATAGCGGCCGATGGCGATCTCCACCTGCTCGGGCTCCACAACCACGTCCATGGCGTGCTTTTCCTCGTCGACCACGATGCTGGTGACTTCCGCCGGCGACAGGGCGTTGATGACGAACTGGGCCGGATCGGGGGACCACAGCACGATGTCCACGCGCTCGCCGTTCAGTTCGTTGGTCACCGAGGTCACCCGGCTGCCGCGCACGCCGATGCAGGTGCCCTGCGGATCAACGCGGGGGTCGTTGGATTTCACCGCGATCTTGGCGCGCATGCCGGGGTCCCGGGCGGCGGCCTTGATCTCGACGATGCCCTCCTCCACCTCGGGCACTTCCAGGCGGAACAATTCCATGATGAATTCCGGCGCGGTGCGTGACAGCGTCAGCTGGGGCCCGCGACCGCCGCGTTCGGCGCGCACCAGATAGGCGCGCACCCGGTCCCCCACCCGCAGGTTTTCCTTGGGGATCATCTGGTCCTTTTCCAGGCGGCCTTCGATGCGGCCGGACTCGATGATGGCACTGCCCCGCTCCATGCGCTTGATGGTGCCGGACACCAGGGATTCGTTGCGCGCCAGGAAGTCGTTGAGCACCTGCTCGCGTTCGGCGTCGCGGATACGCTGCAGGATGACCTGCTTGGCGGCCTGGGCGCCGATGCGGCCGAAGGCCACGGCTTCCAGGGACTCCTCGATGAACTCGCCGATCTGCGCATCAGGCTTGCGCTCGCGCGCCTGGCTCAGGGTGTATTGACGGTCCGGCGCCTCGATCTCGGCGTCGTCGGGCAGCACTTCCCAGCAGCGGAACGCCACGTATTCGCCGGTCTTGCGATCGATCTCCACGCGCACGTCGGCATCCTCGGTGAAACGCTTCTTGGTGGCATGGGCCAGAGCCGCCTCCAGGGCGCCGAACACCACTTCCGGTTCCACATTCTTCTCACGCGCCAAGGCGTCAGCCAGCATCAACACTTCCCGACTCATCGCATCCTCCGGGTATGACCCTCAAGCACCGGCGCCAGACGGGCGGAATCCACCTCGGCAAGGGGAATCGCCACCATCGCGCCATCCATCTCCAGTTGCAGCACGCCGTCCGCCAACCCCTTCAACACCCCGGTAAAGCGCTTGCGGCCCTCCATGGGCGCATGCAATCGGATGTTGGCCCGCTGTCCGGCAAAACGGACAAAATCCGCTTCCTTGACCAGGGGCCGATCCAATCCGGGGGAGGAGACCTCCAGACGGTCGTAATCCACGTTCTCCACCATGAACAGCCGGGTCAGTTGGTTGCTCACCTTGACGCAGTCGTCCAGATTGATGCCTTCGGGCTTATCGATATAGAGGCGCAACAAGCCCCGGCCGACCCGCTCCAAGGCCACCATCTCGTATCCCATACCCGCCAGGGTCGGTTCGATCAGCGTCTGCAAATCCATGATTGAGAAATAAAAAATGGGCGCGAAGCCCATCGAAAACTTTTGAATTATACATCAGTTCATCCCTGATCCCGCTAGATGTTTTCCATGACAAGGAGGTGTGGGCGGCATCTGACCGCGGCTTGCCCAGGCATGGGCCCTGCACCCATGGCGGCGGACCTACTCGCCGCCCAGCTTGCGTTCCAGGGCGATGCTTTCGCGTCCAGTCTGCAACCGCAATATCGCCAGCCAGGCGCCGGAGGCAGGCAATGCGGCCCTGACGAGATAATGCCCTCCCCCCGCGTCGGCCAGGGGGAAGTCCATGCCGGTAGCCTGCCCCGGGCGGGCGAGCGTGAGATTGATGCGGACATTTTCGACGCCCCGAGCATCCGCCCCGGTCAGGCGGACGCTCACCGTACCCTGGCGATCAGGACGCAGACCGTCCAGCCCCTCCACCTCCACTCGCCAGCCGAGCCGGGCCAACTTGTCATCCATGCCCAGATGGTGGCCGATGCCCTTGGCCGCATCCTCGCCGTGGGCCACCACACCTGCGAAACCGGTATGGATGTTCTTGGTGTTCGTCCCGGGCAACAGCCAGCGCGCCAGGGTAGGCGGCAGGCCGTGCCCGGCGATGTAGACGAAGCCGCCGAAGATGACCGTGATGATCACGAAGAAGCCGATCATGAGCTTGGGTGCCCAGTGCACGCCCTGGTTGCGACCGGGCTTGTCGTCGTACAACTGGAACAACAGGACCGCGACGGTGGGATAGGCGATGACATGCATGGTCACCACATCCAGGCCGGGCCAGACCACGAAGGCATAGGCGAGGTAGGCGAAACTCGGCGCCCCGGAGGCCACGGCGGCGGCCCAGAAGTTGGAAAACTTCAGGGCGCGTGCCCCGGCGAAAAGCAGCACGGTAAGCAGCATGCCGCCAAAGATGGAAACAAGCAGGTTCATGGCGGCCTCCGCTCAGTGCTGGGTAAAGAAGCGGGCCGTATCGACGACCACGTCGCCCTTGCCCGCGCGGATGACGAATTCGAAATCGTGCACCTGACTTGCCCGCGCGGGGTCCAGCTTGACGCTGGCCTGGACGATCACGCTCTTGCCGTTCTTGATGGTCACACGCTGGAAGTTGCCCAGGTCGAGGGTGCCGGCGGGCAGGCCGCGCGCCTCGATGGCGTAGGTTTCCTCCGCACCGGAGATATTGGTCAGGCGGATCTGGTAGCGGTTTCGTATGGAACCGTCGGACAGGGTCACGAACAGGGGCTGCCGGACTTGCTGGATGCTGTGTTCGAAGCTGTTGCGATGCCCCATGTCGTAGATCAGGTAGGCAGTCATCAGCACCAGGGAAACGCCGTAGCCCAGCACCTTCAGGCTCTTCCAGTGCACCCGAACCGGCCCGGGCGTGGCTCTGGCGAGGTTGGTTTCCGAGTCATAGCGCACCAGGCCGTGGGGCCAGCCCATCTTGTCCATGATGGAATTGCAGGCGTCCACGCACAGGCCGCAGGAGATGCAGGTGTATTGCAGGCCGTCGCGTATATCGATGCCTACCGGGCAGACCTGCACGCACAGGCCGCAGTCTACGCAGTCGCCATGCCCCCGGGCGGCGCGCTCCTCCCGGCCGCGCAGGCCTGACCGCGCAGCGACACGCCCAGCCTGGCCTTCACCCCTGGCCTTGTCGTAGTGCACGGTCAGGGTTTCCGGGTCGTACATGGCCCCCTGGAAGCGGCCGTAGGGACAGATGAAGGTGCAGACATGCTCGCGCAGCACCCCTGCCGCCAGATAAGTTGAAATGGTCAGGGCCAGGGTGGTGATATAGGCCGCCGCCGGCGCCCGCCCGTAAACGATGTCAGCCAGCAGGCTCGGCGCGTGGCCGAAATAGAGGACGAAGGTCAGCGCCGTCCACAACGACAGCAAGACCCAGGCAACCCGGGTGGCGCCCACCCTGAGCAGCTTCTGCCGATTGCTCCAGGGCTCCCTGGCCAGGCGCAGGCGGGCCGGACGCTCACCCTGGAGGCTATGCTCCAGCCAGATGAAGGCGTCCGTCCACAGGGTCTGGAAACAGAAATAGCCGCAGAAGGCGCGCCCCACCAGGGCAGTCATGAAGAACAGGAAAACGGCGGCGATGAACAGCAGCAGGGCGAGCCAGAAGATGTCCTGGGGATAGACGGTAAGATCGAATATCAGGTAGCGCCGCCCGGGAATATCGAACATCACCGCCTGGGAAGGGGCGTCGCCGCGCTGCCAGGGCAACCAGGGCAAGAGAAAGTACACCGCGAAACCCAGCCAGAGCACCGCCGACTTGAAGCGGCGAAACGGGCCCTTGATGGAGCGGGGCATGATGGGCACCCGCTTGAAGTACAACTCATTGCCTGCGTTTTCCACGACATCACCTGCTGGATTGATTCGCAAGCCCGCTGTGAGAAAGGGCTTGCGGATCAGACCTGCCGGTCCGGGCGAAAAGAAAAACCCCGGCGAACCGGGGTTTTTCCGGGCAACCGACCCGAATTATCTCCCTCCGCCAAGCTCATGCACGTAGATCGTGAGCAGGCGGATCTGTTCCGGCTTCAGCCGGCCTTCCCAGGCCGGCATGACGCCCTTGTCCAGGCCGCCGGCGATGACCTTGCGCACGGCGTCGATCTTGGCCACGTCAGTCTCCGCACCGGGCACGTTGGCCCACAGCCAGACCTTGTCGGTCAGGTTGGCGGAACCGATGTCCTGGCGGCCCTTGGCGTTGTCGCCATGGCAGTAGAAGCAGGCGGCGGCGTGGGAATGGAACAGCTCCTTGCCCTTCGCCGCCTTGGCGGCATCGGCCTTGGCGGCACCGGACAGGGACACCACGTAATGGGCCAGTTCGTCGATCTGGGCCGCACTCAGGGCTTCGCCGAAGGGCGGCATGTAACCGCGGCGGCCCCTGGTCAGGGTCTCGTGGATCTTGTCGAAGCCACCGCCGTAGATCCAGTCGTCATCGGTCAGGTTGGGAAAGAAACCGACCTTGCCCTGGCCACCGGACTGATGGCAGGCGGCACAGTTGTCCGAGAACAGGGTCTTGCCCGCGGACACCACGAAGCTGTTGAGTTCGGGATCCTTGGTCACCTTGTCGTAGGGCAGGCTGGCGATCTTGTCGAAATAAGGCTTCTGGGCGGCGGCGGCCTCCTGGGTCTCCGCCAGCAGTTTGGCCCGCGTGTTCCAGTGCCAGGCTTCCTCCTGACCGGCGGCATTGACATAGGTCACTTTGTTGATGCCGGGCAGGAAACCCTTGCCGACCGGCCAGGACGGATAGACCACCCAGTAGACCAGGGCGAAAACAATGGTCACGTAGAAAGTGTACGTCCACCATACGGGCAGGGGATTGTTGAATTCCTGAAGGTCACCGTCCCAGACGTGGCCGGTAGTCTGCACGCCGGAGGTTTGCGCTTGGCTCGATGTGTTGTCAGCCATTGGACTTGTCCTTCATTTCGTCGTCGTCATCAAGAAACGGAATGTGCTTGTGCTCTTCCAACTTCCGTCCCCGCTTCCTGCTGCCGTAGACCCAGAGCACGATGGCGCAGAAGGTCACGAAAAAGATCAGCAGGCCCAGAGGCTTGGTATTGGCCGGATCGGCGAACCACTCCATCAGCGATATTTCACCAGTTCTTCAGGCTTGATCTTGCTGAAATCCACCATGGTGCCGAGCACCTGCAGGTAGGCCACCAAGGCATCCATTTCGGAAACGCTGGAACGGTCGCCGTCGTAGTTGCCTTCCTGGGCCTGTGCCACCAGGTTCTTCTGAGCATCAGGGATGTGCAGGGTCTTGGCCACCGTCTCGCCGAACTGCTTGACGTTGTGCTGGTATTCCTCGGCGTTGGTGGAATACGGCACGCCGGTGATGCGCAGGGCGCGCAGGCGGTCACCCACGTCGGAAATGTCCAGCTTGGTGGTTTGCAGCCAAGGGTAGTTGGGCATCACCGATTCCGGCACCACGGACTTCGGCTGGATCAAGTGCTGCACATGCCATTCGTTGGAATACTTGCCGCCCACCCGCGCCAGATCCGGGCCGGTGCGCTTGGAGCCCCACTGGAAGGGGTGGTCGTACTTGGATTCCGCCGCCAGGGAATAGTGTCCATAGCGCAACTGCTCGTCGCGGAAGGGGCGGATCATCTGGGAGTGGCAGGTATAGCAACCCTCGCGGATATAAATGTCGCGGCCGCGCGACTCGAGGGGGGTGTAGGGCCGCACGCCCGCGACGTTCTCCATGGTGTCCTTGATGAAGAACAGGGGAGCGATCTCCACCAGACCGCCGGCGCTGATGGCCAGCATGGTGAATACCAGCAGGATGCCGGCGTTGGTTTCGACATTCTCGTGTTTGAAGTTCTTGAACATTCTCAACCTCGTCCGTATCAGGCTGCGGCGGCGGCGGGCGCGGCGGCGGTTTGGGCGGCGCGCACCCCTTGGCGGATGGTCATGTAAACGTTGTATGCCATCAGGCACATGCCCACCAGATAGAACATGCCGCCGATGGCGCGCATGGCGTAGAAGGGATGCATGGCGGCGACCGACTCGACGAAGGAGTACTGCAGGTTGCCGAAGTCGTCGAAGGCGCGCCACATGAGGCCCTGGGAAATGCCGGAGATCCACATGGCGGTGATGTAGAGCAGCACGCCGATGGTGGCCAGCCAGAAGTGCATGTTGATCAGCTTGACGCTGTACATCTGGGTGTTCCACAGGCGCGGAATCATGTGATACAGGGAGCCGAAGGAGATCATGGCCACCCAGCCCAGGGCACCGGAGTGCACGTGGCCCACGGTCCAGTCGGTGTAGTGGGACAGGGCGTTCACGTCCTTCAGGGACATCAGCGGGCCTTCGAAGGTGGACATGCCGTAGAAGGACAGGGCCACGATCATGAAGCGCATGATGGGATCGGTGCGCAACTTATCCCAGGCGCCGGACAGGGTCATGATGCCGTTGATCATGCCGCCCCAGGACGGCAGCAGCAGCATGATGGAGAAGGTGGCGCCCAGGGTGGAAGCCCAGTCGGGCAGCGCGGTCCAGTGCAGGTGGTGGGTGCCCACCCACATGTACATGAAGGACAGGGCCCAGAAGTGGACGATGGACAGGCGGTAGGAGTAGACCGGCCGGCCGGCGTGCTTGGGCACGAAGTAATACATCATGCCCAGGAAAGCGGCGGTGAGGAAGAAGCCCACCGCGTTGTGGCCGTACCACCACTGGGTCATGGCGTCCTGAGCGCCGGAGAACAGGCTGTAGGACTTGAGGGTGAACAGGTCCACCGGCACGGCGATGTTGTTGAAGGTGTGCAGCAGGGCCGTGGCCAGGATGAAGGACAGGTAGAACCAGTTGGCCACGTAGATATGGGGTTGCTTGCGCAGCATCAGGGTGCCGATGTAGACCGCCATGTAGGCCACCCAGACGAACAGGATGAGCAGGTCGATGGGCCATTCCATCTCGGCATATTCACGGCCCTGGCTGAAGCCGGTGACATAGGACAGGGCGGCCAGGACGATGACCGCCTGCCAGCCCCAGAAAGTAAAAGTGGCCAGGCCCGGCGCGTACAGGCGAACCTGGCAGGTCCGCTGCACCACATAGTAGGACGTGGCGAACAGGGCCGAGCCGCCGAAGCCGAAGATCACCGCGCCGGTATGCACGGGACGGAAGCGCCCGAAAGAAATGTAGGGGCTGTCGAAATTGAGGAAGGGCCAAGCCAGTTCGGAGGCGATGTACACCCCCACGAACATGCCCACCACGGCCCAGACGATGGCCATGACGGTGAACTTCTTGATGATGTCGTAGTTGTACTGCTCGGTCTCAGCCGCGCTGCTTGCAGACATAACGCCTCCTAGGGTTACCGCTCCTCCGGGACACCCCGGAACGTCGTATCAATGCCGGGGATCCTCGCATGCGTGCCAATCCCGGGCCAAAAAGACGGGCGAGTATAGTGCGTCTCCACACTCCCCCGCAAGGCGGCCGTAGGTGCCTTACCCCGCCTTGGCCAGCAGGGAGAGATCATGGGCGATATCCGCCGGGGAATGGGCATAGGGCAGGTAAAGCCGCAGCTTCCCTGACGCATCCAACACGTAACTGCCCGCAGAATGGTCCACCAGGTAGCCGCTTGCCCCCGGCGCCACGTGTTTGCGGAAAACCACCCTGAACTCCCGGGCGGCGGCTTCAATCTCGGCCGGTGTTCCTCGCAGCCCGAGGAATCCGGCATGGAAATACGGCACATAGGCTTTCAGGGTATCGGCGGTATCCCGTTCCGGATCCACCGTGGCGAACAGGACCTGCACCTTGTCGGCCACGCCCGGGCCGACGATTTTCAAGGCCTGGGCCATGTCCTGCAGCGTGGTGGGACACACATCGGGGCAATGGGTATAGCCGAAGAACAGCACCAGCAGTTTGCCGCGGAAGGTCTCCAGCGTGACGGCCCGGCCATTGTGATCGGTCAGGCTGAGGCGCTTGCCGAAATCCGCGCCGCTGATATCGGAGCCTTTGTATTCCTGGTGCGGGCCGCCGCACCCGGCCAGGCTCAGCAACAGGAACGCGGCCCGGAAAGCGCGTCCCATTCGGTTCAGGTCGGCAGGGCCGCAACCGGCAGGTCGGCCAACCGATACTTGCCGGTCATCACGGCCTTGGCCAACTCCTCCAGGTTCATCTCGTTGAGAAGGGCCAGGATCTTCTTCTTCACCGGAACCCACTTGAAGTGCATGGGACAGGCGGTGGCATCGGAGCAATCCTTGAGCCCCAGGATGCAGCTCTTGGTGAAATCGGGCCCTTCGGTGAGCAGCAGGATCTGCATCAGCGAGGTGCGCTGCATGCCCTGGCGCAGACAAAAGCCCCCCAGCCGGCCGCGGAAGGAATCCAGCAGGCCTTGCTTGCACAGGTTCTGCAGAATCTTGGCCAGATACGCGGCGGGAACGTTCAAGCGTTCAGCGATATCCCGATTCAGCACCGGTTCCCCCATCGGCTGGGTCGCGATATAGATCAGGGCCTGAACGGCATATTGGCTGGTGCGCGACAAAACCATATTGCACTCCAAGACATTCTTATCCTGAATTATTAAAGGCAAACCCGATCCCATGCAAAGTCTTTTTATCCCGGATCAAGGTGGCCGAAATCGTGCCGCCGGCAACGCTCCCTGCACACGAAGGCCCTTTCACCTGGCGTTGTCAGCCTGAACTGACACCGCCCTGTCAGGCGTGCCCTGATTACTCGGCAAGTCCGAGCAGGGCACTCAACGACTTGGGGGGAATCAGTCGGGCGACGCGCTGCGGCTCGGGCGACGCCATCCAGTGCAGTTCCGCCAACAGGGGCGCCTGCAGCCGCTTCGTCAGGGCGAGCAGGTTATCGTCGTAAGCCGCCATAGAAGGATCGACGCGATTGGCCACCCAGGCTGCCAGTTTCAGGCCACGGGCGGCGATGGCTTCCGCCGTCAGCAGGGCGTGATTGAGGCAGCCCAGGCGCATGCCCACCACCAGAATCAGGGGCAGGCCCAAGCGGACCGCCAGGTCTGCGGTGTCCCGGTCGGCCCCCAGGGGGACGCGAAAGCCGCCGACGCCTTCCACCACCACCACATCCGCCAACCGTCCCAGCCCGCCCAAGGCGGCGGCAATGCGGGGGATCTCGATGGCCACCCCCTTGTGCTCGGCCGCCAGATGGGGCGCGATGGGCTCGCGGAAGAGATAGGGATTCACCCATTCTGCCGGAGCCTGGATGGGCGAGGCGGCTCCCAGCAAGGCCACGTCTTCGTTGGCCCAGCGGCCGTTCTGCAACTCCGCCCCCGCCGCCACCGGCTTCATGCCCACCGCCCGGACACCCAGGTCGGTCAAGGCATGCAGCAGTGCGGCGGAAAACAAGGTCTTGCCGACGCCGGTGTCGGTACCGGTGATGAAAAAACCCCTGGCTGGGAGGCTCATCGCAGCCCCGCCTTGCGTTGCTCGATCTTGAACTGGATGACCTGGCGGCCGTCCTCCAGCCTGTCCTTGCGGCCCACCCAGGCGTGGCCGTAAACCACCTCGTAGGTCGCGGGCAGTCGGCCATCCCTGCGGAAGCGCTCGTAGTTGTCCACCAGCCGCCGCCATTCCGCCTTGCCCATGAGGCCGGCGCGCCGGTTTTCCAGTACGGTGTGGGCACCGATGGCCTTGAGGTCGCGCAGCAGGCCGGGCAGGGCCCCGTAGGTCAGGGTGATGCGCTCCATCTCCATGACCGGATTGCTGAAACCGGCGTGGACCAGGGCGTCGCCCAGGTCGTGCATGTCGATGAAGCGGTTCACGTGCTGGTGGCCGTCCAGGTCCGCCGAGGCGGCGCGCAGTTCCATCAGGGTATCCGGGCCGAAGGTGGCAAACAGGAACAGCCCCTCCGGCTTCAGCACCCGGTGGGCCTCGCGGAAGGCGGTGTCCGGCTTGCCCACCCATTGCAGGGCCAGGCTGGACCAGACCAGGTCCAAGCTGTTACGGGCCAGGGGCAGGCGCTCCATGTCGGCGCACAGCAGCCGGGCCGGGACCTCGCGGGAAAACAGCCGCCGCCAGCCCGGCCCGGATGCCTGGCGGGCCTGGGCATGCGCCGCCATGGCGTGGGCCAGGTCCAGGCCCAGCAGCCGCGCCTTTTGAAAGCGGGCCTTCAGCAGGGACAGGCCGAAGCCGGTGCCGCAGCCCGCGTCCAGGATCAGACCCGGGTCGATCTTCATCCCCTCCAGGTGGTCGTCCAGGCGGCGGGCCACCTCCTGTTGCAGGAAGGCGGATTCGTCGTAGCGCCCGGCCGCCGCTTCGAAGGAGCGGCGTATGGCCCGCTTCAGGGCTTCATGCATGGAGGAAACCTCCCACCTGCCCGGCAAACCACTCCGGATGGGACAGGAAAGGCGCGTGGGCAGCCCGCTCGTGCAGGGCCAGGCGGGCGCCGGGAATCCGCTCCGCCAGCCAGCGTCCCGCCTCCACGGGGCACAGGCTGTCATAGGCACCATGCACCACCAGGGTGGGGCAGCGCACCCGGACCGCGACCGCGCGCAGGTCCACGTCCCGCAGCAAATCCAGGCCGGCGGCGAGCACTTCGTCGGCGGGCTCGCCGCGCTGGAACACGGCTTCCCGCAGACGGGCGATGACCTCCCGCGCCGCGTCGCCGCCCCGGGCCTGGAGGGAAAGGAAGCGCAGCAGGGTGGCGCGGTAGTCCTGTTTCAGGGATTCGGCGAATCCCGCCAGCACTTCGGGCGCCAGGCCGTGGAGCCAGTCGGGCCGGCCGACGAAGGTCGGGTTGCTGCCCACCAGCACCAGCTTCGCCACCTTGTCCGGATGCCGGGCTGCCAGGGCCAGGGCCACCATGCCGCCCAGGGACCAGCCGATGAGTTCCACGGGCGTTTCGATGTGTTCCGCAACCGCATCGGCCAGGGTTTCCGCCGTGTAGGGGGCGACACCGGGCGTCTCCCCATAGCCGGGCAGGTCAGGCGCCATGCCCGGCAGTCCGGCCCGGGTTTCCGACCAGATGCCGCCATGCAGCCCCCAGCCGTGGAGGAAGACGCGGGACGTGGTCATGGCGCGGTCAGGTTCCCCAGGACGGCCAGGAGCGCGTCCACGTCCTCGGCCGTGTGGCCGGCGGACAGGGAGATGCGCAGCCGGGCCTGGCCCTGGGGCACGGTGGGCGGGCGGATGGCGGGGATGAGGATGCCCCGCTCCCGCAGGCCCTCCGCCAGCCGCAGGGCATCCTCGTTGCTTCCCACCAGCAGGGGCTGGATGGGGCTGTCGGAGGCCATCAGGGGCCAGGGCAATCGGGCAACGCCGGCTTTCAGGCGGGCAATCAGTTCGGCTAGGCGTTGCCGTCGCCAGGGCTCTCCGGCGATGAGCTTCAGGCTGGCCGACACCGCCGCCGCCAGCAGGGGCGGCTGGGCGGTTGTGTAGATGTAGGTGCGGGCACGGTTAACCAGCCACTCGACTAAGTCTTCCGTGCCGGCGACGAAGGCGCCGGCCACGCCCGCGGCCTTGCCCAGGGTGGCGAGGTAAATCAGGGATGGGGGATGGGGGATGGGGGATGTGGACAGCACACCCCTGCCCGCCTCCCCCAGCACCCCAAAGCCATGGGCGTCGTCCACATAGAGCCAGGCGCCGTGCTTCTCCGCCAGGGCCAGCAGTTCGTCCACCGGCACCAGGTCGCCGTCCATGCTGAATACGCTGTCGGTGGCGATGAGCTTCACCGCGGCGCTGCTCTCCCCCAGCTTGCGGTCCAGCCAGGCCAGATCCAGGTGGGGATAGCGGGTGAGCCTGGCGCGGGAAAGCAGCGCCGCATCCACCAGGGAGGCATGATTGAGCCGGTCCTCGAACACCTCCCCGTGACGGTCCAGCAGGGCCGGGATGACCCCCAGGCTGGCCATGTAGCCGGTGGAGAACAACAGGGCCGCGGGCAGGCCGACAAAGGCGGCAAGCTCGGCTTCCAGTTCATGGTGCAGGCGATGGTGGCCGGTCAGCAGGTGGGCGGCGCCCGCCCCCACGCCAGCGGCATCAATGCCCTGGCGGGCCGCTTCGGCGATGGCCGGGTGGTTGGCCAGGCCCAGGTAGTCGTTGCTGGAAAAGGAGAGATAGTCGCGACCGTCCACGCGCACCCTGACCCCCTGAGGCCCATCCAGGGCGCGGCGACGGCGGCGCAGGCCCTGGGCGTCCAGGTCGGCGAGGGCGATGGCGAGTTGTTCGGGCTGCATATCGACTCCCCTCCCCCGCCGGGGGAGGGGCCGGGGGAGAGGGAATCCGCGCCGATCATGCCAGCCAAGCTCCCTCACCCCGACCCTCTCCCGGCGGGAGAGGGAGAAAAGCTAGTGCCCCGCGCAGCGCCGGCCCTGCACGCCCTCGCCCTTCAGCCCCAGCTTGGCAAACAGGATTTCGTCCGCTTCCACGTCCGGGTTGCCGGTGGTGAGGAGCCTGTCGCCGTAGAAGATGGAATTGGCGCCGGCCAGGAAACACAAGGCCTGTACCGCCTCGCCCAGTTCCCGGCGGCCGGCGGACAGGCGCACGTGGGAGGCGGGCATCGTGATGCGGGCCACGGCGATGGTGCGCACGAATTCCAGGGGGTCCAGGTCCGCCTCCTGGGCCATGGGCGTGCCCGGCACTTTCACCAGCATGTTGATGGGCACCGATTCCGGCTGGGGATTCAGGTTGGCCAGTTCCAGGATGAGGCCCGCCCGCACCCGGCGCGATTCGCCCATGCCGACGATGCCGCCGCAGCAGACGTTGATGCCCGCATCCCGCACCTGGGCCAGGGTGTCCAGGCGGTCGGCGTGGGTGTGGGTGGTGATGACCTGGCCGTAGAACTCGCTGGCGGTATCCAGGTTGTGGTTGTAGTAGTCCAGGCCGGCTTCCTTCAGTTGCTCGGCCTGGCCGGGCTTGAGCATACCCAGGGTGACGCAGGTCTCCAGGCCCAGGGCCTTCACTTCCTTGACCATGTCCACCACGGCGCCCAGGTCCTTGTCCTTGGGCCCGCGCCAGGCGGCGCCCATGCAGAAGCGGGTGGCGCCGGCGTCCTTCGCGGCCTTGGCGGCTTCCACCACCTCGGTCACGTCCAGCAGTTTCTCCCGCTCCAGGCCCGTGTCGTGGCGGGCGGACTGGGAACAATAGCCGCAGTCCTCGGAACAGCCGCCGGTCTTGATGGACAGCAGGGTGGAAAGCTGCACGGCATTGGGATCGAAATGCGCACGGTGCACGCTCTGGGCCTGAAATATCAGGTCGTTGAAGGGCAGCGCGAACAGCGCCTCCACCTGGGCCAGGGACCAGGCCGTCACGGGTTGGGTCAGGTCGTTCATCGGTGCGTTTCCTTTTCCACTTCGATATCCCGCCAGTTCTCCTTGCCCGCCTTCCAGATGTCGTAGGCGGACCAGGGCACCAGGGCCAGGATGAACAGGGCCCAGACGCCCAGCCAGCCAGTGGGCAGATGGGCCAGGTCGTTGGAGAACACGGTCAGGGTCCCCACCACGGCGTAATAGCGGTAGCCGGCCCACTTGTTGTAGTGGCGCACGGTCAGGTCCGGGTGGTGGGCGATGGAGGCGTAGACGAAGATGGAGGCCGCCAGCCAGATCATGATCGGCGGCAGCGACATGGCCATGGGCAGGAAAGCCAGCTTCTTGTCGGCGATGAGGTTGCCCAGGCCGAACATGCTCGCCGCCAGCAGCGTGGTGGCGATGGCCAGCAGATTGAACAGTCGGGCGCTGCGCTTGCAGGAAGCGGCGGTGATCAGGTGTTTTTCAGTCATGGGGTCGATCCAGGCAATTCGAGGCAGAATCCGCAAATAAGCCGTTGGATGTTCCGGGAGGCGCACCCCCCTTGTCAAACCTCATCACTACCATACTGAACAAGTGCCTAAATTTGGCGCAATCCGGGTTGCCGCAGTCCTGCCTGCTCTGCGGCGGACGGGTGGTGGGCAGCATGTTGTGTACCGGCTGCGAGGCGGACATGCCGCACCTGCCCCGGGCCCGCTGCCCCCAGTGCGCCCTGCCCTCCGCCGACGGCGCGATCTGTGGCCACTGCCTGAGGCGGCCGCCAGCCTTCGCGCGGACCGTCGCCGTCTATGGCTATGCCTTCCCCCTGGATGCCCTGGTGAAGCATTGCAAGTATGGCGGCGCCCTGGAGGTGACGGATTGGTTCGCCGACAGGCTGACCGCGGAACTGGCTGGTGCCCCGCCACCCGACCTCATCGTGCCCATGCCTCTGCACCCGACCCGCCTGGCGGAAAGGGGTTTCAACCAAGCCGCTGAAATTGCCCGCAGGCTGGCACGGCGATTGGAGATCCCCTGGTCCCCGGAAGGCTGCCGGCGCATCCGCGACACCCCGCCCCAGGCCGGCCTGGAACTGAAGGCGCGGCGCCGCAACCTGCGCGGCGCCTTTACCTGTGATCTGGACCTGACCGGCAAGTGTGTCGCCCTGGTGGATGACGTGATGACCAGCGGCGCCAGTCTGGACGAGTTGGCCAAGGTGGTACGCAAGGCCGGCGCCGCCGAGGTCCATGCCTGGGTGGTGGCGCGGACGCTGTAGGGAACCCGTGGCTCATTCCCGCGCGGGACTGAATCAGGGGCTCTCCAACCCCTCGCCCAGTTTGCGGATGGCGGCGGCATTGCTCCAGGAAAAACACGTGTCCGCCGCTTCCCGCCAGGGCAGCCAGACATGGCCGAGATGCTCCCCAGGCGCCAGGGTGACCGGCAGCGGCGCCGGCACGGCCAGGCTGAACACGTGCTCGGTGTTGTGGGTGACGCCGGGGGCGTAGCGGTGGCGCCAGCGTTCGAAGATCTCGAACTCGTAGTCGAGCTTCCAGTCGGTCAGGGTGAACTGCCGCGCATCCAGGCCGGTCTCCTCCCGCACTTCGCGGATTGCCGTCTGCTCCAGCGTCTCGCCGGGCTCAAGGCTGCCGGTCACCGACTGCCACAGACCCGGCGCACCGGCGCGTTCGAGCAGCAAAATCTGCAGGTCGGGCGTGTGAATGATCACCAGAACGGAGAGGGGGATTTTGGGCATGGACAGGACATCCGCGGCGCGTGGCGGCACGCTAACCCCTCATCTTGCATCCCGCAACCGCAGCGGGCCGCTTCAGCGCTTCTTGTCGGAGTTCTTCTCCGGGACCGCCAAGGCCTTACTGGCGATGGCGCGGCCCCATTCCCGCAGAAACTCGACCTGGCTGATCTCTTCCACCTCGATGCCATGCTTGTCCGGCAAGGCATGGTCATCCACCTCCTTCTCGGCGCGGGAACTGGCGCCTTTGAGGGTCGGCGCCGCGGGTGTGGCAACGGCCGGGTGTTCAAGGGGGTGGAGCAGTCGGTTGAACATGCAACTCCCCTTCAGGCCACCTGCCATGGATTAGGTGCGACAACGCGACCGCGTTCGACCGATACGACCTGTCTGGCAAGCTGGGTTGGCATGGATAAACCTGGTGGAAATGGGGCTGTTATAGCTCTGCAAGAGCCGTGCCAGCATCGGCCCGCACCAGTGGATCAAGGACTTAAGCAAGGCCAGACGGGCATTGTTGGCAACAATGTAAAAAACCCCGACACAGATTCCAGCGCGTGCCGGCAGCTTCAGGATCGTCGGTTCAGGAAAGGCCTGAGACGGATCCGTGGGCGTCACCCGGCCCGTAATGGGCAATCTCGATGAGATTGCCATCGGGGTCGCGGCAATACAGGGAGGTCATGGGGCCCAGCGCACCGGTTCGGCTCACCGGCCCCTCCTCCACCGCCACGCCGCAAGCCGCAAGGTGCGCAATCCATGCCGCCACAGGGTGCGAAGTGACGAAGCACAGGTCGCCGCTGCCGCGGGCGGGATGCCGGGCATGCGGATTGAGAGGCGCGGCCGCCGGGTGCAGGTTGATTTTCTGGTCGCCGAATCGCAGCGCCACCCGGCCTTCGCCAAAGTCCACCTGGTCCATTCCCAGAACACGGACATAGAAATCCACCGACGCCTCCACGTCGGCGACGGTGAGCACTAGATGATCCAGGCTGTCGACCCGCACGCCTGGACGACTCAGAACAGCTCGATATCCGAATCCACACCCGCCCGCTGGTGCTTGCTTTCAACGTAGCGGTCCAGAGCTTCATGCACGTCGCCGGTCTGGATCAGGGTGTCGAACATCAGCTTCTCGTCTTCCATGGTGTATTTCGAGCGGATCTTCTGCTGCAGGGCATGCCAGGCGAAGGGGTTATACAGGCGGCCCGGGTCGTTGACGATGCCGGTCAGGTCGTCCAGGCTGCGGCTGACATGGGACAGGCGCTGGGACAGCCGGTCATAGAACTGGAAAGCAACGATGGCCTGCTGCATCTGACCGGAGATGTCCGCGCCGGCCGCCTCGATGGAGGCCTTGATGGGGGAATCCGGCAGGCCATGGGCAGCCTGCACCAGCGCCATGAGGTTGCCGTACATGCCGGTGAAGGAGTCGGTCAATACCTCGACCGAGCCACTGGACTCCTTCAGGGCCAGCTCGATCTGGGCCACGGCCAGATTGATCATCAAAATGGTTTCCCGCACCTGGCTCCAGTCCAGGTCGGGGCGCGCGGCGGTGGAAGGGGATACGCCGGGAATGTCGGAATTGTCGTTCATCGCTGTCTCCATGATGGGCTCCCGATGCATTCATCGGCAGTGCCCCTCGATACTTGAACGGAAACGCGCTGGCAGACGCGCCGGCTGCGGCGCAGTCCGTGGCCAGGCTCAGCGCCGCGGCGGGTGGGCGGGTTTGGCCGCCGGCGGTGTGATCGCCGTGCCACCCAATTGGGCGTAGAGATTGGTGACGCGATCCATGACTTCCAGGATGCGTTCGCTGGTGGTGGCCACGTTCGCGGCGTGGCTGGCATCCTTGCCGCCGGCGTTCTGCTGTTGCAGGGCCTGATCGAAGAATAGCCACTGGGTGCGGGCAAGCTCCAGTTCACCCTTGATCTTGGCGGTGTTCTCGGGCGCCCGTTCCAGCGCGTCCATGGCGCTGAGGAACTCGCGTTTGGCAAGCTGGGCCTCGCTGTCCATGCTCGCATTGCCGACACCCCAGCGCCGGATCATGTAGAACTTGGCCACGCGCTGGGACAGCATGCGCTGCCGGCCGGAGATGTTGACCAGGCGGCCGACGCTGGAGGTGGAGAACAGTTCGAGCTGGGTGGTGCCCAGGTGCGCCACACGCAGGGCATCCTCGTTGATCTGCGCAATCACCCGGGCATTGTCCAGGCTGGGCGCGGCGGCCAACAGCTGGCGATAGCGCAGCCAGATCGATTCCAGTTCCGCATAGGTCGCCTTGATGTCCTCGGAGGGCGCGTAGGCCTTGAGCTCGTCCAGATGCTCCTGGTAGAGCTTGAGGGAAAGGTCCAGGATGCGGCGGGACTGGTCGGGGAGGATGTTCTGCCCGAGCTGGCAGTAGGCCTTGGCCATGCGCTGGGACAGCATGCGCATGCGGCCGGCCTTGTTGATGGCCTCGTTGAGACTGGCGATGGCCGCCTGCGCCGGGCGGATCGGCATGGCCAGCGTCGCCAGCAGGGCCAGGCCGCCGCGCAGAAAGCCTCTACGGTCGAAATACGACATCACGATCCCCCCGCTGCAATGCCTCAGTTGACAACGCCAGGAAGCTAACTGATTTCCCCGGCTCGGCATTTGACGTCGGACAACGATTCGACGCGAGACTCCGACGCGCGTCGGGCCTGGCGGGGGAATGCGCTCGCTCAGTTGAGCGCGGACAGATAGGCCGCCAGGGCGGCGATGTCGGGGTCGGAAAGTTTTTTCGCCACGCCCGTCATGCGCACATCCGCACGGGTTCCGGCGCCCTGGCGATAACCTTCCAGCGCGTTCTTGAGATAGAGCGCCTGCTGGCCGGCCAGGCGCGCCACCTCGCGGCTGCCCCGCGCCGCCGCCCCGTGGCAGCCGGCGCAGGCGCGAGCGAAATGCCTGGCGCCGACCTGGGCCTCGCGCGCCTCCCTGCCCGGCGAAGCCTTGACGCTCTGGCTGGCATAGAACACCGCCATGTTGAAGCGGTCCTCCGGTTTAAGCACCTTGACCAAGCCGGACATGAATTCGTCTTTGCGCCGGCCGTCAGCGAACTTGTCGATCTGGTTCAGCAGGTAAACCGCATTCTGGCCGGCGAGATTCGGAACGTGACCCAGGGGGCTGTTGCCGTCTTCACCATGGCAATGGACACACAGGAAAGCCGCCCGCTTGCCCGCCACCGCGGCGGCACCCCGCGCCTTCGTGTCGGCCATGGCCGCTGCCAGCCGGTGTTCGGGATCGGTGGCGGACGCCGCCGCCGCCGCACGGCCCATCGCAAGCGGGATGAAGAATGCAGCCAAGAAAGGCACAATGAACGGGCGCGCAAACATGCCGTACCTTTGTCGTTCCTGAATCCGAAGGGACGGCATTGTACCTCTTGGTAGGTACCCCCTTTGTACTACTCCGTAAGTTTTTCCGAGATCGAGCCACCGTGGATTCGGATCCATTGAGCCAACACACCCCGATGATGCAGCAGTACCTGCGCATCAAGGCCCAGTATCCCGACATGCTGCTGTTCTACCGCATGGGGGATTTCTACGAACTGTTCCACGACGACGCCGAGAAGGCCGCCCGGCTGCTGGACATCACCCTGACCACGCGGGGCGCCTCGGCGGGCCAGCCCATCCGCATGGCGGGGGTGCCCTACCACGCGGCGGAGCAGTACCTGGCCAGGCTCGCCAGACTGGGGGAGGCGGTGGCCATCTGCGAGCAGATCGGCGACCCCAAGACCAGCAAGGGCCCGGTGGAACGCAAGGTGGTGCGCATCATCACCCCCGGCACCCTCACCGACGAGGCCCTGCTGGAGGACAAGACCGACGCCACCATGCTGGCCCTGGCCCCCGCCACCCGGGACAAGGGCCGTGACGGCCTGGCCCTGGCCTGGCTCACCCTGTCCAGCGGCCGCTTCGCCGCCAAGCTCATCGCCCCCGAGCGCCTGGCCGCCGAACTGGCCCGTCTGGCGCCCTCGGAGATCCTGCTGCCCGAGGACTTCAGCCATCCCGACCTAGCCAATCTCAAGGCTGCCCTCAGCCGCCGGGCTCCCTGGCAATTCGATGCCGATCGGGGCCGGCGCGTTCTCTGCGAGCACTTCGGCCTCCACGACCTCGCCGCCTTCGGTCTGGAGGACCAGCCCACCCTCCAGGCCACCGCCGGCCTGCTGCTGGACTACGCCCGCAACACCCAGCAGACCGCCCTGCCCCACGTCTCCGGCCTGCAACGGGAGCAGGACAGCGAATTCGTCCTGCTGGACGCCGCCGCCCGCCGCACCCTGGAGATCAGCGAGACCCTGCGCGGCGAGCCCGCCCCCACCCTGTTCTCCGAGCTGGACAACTGCCGCACCGCCATGGGCAGCCGGCTGCTGCGCCACTGGCTGCATCATCCCCTGCGCGACCGGCGCAAGCTGACACTGCGGCTGTCCGCCATCCAGGCCCTCCTGGACGCCCCCGACACCGGCCGGCGGGTGCGCGAGCTGCTCAAGGACATGGCCGACCTGGAGCGCATCGCCGCCCGGGTGGCCCTGAAAAGCGCCCGCCCCCGCGACCTGGCCGGCCTGCGCGACAGCCTCGCGCGCCTGCCCGACCTGGCCGGCGTGCTGGAAACCGGCGACGAGGCCCTGGAAGTGCTGGCCCGCCGCCTGGATTTCCCCACCGCCCCCCTTGACCGCCTGCGCCGGGCCATCAAGCCGGAGCCCGGCGCCGTGCTGCGGGAAGGCGGCGTCATCGCCGACGGCTACGACACCGAACTGGACGAACTGCGCGCCCTGCAATCCGACTGCGGCGGCTTCCTCCTGGCCATGGAAACCCGGGAGCGAGAACGCACCGGCATCGCCAATCTTCGCGTCGAATACAACAAGGTCAGCGGCTTCTTCATCGAGGTCACCCGGGCCCAGGCCGACAAGGTGCCCGCCGACTACCACCGGCGCCAGACCCTGAAGAATGTGGAGCGCTATCTCACCCCCGAGCTCAAGGCCTTCGAGGACAAATTCCTGTCCGCCTCCGAGCGCGCCCTGGCCCGGGAAAAACAGCTCTACGACGAACTTCTGGACGCCCTGCTGGACGTGCTGCCTGAGCTGCAACGGGTGGCCGCCGCCGCCACCACCGTGGACGTGCTCTCCGGCCACGCCCTGCTGGCCCTGGAACGCCGCTACGTCATACCCGAGTTCGGCGACGAATGGGGCATCGCCATCTACGGCGGCCGCCACCCGGTGGTGGAAACCCGGGTCGACGCCTTCATCCCCAACGACCTCAGGCTGGACGCCAACCGGCGCATGCTGCTCATCACCGGCCCCAACATGGGCGGCAAGTCCACCTACATGCGCCAGGTGGCCCACATCGTCCTGCTCGCCTGCTGCGGCCTGTTCGTCCCCGCCGAGCGGGCGGTCATCGGCCCGGTGGACCAGATCTTCACCCGCGTGGGCTCCTCCGACGACCTGGCCGGCGGCCGCTCCACCTTCATGGTGGAAATGACCGAGACCGCCGGCATCCTCCACGGCGCCACCGAGCAGAGCCTCATCCTCATGGACGAGATCGGCCGCGGCACCTCCACCTTCGACGGCATCAGCATCGCCTGGGCCGTGGCCCGCCACCTGGCGGAGAAGACCCGGGCCTACACCCTGTTCGCCACCCACTACTTCGAGCTCACCCAGCTGGATCGGGAGTTCAAGAGCGTCATCAACGTCCACCTGGACGCCGTGGAAACCCAGGCCGGCCTCACCTTCCTCCACGCCGTGGAGGACGGCCCCGCCTCCCAGAGCTACGGCCTCCAGGTCGCCCGGCTCGCCGGCGTCCCCGGCGCCGTCATCCAGGCCGCCCGCCGCAAGCTGGTCATGCTGGAGAACCAGCAGATCGCCGCCAGCCCCCAGGGCGACCTGTTCGCCCCCCCGCCCGCCCCGGAACCGGCAGCCAACCCAGCCATGGAAAGGCTGCTGGAGGTGGACCCGGATGAACTGACGCCCAAGCAGGCATTGGCGGTGCTGTATGAGTTGAGGGGCATGGTGTGAGGGAACGCCACAGCCTCAATCCAAAGACTATGGGGTTCTTTGCTGCCTTTCTGCCGCAGTTCCTGAGCCTGAATGCGCCGCCCTTGTTTCAGCCACTACTCTCCCCCTCCCAACCGTCCACAGCCGGCCGGCTCCAGCGGCGGCGAGACAGGCTTGCCGAATTCCGGCCTACGCCCCCCGCTCGCGGGGGAGGGACTGGCTCCCTCCCCGCTGGCGGGGGCGAAGGCGGGGTTTCACGAAGCACCGCTTCGTGCCGCCGCAGCCGGTGGGCGATGCAGCGCCCGCCGTGGACGGGCTGGGGTGGGGAGAGGAATGCCAGCACAAGAGTGCATGGCATCACTTTCGAGAAACTCCGTAGGCCCAACCCATCATTCCATCGGACCCTGCGTTGGGTATCGCTCCGCTCAACCCAACCTGCCGCGCACGTCGTCGAGGCGGCCGTCAACCTGGCCCTGCCCACCTCGTCCAACGTCCTGCTCGGCGAGTAGTAGCGGGAAGCCACGCCGTGCGGTCGAATCAGCCGGGGTTCGGAATTCAGCCGTACTTCTTCCAGATCCTGGCGGCAACAGGCTTGCGTGCCAGGCCGGCGCCGGTGAAGCCCCGGAACCAGGTGCGCCACCCGGAGTCGGCCAGATCCACCACGAACATGGCGAAGAAGACGATGACCGTGCCAGCGGCGGCGATGTTGGCCAGCAACAACAGTTGGCCCACGGAAACCAGGAATGCATTACCCATATCCATATCGACCTCGCTACAAGTCAGGTCTCGCTCCGGTTCCCTTTGGCACGTTGGGAAATACTTATGGGTCCATTATGTGGACGCGGCGGCACCGAACAAGAAAAAGCAGGGCGTTGGGAAAAATCCGCCGGGCCGGGCGAGGCGTGGATGCCAATTTCGCGGCGAAGCGCCTCTCCTCCACCTCCCGGATCATTTCCCCGCGCCTGCCCCTGCACTTGCTGGCAGATCGAGGCCGCCGGCGCGGGGATGACGCGCGGGGACCGGCTCAATCCCCGAAGCTGGTGCCCACCCCCCGGGCGCTTGCCACCCAGGGATGTCCGGAGGGCACCGTCTTGGCCTGGCCGGCCACCTCTTCCAGAGCCACCGGCTCGGTGGCCTCGCCCCGGGCGGCAACCATGACGCCGAATTGGCCGTCACGGATCAGGTCGGCGGCGGCGGTGCCCAGGCGGGTGGCGAGCAGGCGGTCGGCGGCCGAGGGCGTACCGCCCCGTTGCAGGTGGCCCAGGATGGTGACCCGGGCCTCCAGGCCGGTGAGCTTCTCCAGCAGGTGGGCCAGGCGCAGGGTGCGCTCGGCGTAGGCCAGCTCGGGCTCGGCGGCGATCTCGCTGGGCTTCTTGTCCTTCTTCCAGCCGCCGGACTCCAGGTGGGCCTGGTATTCCTCCCGGGACAGGGCGCCCTCGGCCACGGCGACGATGCTGAAGGGCTTGCCGCCCTTCTTGCGCGCCTTGATGGCCTTGGCCACGAGCTCCACGTCGTAGGGAATCTCCGGGATCAGGATCACGTCGGCACCGCCGGCCACCCCCGCGCCCAAAGCCAGCCAGCCGGCCCGGTGGCCCATGATCTCGACGACGATGATGCGGTGGTGGCTGTGGGCGGTGCTGTGCAGGCGGTCGATGGCGTCGGTGGCGATCCCCAGGGCGGTATCGAAGCCGAAGGTGATGTCGGTCCTGACCACGTCGTTATCGATGGTCTTGGGCAGCGTCACCACGTTGAGGCCGGCCTGCTTCAGGCGCAGGGCGTTCTTCTGGGTGCCGCCGCCGCCGAGGCAGACCAGGCAGTCCAGCCCGTTGGCGTGATAGTTGGCGACGAGGGTGTCGGTCATGTCCCGGAACTTGCCGTTGACCAGCATCTTGTGGGGTTTCTCCCGGCTGGTGCCGAGAATGGTGCCGCCCAGGGTGAGGATGCCCGAGAGGGCCCCGTGCTCCAGGTCGACGGTGCGGTTTTCCATGAGGCCGCGAAAGCCGTCGCGGATGCCGACGATGCGCATGCCGTGGGATTGGCAGGCCTTGCCGACGCCGCGGATGGCCGCGTTGAGGCCGGGGGAGTCGCCGCCGGAGGTGAGGATGCCGATGGTCTGGGTCATGGCTGCAAGCCCTTGTGCTGAATCACGCCGTCGATTGTCATCCGGGCACGCCCCTGGAGCCAGCGCCCGGCATGACTTAAATCATCTCCACCACCCAGCGGGTCACCGTGGCGGTGGCCCGGGCGCAACGCTCGCCGCGCGCCTGGTCGAACGCCTTGTATTCCTCAGGGTTCCACATGTCGTAGGTCTTGCCGGTGAAGCGGTGTTGCAGTTCCTCGCAGGTGATACCGCCGAATTCGGCACGAAAGCGCTCCACCAGTTCCTGGCCCTTCTTGAAGTTGTTGATGAAGCGGCCCTTGCCCAGCCTGTCGCGGTCGCGCCCGCGCTTGGCCGACAGCGCCATCAGCCCGCCGGTGAGCGCGCCGCAGGCGCCCTGGCCGGTGAGGCCGCCGCCGCCGGAAAGGCCATGGCTGGCCTTGATGACGCTGTCCTCGATCACCCCGACGGTCTCCTGCACTGCCGCCAGGACGCACTGCGGGCAGCAGCCATAGTCGAGTTCGTATTTCAGGGCCTTGTCGTAGGCTTCCTGCGCCAAGGCTTTCCTGTCTTCGCCGCTCATGCGGGTCTCCGGTTTATTAGATTTTGCTAATTTACCTCAACCCCGGCTATCCGGCATGGGCGGCTCAAAGCGGCAAGGCCTTGTCGAACAGCCGGTCGATGTCGGCCGCATCGAAGCGCGCCGCGCCGGCGCAGGTCCAGCCATTCCAGAGCGGCGGTGACCGGCCGCCGGGCTTCCGGCGCCGCGTCCCAGCTGCGCGCGTAGTCATGCAGGCGCGCCGATGGAGGCGGCCAGGGAACCCGCGGCGAGCATGCTCTGGTAACCGAAGATGTGGACGTCCGAAGACACGTTGCGCGCTATGCTGGCGAAAAGACGCGGATTGTCCGGTCGCCCGCCCGGGAAGGAAACCCCATGAAGACCCTGCATCTTGACGCCGACGAACTCGATCTCACTTTCGAGCAGTGCCTCAAGCTCGCCAACGCCGCCGCCGAGCATCTTCTGGAAAAGAGCGGCGGCGCCATGCTGCTGTCGTTCTGGGACAACGACCGGGGCCTGGAGTCGCCCCATGGCGTTTCCGAATGCCATTTCCAGTGTCCCATTCCGGGCTGGCAGGACTACGCCGCCAACCGCGGCGGCGTCCTGATGGTCAATTTTGGACATGGGCGCTTCGTCTTCTGCTACCGCCCCCTGGAAGACACCGGTTAAAGTCGAGTGAAAAAAATACCGATAACGAGGGGGATTCCGGGTCGGCCGTTCCGTCATCGTGTGCGCCAGATCATTGCGCCGATGCGACGCCCGGAGACCATGCGAGCGCACCACCCGAACGTCACGATCAGGAAACCATGCCCAACCTGCCCAACTGGATTTACGAACCGCTGCCCTACGTCTACGTGGGTGCGGGCATCGTGACCACCTACGGACTGGACAGCCTGCTCGGCAAGACGAGCGGCATCATGCTCATCCTGGGTGGCATCATCATCGGCTACATGCGCCAAAAATATCGCCACCTGCTGCGAATCCGGCTCGAACGGGAGGCCTGGCTTAAGGAACAGGCGGAAAAGCGAAAACGCGAGAAGCAGGCCTGGCTGCGGGACCAGGCACAACGCTACCGCGACGAGCTGGCGCGCAAGGAAGAGGATTTCTGAGCCGGCCGGCCGCTGCTCGCCCTATTCTTCCCATCCCGGCGGAACCGACCCGCCCCTTTCCCGACCCGTGGCCGCGTCTCCCCTCATCCTGTTCGGCGCCTTCGACCGCCACAACCTGGGCGACATCCTGCTGGCGCGGGTCGCCGAGACGGAATCGGCCCGGCAAGCGCCTTCCCGCCCCACCCTCCTGGCCGGACTGACGGCACGCGATACAGCTCCCGGAGACCACCGGCCGGTGCGCGCCATCGCCGATCTGGCACGCGCCTGGGGCGACGCGCCCGCCGACGTCCTGCATGTCGGCGGCGAACTGCTCACCTGCGACCTGTTCCAGGCGGCGGTCATGCTGCAATCGCCGGCCGAGGCCGACACCGCCATCGCCCGATATGCGGACGCCACGTCCGCCGGCATGGACTGGGCCAGACGACTCACGGGGCTCGACCAGGGTCTGGGCTATCTGGTGCCCAAGACCCTGTTCCGCAACCCGGGCCGTTTCGAATACCGCGCCGTGGGCGGAGTGGATCTCGCCGGCCTGGACCCGGCTCTGCACGCCGAGGCGCTGGTGCGGCTGCGCGAGGCCGACGCCTTGAGCGTGCGCGACCGCGTCACCCGTGCAAGCCTGGCCGCCGCCGGCATCGATGCCGCCCTGGAACCCGATCCGGTCAGCCGCGTGCCGGCGCTGTTCGGCGAACGCATCCGCGCCCATGCCGACGCGGGCGAGCCGGCAGCGGTAAGCGTGGCTTTTCCGCGCGGCTACCTGGCTGTCCAGTTCGCCGCCGAATTTGGCGACGACGCCAGCCTGGCCATTCTCGCTGGCTTCCTCGACGCCAGGCTGGCCGGCACCGGCCTGGGGCTGGCGTTGTTCCGCGCCGGCGCCGCGCCCTGGCACGACGACCTGGCGGCCTACCGGCGGCTTACCGGCCTCCTTGGAAACCGAGACGTCCGCCTGTTCCGCTCCCTCGATGTCTGGGACATCTGCGCCCTGCTCTCCCGCGCCCGGAGCTACTGCGGCACCAGCCTGCACGGCTGGATACTGAGCCGGGCCTTCGCCGTGGACATCCTGGATTTCCCCCTGCCGGCGCGGAATGCCAAGCTGGCCGCCTACCGGGACACCTGGGGATAGACCGGGCTTCATAGGCCATGACCTAGTTGCATGCCGGGCGCGTACACGGCCCAGCCAGTCGCCGTGGCGGATGCGTTTCTCCATGATCCGGGCGGGTGCACAACGGGATGAACATAAGTCTATTCCCGGCCTGGCCATCCCTTTGCCATGAACGATTCCGACCGGCCCGCCATCCTTCTCGAGTTCGACGACTTCCTGGTGCGCATGGGCTACCGCAACCTCTGTCCGGACAGCGCCTTCCTGCATTGAGGGCGCGGCCTCAGCGCTTGCCGCCCCCCGACGCCCGGGCCAGCACCCAGTCCATCAGCCGCACGGAAAGCAGTCGCCTCAGCCACCAGAATGCCACCGCCGGCACGGTGACCGGGTAGCGGGCCCGGGGGTAGGGGCTTTCCAGGGCGTGCAGCAGCTTCTCCACCACCGCCTCGGGGCCCAGGGTGAAGGGGGCCGCGGGGCCGGGCATGTTGAGGCGGGCCATCTGCGCCTCGTACTGGGCCCGGTGCACGCTGTTGCGCCAGTCGATGTGCTGCTCGAAGTGGGGCAGGCAGTTTTCCCGGAAGCGGCTGGTGATGGGGCCGGGCTCGATGAGCACGACCTGGATGCCGGTGCCGGCAAGTTCCTGGCGCAGGGTGTCGGTCAGCCCCTCCACGGCGAACTTCACGGCGTTGTAGGCGCCCCGGTAGGGAAAGGCGGCGTAGCCCAGCACCGAGCTGTTCATGACGATGCGCCCCGAACCCTGGGCGCGCATGGCCGGAATGACCAGGTTGGTAAGCTCCACCCAGCCGAACAGGTTGGTCTCGAACTGCTGGCGCAGGGCATCGCGGGTCAGGTCTTCCACGGCCCCCACCTGGCCGAAGCCACCGTTGTTGAACAGGGCGTCGAGACGGCCGCCGGTGCGCGCCAGAACCTCGGCCGCCGCGGCGCGAATGCTGGCGGAGTCGTCCAGGTCCAGCGCCAGGCTTTCCAGGCCCTCGGCTTCGAGGCGCTCCACGTCGGCGGGCTTGCGCGCCGTGGCGAACACGCGCCAGCCGCGTCCGCGCAGTTCCCTGGTGGCAGTGGCGCCGATGCCCGAGGAGCAGCCGGTGATGAGGATGGACTTCGCCGCCGCCCCGGGCCCGGGTTCCGAACAGTGGTTGCGCGCGCTCATGGCGAGGTCTGGCGATTGATCTGGCCGTCCATCAGTTCCACCCTGCGGTCGCAGCGGCCCGCCAGGCGCGGGTCATGGGTGACGATGAGGAAGGCGGCGCCCTCGTCCCGGTTGAACTCGCGCATGAGGGCGAAGATGTCGTCGGCGGTGTGGCTGTCCAGGTTGCCGGTGGGCTCGTCCGCCAGCACAAGGGGCGGGCTCATGGCCAGGGCACGGGCGATGGCCACGCGCTGCTGCATGCCGCCCGAGAGGGCACTGGGCTTCTTGTCCACGGCGTCGCCCAGGCCCACCTTGACCAGCAGCCAGCGGGCCCGCTCACGCATCGCCCTGGAATGGCGGCCCTCCTCGATGAGGGTGGGCATCATGACGTTCTCCAGTGCGGTGAACTCGGGCAACAGGTGGTGGAACTGGAAGACGAAGCCCAGGGTGCGGCCGCGCAGCTCGGTCATGCCCGCTTCGTCCAGGGTGCCGATCTCCTTGCCCTGGATGAGGATGCGCCCGGAGGTGGGCCGTTCCAGCAGGCCGACGATGTGCAGCAGGGTGCTCTTGCCGGAGCCGGAAGGGCCGATGAGGGCGGCGAACTCCCCCGCGGCCAGGGCCAGGTCGATACCGTGCAGCACCTCCACCTCGATGGGGGTGCCGACGTTGTAGGACTTCTTCACGCCCTCCAGGCGCAGGATGTCGGCCTCAGCCATAGCGGATGGCCTCCACCGGGTCCATCCGGGCGGCGCGCCGGGCCGGCGCCACGGCGGCCAGGAGGCCGGTGAACACGGCGACGAGGGCGGCGGTGAGGTAGTAGGACAGCTCGATCCCGCCGCTCAGCAAAGGCGAGCCGTCGTCCTGGCGCAAGGCGAAGGAGGCCGCGTAAACCATCACGCTGGCCAGGCCGGAGCCGAGCAAGGCGCCGGTGCCGCCGACGATGCCGCCCTGTATGAGGAACACCTGCATGATGCGCCGGGGCGAGGCGCCCATGGCGCGCAGGATGCCGATCTCCCGCTGCTTCTGCACCACAGACACCACCAGCACGCTGGCGATGCCCAGGGCGACGATGAGCACCAGGAACAGGCGCACGGTGCGGGTGGTCATGGTCTGGTTCTTGAAGGCGGTGAGCAGCTGGGTGTTGACGGCCATCCAGCTTTCCGCGGTCAGGCCGGTCTGGGAGGCGATGCGGCCGGCCACCGCCTCGGCGACGAAGATGTCGTCCACGGTGAGGTCGATGTGCGTGACACCGCCCGGCAGGTTCAGCAGGCTCTGGCCGCTGCGCAGCGGCATGATCACCCAGCGCCGGTTGAGGTCCTTCACCCCCAGGTCGAACAGGCCGGTGATGCGGAACACGTCCTCCCGGTTCTCGCTGCTCAGCACGCGGATGCGGTCGCCCACCGCCGCGCCCAGGTCCTTGGCCAGCTCGATGCCGATGAGGGCCTCGCCGGGGCCGATGCGGTAATGTCCGGCGGTGAGCTTGTCGGCCACCTTGACGATGCGGTCGTAGCGCTCCGGCATGACCCCCAGGATGGCCACCGACTTGCTGGCGTTGCCGCGAAAGGCGAAACCGGAGCCGGTGGCGATGGGCGAGATGTCCACGACGTGGGCCTGGCTCGGCAATTCGCGGAACACCCGCTCCCACTGGTCGATGGAACGCAGGCGCTGCACCCGCGGCTCGACGTGGGACGCCACGGCCCGCCCGGACCGGTCCAGCACCGGCGTCGGCGCATCGTCCGGAGCGCGCACGGTGACGTGCGCCTGGGTGGACAGGGTGCGGGTGGCCAGGCTGGCCTGCAGGCCGTTGACCAGGGCGGTGATGAAGATGATGACCGCCACGCCCACCGTGGTGCCCGCCATGATCAGCGCCGTCTGCATGCGGCCCTCGCGCAGGAAGCGCAGGGCCAGGACCCATTCGAAGGGCATGGGCTCTGCTCCCTTACTTGCGGGCGCGGACCTTGTCGCCCGGTTCGACGCCGGAGAGGGGCGGCAGGACGATCTCGCCCTCCCTCAGGCCCGTGACTACTTCCACCCGCCCTGTACCACGCAGACCCAGCTTGACCGGGCGACGCTCCGCGCGGCCATCGTTGGCAACCAGCAGCCAGGGCTGGGCCGTGGTCGCGTCGCGCACCATCTCGGATGGCAGGGTAAGGGCATCCTTGCGCTCGCCCACGCCGATCTCCACCGACACGGTCATGTCGGTCTTGATGAAGGCGGGCGGCGCCTTGACCCGCAGCTTCACCTCCACCGAACCCTTGGCGGGATCCACGGCAGGCGAGATGTAGAAGATCTCGGCCGGGAAGGGGCGATCGAGGTAGGCATCGGCCAGTACGCTTGCCCCCTGGTTAAGGGTCAGGCGTCCCAGGTTCTTCTCGTCGATCTGCAACACGATCTCCGTCTCCCCGTCCGCCGCCAGTTCGAACAGGAGCTTGCCCTGGGTGACGGTATCGCCGGATTCCACCAACTTGCGCACCAGCAGGCCGCCGGCCGGCGCCCGCATCACCGTCTTGGCCTGTTTGGCCTGGGCCACGGCCAGGGCGGCCCGGGCTTGATCCAACCGGGCCTGGGCCAGGCGGGTCTCGACGCCGTCAGGCCGGTTGCCCTTGGCCTGGGCCTGGGCGGCCTCACGCGCCGCGCGGGCGGCATCCACCGCGCGGCGGGCCTCGTCCAGCCGGGACTGGTTGTAGAAACCGGCCTCGGCCAGGGTCTTCACCCGCTCGAACTCCGCCGCCGCCTGGGCCAGGTTGGCCTCGGCCTGGATCAGGTTCTGGTCGGCCACCGGGCGGCTCACCTGGTTGAGCTGTTCAAGGCGCGCGGCGGCTTCCTCCATGGCCCGCCGGGCCTGCTCGACAGCGGCGTTCTGTTCGCTGTCGTCCATCCGGGCCAGGAGCTGGCCCGCCTTGACCCGGTCTCCCTCCTCCACCGGCACCGCCAGCACCTTGCCCACCAGTTCCGCGCCGATGGCGACGCGATCGGGCGTGATGACGCGGCCGCTGGAGATGACGGTTTCGGTCAGAGCCTGCCGCGTCGCGGCGACGCCTTCGACCGCCTTGCCCAGGGCCAGCTTCTGTGCCACCAGGAACACGGGAACGAGCAGCAGGGCCAACAGGAGAAATTTCCATTTCTTCATCGCGAGGATCCGGCTCGGGCCAGCGGCCCGATAGAAGGAGGAGCCGGCATTATCCTGTCGACCCAACCGCCTGACCAGACGCCGCCCGACAGGGCCTTCCTGTGGGGCGCCTCACAAACACCAGGCACGACCTGGGTTAGCATCTTCTCGTCATTCACTGCCGGATACCCCCATGAATATTCCGATGCGTACCTTTTCCCTGATCCTGGCCCTGGGGGCATTCGCCGTCCAGGCCGGCGACGACGCCAAGACCGCCGTCGGCGGCGGCGTTGGCGCGGCCGCCGGCACCGCCATCGGCCAGTCCGTCGGCGGTAAGTCCGGTGCCGTGATCGGCGGTGCGGTGGGCGGTGCGGTGGGCGCGGCGGCCACCACCCAGGGTTCCGGCAAGGGCGGCGCGGTGGTCGGCGGCGCTGTCGGCGGCGCCACTGGCGCGGCGGTAGGTCAAAGCGTCGGCGGCAAGACCGGCGCCGTGCTGGGTGCCGGCGTCGGCGGCGCCGCGGGCGCCAGCATCGGCAAGGACGTCACGGAAAAGGACAAGCCGGCGGCCAAGGACGGCGGGCGCGGAGGCGGCAAGCCCGGCACCGCGCCGGTGGCCGTCAGAGTCGGCCACGACGGGCATGACGACCCCCACCACGGCAAGAAGAAAAAGCACAAGAAGCACCCCCCGGGCAACGCCTACGGCCACGACAAGCACGACAAGCGCGGCCGGGACTGACGCCCGCTCAGCCCCCCAGCAGGGCGACCTTGAGATCGTCCTGGGCGGGTTTGGCGCCCAGCCAGATACGCAGCAGGGCCGGGTAGAAATCCTCGCCGGCGATGTCACGGCCCAGGGCATTGCCATTGAGGGCGACGCGGGTGACGCCGCCGGGCAGCGAATCGATGCTCACCACGCTGCCCTTGGGCAAGGGCGCCACCGCCTTGATCATGCCGGCGAACTGCTCCATGCGCACCTTCAATCCCGCCAACTCGGTCTCGGTGTGGTTCTTGCCCAGGCCCTTGTTCAGGCCATCCAGGAAGCGCTCCGCCTCCACTTCCCGCAGGATCACCAGACGAAGGCGCTTGGCGCCGGGCATGGCCACGGCCTGGTTGGCTTCCTGCGTTTTCTGGGGCAGGTACAGGCCCAGGGCGTAGATCTTGATGACGAACATGCTGCGCACGCCGGCACCGTTCAACAGCAGATCGGCGTCGCCGATGCGCGCCCTCTCCTCGAAGCGGATGCCGGCCACATCCGCGCCCAGGGCCGGGAACACCGCAAGCCAGGCCATCACGAGGAAGCCCAGCAGTGTCAGGGGAGACGGGCAGGCCTTGCCGGTCATGGGCGTCCTTTCAGGGGTCAAACTCATTTCGGTTCCAGGCTGGCGGCATAATCCCGGCCGGTCTCCAGCCAGCGCGATAATCCGGCCGCCTCGTCGAAGGCTTCCGGCGCCACCAGCACCCAACCCGCCATGGGCCGGCCGGTGGCCTCGAATTTTTCCACCCCCGGCCGGGCCAGGCATTCTCCATAGGCCTCGGTGCCGCAGCGCACCACCAGACTGCCCCGCAGGATGCCGAAGGCCATGTTGCCGTTCAGCAGGTAGCCGATACCGCCGAACATTTTCTTCTTCTCCAGTCCGGGCCAATGCAGCGAGGCCAGGTCGATGCGGGCTTCCAGATCCTTGTCGTAGGCCATGTCCGGCTCCTATCGCTTTCTTGTCAGGCGCGCCGCCAGCCTGGTAATCATACCCGCCGCCAGCATCAGGCCCAGGGCGACGGACAGGTCGTTGAGCCGTTCCGGCGCCACGAGCAGCAGCAGGCCCAGGCTGAGCATCATCAGGCCCGATAGCAGCTTCAGCAGCCGCCCTTCCCGCTCGGTCAGCTTACGCGCGCCCATGGTGCGGACAAACGCCAGAACGATGAGCAGCAGGGGCAGCACATAGATGACGTTGTAGAAGGCCAGGTAGGCCAGATGCCAGGCCGGACTGTGCACCTGCATGGTCAGCAAGCGTGCATAGACCATGGGAAAGCCGGCGGTACACAGCAGTTCGTAGAAATTGGCGGCCATGGCAAGCAGAACGGTCGCAGCCAGCATGGCGTGCAGGCTGCCGGCGGCAATGATTTCCCGGCCGCGGCGGAAGAGGCCTGCCTTGCGCGATTCGGGAATGGACAGGGTGACGCCCGCCTTGAAGGCGAAGAAATCCTTCACGTTGACGGCCCCCATGACGGCCGCCAGGACACCGGCGGCGGCGGTCACCCAGGGCAGGCCGCCCACGATCCGGAACAGGCCCAGCCAGGCGGCCATGAAGGCGAAGTACATGAGGCCGGAGAAGAGCACGAAGACGCCGCCGATGATCAGCATGCGGCGCCTGTCCCTCTGGTGGACCATGAGGGAGAGCAGGAACAGCAACACGAAGAAGGCACAGGGATTGAAGGCATCCATCCCGGCGATGAGCACGGTGAGGACGGGAAGCGAGAGGCGCGAGGCCTCCAGATCGCCAAGCAAAGGCAGATGCAGGGTGGTGTCCTCGGCCTGCCTGAGCGCCCCCCGCGCGTATAAGGCAGCCAGGGCCGGGTCCGCCCGGCAGGCTTGGAGGGCGGCGAGCAGATCCCCGGCGGTCGCCTCGCCGTCCCAACCCACATGCATCTGGCCGCAGAACAGGAAGGCCGGCACGGAACGGGCTTCCTGTCCCAACTCGGCGGCCATGACCCGGTAGCGCTCGACGTTTTCCGGATTCCGGCTCAATTCCAGGGAATGCAGCACGACCCAGGAATGCCGACCGGCCAGCGTTTCCACGTGGGGACGCGCCTCCAGGCAATGAGGACAGCGCTGCGACCAGAAGAAATACAGGTGGACCTGGGTCGCGCCGTCAGTTCCGAGCGTGGTCCAGGCGGTGGCGGCGGCAATCCCCGGTGCGGCAAGCGGGAGCAGCATGCCCAACAGCAACCAAACTCGGAGCCGCCCGAACAGATCAGGACACGGGAGCATGGCCATGGGGCGATGATCGATGAAAAAGCGCAGTCCGGCACCTGTCATACCCGGGACAAGCGGCCACCGGCCGCTACGCTTCCCTTCTTTGCTTGTCGACTTCCCGCCGATAGCTCTCGGCGTCGCCGAAGTCGGCGAACTGGCGGTAGTGCGTGTGGGCCTCCACGATGCGCCGGGCATGCTTGATCGGGCACCAGTAAAGCTCGGTGCGTCCGGCCACCTGGCGGGCATAGGCGATCACGCCGTTGGCATAGGCGCAGTAGGCGCAGTTGAAGCGTTCGATGACATTGAGGTAGGCCAGGCTGCCTCGGTCGAAGTGCAGGTAGTCGGCGCGCCTGACCCGGGGAATGCCATAGAGGGGAAAGCAGACGTCCTGGTAGACGCTGACCGCCAGGTCAATCAGCGCCAGCGGCAGGATCAGCGCGTAGATGAGCGGCGCCGACAGCAGGCTGGTGAAGCGGGCCTGGGCGACGTAGCGCAGCAAGCCGGTCTTGAGCGCCCGGTGCCGGGCCAGGATGTCGCGCTCGAAGCGGATGCGGCGGTCCTCGATGCGGAAATGCAGGTCCTCGCGCCGGCGTTCCACCTCCGCCTCGATTTCCTCCTCCAATTCCCGGATGCGGGCGATGAGGTCGCTGATCTTGGCATTCATGGCCGGCTCCAAAGAGATGTGGCCGGATTATCCGCCACATCCGCCGTCACCGGCCGCCCTCAGTCGCCCTCGACGAAACGCAGGGAGGCGGAATTCAGGCAGTAGCGCAGTCCGGTGGGGGCCGGGCCGTCCTCGAAGACATGCCCCAGGTGGCCGTCGCAGCGCCGGCAGCGTATCTCCGTGCGCACCATGCCGTGGCTGGTGTCGCGCAGGGTGCGGATGTGATCAGGATCGTAGGGCCGGCTGAAGCTGGGCCAGCCGGTGCCGGAATCGAACTTGCTGACCGAGCGGAACAGGGGCAGACCGCACAGGCGGCAAACGAACACGCCGGCGCGCTTTTCCCCAAGCAGGCCGCCGCAGAAAGGCGGCTCCGTGCCCTGGTTGAGCAGCACACGCCTTTCCTCGGCGCTGAGCTTGGCGGCCAGTGCCGACTTTTCCGCGTCGCCCAGGGGCGTCAGGTCATGGCCCGAAGCGGAACGCCGGGGCGGGGCGGGACGATCGCGCATGCGGCCAGCCTGGCTGGCGGCTCAGATGTAGGTGAGTTCCGACCAGCGCCGCTGCTCGATCAGGGACTGCTTGGCCTGCTGCCACTGCTCGGCGGAACCGGCTGCCCGGGCCATGGCCTGATCCAGGGACTCGGCGATCTTCTTCATACCCGCCAGGTAGACATGGGTGTTGGGCTGCTGCACCAGCTTCCACACCTCGGCGGCATTGTCCTCGATGCCCTTGCCCAGGGCGTCGGCCTCGTCGCCGAGGATGTTCGGGCGCAGGGACTGGATGGCCTTGAAGGTCTTCTCGTCGAGGTAGTTGGTCAGGTCGTTGTTGAGGTCGTTCATGTACAGCAGGTCGGTGCCGGTGCGGGCGCCGTAGTAGAGGCGCACCTTGCCCTTCCAGCCCTTCTGCTCCTCGTAGATGCGGCGCAGGAAGGCACGGAACGGCGCCACGCCGGTGCCGGTGCCGAGCATCAGGAGGTTGCTGGTGGGATCGGAGGGAATGCGGAACGGACTGCGGTAGGGGCCGGTGAGGGTGATGCGGTCGCCCTCCCTGGCATCGCACAGGTAGTTGGAGGCCACGCCCGCATACTGCTCGCCGGACACCTCGTCGATGTAGAAACAGCGCCGTACCAGCAGTTCCAGTTCGACGCCGCCGTCCTGGGCGCGGGCGTTGGCAATGGTGTAGTAGCGGTGGTGGACCTTGTTGCCGAACTCGTGCGGGCCGGGCACCAGTACACCGATGTTCTGGCCTTCCAGGAAGTAGAAGGCCGGCTCGTCGATACGCAGCAGGATCTGGCGCACCTCGTCGGTGGTTTCGGGGGTGACGCGGGTAGAGGAGCGGACCACGGCCTCGGTGGTCTCGGTGCTGCCTTGCTGGAATTCGGTGTCGGACATGGCGCGGCTCGGGAGTGGGTTGAAGGGTTTATGTTGCAATGCATGAATTCTATCCGGGAGCGCGCGGAAACCAAACGGGTGCCGCCGGGTTAGAGATCCGCCTCGATGGGCAACTCGCTCAGGACGTCGATGAGAATACGGCGCAGAAAGCCGGTGCGCGGTTCCTCTTGGTGGCGAATCTCCTGCCCGTCGCGCCGTTCAACCCAGACCAGCCGGCCCGCCACCGCGTCTCTGTCCGGTTCGAGGCGCACCGCGTAACTCATCTCCGGAGACAGGTCCGCCTCGATGCTGCGGGCCACCTGTTCCGCCATGTCCGCCCCATGGATGATCAGGCCGCCCTCGGTGTTGAGCAGCGCGGAGCGGGGGTCGAGGTTCATGGAGCCGATGTAGGCCTGGCTCCTGTCCACCACCAGAGCCTTGGTGTGCAGGCTGGCGCGGGAGGAACCTTTGTTGAAGCGGATGCGCACGCCCGGCGTCTCCCTGAGGGGCTTGAGTTCGTGCAATTCCACCCCGGCCCGCAGCAAGGGGAGGCGGTAGCGGGCATAGCCGGCGTGCACCACGCCCACATCGTTGGCCGCCAGGGAATTGGTCAGGATGCGCACGCGCACGCCCTGCCGGTGGATTTCTCGCAGCCACTCCGTGCCCTGGACACCGGGTACGAAATAGGGCGAGGCGATCAATATTTCCCGGCGCGCCTCCCGGCCCAGGTGCACCAGGCGGGTGATGGGCAGCTCGGCCGCCTTGGCGGTGCCCGCCGTCTTGGCCGGGTCGTCCAGCAGCAATTCCGCCCGCCCCGGCGTCCAGGGCCCCAGGCCGGGCACCGCTTCACCCTGCAGGGCATCCAGGCTGAGATAGGGTGCGATATGGGACTCGATCTCCTGGCGATGGGCCTCCAGGTCTTCGCGGCTGTCCGCCAGCAGCTTCTTCCGGGAGCCAACCTGCGGCAGGGCTCGGGCCGGCACGGTGTGCGCGGAATTCCAGTAGGCATCGAAGGCGGCGGACATCTCGCGCACCACCGCGCCGGTGGCCATGACGTCCAGGTCACGGAAGGCCAGTTCGCTGTCCACCTGGAAATATTCGTCGCCGATGTTGCGGCCGCCGGTGATGCCGAAGTGGTTGTCGGCCACGAAAAGCTTGTTGTGCATGCGCCGGTTCAGGCGGTCCCGGTCGCCGAGGAACTCCGCCGCACGCCCCAGGGGGGCGTTGCCGCGCACGCGGAAAGGGTTGTAGAGGCGGACCTGCACGTTCTTGTGGGCGTCCAGGGCGATGATGGCCTGCTCGTTGTCAGCGGTATCCACATCGTCCAGCAGCACGCGCACGCGCACGCCCCGGTCGGCGGCGCGCAGCAGGGCCTCCACCAGCAACCGGCCGGAGGTGTCGGCGTGGAACAGGTAGTACTGCAGGTCCAGGGTCTGCCTCGCCCGCTCCGCCAGGGCCAGGCGCGCGGCCAGGGCGGCGCGGCCAGATTGCAGCAGACGGAAAGCCGAGGGCTGGTCGGAAGCGACGACCCGAGCGGCGATGCGGCCCAGGGGGGTGGCCGGATCGGCCGGCAGCGCGTGGGATGCCACCTTCGGTATGTCGTCGCGCAGGGTGGCGCAGGCGGACAGGCCAAAGGCCAGCACCACGATCAGGACTGCGCGCCAGGCGAGGCTCATGCCGGCTCCCGGCCTTGCACCAGCAGTGCACGCAGTTCCGCGATATCCCGCTCCAGCTTGTCCACCCGCGCCGCCAGGTCGGCCAGTTCCGGCGCGGCCTCCCTGACGGCGTCCAATGCCTGGGAGGCGGCGGGCTCGCCGCACAGCAGCTGCGCCCAGCGCGGCTCGCGGGCACCCGGCTGGCGAGGCAGCTTGCGCGCCAGGGGTGCGGCCTCCCGCAGCGCCAGTTCGTCGAGGTAGGCCTCCACCGCGGAAGCGTCGGCGAAATGGTGCAGGCGCTCGCAGTTGGCGCGCAGTTCGCTGGCGGTCTGGGGGCCGCGCAACATAAGCACCGCCAGCAGGTCCACGGCGGAGGACGGGACACCGTAGACCTTGGCGAAATTGTGGGCGTAGCGCAGCACCCGGCCGGAAGCACCGTAGCTCTCCAGCACCAGCAGGCGATTGCGCAGTTCCTCCAGGCTGGCCTGGATCTCGGCCTCGGAGAGGTTCATCACCGGATCCCGGGAAGTCTTCTGGTTGCAGCCGGCGGCGAGGCTGTTGACGGTGAGGGGATAGACGTCCGGCGTGGTCTTCGACTTCTCGATGAGCACGGCCAGGATGCGGGCTTCGACGGGAGTCAGGGTTTGCGGTTCGCGGGACATGGTCAATCCGGCATGTTGGAACCGGGGCCCTTGTCCTTGGTGACAAAGTACATGCCCACGCCGGCCAGCACCATCCACAGCACCATCGCCCACACCCCCAGAGCGTCCCAAAGACTGCCGAGGAAGATAAGCAGGACCAGGGACAGACCCAGGAGACCGTTGCCGATCCAGAAGTCGCGGCCGTGTTTTTCGTGCATGGGGTATCTCCAGGAAACGGTTTCAGGCTGGGAACAGGCCCGCGTAGCTTACCCCCCGGCGCGGCTCCGCCATCATGTCGGCCACCGTGTCCCGCCAGGCGAGGTAATGGGCGGTCCGCTTGTGGGCAGCGGCGTCTTCAACATTCGCATAGGCCTCGTAGAGCACGAAGCGGTTCGGATCGGCGCCATCCCGGAGCACGTCGAAACGGCGGTTGCCGGATTCCTGTACCGAAGCCAGGTGGTTCTCCCGGCAGGCTTCGATGAAAGCCTCGACGGACTCGGGCCTGACGTGGACATGGACAAGGGTGACGTGCATGGCGGGTTCCTCGTGGGAAGGCGTGGTCAGAACAGTTTTCCCATCACATAGCCGATGACGATGCCGATGATCACCGCCACGGTCAGGCCGCGGTAGGTCAGCACGTCCTTGGAATAGCCGCGACGGATGGCGATGAAGGACACCAGGTAGCCCACGGCGTTGAGCAGCCAGATGAAACCGACAGAGAGCACCTTGACGATGAGGGGGCCGATCACCGGCACCAGGGCGACGATGCCTAGCAGCCAGGCGAAGGCGTTGGAGAGCACGCCGACGACGAAGACGCTGCCCGCCACCACCCGGGCGTCGACGTCGAAATGCAGCGCCAGCCAGGTCAGGCCGGTGATGGCCAGCCAGAGCGGCAGCATGAACTTCCAGTTGCGCCACCAGGGCGCGCCCGGGGCGGCGCCCGCTCCCACCGTTGCCGGATCCGGCCCGCAGGCCGGGGACTCGGTCGGCGGGCGTTCAGGCATGGCCGTGGAGCGGCGTCATCGCTGCGCCCGCGAACTCAGGGATCAATCTCCACGCGCCGGTTGGGCGCCAGGCAGGCGATGGTGGCCTTGCTGGCGCCGCCCTTGCAGTGCTTCACCGGCTCGCTCTCGCCCTTGGCGACGACCTGGATGTCACCGGCATTCATGCCCTTCTCCACCAGGTATTTCTTCACGGTTTCCGCACGCCGGCCGGACAGCTTGAGGTTGTATTCGGCCGGACCCAGCCGGTCCGCATGCCCGGTAACCTTGAGGTTCTTGCCCTTGGGCAAAGGCTGCTTCAGCCAGGCGTCCAGTTCCGCGCGGCCTTGCGCGCTCAGGTCGGCGCGGTCGAAACCGAAATGCGCCAAGCCGTCCGCCAGGGTGATGGATACGGGCGCGGCGGAGGGGGGGGTGGCGGCTGGAGTGACGACTGCGGGAGGGGTGGGGACCGGGGCAACCGGTGCCGGGGTGGCGGGTACGGGAGCCGGGGTGGCAGGCGCCGGTTGCGGTTTCGCCGTCACGGGCGCCGCGACGACGCTGGGCGCGGGGGTGGCGGGCGGCATCGCCGCCATGGCCGGTGCCGCAGAGGGGGTTGCAGCGGCCGCGGGCACCGGGGCGATTGCCGGCTTGGCTGCGGCCGGTGCGGCAACGACGGGCAGCGGGGTCGGCGTCGGCAGAGCCGTCGCCACCGGTGCCGCGGGGGCCGGAGCGGGCATGGGCGCTGGCGTTGCCGGCACCGGCGGTTGGGAAACGGCAACGGGAGGGGTCACCGGCTTTGCGGCAACGGGGGCTGTGGCGGAGGGCGGAACCGGTGCCGGAGAGACCGCCTGAGGCGCCGCGGTCTGGACCGGGAACGGTGGCATGAAGGGATAGGGCGGCACGGCCTGGGTCACCGGGGGCGCCAGGGGTACGGGCATGATCGCCGGCACGCCGGGCTTGGCGCAGTTGGGCGCCGGGCCCACCATGCCGACCGGCTGGCACTGGCTGAAACCGTTGGAGAGGGTGCGGCAGAACTGGTTGACCGAGTAGATGAACATCTGGCTGCAGTCGTCCGCCGCCCGCGCCGGAGCGGCAAACAGGGTGCCCGCCGCGGTGAGCGCCAATACGAGAGCGCGTTGTTGCATGGAATTCCCCTGTGATCCGAGTTGGCGGCGACCCCGCCCGAGGCGTCCTTTATGACCGTTCGGAGCCCTTCCGGTCAACCTCGGCGGGACCTGACGGCACACGCGGCGTCGGCGGGGCGGGCCGCATCTTCCCCTCCTTGCCCGAATCCCGCGCCGGCGGCGGAAATGGCCCGGCCCCGGAGTGTGGCGGGATAACCACGCCTCGGAGCCGCGAACCGGGCCTATTCATGCCCCGGCGAGGGTCAGAGCGACTGCTTGCCCGACTCCTCCGCGCTCAGGGCGGCCTGGGCGGCGGCCAGGCGCGCGATGGGCACGCGCGGGCCGGAGCAGGACACGTAGGTCAGGCCCACCTTGTGGCAGAAGCGGATGGAGGCCGGGTGGCCGCCGTGCTCGCCGCAGATGCCCACCTTCATGTCCGGCCGGGTGCTGCGGCCCCAGCCCACGGCCAGTTCCATGAGCCGGCCGACGCCCTTAACGTCCAGCACCTCGAAGGGGTTGTCCTGCAGGATCTTGTTCTGGTTGTACATGGGCAGGAACTTGTTCTCCGCATCCTCGCGCGAGAAGGAGAAGGTGGCCTGGGTCAGGTCGTTGGTGCCGAAGGAGAAGAACTCCGCCTCCTCGGCCAGGCTTTCGGCACGCATGCAGGCGCGCACCACTTCCATCATGGTGCCGAACTTGAAGTCCAGCCTGACGTTGTAGTGGGTCTCCACGGCCTGGCGGATGGCGTCCACATGCTTGCGCACAGCCCTGAGTTCCTCGGCGGTACAGACCTGGGGCACCATGATCTCCGGATGCACCTCGACGCCGTCGCGCTGGCATTCGGCGGCGGCTTCCAGGATGGCGCGGATCTGCATGGAATAGATCTCCGGCGAGGTCAGCCCCAGGCGCACGCCGCGATGGCCGAGCATGGGGTTGACCTCGAACAGGGCGCGCACCTTCCTGAGCATGGCCTCCTTCTTCTGGATGACCTGGTCCACCAGCACCGGGTCGATGCCGCGCTGCACCTGGACCTGGGGCTGGGTGCCACGGCCGCGGGCCATGAAGTCCACGGTGT
>Ga0233425_10001544_pt1 | contig 51041 bp, 60 predicted proteins | sample Watercolumn_Towu_2_FD_181712 | JGI IMG/M metagenome (GOLD analysis project Ga0233425, IMG submission 181712) | Freshwater microbial communities from Lake Towuti, South Sulawesi, Indonesia - Watercolumn_Towuti2014_140_MG | ecosystem: Environmental > Aquatic > Freshwater > Lake | place...
GCCGAACTCTCGCACCTGGATCGCTCTCATACCCTCAACCTAACCCTCGCCGACCGGCGATGCGGTTAGTCCGTACCCGTGGGTAACGGCTAGTTTTCGCAGGAGCCGCGCAGGGCGGCCGGGGGCCCGACGGGCCCGCCGTGACGCACGTCCAGGAGGCGCAGTGAGCCGCGTGGTGCTCGTGACCGGTGGCAACCGCGGGATCGGCCTGGCCATCGCCCAGGCCTTCGCCGCCACCGGCGACCAGGTGGCTATCACCGCCCGCGACGGGAAGCTGCCCGCCGAGCTCGAGGGCACCGGCGCCATCGCCGTGCAGGCCGATGTCACCGACACCGCGAGCATCGACGCCGCCTTCGACCGCATCGAGTCCGAGCTCGGCCCGGTCGAGGTCCTCGTCGCCAACGCCGGCATCACCCGCGACACCCTGATCCTGCGGATGAGCGACGACGACATCTCCGCCGTCATCGACACCAACCTCGTCGGCTCGCTGCGGGTCGCCCGCCGCGCCGCCAAGGGAATGCTGCGCCTCAAGCGCGGCCGCATCGTCTTCGTGTCCAGCGTCGTCGGGCTGCTCGGCTCGGCCGGCCAGGCCAACTACGCCGCCTCGAAGGCCGGCCTCGTGGGCCTCGCGCGCTCCCTGGCCCGCGAGCTCGGCAGCCGCGGCATCACCGCCAACGTCGTCGCCCCGGGATTCGTCGACACCGAGATGACCGCCGTCCTCGGCGAGGAGCGCAAGGCCGAGATCGTCGGGGCCGTGCCGCTCGGCCGCTACGCCTCGCCCGCCGAGGTCGCCGGCGTCGTCACGTTCCTCGCCGGCGACGCAGCCGGCTACATCACCGGCGCCGTCATCCCCGTCGACGGCGGTCTGGGCATGGGCCACTGAGCGCGACGTCCGTCCACGACGTACCTAGAACCGCAGCGAGAGGGAAACACGAGTCCATGGGCATCCTCGAGGGCAAGCGCCTGCTCGTCACCGGCGTCCTGACCGACCAGTCGATCGCGTTCCACGTCGCGAAGCTGGCGCAGCAGGAGGGCGCGACGGTGGTGCTGTCGTCGTTCGGCCGGGCCATGTCGATCACGCAGCGGATCAGCAAGCGCCTGCCGGCCGAGGCGCCGGTGATCGAGCTCGACGTCACCAGCCCCGAGCACCTCGAGGGCCTCGCCGACGAGCTGCGCAAGCACGTCGACGGCCTTGACGGCGTCCTGCACTCGATCGGCTTCGCCCCCGAGGCGGCGCTCGGCGGCAACTTCCTCAACACCGCGTGGGAGGACGTCGCCACCGCCGTCCACGTCTCGGCGTACTCGCTCAAGGCGCTCACCGTCGCGTGCCTGCCGCTCATGGTCGGCGAGGGCCGCACGTCGTCGGTCGTGGGCCTCGACTTCGACGCGCAGGTGGCCTGGCCCAAGTACGACTGGATGGGCGTCGCCAAGGCCGCCTTCGAGTCGACCTCGCGCTACCTGGCCCGCGACCTCGGGCCCCAGGGTGTGCGCGTCAACCTCGTCGCGGCGGGCCCGATCAAGACCACGGCCGCGAAGTCGATCCCGGGCTTCGACGCCTTCGACGACGTGTGGTCGACCCGCGCCCCGATCGGCTGGGACCTCTCCGACCCCGAGCCGGCCGCCCGGGCCTGCGTGGCCCTGCTCTCGGACTGGTTCCCCAAGACCACGGCCGAGATCGTCCACGTCGACGGCGGCGTGCACGCCATGGGTGCCTGACGCCACTCGCACCGGGGGCCCGCATCACGCGGGTCGGCGCGTGACCGGGGTGCCCCGTCGGGCATCCTGAGCGTGTGGTCAGGTCCGGGCGCAACCTCCGGCGCTACGACAACGTCGTAGCCCGCCCGTACCGCTACCACTCGGCGAACTCGCGGCGGATGGCCAAGGCCATGGCCGCGATCGTCGTCGTGGTGATCGTCGGGACCATGGGCTACGTCGCTCTGGGCATCACGCCGCTCGACGCGCTCTACCAGACCGTCACCACCGTCACGACGATCGGCTTCCGCGAGGTCGTCCACTTCAACAGCGCGCAGATGATCTACACGATCGTCCTCGCGCTCGTGGGCGTCGGCACCGTGCTGTACGCCCTCACGCTCACCCTCGAGCTGGTCATGGAGGGCCAGCTCGGCAACGTCTGGGGGCGTCGACGCATGCAGCGCGACATCGACCAGCTCGAAGGCCACGCCATCGTCTGCGGCTACGGCCGGGTCGGGCGCTCGGCCGCCGAGCAGCTGGCCAACAACGGGATGGACGTCGTGGTCGTCGACTCCGACGAGGCGCGGCTCGAGCACTGCCCGCTCCCGCACGTCATCGGCGACGCCACCGACGACGACGTGCTGAGGGCAGCCGGCGCGCTGCGCGCCAAGACGCTCGTCGCCTCGCTCAACGACGACCCCGGATCCGTCTTCGCGGTCCTCACCGCCCGCAGCATCAACCCCGACCTGTTCGTCATCGCGCGCTCGCGCACCGACGACGCCGAGGCGAAGTTCCTCCGCGCGGGCGCCGACCGCGTCGTGAACCCGCAGCGCCTCGGCGGCAACCGCATCGCCGCGTTCGCCGACTCGCCCGACGTCGTCGACTTCCTCGACGTCGTCATGCACGAGGGCCGCCACGAGTTCCGGCTCAGCGACATCGAGGTGCACGCCGGGTCGCCGCTCGTCGGCACCCGCGTCTCCGAGACCCGCGCGGAGGAGGGCACCGGCGCGATCCTGCTGGCGCTGCGCAGCCACGGGAAGTTCGTCACCAACCCCGACCCCGACCGGGCGCTCGACGTCGGCGACGTGCTCATCGTCGTCGGCACCGCCGACCAGGTCGAGGCGCTCCACGAGAGGGCCCACGCCCAGTGACCTCCCTGCACCGGCTCGTCGTCCTGCGCCACGCCAAGTCGGCGTACCCGCCAGGCGTGATCGACCACGACCGCCCCCTCGCAGAGCGCGGCGTGCGCGACGCGAAGGCCGCGGGCGCGTGGCTGCGCGAGAACGTCGGCCTGCCCGACCACGTCGTCGTCTCCAGCGCCCGCCGCACCCGCGGCACCTGGACGCTGGTCGCGGGCCCGCTGGGCTACATCGGCGCGGCCGGCTACGACGTCGACTCTCCGGGGCCGCTCACCATCGACCCGCGCATCTACGAGGCCTCGGCCGGCACGCTCGTCGGCGTCCTGCGCGAGCTGCCCGAGCGCGCGACCACCGCGGTGCTCGTCGGCCACAACCCCGGCTGCGAGGACCTCGTGTCGCACCTCGCCGGCACGTCCGACCCCGAGGCTGCGGCCACGCTCGCCGTGAAGTACCCGACGTCGGGCATCGCCGTGCTCGACGTCCCGGTGCCGTGGGCCGGCCTCACCGCGCCGTGCGCGCACCTCGCCACGTTCCACATCCCGCGCGGATGACCGAGATCCGCGCCCTGGCCCCCGACGAGGCCGCGGTGTCGACGCCGGCCCTGATCGATCTGGCGATCCGGGCCAAGGGCACGTGGGGCTACGACGACGCATTCCTCGAGCAGTTCCGCACCACGATGCTCGGCCCGTTCGACACACCGGGCTCGACGGTCCTCGTGGCCGAGGACGACGCCGCCCTGCTCGGGTTCGCCATGGTCGTCGACCGCGGCGACCACTGCTGGCTCGAGGACCTGTGGGTCGACCCCGCCCGGCAGCGGCAGGGGATCGGCGCGCTGCTCTTCGATGCCGCGGTCGCCTGCGCCCGAGCGGCCGGCCACGACCGCGTCGACCTCGAGGCCGACCCGCACGCCGAGCCGTTCTACGCCGCCCAGGGCTGCGCCCGCTACGCCGTCCGCAGCTCGGCCCTGCGCCCTGGCACCACCCTGCCCCTCATGCGCCTGCGCCTGCGCTGAGGCCGGGCAGTTGGGGGTCGGAACGCGCTCCCTGCGACGCGATCGGACCCCCAACGCGTCTCCGACCCAGGGATGAGACGTCGCGCGGAAGGACCCGACTGCGGACCGATGCCCCGCCATCGCAGCGCTGCCTAGCGTCGTCGAGGCGCGCCGCCCGGGCGCGCCCGGACGGAAGGGACGGCAATGGACGACCGGCTGCAGCAAGTGCTCGAGCAGGCGCTGGCGGAGGGGCGGACGTCGAACGCGGCGCTCGACGCGGTGATGGCCGACTACGCGCGCTACCACGCCGTGCTCGCCGTCGTTGGCGGCCTCGCGACGGCCGCGCTGGTCGTCGTGGCGGTGCTGTCGCTGCTCCGCGCTCGTCGTGCGCCCTCGCGCGACGGCCGGCGCTGGACCGTCGAGCGAACGGCGCTGCTGCTGATCGGGCTGGGCAGCGCGCTGATGGCCGCGCTGCTCGGCGTCGTCGTAGCCGCCAACATCGGGACCGCCCTGCGCCCGCAGCGCGGGTTCGAGGGCGCGGTGGCATCGCTGTCAGCGGCGGCACCGGGCAGCCACCGCGACCAGGTGCAGTCGGCCTACGCGGCCTGGCTCCGGTCCGGCAGCGCGCAGCTCCCGGACGATGTCGCCGACGCGGTGGGGGGCCGGCTCGACTGGCAGGCGCCGAAGGCGGCGATCACGACGCTGCTGCTGGTGCTCGCCTGCGCGGGCGCGGCAACCCTGCTGCGCCGGATCAGGTCCTCGTCGCGCGCCCCGGGCGGGCCGGGGCGCGGGCGCGCCTGGGGTGCTATCGCCGGCCTGGGTGCCGCCTCCATGGTCTGCGTGCTGCTCCTGCTCATGGTGCTCGGCAACTCGCAGGCCGCCCTCGCTCCGGTCGCGATCACGATGTTCTACGGGTGAGCACGGATAATCGCCGCATGGCAGCAGCGGCGGTCCCGGCGTCGGCGCCCGCCCGCTGGTGGCTGCAGTTCGCCGCGGAGCCGTCGCCCGCGGCGGGCGGCGGCACGGGGGAGCGGGTCGCGGCCTGGTGGCGGCGCCGTCCGTGGCTGGCCGATGCCGCGCTCGTCCTGGCGATGGCACTCGTGGCCGTGCCCCAGCTGCGCTACTGGGCCAGCCGGCCCGAGGGCGGCTTCGGCATCCGTCTCCTGCTCACTCTCGCCCTGCTCGCGCCGCTCGCCGTGCGCCGGCGCTACCCGGTCGGCGCTTTCCTCACGGCCTCGGCCGTCGCGCTGCTGCAGTGGTCGCTCGACGTGACGCTGGCGGCCGACGTCGTCCTGCTCGTCTACCTCGCCACCGTCACCTCGCGGTACCGGCTGCGGGTGGCGCTCGCGGCTGCCGCGGTCCTCGAGGCCGGCGTGCTCATGGCCTCCGCGCGCTGGGACTTCGCGGCGTCGCTCGATCTGTCGTGGGCCGAGTCGGTCGTGCTGCTGTCCGCACCGGTGGCCGCCGCGCTGCTGCTCGGCGTCGCACTGCGCGCACGGCGCCTGCGCGTCCAGGCCCTCGTCGGCAGGGCCGAGCAGCTCGAGCGCGCCCGCATCGCGCGCGAGCTGCACGACGTCGTGGCCCACAGCCTCGCCGTCATGGTGACGATGACCGACGCGGCGAGGCTCAAGCTGGCGCGCGATCCCGACGCCGCGCGCTCGGCGCTGGACCAGGTGTCGCGCACCGGCCGCGAGTCGCTCGACGAGATGCGCCGCCTGCTCGGCGTCCTGCGCACGAGCGACGGTGCGGACGGCCACGAGGTGCTGGGCCTGCGCCAGCTCGGCGTGCTGGCTGCGGCTGTCGAGAGCGCCGGTCTCCCCGTGCGCCTCGACGTGGTCGGCGATACCTCGTCCGTGCCGCGCGGGCCCGACGTCGCCGCGTACCGCATCGTGCAGGAGTCGCTCACCAACGCCCTCAAGCACGCGACCTCGGCCACGCACGCCGCCGTCCGCGTCGAGGTCCGCGACGACGCCGTCGAGCTGTCCGTCGCCGACGACGGCAACACCACAGCTGGCGCGGGGCACGGCTTCGGCGTCGCGGGCATGCGCGAGCGGGCCGCGCTCTACGGCGGCTCGCTCGAGGTGGGGCCGACCGGCTCCGGCTGGCAGGTCCGGGCCCGGATCCCGTTCGCACCGGGCGGTCCGGCATGACGATCCGCGTGCTCATCGCCGACGACCAGGCCCTGATGCGCACCGGGCTGCGGATGCTGCTCGAGGAGAGCGACGGGGTCGAGGTCGTCGGCGAGGCGATCGACGGCGCCGACGCCGTCCGCCAGGTGGCCGCACTGGTGCCCGACGTCGTCCTCATGGACATCCAGATGCCCGTCGTCGACGGCGTCGAGGCGACCCGCCGGATCATCGCGCACGATCCTGGCGCGCGCGTGCTCGTCATCACGACCTTCGATCTCGACGAGCACGCCTTCGCCGCGCTGCAGGCGGGCGCGAGCGGGTTCCTGCTCAAGGACGTGCCGGTCGACGAGCTCGTCCGGGGCATCCGCGCCGTGGCCAGCGGCGACGCCGTCGTGTCGCCGCGCATCACCCGCCGCCTGCTCGAGCTGCACGTGTCGGCACTGCCAGGAGCGGCGCCGGACGACGCGGAGAGCGGCCTGGCCTCCCTGACGCCGCGCGAGCGCGAGGTGCTGGTCGCCGTGGCGGAGGGGCTGTCCAACGCCGAGATCGCCGAGCGACTGGTCGTGACCGAGGCGACCGTGAAGACCCACGTCGGCTCGGTGCTGGCCAAGCTCGGCCTGCGCGGCCGCGTGCAGGCGGTCATCTACGCCTACGACCACGGGCTGGTCGCGCCGTCGCCTCCGCAGACCTGACCGGCGTCGTTGCCCTGGCGATGTGGCATGCTCGCGAGCCGTGAGCAGCCAGCAGCCGGAGCAGCAGCGCAGCGGGTTCCGCGGCATGGAGCTGCTCATCGTCGTCGTCATCGTCGTGCTGTCCGTGGGCGGGGTGCTGCTGTTCAACGCGATCCGCCAGGACGACCGGATCAGCGCCGGCGAGGCGGTGAAGAACTGCCTCAACCGGATCGCCGAGATCTACGACGCCCCGCCCGAGGGCGGCTTCACGGTCGCGAGCTCCGACTTCAGCGAGACCAGCCAGACGTTCACGGTGAAGCTCACCAGCTCCGCGGACAACCCCGTGTGCACCGTCAAGGCCGACGGCACCGTCAGCCAGGTGACCGGCACGTCCCAGCAGTAGGCGTCAGCGCACCGGGGGAGCGGGGGTCGGGGTGCCGGCCTCGGCGTCGGCCTGCTCGATCTCCTCGCGGGTGATGCCGAGCAGGTAGAGCACCGGGTCGAGGTAGGGGACGTTGAGGCCCGTATCGGCCTGGGCGCGCACGACCGGCTTGGCGTTGAAGGCGATCCCGAGGCCGGCTGTCGCGAGCATGTCGAGGTCGTTGGCGCCGTCGCCGATCGCGACCGTCCGGTCGAGCGGGATGCCCTCGAGCTCGGCGAACTCGCGCAGGTAGCGGGCCTTCGCCGCCCGGTCGACGACGTCGCCGACCACCCTGCCGGTGAGCACCCCGTCGACGACCTCGAGCACGTTGGCCCGCGCGTGGTGGATGCCGAGCTCGTCGGCGAGCGGGTCGACGACGGCGGAGAAGCCGCCGGAGACCACCGCGACCCGGAAGCCGAGGCGCGTGAGCGTGCGGACCAGCGTGCGCGCCCCCGGGGTGAGGCGGACCGCGGCCCGCACCTCCTCGAGGGCCGACTCGGGCACCCCGGCGAGCAGCGCGACCCTGGCATGCAACGACTGGGCGAAGTCGAGCTCGCCGCGCATCGCGCGCTCGGTCACCTCGCGGACCTCGTCCTCGCAGCCGGCGTGCCGGGCGATGAGCTCGATCACCTCGTCCTGGATGAGCGTGGAGTCGACGTCCATCACCACCAGGTAGGTGCCGCGGCCGCGCAGGCCGCGGCGCTGCACCGCGACGTCCACGCCGAGCGTCGCCGACTCCGCGGCGAGCGCCTCGCGCAGCTCGCGCTGGTCGGCGCCGGAGACGCTCAGCTCGATGGCAGTGACGGGGTACGACGCCGTCCGGACGATGCGGTCGATGTTGCCGCCGAGCTCGGAGATCCGGCGCGCGATGCCCGAGAGAGCCGACGGCACCAGCGGATGGCCGAGGACGGTCACGAGCAGCCGGTTGCGGCGCCCCGGCTGGTGCTCGGCGGCGCCGAGCGTGATGCCGACCTCCATGCCGAGCTCGTCAGCGACCCGCCGCGCGGTGACGGCCGCGGCGTCGAGGACCAGGACGGAGCCGTGCTCGACGGCGGGACCCAGCAGGACACCGAGGGTGAGGCGGCCGCGGATCACCACCTGCTCGACGTCGAGGATCTCGACCTCGTGGGCCGAGAGGGCCGCCGTGAGCGTGGCGGTGACGCCGGGCCGGTCGTTGCCGGTGAGGGTGATGAGCAGGGTGCGCGGCTGCTCGTCGTCGTCGTACGCCATGAGGCGCCCAGGCTATCGGCGCCAGGCCTTCGGGCCGGGGGCAGGCTCCGGGGCGGGCTCGGCCTCGGCGCTGCACGCGGCGCAGAGCGCGTGCCGGGCTGCGCGGCGGAGGGGGCGCAGGGTGGCCTCCCGGGCCAGCGCCTCGCCCGCGGTCACCTCGGCGCCCGTCGTCGACGCCGCGATCTCGAGGATCCCCAGCAGCCGTGCGGCCTGGACGACGGCCCGCTGCGCCCGGGGCGGGAGCGACTCCGGCAGGTCGAGCCGTGACACCCGCCGCTCGAGCGACTGCAGGCGGCCGGCCACCTCTTCGCGGCCGCGCGCGAGGTCGAGTCCGGCCAGCGCCTCGGTCGCCTCGATGAGCGACTCGGCGAGCTGACGCTCCGCCTCCGAGAGCGTCGGTAGGCCGTGGGGGTGGGCGGACGGCCCGACCTCGACGACGTCCCAGCGCACGACGTCGCCGGCCTCCGAGGCGGCCGCCGTCGGGACCAGAGCGAGCGCCGGTGCGCCGGGGCGCGAGACGGTGATGACGGACTCGCCTGCGGCGACGGCGTCGACGTTGAACGAGGCGGGGCCGGGCAGCCCCGTGGGGTCGCCGGGCTCGGGCAGCACCACGCGCAGCGCCTCCACACCGGACGCCCGCAGCCGGCCGAGCGCGATCCCGATCGGCACGTCGCGGTCCTCGCCCGGGACGCCCACGACGCGGTGGAGCGCGTCGTCGCCGACCGCGTGCGCCGCGGCGTCGTCGAGGCTCGCGGAGCCGCGCAGGTGGGCGTTGCCCCAGAGGGTCAGCAGGGCCGCGCGGGGGAGCGCGGCGCGGGACGGCGTCGGCACCCCGCAACCCTACGAGGCCGCGGCGTGACACTAGGGTTCACGGCGTGAGCGACGTCCTGCGGTTCATCGACGTCGACGTCGTGCGCGGCGGCGTCCCCATCGTCGACCACGTGTCGTGGGACGTCGCGGAGGGCGAGCGCTGGGCGATCCTCGGTCCGAACGGCGCGGGCAAGACGACGCTGCTGGCCATCGCCGCCACGCTCATCCACCCCACGCGCGGCACCGCCGAGGTCCTCGACGAGACCCTCGGCCGCACCGACGTCTTCGAGCTGCGTCCGCGCATCGGTGTCGCGAGCCCGACCCTCACCGAGCTGGTCCCGCCGTCCGAGCTCGTCGCGGACGTCGTCGTCACCGCGGCGTACGCCGTCGCCGGCCGCTGGCGCGAGCGCTACGAGGTCGACGACCACGGCCGCGCGCAGCAGATCCTCGACCAGCTCGGCGTCGGCCACCTCGTGAAGCGCACCTTCGGCACGCTGTCCGAGGGCGAGCGCAAGCGGGTGCTCGTGGCGCGCGCGCTCATGGTCGACCCCGAGCTGCTGCTCCTCGACGAGCCGGCCGCCGGCCTCGACCTCGGCGGCCGCGAGGACCTCGTGCGCCGCCTCGGCGAGATCGCCGCCGACCCCTACGCGCCGACGACGATCCTCGTCACCCACCACGTCGAGGAGATCCCGGTCGGGTTCACTCACGGGATGCTGCTGCGCAAGGGCGCGGTCGTCGCCCAGGGGCCGCTGGCCGAGGTGCTGACGTCCGAGAACCTGACGGAGACCTTCGGCCTCCCGCTCGAGGTGGATACCCGCGGCGAGCGCTGGTACGCCCGCGCCGTCTGAGCCCCGGCACCCGCAGCATCCGCCGGACGTCGCAGCCGCGTCCCGAACGGCTGACGCGCGGCCGCAATCACGTGGCGCGGGGGCCCAGGGCACCTAGGATCGAGGTATGGACGCCTGGGTCTGGTGGCTGATCGCGACCGGAGTACTGCTCGTGGGCGAGATGCTCACGACCACGCTGGTGCTCGGCCTCATCGCGGGCGGCACGGGTGCCGCCACGCTCGCCGCCGCCGTCGGGGCGCCGGTCAGCGTGCAGGTCGGCATCTTCGCCGTCGTCGCCATCGGCCTGGTGTTCGGCGTGCGGCCCATCGCGCGCCGCCACCGGCGCACCCCGCCCGAGATCCGCACCGGCACCGACGCCCTCGTGGGGCGCGACGCCGAGGTGCTCGACCGCGTCGACGCGCGCAACGGCCGCGTGAAGCTGGCCGGCGAGATCTGGTCGGCCCGGGCGATCGACGACCACCGCACCATCGAGCCGGGCGAGAACGTCCGCGTCATCAAGATCGACGGGGCCACGGTCCTCGTCGACTAGCGCACGTCCCGGGCGGCACCGCGCCGCCGGGGTCAGCGACGCCGGGGGGCCACGGCGTCCGAGAGGGGAATCAGAGGGCATGGAGACCGGACCTATCGTCGGCGGCATCATCGCGCTGCTCGTCGTCATCCTGGTGATCGTCACGATCGCCAAGTCGGTGCGGATCGTGCCGCAGGCGCGCGCCGGCATCGTCGAGCGCCTCGGCCGCTACCACCGCACCCTGAGCCCCGGCCTGTCGCTGCTGGTGCCCTACATCGACCGCCTCAAGCCGCTCGTCGACATGCGCGAGCAGGTCGTGTCGTTCCCGCCGTCGTCGGTGATCACGCAGGACAACCTCGTGGTCAACATCGACTCGGTCATCTACTTCACGGTCACCGACCCCAAGGCGGCGATGTACGAGATCGCCAGCCCCATCACGGGTATCGAGCAGCTCACCGTCACGACGCTGCGCAACGTCATCGGCGGCATGGACCTCGAGCAGACCCTGACCTCGCGCGAGTCGATCAACAACGCTCTTCGCGGCGTGCTCGACGAGGCCACCGGCAAGTGGGGCATCCGCGTCAACCGCGTGGAGCTCAAGGCCATCGACCCGCCCGCGAGCGTGCAGGAGTCGATGGAGAAGCAGATGCGCGCGGAGCGCGAGAAGCGTGCCGCGATCCTCACCGCCGAGGGCTTCAAGCAGAGCCAGATCCTCACCGCCGAGGGCGAGAAGCAGTCGCAGATCCTCCGCGCCGAGGGCGACGCCCAGGCCCAGGTGCTGCGCGCCGAGGGCGAGGCCCAGGCCATCCAGAAGGTCTTCGACGCCATCCACGCCGGCAACCCCGACGAGAAGGTGCTGGCCTACCAGTACCTGCAGCAGCTGCCGAGCATCGCCAACGGCACGGCCAACAAGGTGTGGGTCGTCCCCGCGGAGCTCACGAAGGCCATGGACAGCCTCTCGTCGGCGTTCCGCAAGGACGACGCCGAGGCCTGACCGGCGTGCGGGTCGTCCACGTCGACGACGCGGGCGACCCGCGGCTGCGCGACTACACCGGGCTCACCGACGTCTCGCTGAGACGCGTGCGCGAACCGGCCGAAGGGCTCTTCCTCGCCGAGGGCGAGAAGGTCATCGTCCGCGCGCTCTCCGCGGGCTTCGAGCCGCGCTCGCTGCTCATGGCCGAGCGGTGGCTCGAGCCGCTGCAGCCGCTGCTCGAGCGCCGCGACGTCGAGGTCTACGTCGCCGACGACGCGGTGCTGCAGGACGTCACCGGCTACCGCGTGCATCGCGGCGCGCTGGCCTCGATGCATCGACGTCCGCTGCCGGCGCTCGACGACGTCCTGGCCACGGCGCGACGGGTCGTCGTGCTCGAGGACCTCGTCGACCACACCAACGTCGGCGCGGTGTTCCGCAACGCCGCAGCGCTCGGCATGGACGCCGTGCTGGTGAGCCCCGAGTGCGCCGACCCGCTCTACCGGCGCAGCGTCAAGGTGTCGATGGGCTCGGTGTTCGCCGTGCCCTGGACCCGCGCCGAGCCGTGGCCGGACGCGCTGGACCTCCTGCGCGACAAGGGTTTCGAGACCCTCGCGCTCTCGCCCGACCCGGCCGGCGACGACCTGCGCACGATGGCGGTGCCGGAGCGCACGGCGGTCGTCCTCGGCACGGAGGGCGAGGGCCTCACCGGCGCCGCGTTCGAGCGCTGCACCCGGCGGGTGCGCATCCCGATGGCGGCCGGCGTCGACAGCCTCAACGTCGCGGCGGCGAGCGCCGTCGCCTTCTACGCGCTCGGTCAGGCGTAGCGGCCGGCGTCGTCGGACTGCGCGCCTGCGCGCACGGCGTCCTCGCAGCAGTCGACGAAGTCGGGCACGAGCTGGTCGATGACGTGCTCGTGCGCGGGAGACACCATCACGTGCAGGCCCGGTGCGCCGCCGTTGGTCCCGGTGAGGCGGTTGAGGTACCAGCCGCGCTGCTCCATGAGGTCGGCCGCGGCGTACAGCGACAGCTCAGGCCGGTCCGAGCGCCACGAGAGCACCGTGCCCACGGGCGAGCCGTTGACCTCGACGCCGTCGACCGACTCGAACCCCTCGCGGATGCGGCCCGCGGTCTCCACCATCCCGGCGACGACGCGGCGGTAGCCGTCGAGGCCGAGGTGCTGCATCACGGCCCAGGCCGCGAGCACCGGCGCCGCCGACTTGGCGCCGGCGACGGCGGGGGAGCCGTAGAGGCCCGCGGGCCACTGGTCGTAGACGAACCACTGGTGGCCGGCCCAGTCGGGCAGCGCGTGCAGCACGACCGAGCAGCCCTTGGGCACGAAGCCGTACTTGTGCAGGTCGACCGACATGCTCGTGACGCCGGGGACCGAGAAGTCCCAGGCCGGAAGATCGGCGTCGAGGAACGGCAGCACCATCCCGCCGACGCAGGCGTCGACGTGGCAGCCGGCACCGTGCTCGGCGGCCAGCGCAGCGACGGAAGCGACGTCGTCCATCACGCCGTGGGGGTAGGAGAACGCCGAGGCGACGACGAGCGCGGTGCAGTCGTCGACGAGGCCCCGCAGCGCGTCGAGGTCGACCGCCAGGGTGGCCGGGTCGAGGGGCGCCTGCCGGTAGTCGAGGTCGAGGAAGTGCGCGGCCTTGGCATAGGCCGGGTGCGCCGACGCCGGTGCCACGACGACGGGCCGCTCGATACCGCGGGCCCGCGCGCGCTGCCGCGCGACGAGCACGGCCATGAGGATCGACTCGGTGCCGCCGGAGGTCGTCGTGCCGCCGCCCTCGCGCGGGAGGTGCACCAGACCGGCGACCCCGCGCACGACCTCCTCGGACAGCCGTGACTGCTCGGGGAAGCGGAACGGGTTGAGCGCGTTGCTGTAGAGCATCCGGTCGTGCACCGCATGGCAGAGCCGCTCGATCTCGCTGTCGCCCGTGGGGTAGGTGAGGCCGAACAGATGCGCGCCGTGCGGGTCGGGGTCCTTCGAGCGTGCGAGGTCGAGCTCGGCGAGGACGTCGTCGACTGGCCTTCCCTGGGTCTCCACGACTGGCAGGCTAGCCAGCGTGAGCGGGGCAGAGGGCAGGATCGTGGTCGTGCGGCACGCCGACACCGAGTGGAGTGCGGCACGTCGGCACACGGGGCGCACCGACATCCCGCTGAGCCAGGCCGGCGAGGCGGCGGCGGCCGCCGCGCGCCCGAAGCTCGACGACGTGCACCCCTCGCTGGTGCTCGCCAGCCCGCTGCACCGGGCCTGGCGCACGGCCGAGCTGCTCGGCCTCGAGCCGGAGCGCGAGGACGACCTGCTCGAGTGGGACTACGGCAGCTACGAGGGCCGCACCACAGCCGAGATCCGCGAGGCCCTCGGCGACCCTGAGTGGGACGTCTGGGACACCGCGACCGGCCTGGGGGAGACCGTCGAGTCGGTGGGGGAGCGCACCGCACGGGTGCTGGCCCGCTGCGCGCCCGTCGTCGCGGCGGGCGGCACCGCCTTGCTCGTGGCCCACGCCCACGTGCTGCGGATCCTCACCGCCGTGCACCTCGGGCTCCCGCCCGACCGCGGCCGCTCGTTCGCGCTCGGCCCGGCCGGCGTCGGCGTGCTCGCCTACGAGCGCGAGACGCCGGTGATCGCCGGCTGGAACCTCTAGCGCGCCTACCCCTTGCGGGTCGCGACGAGCACCGCACCGGTGCCGAACGCGCCGAGGAACGCCCCGACGGCGGCGCTGGTGATGCTCTGGGTGCCGGGCAGCCAGGCCACGAGGAACGTGCCCGCGCCCACGACGACACCGCTGATCGCGCCGGCGACGAGACCGGTACGGATGCCGCGGCGGAACCGGCCGGCAGGGGCGGCGCCGCCCGTGGCCGCGACCTCCTTGCCCGGCGACGCCGCCGGCTTCGCTGGGGTCCCGGACAGGGTCGCGTCGACCTCGCGGAGGAGGCGCTCGAGCTCGTCATCACCGGCCATGGGTCCATCCTCGCCCGGGCGGGCGGATATGCGCAGCGCGGGTCCGCCCAGGACGTACCCTCCTCCGCATGCGCCTGACCCGGTCCACCCGCACCGCCGCCCTCGTGTGCGGCGCCCTGGTGCTGGCCGGCTGCGCCTCGACCGGCTCGCACGACCACGGCGCCACCGGTGCCGCATCAGCCGCCCCGTCGGCGTCCGGCACTGCGCACGGCGACGGCCACACCGTCAGCACGTCGCCGCCGCCCTCGCCCGCGCCGCTGGCGAAGGGGGAGCGGTTCGTCGAGGTCGGCGTCGCCGACGACCTCCCAGGCGGGGTCTACCGGCCGAGCGCGCCCGAGGGCGGCACCGACGACTACCGCTGCTTCCTCGCCGACCCCGGCATCACCGCCGACTCGTTCGTCACCGGCGTGCAGTTCCTCCCGGCCAACCCCGCGGTGGTGCACCACTCGATCGTCTTCCGGGTCGAGCCCGACCAGGTGCAGTCCGCGCTGGCCAAGGACGCCGAGGACGACCAGCCGGGCTGGCAGTGCTTCGGCGGGCCCGGCATCGCGGCGTCGTCGTCCAACGCGCAGGCAGTCAGCGGGCTCGACGCCGCGCCCTGGCTCGCGGGCTGGGCGCCGGGCGGGCGGGAGAACCGGTTCGCCGACGGCGTCGGGGTGCCGCTCGCGGCCGGCAGCCGCGTCGTGATCCAGATGCACTACAACCTGCGTGTCGCCGAGGGCGACGCCGCCGCCGACAGCACGCATGTGCGGCTGCGCGTCTCCAGCCGCGACGACCTCACCCCCATGCGCACGATGCTGCTGCCGGCGCCGGTGGAGCTGCCGTGCGCGCCCGGGCAGAGCGGCCCGCTGTGCGAGCGCGGGAGCTCCGTCCTCGACGTCACCCGCCGCTTCGGCCCCGGCGCCCAGCGCCAGATAGGCGGCCTGCAGCTGCTGTGCGGCGGCGACCCGTTCGCGCCGAAGGCGGGGGAGACGCAGAGCTGCGTACGCCCGATCCGCACCGCCACCACCGTGCAGGCCGCGGCCGGCCACATGCACCTGCTCGGCAAGAGCATCACGATCGTGGCCAACGAGGGCACCGCGCGGGAGACGACGCTGCTCGACATCCCCGTGTGGGACTTCGACAACCAGTCGGCCCGGCCGCTCGCGAAGCCGGTCGCCCTGAAGCCGGGCGACACCGTGACGGTCACCTGCACCCACGACGCGACGCTGCGCGACAAGCTCCCCGCGCTGCAGGACGTGCCCGACCGCTACGTGGTGTGGGGCGAGGGCACGACCGACGAGATGTGCCTCGGCATCCTGCTGGTCACCTGAGCGGGGGACACCTCCGGACGAACGTCACCGCCCCGCTGACGTGCGGGGTTCACTAGATGGTCTAGCGTTCTGCCCCGTGAGCGAGACGACTGCCGCACCTGCCGAGACCGCCGCGCCCCGGACCAGCTGGGTGCCGATGCTGTTCATCGGCCTCGGCACGGCGATGTTCATCATGGACGCGACGATCGTCAACGTCTCGCTCCCGAGCATCATCAAGGACCTCGGCATCAGCTCGATCGACGCCGAGTGGGTCAACGCCGTCTACGCCCTGATCTTCGCCGCGCTCCTCATCATCGCCGGCCGCGTGGGGGACCGGATCGGCCGCCGCAAGGTCTTCGTGACCGGCGCCGTCATCTTCGGCATCGCCTCGATCCTCGCGGCGCGCACCAACAGCGGCGACGCCCTCATCGCGGCTCGCGCCCTGCAGGGCGTCGGCGGCGCGATGATGTCGCCCGCCTCGCTGTCGCTGGTGAACTCGATCTACCTCGGCCGGGCGCGGCTGGTCGCGTTCGCGATCTACGGCTCGATCATCGGCGGCATGGCCGCCGTCGGCCCGCTCCTCGGCGGCTGGCTGACCGAGCACCACTCGTGGCGCTGGGCCTTCTACATCAACATCCCCATCGTCATCGTGATCGTCGTCGGGTCGCTGCTGAAGGTGCCCGAGAGCAAGGACGACCACATCGAGAAGGGGTTCGACGTCGTCGGCGCCGTGCTGTCGGCCATCGGCATCGGCGCGCTGGTGTTCGGCCTCATCGAGGGCCGCAACTACGGCTGGGTCACCACGATCCGCGACGTCACCTTCGCCCGGATGACGTTCCCCGAGGGCTCGGTCTCCCCGGTGCTGTGGTCGTTCGTCCTCGCGCTCGTGGGCATCCTCGCCCTGATCTGGTGGGAGGCGCGGCGCGCCCGGCTCGGCCAGGTGGCGCTGCTCGACCTGTCCCTGTTCCGCATCAGCACGTTCAGCCTGGGCAGCATCGCCGCGCTCATCGTCAGCCTCGGCGAGTTCGGCATCCTGTTCTCGCTGCCGCTGTTCCTCCAGAGCGTGCTTGGCTACTCCGCCTTCGGCGCCGGAGCCATGCTGGCCACGCTGGCGCTCGGCGCGTTCGTGGCCGGCCCGACGTCGGCCCGCATGGCGCAGGCCCGCTCGCAGCGCTTCGTGGCCCGGCTCGGCATGGCCCTCGAGGCCATCGCGATCTTCGGCCTCGGCGTCGTCCTCTCGCCGACGGTCAGCGGCTGGTGGATCGCGTTCTGGCTCGTGATCTACGGCGTCGGCGTCGGCTACGCCAGCGCGCAGCTCACCGGTCTGATCCTCGCCGACGTGCCGCGCCGCAAGAGCGGCCAGGCGAGCGGCACCCAGAGCACCGCGCGGCAGATCGGCTCCGCTCTCGGCACCGCGATCCTCGGCACGGTGCTGTTCGTGACGCTGTCGGCGCAGACCGAGACCAACCTCGAGGCGGTGCCGGGGCTCGACGCCGCCACGCGCCAGCAGATCGCCGACGTCGTCACCGAGTCCGCCGGCACCGCGATCCCGGCGCTGGGCCAGCAGCCCGGGGGAGAGGCCATCGTGACCGCGGCGAGCGACGGCTTCGCCACCGCCATCAGCTGGACCGCCTTCGTCGCCGCGGCGTTCGTCCTGCTCGGCCTGCTCGCCACGCTCGGCCTGCCCCCGGGCTCGTCGGGCCGCGAGGAGGACGAGGACGGCCCGCCCGAGCCTGCCCAAGCAGCGGCAGCAGCCTGACCGCCGGTGCGGGCGGGGCCCTCGGAGGGACGGGGCCCCGCCCGCACCGGTGACCATCTCCGACGAGGGGTTGACGTCCGGTTGTCGAATGGGTTGACATCCAGTTGCTACCCAGATTGACACCTGGTTGCGCTCCGCCTCGGGCCAGGAGGACACTGGGGGCATGAGCAGGCCCGTGGCAGCGCTGCGCCGGCTGGATCCCACCACCGTCGCAGCCGAGATCTCCACCAGCGTCGACGACCCGTGGACGCAGGAGTTCCTGCGCGCCCTCGAGGCCCGGGTGCGCACCGCGCCGCTCGAGCGCTTCCTCGCGACGTGGGACCTGTCGGCGGCCGCCGCCGGGCGCGTGTTCGGGGTGACCAGGCAGGCCGTGTCGAAGTGGCGGGGGAGCGGCGTCCCGGACGACCGGGCGGTCGCGCTGGCCGACCTCGTGGCGGCCACCAACGTCCTCGAGCGCTACGTCCGGCGCGAGCGCATCCCCGCCGTGGTGCGCCGTCCGGCCGAGGTGCTCGACGGCAAGTCGCTGCTCGAGCTGGCCGAGGAGGGCCGGTACGCCGACGTCCGCGCGGGCGTGGCCCGGATGCTCGACCTGCGGCGCGTCCAGCCGTGACCTCGGGCCCGCTGACGGTCCGCCTCGAGGACGGCCGCACCTGGTGGCGTGTGGCCGACCTCGCCTGGGACGACCCGGTCGACCCCACGTGGGCCGACCGCACCGGCGGCCGCTGGAACACCCCCGGCGACGGCCCCGCGCTCTACCTCAACGCCGACATCCCGACCGCGCGGGCGCAGATCGGCAGGATGCTGCGGGGGACCGCCATCGACCCCGAGGACCTCCGCGACGACGCGCCCTTCGTCCTCGTGCCCGTAGGGCTGCCTGCCCGCCAGCGCGCGGCCGACGCCACCACCGACGTCGGGCTCAAGGCGTTGGGGCTGCCGCGCACCTACCCGCGCAAGCCGCGCGGCGGCGAGGTGCCCTGGGCCGACTGCCGGCGCGCGGCCCGCGCCGTGCGGGCGGCGCACCTGCGCGGCGTGCTGTGCCGGTCGGCTGCGCGCGAGGACGGGCAGGAGCTGGCCTGGTTCCCGGCCAAGGGCGCGCGCGCCGAGGTGACGGGGGAGCCGCAGCCGTTCGCTCTCTGGCGCCACGAGCCGTCCCCGGTTGCGCCGTAACCGGCACGCCTGGACGCCGATCGGCCTAACGTCCGTCCCACGGGGCCTTCCTGGAGGTGGCGCGGTGAGCGGATCGGGAACAACTGACGACCCCTGGGTCCTCACGACGCCGAGCGGCGGCTCCGAGTACCAGATGCACGTCGACCCGGAGGCCGGCCTGCTCGTCTGCCAGGTGGGCAAGACGAAGCTGACCTACCTCGCCCGGGCGCTCGACGACCTGCATGCGTTCCTCGCCGAGGCCGGCGACTGGGTGCTGCTGGGCGGCGCCGACGAGCAGAAGCCCGCCGCCGACGGCACGGTCGAGGCGTGGGGCCGCTCGGAGTCGAACCCGGTGGGCGGCTGGTACGGCCAGAAGAAGGGCCTGCGCGGCCGGTTCGGCGTCTACGTCCCGCCGGTGCTCGTGGAGCAGGGCCGGGCCGAGATCAAGGTCGAGGCCCGCAAGGCGTACGCCCGGGCGCTCTGACGCACGACGTCGTCCAGGGACTCGAGCTCACGGGATTGTCGACACGCCCCACGAGCTCCGACGGCACGCCGCCAGGCCACCGGACGCAGACGACGACCGCCGGGCCCCTGGCCCGGCGGTCGTCGTGTCGTGGAGCGAGGCGCCCGGTTCGGGGCGGGGGGAGGATGCCTCGTGGGAGGCCGTCCGTCCCGTTCGCCTTGCTTTACATAATGCTCCTTATCGGATATCTATCCAGGAGCACGGGAGCGGGCCCTCAGCGCGGCGCTGCGCTGAACGCCGCTCCGTCCTGCACCGTCGAGGCGTGCTGAGCCTCGGTGCGCATCGCGGTGTGCGCGGCGTCGTCGCGCGAGCCGTTCATGTCCGCGAGCACCGTGGTGGTGTCCTCGTGCTCGCCGCGGCGCGTGAGGTCGACCGTCGGGTCCGGGTTGCCCCGGCGGCTGCCGCTGCGGCGGGCGTCGAGCTGCTCGCGCATCCCCGACCAGAACGACGACGCCTTGTCGGCGATCTGCTCGTAGCGCTCGTGGCCGGCCTTGGCGCCGAGGACGTACCCGGCCGCGAACCCGGCCGACAGGGTGATGAGGCGTCGCATGGTTCCTCCTCCTGCCGCGGCGGCGTGGCCCGGCCGGATGTCGATGGATGGGTGTTCGAATTGCCTGGCAGTTGTGCGCATAGTTCGCCAGGAGGCGACGAGCGCCGGCCGAGGACTACGCCTCGGTGCCGATCCGGCCGCCGGTGCGGCCCTCGCGCTTGTCGCGCTCGCGGCGCGACCGGGCCGACCGCCCGATGACGTACATGACGAGCAGGATCACCACGATCCCGATCGCGCCGAAGGCGAGGATCGCGCCGGCGTCGGCCGTGGTGCCCGTGGCCGGGATGGTGGTGGACCCCGGGCTGGGAGTCGAGGCTCCCGCAGGCAGGGCGAGCACAGCGGTCGCGGTCGGGCTCATGTCTGCCTCCCGTGGGGCGGGTCGCTCTGCGGCCGGGTCGGCAGCAGCGTGTCGAGACGGGTCACCTGCAGCAGCCGCTGCACCGCAGGGCTGGGTCCGTACAGCGCCACCTGCGCACCGGCGGTCCGATGCGCGCGCGCAGTGGCGACGAGCTGGCTGAGCCCGACGGAGTCCAGGAACGACACGTCGGTCAGGTCGACGACGAGGTCGTCCTCGGCGGGCACGGCGGCCAGCGCCTCGCCGACGCGCGCGGCGTGCACGATGTCGAGATCGCCGTGGAGGGTCACCACCGCCGCTGCCGGGGCGGTCGTGTCGCGCGGCTCCCCCGCCGGCTCGCCGTCGCCGAGCAGCCGGGCCACGGGGGTCCAGCTGCGCGGCAGGTCGCCGGCGGGGGTGCCTGAACGGGACGGCGGGGAGGAGCCCCCTGCGCTGCTCATGGCGCGGCTCTAGGTGGTGCGGCGGCCGGTGTCCGAGGGCATGCCGCGGAGGTCGACCTGCGGGTCGGAATCGATGCCCGAGCCCGTGGGATCGGTGATGCCGGTGCCGCCGAGGGCGTCCGCGTGCTCGGCGACGGGCGAGGTGCCCTGGGTGCGGCCCTCGACGATCTCGCCGCGCCAGCCGCCGGTCGGGGCCTCGCGCGTCTCCATGAAGCGCTTGAACTCCTCGGCCGACTTCTTGACGCTCGACTCGACGAAGCCGAGCGAGTCGCCGGCCTTCTCGGCGAAGCCGTGCGGGTCGAAGTCCATGCGCAGGGTGACGCGCGTGCGCATCGAGTCGAGGGGCACGAAGGTGACGGTTCCGCCCTGCTCCGGGCCCTCGATGCTCATCCAGCTGATGACCTCGTCGGCGTGCTGCTCGAGGATCCGCGCGTCGTACTCGCGCGTGATGCCGCCGATGCTGACGCGCCAGCGCGTCATGTCGTCGGCTGTCTGGCGCACCCACTCGACGTCGTCCATGAACTGCGGGTACGACTCGAACTGGGTCCACTGGTCGTAGACGTAGCGGACGGGTCGGTCGATCTCGACCGTGTGCTCGTAGGAGCCCATGTCACTGCCTCTCCGGTTCGCCCGTCGCGGAGACGTCCGCGCGGGTCGCGGTCCGGTCGGACCGTCGGGTCGGGTCGTCGGTGCTGAGCACCGCTGCCAGCGGGGGCGCCGCGGCCCTTGCGCCGGCCCGTGCGCCGTCCGTCCGGGGACGGGGCGCACGGGCCGAGCGCTGACCGCGGGCCCACGGCGGGTCGCTGAAGCGGAGCATCTCTGCCCGGCCTGCTCGCCGCGGGTGTCGGCCGTCAGCTCTTGAAGGCGTCCTTGACCTTCTCGCCGGCCTGCTTGACGTCGGACTTCGCCTGGTCGGCGCGGCCCTCGGCCTCGAGACGCTCGTTGTCGGTCACCTTGCCGACCGTCTCCTTGACCTTGCCGCCGGCCTTCTCGGCCATGTTCTGGATCTTGTCGTCGGCGCCCATCGCCGTCCTCCTCGTCTCCGGGAGCACCAGTCGCTCCTGCGGTGAACTGTCTGCGGCTCTGTGCCCGGGGCGCCGACCCCGAAACCCGTTGCGGCGCATGGAGTCCTGTGGCGAGACGCACACGTCCGATGGCGAGGTCGGAGGTTTCGGCCACACACGCACGAAGGGGCGGGACCGCGGTCCCGCCCCTTCGCGCGTCGTCCTGCTGCACGGCTACGGCCGCTGCGACGCCCCCTGCTCCAGCTCCGTCGAGTACCCCGACTCGTCGGCGACGTCGGACTCCCCCGCGTCCTGCGGCGCTGCCCCGCTCCCCTGCCCGTCGGCGATCGCCTCGCGCTCGTCGAGCACACGAGCGGCCGAGCCCTCGGGATCGCCCGCGCTGCTCTCGGGCCCGTCGCCCCGCGGCTTCAACGTCTCCGGCGTGCTGGGTCCCTGGCTCATGGCTGCTCCTTGTCGGACGACGGCGGGCTGATCGGCGGCTCCCCCGGCACCACCGGCGGCCCGGGAGGCTGCGGCACCTCCGGCGGGATAGGCGTGGGAGGCACCGTGGGCGTCAGGGGCTCGTCGGGGACGGGGGGCCCGGGCAGCACCGGATCCGGCGTCGGCGGGGCGGTCGGGTCGGAGTCGGACATGTCGCCTCCCGGCGTCGTGGGGTTTCCGGTGCTCGTCAGGCGGTGGCGTCGACGGGCGCGCTCGACATCTCGACGCCGGAGGCGGCGGCGCAGCGCGCCCAGAAGCCGGCGAACTCGGCAGCGACCCGGTCCCACGCATAGCGCGAGAGGACGCGGTCGGCACCGGCCGAGCCCATGGCCTCGACGGCGAACGGCTCGGACTGCAGCTGCCGCAGCGCTCCGAGCAGAGCGCGGCCGTCGCCCGGTGTGACATGCAGACCGGTGACCCCGTGCACCACGAGGTCACGGGCTGCGCCGACGGGGGTGCTGACAACAGGACGCCCGCACGACATCGCCTCGAGGACGATGCGGTGCGCACCCGCCACCAGCGGGACAGACACCACGGCGTCGGCGGAGCGGAGCAGCCAGGCGCGCTCACGGTCCTCGCCGGGCGAGTAGAACGCGACCCGGTCACGAACGCCGGCGTGCTCGGCGGCGTCGCGGATAGCGACGAGGTGCGGCCGGGTGTCGATGTCGCCCCGGGGCACGGGGATGAGCACCATGAGCTCCGCGTCGGGCAAGGTCTCGAGGACGGCGACGGCGTCGATCACGCCGTCGGCTCCGCGTAGCGCCTCGCACACGATCCGGAAGCGCCCGGTGCGGTTGGCCGCAGGGCCGCTGCGCGCGTAGACGTCGGCGTCGATGCCGAGCGGCAGCACGTGCGTGCGGGCGCGCGACACGCCGAGCTGGTTGGCGTAGCGGTCCTGGTCGGTGGTGCTGACGGCAACCGCGTCCGCAGCACGGGCGAGCGCTCCGAGCTCCTCGGTGTCTCGCAGGTCGACGACGCCGTTGGGCGAGGCGCTCGTGACGGGCGTGAAGACCCACGGCGTGCCGCTCGTGGCGGAGGCCTCGCGTGCGGCACGCGCGGCGTCCCAGCCGAACGCGTGCACGACGGCTGCGCCGTCGGGGTCGTCGTGGGCGTCGCCCGGCGTCACCGGGACGGCACGCACCTCGTGGCCGAGCCGGGACACGGCATCGACGAGGCGGTCGACGTCCCAGTCGGCCGTCCCCTCGGCCGGGCTCGTGAGCAGCCGGACCAGCAGCGGCTCGACAGTGGTCATGCGGCATCTCCTCGTTCGTCGTCGATCTGCCCGATCCGCGCCCAGACGGCCTTGCCGTCCGGCGGCTCGGGCCGCCACCCCCACTCGTCCGCCAGCGCCCCGACGATCGACAGCCCCCGTCCTCGCTCCGACTCCAGCGACACCGGCTGGGGCTGCGGCTTCGGCCCGTCCTCGGCCGGGTCGCGCACCTCAACCAGCACCCCGAGCTGCGTGCCGGTCACCCGCAGCCGGTGCGCTCCCCCGCCATGCTCGACGGCGTTGGCGACCAGCTCCCCCGCCACGAGGACGACGTCGTCCGCCGACCAGGTCGGCGACGGCACCTCCTCCAGGACGGTCGCCAGCTCCCGCCGCCACGACCACTGCGGCAGCGCGGCGGTCGTGGTCTCGTACAGGAACCACGCCGTCCCGCCGGCCAGGGCGCCGGGGACCGACATCACGAGGTGCTCGCTTCCGGTGGCGGGGCTGGCGCCCCTGTCGCGGAGGAGGCCTCTCCCCCGTCGGCCGGACGGCGTGCCCGGTCGCGGGAACAGCCTTTCCCGGCGGCCCCGGCGGCAAACCCGCCCTGCCGGCCGTCGGCCCTGTGACCTGCGCGGATCCTCAGGGCCGCCCCTTCGCGCGCAGCCTGGTTCAGGAATCCATCGGGGTCCCATGTTTGGCGGGAATGGCGCGGGGGTAACGCGCGCTCGGAGCCGCGCACCGGTACGCCGGGCGCCCGGATCCCGGGCGGGCGGCGGCGACGTCCCCCCTCTCCGCCGCCCGCCCCGTATCGACAGGTTCGACGAGCATGACCGCCCCGCGAGGGGCCCATCGAGCCAGCGCGCGGGAGCAGCGCGCGCGCGTCCCGGGCACGCTGGGGGTGGCCAGGACGCACGGAGGACGTCCCCGTCTCGTCTCGAGGCGGGGACGTCCTCGTTACCGGGCCGGGACGACGGCCCGCCGACGCAGGAGGATCCGATGAGCGAGCCGGTCGAGCGCCCCGCCGACGGTCAGCAGCCCGACGAAGTCACGGCGGCGGCCCCTGCCCGTACCGGGCCGGAGGACCAGCCCCTGGAGATGGACGGCTCGGGCCCGATGGAGGTCACCGACGACGAGGCCTGAGCCTCGGCCAGGAGGGGCGAGCGGACGCCGGCGCCTCAGCCGGCGTGGACGGTGTGGCCGGCCGCGCGCAGCGCCTCGACCGCGCGCTCGAGCGCGGCGGCGTGCACGAGGACGTAGTCGGTGTCGTAGGTGGACACGACGAAGACGCTGACGTCGACGTCGGCCAGGGGCGCGGTGAGCCCCGCCATGACGCCGACCATGGAGAACTCGAGCGGTCCGGCCACCTCGAGCGCCCGCCAGTCCGGCTCGACCGACACGTGGTCGCCAGTGGGCGCCTCGTCCTCGGGGCAGACGACGGACACCTCGGCGGCCGTGCGGGTCGCCGACCAGAACGACGTGCCCGGAGCCGGCACCGGCCACGGCGCACCGACGGGGAGCTTGCACACGGACAGCCGCTCGGGCAGCACTCGTAGGTCCACAGGCCCATCCTGCCCGCGAACGCCCGACGACGCCGGTGCGAACGGAGGACGGCGGCCCGACGATCTTCGGCGAGCCTCCCCCGGCCGGGCCCTCCCGCGAGGATGATGCCGCGCGAGGAGGTGCCCGATGTCCGGCACAGCGGTGAACGACGCGGCGCAGATCGACCCCGCCGAGCGGGCGCGCGAGCAGCGCGGCTGGTACTGGTACGACTTCGCCAACAGCGCGTTCGTCACCACGACCGCGACGGTGCTCGCCGGCCCCTACCTGACGGCGGTGGCGAAGACCGCGGCCTGCGGCACGAGCGAGGGCGACTGCAGCGTCCCGCTCAAGATCCTCGGCATCGACGTCTCCGCGGGGTCGCTGTACTTCTACGCGATCACCCTGACCACGATCCTGTCGGCGTTCGTCCTCCCCGTGGTCGGCGCCATCGCCGACCGCAGCGCCCGCAAGAAGCGGCTGCTCGCCGGATTCGCCTGGGCCGGCTCGTTCTTCGCCGCCCTGCTGTTCTTCGTGTCGGGCGGCAACTGGCAGCTCGGCGTGCTCGCGATGATGGCGGCGTCGCTGTGCCTCGGCGCCAGCCTCGTGGTGTACGACGCGATCCTCATCGAGATCGCAACCCCCGATGAGCGCGACCGGGTGTCGAGCCGAGGCTGGGCGTTCGGCTACGTCGGCGGGGCGATCCTGCTCATCGTGAACTTCGGCGTCCTCGCCGTCATGGACGACCAGGGGCTCGCCGCGCGCATCTGCATGCTCTCGGCGGCCATCTGGTGGGCCGGCTTCACGTTCGTCCCGTTCGTGCGGCTGCGCAACCGCCCGCCGGTCAACGTCGAGCCGCTCTCGGGTGGCGCGCTGGGCCGCAGCTTCACCCAGCTCTGGCACACGCTCCAGCACGCGCGCGCCTTCCCCATGACGCTGCTGTTCCTCGCCGCGTACCTGTTCTTCAACGACGGCGTGCAGACGGTCATCTACGCGTCCTCGGTCTACGGAGCGGAAGAGCTCGGCTTCGAGAGCCAGTCGCTGTTCATCGCGATCCTCGTGGTGCAGCTCGTCGCCATCTTCGGGGCGCTGCTGCTCGGCCGGCTGGCCTACCGCCACGGCGCGAAGCGCGTGATCCTCGGCAGCATCGTCGCGTGGGTGTTCGTGATCATCGGCGGGTTCCTGCTGCCGGCGGGCAGCCTCGGGATGTTCCTCGCCCTGGCCGCAGCCATCGGCCTCGTGCTCGGCGGCACCCAGGCGCTGTCGCGCTCGCTGTTCTCCCAGCTGATCCCCCGCGGCCGCGAGGCGGAGTACTTCTCGCTCTACCAGGCGATGGAGCGCGGCACGTCGTGGCTGGGCACGCTCGCCTTCGGCATCGCCCACCAGGTGACCGGCTCCTACCGGGTCGCGATCATCCTGCTCATCGTCTTCTTCGTCGTCGGCGGCCTCATCCTCACGCGGGTCGACGTCCGCCGCGGCATCGCCGAGGCCGGCAACGCCGCCCCCGCGGTCATCTGAGGCGGGGCTAGAGCCCGCGCTTCCGGAGCGCGTACGCCGTCAGGCCCTCGGCCACCAGGCCAGAGGCCCCGAACGCAGCGAGCCACAGCGCCTTTCTGCGGCTGCCGCCCGCCATGCCGTCGGGGTCGGGGCGCACCGCCTCGCCGAGGAAGGCCAGCGCGTCGCCGCCGTCGGAGACCGCCATCGCCGCCACCCAGCCCGACGTCGGGGCGCCGCGGCGGCGGGCATCGAGGGTGCCCAGGCCCAGGGCCAGCTCGCGGGCCCCGACCAGCCGCGACTCCCCCGGCCGCACCGCGCACAGGGCCGCGAGGCCGATCCGGACGGCGGCCAGCACGGGCACCGACCGCTCGAGGGCCTCGGCTGCGCGGGTGACGTCGGTCATGCGGTCAGCCCAGCACAGCCGCCTGCACGGCGCATCCCGGCTCGCTGACCTGGGACGATCCCGGACCAGCGAGGAGCCAGCGCGCCCTGCCACCGAATCCGGATAGCGGACGACGTGTGACGGGAGGGATCCCCGGGAACACCTGCTGCGTCCCTATCCGTTGAGGACATCGAGACCGGCCGCCCCTCGGCCGGCGTTGGCGAGAAGGATCACCATGAGCGACGGCGCCCTCCGCGGCACGCGACTCGGCGCGACGAGCTACGAGACCGACGACCACGTCGAGCTCGCTCCGCGTCAGATCGTCCACTACGACTGCCCCCAGGGCCACACGACCTCGATGCCGTTCAGCATCGAGGCCGAGGTCCCGGCTCTCTGGGAGTGCGGCACCTGCGGTGCCGAGGCTCTCATCCGCGACGGCGAGCGTCCCGAGGCCAAGCCCGTGAAGCCGGCCCGCACCCACTGGGACATGCTCCTCGAGCGCCGCAGCATCGAGGACCTCGAGATCCTGCTGCAGGAGCGCCTCGAGCTGCTCCGCGACAGCCGCACCGTCTCCAAGTCGGCCTGACCGACCGGGACGCACCAGCACACCAGGGACTCCCCCTCCGCGAAGGGCCCGGCGCCGATGGCGCCGGGCCCTTCGGGGCTGTCAGGAGTCGTTCGGTGTGATCCGCCCTAGCGGTCGTCGTCGTCGCGGACGATCTCGCCGCTGAGGATCTCGCCCCGCGGCGGCGGCACCTGGTCCTCGCGGACGACCGTGCCCTGCACGGTGGTGACGGAGCCGGAAAAGCGCATGCCGGCCCGCTCGGCACGGGCGCGGATCGACTTCGACACCCGTCCGCCGACGAACCGGCGCACCGGCGGGATCAGCAGCACCAGGCCGATCGCGCTGGTGAGGAGGCCGGGCAGGGCGATGAGGCCGCCGGCGAGGAACATCAGGCCGGCGTCGCCGGTGTCGCGCGCGACCTGCTTGGGGTCGGCCGCGCCCTGCACGATGCCGACGCCGTCGACGTACGCCGGCGACATCGAGCGCGCGGCCCGGCGTCCGGCCCGGCGCATCACGGCGGTGCCGATGATGATGAACAGGCCCACGACCACCACGACGCCGAGCCAGCCGATGTAGCTGGCCAGCCAGGACGCCGCGATCCACTCCGCGACGCAGTAGAGCGCGAAGACGAGGATGAACCAGGCGCCCATGGGTCACCAGCCGCCGTGGTCGGCGGCCTTGCGGCCCGAGACCGCGCGGCGCACCTTCTCGGCCTTGTCCTGCGCGCCCCAGACCGTCACGCGCCACAGCGCCTCGGTGACGATCCGCTGGTCCATCTTCGAATCGCCGATCGCTCGCTCGACGAACTCGATCGGCACCTCGCGGACCCGCAGGCCCGCCTGGACGGTGCGGCGGGCGAGGTCGACCTGGAAGCAGTAGCCCTTGGACTCGACCCCGGTGAGGTCGAGCTTGCGCAGCGTCTCGGCCCGGAAGGCGCGGTAGCCGCCCGTGGCGTCGCGAAGCGGGATGCCCAGCATGATGCGGGTGTAGATGTTGCCGCCCTTGGACAGCACCTCGCGCGACTTGGGCCAGTTGACCACCGAGCCGCCGCGCACATAGCGCGAGCCGAGGACGAGGTCGGCGTCGCGCAGCGCCTCGAGCAGCAGGTGCAGCTGCTCGGGCTGGTGGGAGCCGTCGGCGTCCATCTCGACGACGACGTCGAAGCCCTGCTCGAGCGCCCAGTCGAACCCGGCGAGGTAGGCGGCGCCGAGGCCCTGCTTGCCGGCGCGGTGCATCACGTGGATGTGGTCGTCGGCCGCCGCGAGCTCGTCGGCAATCTGCCCCGTGCCGTCGGGGCTGTTGTCGTCGGCCACGAGGATGTGCACCTCGGGCAGGGCCGCGCGCACGCGGCCGACGATGAGCGGGAGGTTCTCGCGCTCGTTGTACGTCGGGATCACCACGACGATGCGGCCGAGGTCGCCGAAGATCGGCTCGGTCACGGGGTCTCCTCGTTGCTGGGTGCTCCCGAGCCTACGTCGCCGGAGCCGCTCCTCACGCGCCGCCCGGCGACGACGGCCATGATCCAGAGCACGATCGCGGCCGCCGCGGCGAGCAGCTCGGGTGCCGCACCGACGCGGTCGGCGACGGTGAGGTCGTCGCGCAGCGGGACGGTGCGCACGAGGTAGCCGCTGTCGAGCTCGCCGATCTCGCCGTCGAGGCTGCCGTCGGGCCGCACGACCGCCGTGATGCCGCTGGTCGAGGCGATGAGCACCGCGCGCCCGTGCTCCACCGCGCGCAGCCGCGACATCGCCAGCTGCTGCTGCGGCTGGCCGGTGAGGTTGTAGGTGGCGTTGTTGGTCTGCACCGCGAGGACCCGGGCGCCCTGGCCGGCGAGCTCGCCGTCGACGCCCTCGCCGCGGACGGCCGCGCGCCCGAGCTCGTCGTAGGCCACCTCGAAGCAGATGAGGTCGCCGAGCCGGGCCGGGCCCACCTGCATGACGCCGGTGCTGCTGCCGGGGGCGAAGTCGCGCGGGATCCGGTCGAAGCGGCCGATCAGCTTGGCGAGGACCGGGCGGAACGGGATCCACTCGCCGAAGGGCACCGGGTGCTGCTTGACGTAGAAGTCGCTCGGGCCCGGCTCACCCGTCGACGTGGGCTGCCACACGATGCCGGTGTTCCAGAGGTAGTCGGGGTCGTCGGGCTTGACGACCACCGCGCCCACCAGCACCGGCACGTCGATCGCGTCGACCGCCAGCTGGATGCGGGCCGCGGCACCGGCGTCGACGAGCGGGTCGATGTCGCTGGAGTTCTCCGGCCACACGACGAGCTCGGGGGCCGGCACCTTGCCGGCGGCGACGTCGGCGGCCAGGCGCTGGGTCTCCTCGACGTGGTTGCGCAGGACCTGCTCCCGCTCGCCGAGGAAGTCGAGCCCGGGCTCGGCGACCCCGCCCTGCACGACCGCGGCGACCGCGGTCGCGGGCTGGCCGTCGGTGGCCTGCCCCTCGGTCGGGCGCGGGATCAGCAGCCCCGCCGTGCACACGACCGCGACGGCGACCAGCGCGGCGGCAGCCCGGCGGACGTCGTGACGCACGACGACGGCGTAGGCCAGCAGCGCGCCCACGAGGGCGATGGCGAAGGTGACGGCGGGCGCGCCGGCGAGGGCGGCGTACGGCGTCACGCTCGTGGCCGTCTGCCCGAACGCGAGCCGGCCCCACGGGAACCCGCCGAGCGGCACGCGGTCGCGGATCGCCTCCGACAGCACCCACATCAGGGGGACGGCGAGCCACCACGCCTTGAGCCGCGAGGTGGCGGCGACGCCGGCGCCGACCAGTCCGTAGAACAGCGCGAAGACGACGGTGAGGAGCATCCACGCGTCGTCGCCGACGACGCGCATCCACTGCACGTGCAGCGCGAGGAAGGCGAACCCGGCGAGGAAGCCGAGCCAGAAGCCGCGGCGGGCCCGCACTCCGTGCCAGCACAGCGTCAGCAGCGCCAGGGCCGGCGGCGCGAGCCAGACGACGTCGTAGGGCGGGAAGGACAGAACGAGCAGGGCGCCGCCGAGGAGCGACCCGACGGCGCGCAGCAGCGTCGGCAGCGTTGGCCGCAGGGCCCGACGGGGCGGGGGCGCCACGCCGTCGACGCCGGGAACGTCGTCGAGGCCCTCGCTGTGCGCGAGGGCGTCGTCTCCGGTCACCGGCATCCTCCGAGGCTACGTCAGCGGACGCGGGCCGCCGCGACGGCCCGCCCAGGCATGGACGCAGTACCGCGGTGCGCGGATCCCACGCCGGACGCCGACGGCCCGCGCCCCGGGAGGGAGCGCGGGCCGTCAGGACGTGCTGCGTCAGCGGACCCGGGACGTGGGCTCGCTGATGCGGGTGACGCTGGCGTAGCCCGGCTTGCTGCCGGTCACGGCCACGGACAGGCGGTCACCGCGGTCCCAGCGCTTGGGCGTGTACCACCAGGACGTCGCACCCGGGATGGGCTGGCCGTTGCGCAGCCACTGGTAGGACAGCGCCACCGGCGACGGCCGCCACGAACCGGCGTAGGCGAGCAGGGTGCTCCCGACCTTGGCCTTGCCCAGGATCACCGGCTGCGGCGTGCGGGTCAGCGCCGCTGGCGCGATGGTGACGGGTGCGCTGGTGCGCGTCTCCGTCGCGTAGCCCGGACGGCTGCCCGTCACCGACACCGACAGCGCAGTGCCGACGTCATCGACCTTCGCCCGGTAGGTCGCGCCGTTCGCGCCGACGATCGGCTCGCCGTCGCGCAGCCACTGGTAGGACAGAGCGACCGGCGCCGGGCCCCACGGATCGACGACCGCCGTGAGCACCTGTCCGTACACAGCGGTGCCGGAGATCGACGGCGTAGTTGGGACCAACGGGCGCTGAGCGACGTCGAGCGTGACGACCGTCGTCGTGCCCGACGGACTGGCCGTGAGCACGATCTCGCGCGGCCCTACCCACGAGTCCGGGACGGTGAACGACACGGCCGCCGCGCCGGAGGACACCGCGAAGGTCCCCAGGTCCACGCCGCCGGACGTCGCCGTCAGCACGGTGTTGGCCGGGCTGCCGAGCGAGGTGAGGTCGAGCTTGGAGACCGTGAAGGACACGGGGTCCGACGTGAGCACGGGCGCCGTCGGCGCGCCGCTGACCTGCACGCTACGTCGGGCGAAGGAGGGCGAGACCGGCGAGTTGTCGCCGAGGTAGGCGATCCAGGCATCCCGGTCGATGAGCCCGCTGTCGCGGACCCCCGTGCCCTGCTTCATGACGTGGAAGTTGTCGCCGCCCTGCACGAGGAAGCTGAACGCCCCGACGCGGTAGCCGTGCGCGGGGTCGATCGGTGCGCCGTCCACCCTGATGGAGGTGATGCGGTCGCCCTCCGGCCGGGCCGGGTCGAAGGTGTAGGAGACATTGCTCGACAGGCCGAGTTGGAGGTAGGACCGCGACGGGACGTTGCCGTTGGCGTCGCGCTGCCACTGCTGCTCCAGCAGCGTCTTGAACTGCGCCCCGGTCAGCGTCGTGGTCCAGAGGTTGTTCACGAACGGCAGGACCGCATTGGCCTCGGCGTAGGTGATGACGCCGTCGGGGCTGTACAGCAGCTCGTTGCGCAGGCCGCCCGGGTTGACCACGCCGATCTCGGCACCGCCGATGAGGGGATCGGACAGGGATGCGACGAGGGAGTCGGCCACCAGTCCGCCGAGCGTCGACTCCGACGTACGGTCGTCGCGGGTCGCGCCGATGAACGCGGTGGTGATGTCGGCGGTGACGCTCCCGATCGGCTGGCCGCCGACAATGGCGGCCTGGGCCAGCGCGGCCGTCACGATGGTGTTCACAGCGGCGACGCGGGGGAAGCTGCTGATGAGGGTGGCGTCGGCGGTCGTGGTGCGCGCGACGTTGGCGGCCGTGAACGACGCCACCGTGTCGGTGTCGGCGTCGTACGAGAGCACGACCTGGCCGATGTTGGCCCCGTAGCTGCCGGTCTGCACGACCGGGCGGGTGCCGCCGCCGGGCACGGGCGCGCTGTAGGCGTAGGTCTGATGGGTGTGGCCGTTGAAGATCGCGTCCACCTTGGGCGAGGTCTCGTTCACGATCCGCGCGAACACCGGGCTCGCGGCGACCTCGGTCGCGAGCGGCCCGCTGCCCTGTGCACCCTCGTGGTACTGGGCGACGATCACATCCGCCTCGCCGTTGGCGGGGTCGCCGTCGGTGAGCACGTCGGCGACGCGGTTCACCGCGGCGACCGGGTCGCCGAAGTCAAGGGTCGAGATGCCGCCGGGCGACACGAGCGACGGCGTCTCCTGCGTCACGACGCCGATGACCCCGACGGTCACACCGCTCACGGTCGCCAGCGAGAACTCGTCGTACGCCGGGGTGGTGGTGCCCTTCAGGTAGACGTTCGCGCCCAGGAACGGGAAGGCCGCACGCGGCTCGATCATGCTGCCGAGCAGATCGCGGCCACGGTCGAACTCGTGGTTGCCCAGCGCGGTGGCCTGCAGCTCGAGCGCATTGAGGACGTCCACCGTGGGGAGGTCGTCCTGCGATGCGGAAGCGAACAGCGAGGCGCCGATGTTGTCGCCGGCAGAGAGCAGCAGGGTGCTCGCCTCTCCCGACGCGGCTCGCAGCTGCTCGATCGTCCCCGCCACCTTCACGGTGTTGGCGTCGATGCGGCCGTGGAAGTCGTTGATGTTCAGCAGGTTGATGCTGCGGATGTCGGCGGCCTGCGCCGGCGGCGCAGCCACGGCCACCAGGCCCGCGGCGAGCGCGGTGGCGGCAAGAGCGGAAATGGCACGGCGAGGCCGTCGCATGGTCCCCCCCACAGGGTCACGGACAAGGTCCTGCGCAACCTAGGACGGCGGACCGTCCCGCGTACGCCGGACACGCCCGCGTCACCCTCGTCGTCCCGCAGCCCGGGACGGGACGGGCTCTTGAGCGGACGTCGCTCCCCGGGACGCGCAGGCCTACTCGAAGCGCGACGGGTCGCCGGCGCCGACGCGGACGACCTCGGGCTCCTCGCCGGTGAGGTCGACGACGGTCGTCGGCTCCATGCCGCAGTCGCCGGAGTCGACCACTGCGTCGACGAGATGGTCGAGCCGCTCCTTGATCTCCCAGCCGACGGTCATCGGCTCGGCGTCGCCCGGCATGAACAGCGTGCTCGACAGGATCGGCTCGCCGAGCTCGGCGATGATCGCCTGGGTGACGACGTGCTTGGGGATGCGGACGCCGACGGTGTGCTTCTTGGGCTGCAGCATCCGGCGCGGCACCTCGCGCGTGGCGGGCAGGACGAACGTGTAGCTGCCCGGCGTCGCGGCCTTCACCGTGCGGAACATGGCGTTGCTGACGTGGACGTAGTGGCCGAGCTGGCTGAAGTCGGCGCACACGAGGGTGAAGTTGTGCTTGGCGTCGAGGTGGCGGATCGTGCGGATCCGCTCCAGCGCCTCGCCGTTGCCCATCGTGGCGCCGAAGGCGTAGCACGAGTCCGTCGGGTAGACGATGAGCGCGCCGTCGCGCAACAGGTCGACGATCTGCGTGATCAGCCGGGGCTGCGGGTTGTCCGGGTGCACGTCGAAGTACCTGGCCATGCCACGACCCTACGGCGGCTGACACGGCGCCGGGCGGAGTTCGGAGCGGCTGTCGGTGGACGGGTCTAGCGTCGGCGCATGGCGTACGACGAGGAGCTGGCCGACCGGATCCGCGAGCTCGTGGCGGGCGAGGCCGGCATCGGCGAGAAGCGGATGTTCGGCGGGCTGGCGTTCCTCGTGCACGGGCACATGGCGATCGCCGCCAGCGGCCAGGGCGGCGCGATGGTGCGCGTCGACCCCGCGGATACCGCGAAGCTCCTCGCAAAGGGCCCGGCCGAGCCGATGGTGATGCGCGGCAAGGAGCTCGACGGCTGGGTGCGCGTGCCGTCGGAGTCGCTGCGCACCAGGGCGCAGCTGTCGCGATGGACCGACCGGGCGCTGGCCTACGTGCGCACGCTGCCGCCCAAGCGCTGAGCTCAGGCGGCGCCGTAGCGCAGTCGGGCTCGGTAGGTCTGCATGAGCACGCAGGCCAGCAGGAGCATCACGACGACCGGCACCCACACGACACCGACCGAGAGCAGCGCCAGCAGCGTGAGCACCGCCAGGATCGCCGACGTCGTCCAGGCGGCCGTCATGCCGGCCCGGCTGCCGCTCCCCAGCCCGAGGCCCACGACGATCGTGGCGACGAGCGGGATCACCATGACCACCACCGCACCGATGCCGTTGACCTGGAACAGCGTGCGCGTCGAGTCGACGCACTCGGACGGCCCACCCGCCGTGCCCGCGCACGCCGACGTCCCGTAGACCGGTGCGACGAACGTCGCCACCAGCAGGAGCAGCGACCACAGCAGGGCCAGCACGACGCACACGAGGGTGCCGGTCGTCATGCCGCCCCGGAGGCGGTCGATCAGGTCGCGCATGCTCCGATCCTCCCCCGTCGCGAGCAGCCGGGTCAGCCGGGTACGACGACCGTGCCGGTGGCGGAGGTGACCACGAGCGGCTCGTCGAGCACCGCGGCCGACGACGCCCCGCGCTCGGGCTCCGCCCGGCACACGACCCGGGCCTCGAAGGCGACGCCGCGCGACCGCGTGCCGACACGGGTCACGGTGGCGGTCGCCTCGAGGACGTCGCCGCCCATGACGGGCGCGCGGAACGCGACGTCGTCGTAGCCGGCGAACAGGCCCTCATCGCCGTCGGTGCGGATGCACAGCTCGGTGGCGACGTCGCCGAACATCGCCAGCACATAGGCGCCGTCGACGAGGTTGCCGCCGTAGTGCGCGTGCGAGTAGGGCACGTAGCGCCGGTGGGTCACCGACATGCCGAGGCGCGGGTCGTCGCTCACGATGCCTTCTTCCGGGTGGTGGGCGTCGGGATGAGGGCCGACACGAGGTAGGACGCGACCTCGGCGGGCGTGGTGCCCTTGCCGAAGATGCGGTCGACGCCGAGCTCGCCGGTCATGGTCTCGTCGAAGCGCGGGCCGCCGACGACGAGCAGCGGGCGCCGGTCGGCGGGGAACGCCTCGCGGAACGCGGCGCTCATCTCACGGGTGTTGTGCAGGTGCGCATCGCGCTGGGTGACGACCTGCGAGACGAGGACGGCATCGGCGCGGTGCACGCGGGCCTGCTCGACGAGGTCGGGCACGGCCACCTGGGCGCCGAGGTTCACCACCGTGATCTCGGAGTAGTACTCGAGGCCCTTCTCCCCCGCGAACCCCTTGATGTTGAGGATCGCGTCGATGCCGACGGTGTGCGCGTCGGTGCCGATGCACGCGCCGACGACGACGAGCGGACGGCGGAGGGTCTTCTTGATCGCGGCGTTGATCTCCTTGGGCGAGAGCAGCGGGTAGTCGCGCTCGACCACCTGCACCTCGCGCACATCCACCAGGTGCTGCACCGCGCCGTAGACGACGAAGAAGGTGAAGTCGGGGCCCATCGCCTTGGCGTGCACCACCATCGCGGGGTCCATGCCCATCTTCTTGGCCAGCTGCAGGGCCGCGCCCTCGGCGCGCTTGTCGTGCGGGAGGGGCAGGGTGAACGACAGCTGCACCATGCCGTCGCCGGTGGTGTCGCCGTACGGGCGGACGATGCTCTTCGACGTCGTCATCGGGTCGCCCCCTCCTCGAGCAGGTCGGCCGCGGGGTTGAGGTAGCCGGGCGCCTTGCGCACCACGCCGTCGAGGCCGCGGCCGTGGTCGGCCGGGCGCTTCATGAGGCCGAACGTGCCGTCGGCGATGGCCTCGAGCAGCGTGTCGTCGACGATGCGGTCGAGCAGGTCGACCGCCTCCCCCAGCACCTGCCGGGCGCGCTGGGCGATGAAGCCGTCGGGCGCCGGGCGGAAGTCCTCGCGCAGGTTGCCGGCGGCGTTGAAGACGTAGCGCACGTTCTGCAGCGCGAGGTCGCGGTCGGACAGCCACGGCGTGACGACGGCCTCGGTCATCATGCCGACGAGCAGGATCCCCTGGCCGGTGAGCGCGCCGGCGAGGTTGAAGAACCCGTCGAGCAGGTAGCCGCGGAAGATGTCGCCGGTCATGTGCTTGGTGGGGGGCATCCATTTGAGCGGCGCGTCGGGGAACAGCGCGCGGCCGAGCATCGCGTGGGCGAGCTCGAGGCGGAACGAGTCCGGGATCTCGGGGTTGATCTCGAAGGCGTGGCCCAGGCCGAGCTGCCAGTCCTCGAGGCCCGCCTCCTTGGCGAAGTACTCGTTGAGCAGCTGGCTCACGGTGACGGTGTGCGCGGCGTCGACGGCGTCGGCGGTGGTGAGGTAGTTGTCCTCGCCGGTGTTGATGACGATGCCCGCACGGGCGTGCACCTGGCGGGAGAAGCGCTGGTCGACGAAGGTGCGCACGGGGTTGATGTCGCGGAAGAGGATCCCGTACATCGAGTCGTTGAGCATCATGTCGAGCCGCTCGAGCCCGGCCAGCGTGGCGATCTCAGGCATGCACAGGCCCGACGCGTAGTTGGTGAGCCGGACGTAGCGGCCGAGCTCCTTGCTCGTCTCGTCGAGCGCCGCGCGCATGAGCCGGAAGTTGGCCTGCGTGGCATAGGTGCCGGCGTAGCCCTCGCGGGTGGGGCCCTCCGGCACGTAGTCGAGGAGCGACTGGCCCGTCGAGCGGATGACCGCGATGACGTCGGCGCCCTCGCGCGCGGCGGCCTGCGCCTGCGGCATGTCCTCGTAGATGTCACCGGTGGCCACGATGAGGTAGATCCACGGCGCGGGCGGGTCGCCGTACTTGCCGATGAGCCGGTCGCGCGCGGCGCGCTGCGCGTCGATGCGGCGCACGCCGCGCGCGAGCTGCGCGCGGGCGCTGCGTCCGGCGCGGGCGGCGTCCTTGCCCTCGGGCAGCCGCAGGGTCACCGATCCCGCGGCGGCCTTCTGCGCCACGGTCACGAGGTCGTCGCCGGTGCGGTGCATGGCGTCCCACACCGGCAGGGCGACGCCGTGCTCGAGGCCGACCTGCTCGCGGACGACGTCGACGAGGCGGTTGACCCACGGGATGCCCTCGACGTCGGCGCCCTCGAGGCCGGCCAGCCGCAGCGTCGCGCGCTCGACCGAGACCGTGGTGTGCTGCTTGGCCAGCTTCACGACGGGGGCGCCCGCCTTGCGCGCCAGGGAGCGCGCCGTGCGGATCGTGGCCGGGTCGAGGTCGAGCATCCGCCGCGGGTCGTTGGCCGCGGTGACGTAGGGACTGCGGCTCATGCCGCCACCTCCTCGAGTGCGCCGGCGTCGTGGAGCACCGTGCCGCGCGAGACCGTGCGCAGGCAGGTGGGCGTGAGGCCGGTGGTCAGGTCGGGCCAGCCGTCGTTGTCGACCAGCGCCGCGGCCCAGACCGCGTACGTGGCCGGGGCGCCGACGGCGAGGACGCCGGACGCCGTGTCGCCCACGGACGCGTGGCCCGCGCGGGTGTGCGCGTCGAAGGCCGAGGCGATGCCGATGCGTTGCGCCTCGGTGCGGTGGAGCACCGCGCCGCGCACGCCGCCCCAGGGGTCGAACGGGGTCACCGGCGAGTCGCTGCCCAGCACGAGCGGTACGCCGGCGCGCTGCAGGTCGGCGAACGGGTTGAGCCCGGGGCCGCGCGAGGGGCCGAGCCGGTCGACGTACATGCCGCCGGTGCCGCCCCAGAACGCGTCGAACGCGGGCTGCACGGACGCGATGACGCCGTGCTCGGCGAGCGCGGCCACGGCGTCGGCGTCGCACATCTCGGCGTGCTCGAGCCGGTGGCGCAGCGCGCGGACGGCGTCGATGCCGACATCGGCAGCGGCGGCGCGGAGACCGGCGACCACGGCGTCCATCGCGCCGTCGCCGATGACGTGGAAGCCGGCCTGCACGCCCTCGCGGGAGCAGGTGACCAGGTGGTCGGCGATGCTCGCGGCGTCGATGTAGAGCGCGCCGGTGGTGGCCTCGTCGTGGTACTCGTGGCGCAGGCACGCGGTGCGCGAGCCGATGGCGCCGTCGACGGAGAGGTCGCCCGCGGCGCCGAGCGCGCCGAGCCGCCGCATCACGTCGAGCCCGCCGGTGCTCGCGAGCTGGCCCCAGTAGACGGTCACCTCCGGCAGGTCCTCGGCGCGCGAGAGCGCGAGCAGCGCGGCGGCGTCGTCCTCGCCGGAGATCTGCGGGCCGGCCATCTCGTGGACGGCCGCGATCCCCTGGGCCGCTGCGGTTCTCAGGGCCAGCCTCTGCACCTCGGTGGTCTGGCTGCCGGTGACGGTGGCCAGCGCCGCGCCACGGATCGCGTTGTGGGCCTCGCGCCGCACCCAGCCGTCGGCCGCCCAGCCCTCGAGCACCTCGGCCTGCGGCGTCGAGGCCAGCATCGCGCCGCTGACCAGCGCCGAGTGGACGTCGACGCGGGAGAGGTAGACGAGCGATCCGTACGACGCGCGGTCGAGCTCGGCGGCGGTCGGCAGGTCGCGCACCGGCCAGGTGGTCTCGTCCCAGCCGTGGCCCAGGACCGTGCGGCCGCGCAGCACCTTCGTGCGCTCGGCGACGAGGTCGAGCAGCTCGGCCTTCGACCGCACGCCGGTGAGGTCGAGCCCGGCGAGCATGAGGCCGGTGTCGGTGGTGTGGACGTGGCCGTCGACGAACGCGGGCAGCAGCAGCGCGCCGTCGAGCCGGGTCGTGCGGTCGGTGGCCGGCGCATCCCCGCGCGGCCCGACCCACGCGATGGCGCCCTCGGACACGACGACGTCGGCGTCGCGGATGGCGCCGTCGACCAGCGCCCGGCCTCCCGTCAGCAGCAGGCTCACGCGTGGCCCTCCGCCGCGAGGCGCGCCTCGAACAGCGACCGGACGCCGTCCTCGCTGCGCAGCAGCTCGAACGCGAGCTCGGCGTGGCCGGGGGTGAAGCCGTTGCCGATGAGCATCGTGACGTCGGCGGCGAGGCCCTCGGCGCCGAGCGCCGCGGCGGCGAACGACGTGGCCATGGAGAAGAAGATGATCGTGCCGCCGTCGCCGCAGGAGAGCACCGCGCCGTGCTCGCAGCCGGGGACGTCGACGCACACGACGACGATGTCGGCGACGTCGCCGAGCGCGTTCTCCACGGCGTCGGAGAGGCCGACCGGGTCGCGGGCGTCTGCGAGCACCACGTTGTCGGCGAGGGCCGCGCGCTCGAGCGCCTCGGCCTCGCGCATCACCGGCACGACGCCGACGGTCCGCAGCGCGCCGGCGCGGCGGGCGGCCGCCAGCGAGAGCGAGCCGCTCTTGCCGGCGCCGCCGACGACCGCGACGGTCGGGGCCTTGCCGGCGTCGACGTACCGCTGGACGACGCGCGCGGTGAGCGCAGGGGCGCCGCAGACGTCCATGACCGCCATCGCCAGCGGGCCGGGGAGGTCCTCGGGCACCTTGGCCAGGATCGTGCGCTGGAACAGGATGGCGTGGCCGTCGCAGGGCACCTGCTCGGAGAGCCCGTCCCACCTCTCGAGGGCGTCGTCGATGCGCAGCGGCGTCAGGGTGAGCGAGACCAGCGTGGTGATGCGGTCGCCTACCTCGACGTCGTGGTGCGCGCCGGGGCCGACCTCCTCGACGACGCCGACGAGCATGCCGCCCGAGCCGGTCACCGGGTTGTGCATCTTGCCCCGCGTGCTCACGATCTCGAGCACCTCGTCGCGCACCTTCGCGCCGTCGCCGAAGTGCTTGTCGGAGAGCTGGCGGAAGCTGGCGGCATCGAGGTTGAGCCGCTCGACCCGGATGCGCAGCTCGCCCTCGTGGAGCTCCGGAGAGGGGTCGAGGCGCCACGCGGCCTGCGGCAGCACGCCGCTCGGCTCGAGGACGCGGTGGAGGCCGACCGGGCTGACGGGGTGCCTGTCGCTCACGCTGGCCGATCCTTCCCTGCGGCGGGTGCCGCTGTCTCGCTCCTGCCGGGCCTGTCGTGCGGCATCCCGCAGAGACGGGTGTGCCGAGCCTCGCCTCGCCGTCGATAACGACAGGATCTCAGCCGTGGTCGCTCCTACGGCGGAAATCCTGCTGTCGAATGCTGCCATAGGCGGATCCCTTCCCGTATCCTCCACCGGAGATCACGCGCGTGTCCGGTCGAGGCCGGGGCGCGCGTCCGTCCTCCCGGGAGGCCACGTGACCGAGACCCTTGCCGGCGCCGTCGAGGCTGCCGACGGCGGTGCGCTGCCCCAGCCGTACTCCTACGGCTACCACCCGCTGGTCGAGCCGGACTGGCGCCGGTTCCCGGGGTGGGCCGACGTCACCGAGGACGAGTGGCGCTCGGCGCAGTGGCAGCGCAGCCACTGCGTGAAGAACGTGGCCCAGCTGCGCGGCGTGCTCGGCGACCTCGTCGACGACCGGTTCTTCGACGACCTCGACGCCGACATCGCGCGCGCCGCGACCATGTCGATGCTCGTACCGCCGCAGATGCTCAACACCATGGCGCCGACGGTCTCGCCGTCGGGCCCGGGATCCCTCACCGAGGCGTTCTACGCCGACCCCGTGCGCCGCTACATGCTCCCGGTGCTCAGCGACCGCCGCACCGACTGGATGAGCCACCCGCACGCCACGCGCGACTCGCTGCACGAGCACGAGATGTGGGCGGTCGAGGGCCTCACCCACCGCTACCCCACCAAGGTGCTCGCCGAGCTGCTGCCGACCTGCCCGCAGTACTGCGGCCACTGCACCCGCATGGACCTCGTCGGCAACAGCACGCCGCAGGTCGACAAGCTCAAGTTCGTCGCCAAGCCCGACGCCCGCCTCGAGGACATGCTCGAGTACCTGCGCCGCTCCCCCGGCGTCCGCGACGTCGTGGTGTCCGGCGGCGACGTCGCCAACCTGCCGTGGCCACGCCTCGAGTCGTTCGTGGCGGCGCTGCTCGAGATCGAGAACATCCGCGACATCCGCCTGGCCACCAAGGCGTTCGCGGCCATGCCGCAGCACTGGCTGCAGGACGACATCCGCGCCGGAATGGAGCGCGTCGCCACGACTGCGCGCCGCCGCGGCGTCGGCCTGGCGATCCACACCCACGTGAACTCGCACCAGACCGTCACGCCGCTCGTCGCCGAGGCCACCCGCGCGATGCTCGACGCCGGCGTGCGCGACGTGCGCAACCAGGGCGTGCTGCTGCGCGGCGTCAACGACTCGGTCGAGAAGCTGCTCGACCTGTGCTTCTCGCTGCTCGATGGCGCCGGGATCATGCCCTACTACTTCTACATGTGCGACATGATCCCCAACGCCGAGCACTGGCGGCTCGCGGTCTGGGAGGCGCAGGCGCTGCAGCACGGGATCATGGGCTACCTGCCCGGGTTCGCGACGCCGCGCATCGTGTGCGACGTCCCCTACGTCGGCAAGCGCTGGGTGCACCAGGTCCACGAGTACGACCGCGAGCGCGGCATCACCTACTGGACCAAGAACTACCGCACCGGCATCGAGACCGAGGACGCCGAGGCGCTGTCGCGCTCCTACGAGTACTACGACCCGATCCACACCCTCCCCGAGGCCGGCCAGGCCTGGTGGCGCGAGCACCGCGTCGAGGAGACCCACCCCGACGGCGTCAGCCGCGAGATCCACTCCTAACAGCCACGATCTGGTAGTCGGATCGCGCGCTCTACAGCGCGATCCGACTACCAGATCGTGCTTCGGCCGCCTTCCGGATCGTGACGAACCTGGCGACGATCTCGTAGGAACGGCGCTGCACGTCGTCGGACGGCACGTGCATCACCGCCATGCCCAGGGCTGCGGCGGCCGCGTCCTTTGCGGCGTCGATGCTGCGCTGCTCGGGCTCGAGGTGGTGGGGCCCGTCCACCTCGACGTTGAGCAGGCTGCCGTCCGGGAGCGTGACGACGACGTCGAAGCGCCTCAGACCGAGGGACGTCATCACCGGTACCTGCCGGCGGAAGTCGGTGAGGCCCGCCCGGCGCAGCAGGCGCCCGATGTCGATCTCGCTCACCGACTCGGCCCCCTCGTCCGCATAGACAAGCGCAGCTCTGAAGGCGGCGGTGTGCCGCACCTTCTCCAGTCCGGCCAGGCACTCGAGGATGTCGGCCGCGGTGGTGAGGCGGTCCCTGACCAGTGCTACCAGCAGGCCGGTTGCGCGGCGTTCGCTGCGCATGGCCGAGGCGGCGTCGATCCCGGCCCTCGCCGCGCTGACCGACGGGTGGCCGAGCGCCGTGGTCACATCGTCGTCGGGCACGCGCCTCGAGTGGTGGATGACGAGGCCCTCCACCGCGGGGACCTTGAGGCCGTGCTCGACGAGGACGTGGACGTCCTCGGTCTCCCAGTTGCGCAGGCCCAGCGCTTCCAGCGCGGTCAGGTCGTCGAGCTTCGCCCCGGGCCCGGCGTGCAGCAGGCCTGCCACCAGCCGCTGCTCGTAGGTCACGGGCCCGGTCATCAGGGCGATCACCCGCCCGCTCCACGCCTGCCACCGCTCGGCGACGAGCTGGCTGCGCACGTGATGGCGGCTGATGCCGAGCTCTCGCAGTTGCGCGCGGCTCACGACGCCGAGCTGCTCGGTCGCGAGCTGGGCCAGCGAGGGGGTACGGGCGAGGGGGCTGGTGCGTCCGGTCATGGCCGGAGGCTGGGCCATCGACGGTCCCCCGCGCCGACTCCGAGCGCCCGATTCTGGGGACAACACGCGATCTGGTAGTCGATTCGCGCGGCAGAGCGCGCGAATCGACTACCAGATCGAGGTCAGAGGGCGGGTGGGCGGTTCTCGTAGGGAGTGCTGAGGACGACGCTGGTGCGGGTGCTCACGTTGGCCTTGGCGCGGATCTCGGCCAGCAGCGCCTCGAGGTCGGACGGCGACCCGACGCGGACCTTGAGCACGTAGGATTCGTCGCCGGCGACGGAGTAGCAGGCCTCGATGGCCGACACGTCCTCGAGCCGCTGCGGGGCGTCGTCGGGCGCGGCGGGGTCGATCGGCTTGATCGAGATGAGCGCGGTCAGCGGCAGGCCGAGCTGGTCGTGGTCGACCACGACGGTGTAGCCCTTGATGACGCCGCGCTGCTCGAGCCGGCGCACGCGCTGGTGGACGGCGGACGTCGACAGGCCGGTGGCCTTGCCGAGGTCGGTGTAGGACATCCGCCCGTCGCCCGCGAGAAGGCGGACGATCGCCTGGTCGATCTCCTCCACGACGCACAAGCCTCTCGTCGATCGGCGTCCGGGCGCTCGCCCGTCCTGCCGCCGACCCTAGCCAACGGGCCCGCTCCCCCGGCGCCACGACCGCCAGACCGGGTGTCCCGTCCCCACATCGTTACCCGGCCGTGGACGGCCGCACCGGAGGCCCGACGCCGCCTCAGGAGGTCAGGGAGCGCCCGATGACCATGCGCTGGACCTGGTTGGTGCCCTCGACGATCTGGAGCACCTTGGCCTCGCGCATGTAGCGCTCGACCGGGAAGTCCTCGACGTAGCCGTAGCCGCCGAACACCTGGACGGCGTCCGTGGTGACCTTCATGGCGGCGTCCGTGGCGAAGAGCTTGGCCTTGGCGGCCTCGACGCCGAACGGGCGGCCCGCGTCCTTGAGCCGGGCCGCGGCCAGCACGAGCGAACGCGCCGCCGACACCTGCGTGGCCATGTCGGCGAGCATGAACTGGATGCCCTGGAAGTCGCCGATCGGACGGCCGAACTGGCGCCGCTCCTTCGCGTACGCCGACGCCGCGTCGAGGGCGGCCTGGGCCAGCCCGACGGCGCAGGCCGCGATCCCGAGCCGGCCGGCGTCGAGCGCGGCCAGCGCGATCCGGAAGCCCTGGCCCTCGGCGCCGATGAGGCGGTCGGACGGCACGCGGGCGGAGTCGAGCAGCACCTGCGCGGTGCGCGAGGCCTTGGCGCCCATCTTGCGCTCGGGCGGCGCCGACGACAGGCCCGGCGTCGAGGCATCGGCGAGCAGGCACGAGATCCCGCGGGCGCCATCGTCGGACGTGCGGACCATCAGGTTGTAGAAGTCCGCGACGCCGCCGTGGGTGATCCAGGCCTTGGTGCCGCTGACGACGTAGTCGGAGCCGTCGAGGACGGCGCGCGTCTGCAGCGCCGCGGCGTCGGACCCCGACTGCGGCTCGGAGAGGCAGTAGGCGCCGAGCAGCTCGCCGCCGAGCATCTCGGGCAGCCAGCGCTGCTTCTGCTCGTCGGTGCCGAACTGCGCGACCGGGAAGCAGGCCAGCGAATGCACCGACACCGAGATGCCGACCGACAGCCAGGACCCCGCCAGCTCCTCGAGCACCTGGAGGTACACCTCGTAGGGCTGGCCGCCGCCGCCCCACTCCTCGGGGTAGGGCAGCGACAGCAGCCCGGCCTTGCCCAGCGTGCGCAGCTCCTCGCGGAAGAACCGGCCCTCGTGCTCGGCCTCGGCCACGCGCGGTGCGAGCTCGGCGTCGGCGATGTCGCGGGTGAGCTCGAGGAGCGCCTCGGCCTCCTCGGTGGGGAGCAGCCGGTCGGCCGGCGCGATCGACAGGGCCATCAGAGCACCACCAGCTCCCGCGGACGGAGGTTCACGCGCTCGCCCGACGACTCGCCGCAGACGACGATGTCCTCGATGCGCGCGCCGTGCTTGCCGGGCAGGTAGATCCCGGGCTCGATCGAGAAGGCCATGCCCGGCTCGAGCAGCTCGGTGTTGCCCGACACGATGTAGGGCTCCTCGTGCGTCTCGAGCCCGATGCCGTGGCCGGTGCGGTGGATGAAGTACTCGCCGTAGCCGGCGTCGGCGATCACCTGGCGCGCGGCGGCGTCGACCGACTCGCAGGAGACGCCGCGGCGCACGTGCTCGCACGCGGCCTGCTGCGCGGCGAGCAGGACGGCGTAGTACTCGGCGAACTCGGCCGGTGGCTCGCCGACGGAGTAGGTGCGGGTCTCGTCGGAGCAGTAGCCGTCGGGCATGGTGCCGCCGATGTCGACGACGACGGGGTCGCCGGCCTCGATCACCCGGCCGCTCACCTCGTGGTGCGGGCTCGCACCGTTGGGGCCGCTCGCGACGATGACGAAGTCGACCGTCACGTGGCCCTCGGCGAGGATCGCGTCGGCGATGTCCTTGCCCACCTCGGCCTCGGTGCGGCCGGGGCGCAGCCACTCGTGCACCCGGGCGTGCACGCGGTCGATCGCGGCGCCGGCTCGGCGCAGCGCCTCCACCTCGTCGGGCGTCTTGCGCACCCGCAGCTCGCGCAGCACCTGGCCGGCGAGCAGCTGGTCGACGCCGGGCATGGCGTCGCGCAGCCGCAGCACCTTCTCGGCCCACATGTGGTTGTCGAGCGCGGCACGGCCGCGCGAGGGAAGCAGCGACGCCACCAGGCCGTAGGGGTCGTCGGTCTCGCCCCACGTCAGCACCTCGAGCCCGAGGTCGCCGATGGGGCTGGCCTGCGCGGCCGGCTTCTCCAGGAACGGCACGACGATGCTGGGGTCGCCCTCGGCCGGGACGACGAGGCAGGTCAGCCGCTCCAGCGGGATCGCGTCGTAGCCGGTGAGGTAGCGCAGGTCGGGCCCGGGGCTCACGAGCAGCGCGTCGACCTCGTGGGCGCGGGTCGCGGCCTGGGCGCGGGCGAGGCGGTCGGCGAGGTCCTGGATCGGCGGGTGGCTGCTCACGGCAGGACCCTACGCCGCGACGCCGCCGACGCCAGCCATCGCGAGGACGACGCGGCGCTCCCGCCCCGGGTCCGGCCCGGCTGCGAGGATCGCGGCATGTGGATCACGCCGGACGGCGTCCAGCACAGCCTGGCCCTGCCCGACCCGACCGAGGTGCTCACCGACCGCGCGCTGGCCTCGTTCGCCGTGCTGGTGGGTCGCGCGGACCGCGACGACCTCGAGCTCTGGATCGACGACCGGCTCCTCGCGCTCCACGACGCGTCGTTCCCGCCCGACCCCGGCGGGCTCTTCTTCGAGCGGGCACCAGCGGTGGGCATGCTCGACGGCGACCTGTCGACGCTCGAGGGGCTCGACGAGGCGCTCGCCCCCATCGACCCGCGCTGGCAGGTCGACCTCCTGCTCGCGCTGCACGACATCGTCGACGGGCTCGCCGAGTCCCAGGAGTAGCCGAGTAGCCGCTCAGCCCTCGACCGGCCGGAAGCCCGAGCAGACGACGCGGGCCCAGGCGATCCGCCCGTCGCGCTCCCCCAGGTACGCCTGCTGCTCGACGAGGTGCAGCCCCTGCGGGTTGCGCACGCGCAGGCGGTAGCCCGAGCGCTGCCGGTCGGCGAAAGCGTCGGTCTCCACCGAGTCCACGCCCTCGACGTCGTCGCTCGGCTCGAACCACTGCCCGAGGATCCCCACGACGTCGTCCGGCGTGCCCGCCTCCCAGATACGGCCGGGCGTCATGCCGCGGAAGTCGACGTCGTCGGCGAGCAGAGCCGCGACCGCGTCCCAGTCCTTGCGCGCGACGGCGTCCGCCCACGCCTGCGCCAGTGCAGCGTCCATCGGCACATCGTGCACCCGCCCGCGAGCGGCCGGGGGCGATCCCGGACGCGGGCCCGGGCGGTCGGGGCGCTTGGCTACGGTGCTCCCGTGGCCGACCGTCCCGAGAAGCTCATGCTGCTCGACTCCGCGTCCCTGTACTTCCGTGCGTTCTACGGCGTGAAGGAGGACGTCGTCGCACCCGACGGCACGCCCGTCAACGCGGTGCGCGGCTTCCTCGACTCCATCGCGCGCCTCGTCACCGACCACGGGCCCACGCGGCTGGTCGCGTGCTGGGACGACGACTGGCGCCCGGAGTTCCGCGTGTCGGCGATCCCGTCGTACAAGGCGCACCGTGTCGCCGACCCCAAGGTCAACGCCGAGGAGGTGCCCGACACCCTCGAGCCGCAGGTGCCGATCATCGCCGACGTGCTGCAGGCCATCGGGATCGCGCGCATCGGGTCGCCCGGCTACGAGGCCGACGACGTGATCGGCACCCTCGCCACGCGCGCCGACGTGCCGGTCGACGTCGTCACCGGCGACCGCGACCTGTTCCAGCTCGTCGACGACGAGCGCGGCGTGCGGATCATCTACACCGCGAAGGGCGGCGTCGGCCGGCCGGACATCTACACCGAGGCGGCGGTCGCGGCGAAGTACGCGATCCCCGGGCGCGCGTACGCCGACTTCGCAGCGCTGCGCGGCGACCCCTCCGACGGCCTGCCCGGCGTGCCCGGCGTCGGCGAGAAGACCGCGGCATCGCTGGTGAGCATCTACGGCTCCCTCGACGGCGTCATCGCGGCGGCCCAGGCGCGCGACCCGCAGGTGCGCTCCGGCGTCCACGACAAGATCCTCGCCGCGGCCGACTACCTGGCCGTCGCCCCGCTCGTGGTGCAGGTGGCGCGCGACGCCCCCGTGGTGGAGCACGACGACCGCATCGTGGCCGAGCCGGCCGACCCCGAGGGCCTGCTGCACCTCAGCGACCGGTGGGGCCTGCGGTCGTCGATCAACCGCGTGCTCAACGCCTTCGCGAAGGCGGCGCAGTAGAGCGCGTCAGGACGCCGACGGGGACGCCGAGTCCTCGGGCACGACGCCCTTGACGCCCGCGGCACCGAGGTAGGCGACGGCGAGGCTCTGCGCGGCCTTGGTGCCGGCCTGCGACCAGACCAGCACCATGTCGGTGCCGGTGAGGAAGCCGACGCCGGTGACGTTGGAGCCGCGGGCCTTCTCCACCTGCACGACCGGCACTCCATTGAGGGTGCCGGTGACCGGGGTGGTGCCCTGGCCGCCGAAGCCGCCGACCATGTACTGCAGCAGCTGCACCTGGCCGCTCACGGGCGTGTCGGCCCGGAACCGCCACACCTGGACGCCGCCGACCTCCTGGCCGGAGTAGAGCATCTGCCGTGCCAGCGCACCGGAGAACGCGAGGTTGACCGAGGGCTGCTCGCCCTGCTTGAGCACCTGGGCGTCCTGGCCGTCGGCCGCGACCCACGCGAAGTTCGGGATCTTCGGCAGCACCGACTCCGGCAGCACCTCGAACGACTTCAGCGTGATCGAGGGCTCGGGCGACGCCGAGCCCGAACCCGTGGCCGACGCGGACGGCGCTGCGGACGTCGTCGATGCCGCCGCGGTCGGGTCGGCGGCCGAGCCGCCGCCGCAGCCGGCGAGCAGCAGGGCGGCCGCGAGGCCGGTGACGGCGATGCCGGCACGGGTGGTGCGCACGCGATCCACGCGTTCCTCCTGGATGTCCCCGGCACGGTACCTGCCGCGGCTGGTCGGGCCCGAATCCGGGCCCCGGGTCACGGGCGCGCCCCTGCGGCCTGGACGGCGGCCACGGTGATGCCCGTGGCGTCGCGCGTGCCCGTGGCTGTGGTGACGACGACGGGGAGCCCCGGCTGGGCGCCCGGCCCGCTGCCGCCGACGGTGGTGGCGACCTCGGAGGGCAGCGCTGCGGAGTAGACCGTCGGCCCGTAGTCGGCGGTGCAGGCGCGGCCGTCGGGCTGGGTGGCGTCGACGTCGACGTAGACGCGCACCACCTGGGCGCCGCCCTCGTCGCGCACGGTGGTGCCGAGGCCGCGGGGCACGTCGGGGCAGCTCGAGGAGCCCCACAGGCCGAGGTAGAGCCGGCCGTCGACGAGGACGGACTGCACGTTGCCGTGGCCGGTGACCGGCAGGTCGGCCGGGAAGGCGGCGCCGTCGGGCAGCTCGGCCTTCGTCCAGACGCCGTCGTCGGCCGGCACCGAGCCGCCTGCGGCGGAGTGCAGCGTGACGGAGTAGCCGAACTCGTCGTCTGCGGCGTTGGCGACCGGGTCGAACCACATCGACACGGGGATGCCCTCGCGGCTGTAGGTGACGCTCTGGGCGGCCGCGCCGGACTGCTTCTCGATGACGGCGAACAGGGCCTCGACCGTGGCCGGGACCGCCTTCGCCAGCTCGGCGTCGACCGGGCCGCCACCGCCGCCCGCCTCGGGCACGGGGTAGGCGTCGCGGTCGACGACCTGGCCGTCGCGGACGGTCGAGGTGACCGCGATCTGCGGGCAGAAGCAGGTGGGCACGACCTGGAGCTGGTACTCCCCCGAGGCCCCGCTCGCGGCCCAGGCTGCCCGGGCGGCGTCGAGGTCGCGCGGCACCGGCGTCGCCCCGCCGCCCGGCCCGCCCGGGGCGTCGGCGCAGCCGGCGAGGGCGAGGCCTGCCGCCACGAGCACCGCCGTCAGCCACCCGGTCACGCCTCGGCCCGCCCGGCCGACGACCCCACGACCGACGACCCCGCGACCGGCGCGTCGGCGCTCGGCGTCGCGGTGCATGCGGTCCCCTCGTCGGACGGTCGGGCGGTCGGGCGGGCCGCGGGCGGGCGGCACTGGGGTCTGGTCTGGATGGAAGTCTCCCCGGTCCGACGCCGGAACCGGGCCGCCCGGTTCCCCCGACGCCCACCCGTGACGCACCCGTGACCCGGGCCCGTCCGCGAGTAACAGTGCGGATGTTCGGTTTCGGGGCCTCGAAACCGAACATTCGCACTGTTACTCGAGCAAGGAAGGGGGGCCGGGGCTAGACGCTGGTGAAGGAGACGACGCCGCGCTTGACGGCGTCGACGGCGTCGCGGGCGGTGCGCGAGAGGGCGGCGCCGTCGGGCGTGGGGTGCGAGCCGGCCGCGTCGGCGATCTGGCCGAGCAGGTCGGCGAGCTGCTTGCACCAGCGCACGAAGTCGCCGGCCTGCAGGTCGGCGTCGCGCAGGACGCTCTCGAGCCGGTGGCCCGAGGCCCAGCGGTACGCCGCCCAGGCGAACCCGAGGTCGGGCTCGCGGAGGTACTGCAGGTGCTCCTCGGCCTCGAGGTGGCTGAGCTCGCCCCAGAGCTTCACGGTCTCGGCGAGGACGTCGCGGACCCGGCCCTGCGGCAGGCGCGGCGGCACGGCGTCGTCGGCCTGCCGGGCCTCGAACACCAGCACCGAGGCGCACGCTGCGAGCTCGGCCGCGGTGAGGCCCGACCACAGCCCCTGGCGCAGGCACTCGGCCGCGACGAGGTCCATGTCGTTGTACAGCCGCTGCAGCATCCGGCCGGCGTCGGTGACCTGCGCCTCGTCGTCGTCGGAGGTGAGGTAGCCGAGCTGGGCGAGGATCGCGCACACGCGGTCGAACTGCTTGGCGATGGAGTTGGTGCGGTTCTCCACCCGGCGCTCGAGGCCGCGGGTCTCCCGCTGCAGGCGCTGGTAGCGCTCGGCCCAGCGGGCGTGCACCTCGCGCTCGTCGCAGCCGTGGCACGGGTGCTGGCGGATCAGCCGGCGCAGCTCGTTGACCCGCGCGTCGTCGGCGGAGTCGGCGCCGCGCTGCTTGCGCGGGCGGTCCACGCGCACGTCGCCGGCCACGTCGCGCAGCCGGTTGGCCAGGTCGCGGCGGCTGTTGGCCGAGCGGGGGTTGAACAGCTTGGGGATGCGAATGCGCTCCAGCGGCTCCACCGGCGCCGGGAAGTCGACCACCGACAGGCGCTTCACCTGGCGGTCGAGGGTGAGCACGGTGGGCCGCGGCTCGTCGCGCTCGGACAGCCCCGGGTCGAGGACGACGGCGACGCCGGACCGGCGGCCCGACGGGACGACGACGATGTCGCCGGGCTTGAGCCGCGACAGCGACTCCGCCGCGGCGTTGCGCCGGCGCATGGCCCCGTCGCGCGAGAGCTCCTTCTCGCGGTCGCTCAGCTGGCGGCGCAGGTCGGCGTACTCGGCGAAGTCGCCGAGGTGGCAGGTCATCGCCTCGCGGTAGCCGTCGAGCGCGTCCTCCTGCTTGCGCACCTGCCGGGCGAGCCCGACGACGGCGCGGTCGGCCTGGAACTGCGCGAACGACGTCTCGAGCAGCTCGCGGGCCGCGTGGTGGCCCACGGAGCCGACGAGGTTGACCGCCATGTTGTACGACGGCTTGAACGAGGACCGCAGCGGATAGGTGCGGGTGGAGGCGAGGCCCGCCAGCGCGGTGGGGTCGAAGCCCTGGTGCCACACGACGACGGCGTTGCCCTCGATGTCGATGCCGCGGCGGCCGGCGCGGCCGGTGAGCTGGGTGTACTCCCCCGGCGTCACGTCGGCGTGGCTCTCGCCGTTCCACTTCACCAGCTTCTCGAGCACCACGCTCTTGGCCGGCATGTTGATGCCGAGGGCCAGGGTCTCG
>Ga0233425_10001545_pt1 | contig 51035 bp, 41 predicted proteins | sample Watercolumn_Towu_2_FD_181712 | JGI IMG/M metagenome (GOLD analysis project Ga0233425, IMG submission 181712) | Freshwater microbial communities from Lake Towuti, South Sulawesi, Indonesia - Watercolumn_Towuti2014_140_MG | ecosystem: Environmental > Aquatic > Freshwater > Lake | place...
GTGTAGATGAGGATCAGGCCGGCGTGCTTGTTCAGCAGGTCGAGGCCGATGAGCATCGTGTAGACGGGGATGATGATGACCTGCGGCGCGATCATCATGGAGCCCAGGATGGCGAGGAACATCGCCCGGCGGCCCGCGAAATCCAGGTGCGAGAGCGCATACGCGGCACAACTGCAGACGACCCAGGAGGCCAGCACCCCCGCGACAACGACGATCGCCGAGTTCCCGACGTACTGACCCACCTTGCTGTGCACCCACGCGTTCACGAAGTTCTCGACCGTCGGCTGCGCGGGAGGGCCGTACTGGTTCTGCAGCACGTACTCCTGGCGGCTCTTGAGGGCCGTGAACAGCATGAAGACGAGCGGGTAGATGGTGGTGAGGCTCACCCCGGCCAGGGCGACCACGGCCGCAAGGCGGGCGAAGGGGACGCGCCGCATTAGTCCTCACCTCGCGTCATCAGCCGAACCTGCAGCAGGGCGATCCCGAACACCACCATGAACAGCGCGGTGCCCAGCGCACATGCGTAGCCCATGCGGTCAAACTCGAAGGCCTGCAGGTAGAGCTGGTACTCTACCAGCATCGTCGCGTAGCCCGGGCCGCCGCCGGTCATCACGTAGACGAAGGCGAAGAGGCTGGTGAACGACCAGACCACGAGGTTGACCGCCCAGAACTCGATCACATACCTGAGAGACGGTACCACGATGTAGATGAGAAACGGCCACCCCTGGGCGCCGTCGATGCGAGCTGCCTCGAAGATCTCCTTCGGCACCGCGGCGAGGCCCGCGAGGAACATGATGACTCCCATGCCGAATACGCACCAGAGCATCACCAACACCATCGTCGGAAGAGCCGCGTGCGGGTCGCCCAGCCAGTCACGCGCCAGGGCGCCCAGGCCGACGGACTTGAGCGCCCCATTCACCGGACCGCTGGACCGCAACAGCGCCGTGAAGAGCGTGCCCACAATGACCGGGGAGAGGACTGAAGGCAGGAAGAACGCCGCGCGGAAGAACCGTGATCCGGGGATGTCCTGATGGATCAACAGCGCCAGCACCAGCGACACAACCAGCCACAACGGCACCGCGCCCACGAGCAGCAGGTTGTGCTGCACCGCGGTGCGGAAGACGTCATCGCCCAGGAGCTCGCCGAAGTTCGCGAGCCCCACCGACGTTGGATCGGCGACGCCGTCCCACTCGGTGAAGGCGTGCCGCACGGCACTGAGCGCCGGGATCACGCGGAAGGTGATCAGCAGCAGGCAGGCGGGGGTGAGGAACAGGTAGCCCGCCAACGCCGCCCGCGCCCGGCGACTCATGGGCCCGTGCCCTTCTGGGCCGCGACGCCATCCGCGGCCTTCTGCACCGCGGCGAGCGCGGCCTCAACAGTAGTCTGCGCCGTCAGCACTCGCTGACACTCCCGCCGCAGGGCCTCCCCCACCTCCGTCGGCGTCATGTCGGTCATCTGCGGGCCCGTCCGGCCTTCGGCCAGCCATCCGGCGATTGCCTGCGCGTTCGGGTCCTCGATCAGGCTCGCGTCGTAGGTCTGGTTCGCCGGGAATGAGCCCACCTCGGTGAGAAACGTAGCCGCGTGATCGTCATTCGCGATGAAGGCGATGTAGTCGAACGCCTCCTTCGGGTGCAGGCACCACTTCGTCACCGCATAGGCGAAGGCGCCGCCCGTCGGGAGCTTGCTCGCGTTCGGGCCATCCTGGAACACCGGGCAGGTCATCACCCCGAGGTTCTCGGCGCCGATCATCTCACCGAACTCCTTCCAGTGCGCGACATCGGAGATCAGCCCCAGGAAGAACGCCGCATCACCGCGCATGAACGCCTCCCCGGCGTCCGGGAAGAGCGGCGTCGCCATCGCGCCCTCCTGGAAGCAGCCCCGATCGGCCAGCTCCTTCAGCCGCTCGACGAGGGCGACCGCCTTCGGGTCCGTCCACTTCATCTTCCCGGTCACGAGTGCCGCCTTGTCCTCAGGCGTCATTGTCTGGAAGTACGCCGAGTTGATGAACCAGTCGCTCCAGAAGCCCTCCTTCTCGCCCACGGCGATGCCCGCCTTACCGATCTTCCTCATCGCCTCGCAGGCCGCCAGGAAGTCCTTCCACGTCCTCGGCGGTCTCGCCGGATCAAGGCCCGCCTCTTTCAGCAGTCCCTTGTGGTAGTACCAGACCAGGCCCTGAACCGCGATGGGGACGGCCCACGGCGTCCCGTTCGTGTCGTAGCCCTCACAGGTCACCTCCCACCCGACGAGCTTCTTTCGGAACTCAGGCGTCACGTACTCGGTCAGGGGAGTGAGGCTCCCGGTGTTGTCCATGATGCGGCTGCCCTGATGGAGCATGACCACATCCGGGCCGCGCTCCGGGGAGGCTGCCGCGGCGGCCGCCTTGAAGATCTCGTAGTATTCGGTGTGCGACTGGGCGACGTGCTTGATCTTCACGTTGGGATTGGCCCGTTCGAACTCCCGGTCGATCTCGGTGAGCCACAGGCCGACCCCCTTCGACGGGTCGGCCGCGTGCCAATCCCACACGGTCAACGTCACCGCCTCCCCCGCGGGCGTCGGCGGTTGGGCCTTGGTCTCAGCCTGCGGCGGCTTCGGGCACCCCGCGGCGCACAGTAGGCTGACGAGGCACAGCAGGGCCAAGGCGAGGCGCATCATGGCAGGCTCCCGGGGCTACTCGGGCTTCTCGCGCACGTAGGTCACAGCGAAGCCGTCGCCCGGCTCGATCTGCACGACGGTCGTCTGCAGATTCGGGTCGGCGTCCAGCAGCTCGAAGTACTTCGACATCGCCTCGCGCGCCGAGATGGCGTTGTGCGCCGCGATGACCGCCCCCGGCCGCAGCTTCGGCTTCACCAGTTCGAAGTAGCGCCAGTAGTCCTCCTTCAGCGCATCGATGAAGACGAAGTCGAAGCTGCCCTCGAGTCTGGGGATCACCTCGAGGGCATCGCCGACGAGGCAGGTCACGGTGTCGTCGAGCTTCGCTTCGGCGAGGTTCGCTTTGGCGAGAGCCGACGTCTCGGGCACGATCTCAACGGTCTGCAGCTTGCCTCCGGTCTTCTCCAGCCCGAGGCCGAGCCAGAGGGCCGAGTACCCGTTGCTCGTGCCGATCTCGAGTGCGCGCTTGGCGCCTGTCATCTCGACCAGCAGCCGCAGGAACTGACCGTGCGAGCGCGGCACATTCAGGTACTGGCTGCGGGTCGGCTCCAGTCTCCGCAGGATCGGGTCGACCTCCTGCAACCGCGCGTCCATCGCGGGCTCTGCACGGCCCGCGACAGCCAAGATCAGCAGCATCCCGGCGCCTACCGCGATCCGTCTCATCATGTCGGTCCCCCCGTAGTGCAGGCTACCAGTCGGCCCTGAGCTTCACGATCACCTTCCGCAGCGCGCCGTGCCCGGCCAGGGGCGCATGAGCATCTCGCGGGAAGAAGATCGCGAAGGCTCCCGGCACGAGCTCGAACCACGCCTCCGGCGCGTCGTCGGGCAACTCGGCATCGATCTCTGCGTCATACCCGATGAAGCGAAACCGGCACTCGTCGAGGGACTTCCACCCGATCACATCCGTCCCCACGACCGCGATCTGGATGTCGATGTACTTCCGGTGCGCCTCCAACCGCGCCCCTTGCCGACCCTTCCCTTGACCGGGGTCCACGTTCGCGAAGAGCCGTTCGCCGTCGATCGACTGGCGGCCCGGAGGCAGCGCGGCCAGGTCTCGGCCCTCGAGCCACTCGACGGCCGCCGCAATCCCGGGATGCAGTGGCGCGTATGCAGCAAGACTGCTCAGACGATCCAGGATCATGGCCGAGTCCTCCACGGGGGTCATTCCCCGCAGTGAGCGGCCGTACCTCGTGGGGTCACGGAGAGTCGGTGGGGGTTAGCGGCGAGGCGGCCTGAAGTCGAGCTGGACCGGGGCGACAGAGCCGGAGACCGCTGCGTCGAGGTGGGTACGCTCGCATCCGGGCGCGTAGGACCACACAGTCACGGCACCAGCGGCCGGTGCGGCAATCGCGTACCGGCCCTGCGAGTTGGTTGTGGCGACGCCCGCTACCCGCCCGGCCTGCACCAGGACCACCAACGCGCCCGCAACGGGGAGCCCATCGCGGTCGGCAACGCAACCTCCCACGGGGAGGTGCGCAGGGCTCGCGACCGGCACGGGGTCCAAAAAGAGTGGCAGGCGCGCCGTGCGGTCGGGCTGCACACTTACCGGAACCGGAGCCGCAAAGGGACTGCCCACACCGATCAGCAGGGCATCGTAGGCCCCCGGGCGCAGCCCGTCGAACCGGAAGCCGCCCCGCGAGGCGGCGGTGGAGGCCACCCCAGCAACCTCGTCGCCCCGCAGAAGTACCACCCACGCGTCGCGGACCGGCTGGCGATCGGGTCGCCGGTGGACGCCGCCGACGACGGCGCCTCTAGCCTGCGAGGCGATCCGCCAGGAGCCGAAGGCCACGGCCAGGATGCACAACGCCATCGCCGGAGCCAGAACGCGCGTGGCGACCCAGGCGTGGGCCGGCAGGGGCGGCTTCAGGGCCGCCAGAATGGCGGTGCAGGCGTCGGGCGGCGGCTGCGGGACAGGCACCGTGCGGAGGAGCGTAGACAGACGCTCGTACCCGCTGAGCGCCGCCGTACAGTCCCCGCAAGCGGCGACGTGCGCGGCGTGCCGGGCGGTCCGACCGTCCAGCCAGGCATCGAGCACGTCGTCTGTCAGCGCGCAAGACCCGCGCTCATTCGAGGGCATCGCGCAGCAACTCCTTCAGCCGCTCCCGAGCCCGGTGGGCCTTGACGCGCGCCGCCCCGGGCGAGCACCCCACGATCCGGGCGATCTCCTCATGCGTGAAGCCATGGTACTCGCGCAGAATGGTCACGGCCCGCTGGTCCAGGGGTAGGCTGGCCAGGGCGCCCCGCACCGCCTCCCCGGTGGCGACGCCTTCGGCGGGATCCCTCACGACCGACGGCTTGAGGCGGCGGACGACTCGAGCCTCCACACCCCGCCGTCGCAGATGGCCGGTGCACAGGTTCTGGGCAACGGTGAACAGCCATGAACTGACCCCCCGGCGCGGGTCAATACGACGGCGGAAGCGGTGCAATCGGACGAAGGTCTGCTGGGTAATATCAGCCGCCGTGTCCGGGTCGCCCAACATCCGCGCCGCGAAGCGGAAGATCACCGGGTGGTAGGCGCGGAGGACTGTCTCAAAGGCGCTGCGGTCGCCTTCGCGTAGGCGACCGAGCACCGCCGTGTCTACGCCTGCCGGACCCTCCGGGGAAGCCGCCTCAGGCATGCTCTCCTGCCCGCCGCAGGTCGGCGCGGAGCCCTCCCGCACGCCGGATGCCACTACGCCAGCACGGTGATCTTGGTGACGTAGTTCCTCCCGCTCTGAACGTAGTAGCGGCAGCAGACGCGGGTACCGACCTTGAGGGCCTTGATCTGGGCTTTGAGCTGTGCCTGGTTGGGGCAGTTGGGGTTCACCCACAACATGGTCTCGCCGTTCACGGTCTTGACCTTCAGGGCATTGCCCTGCGGGCACGCGAAAGTGACCTTCCCGGTGACCGACACCGTCGTCCCGGCCCAGACGACGCCGCTCGTCAGGACGAACGCCAACGCCACTACCCATACCATCGTGCGCCGCATGTCCATCGACCTCCTCAGGTCGCCAGAGTGAATGGAGCGTTGCGACCATTACGCTCGAGGCGGGGACGATGTTACCGGGCTACGGTCGCCATCTCAGTCCACCAGCGCTATGCGTTCGATCTCGGCGGCTTCGTCGGGCGACTTGGCCGCCAGCCCGATCATGAACTGCTTCAGCTTCGGACCGAACTCCTGCTTCAGGTCCCTGAGGGCGTCCACGCCGCCGATCCAGGCGAGGATGACCTTCTTCCCCGCGTCTACGGTCTTGTGGTACAGCGGCCACCAGCGCGGGTGCTCCATGGGCTCGACACCGGCGCCGGGGGTCCATTGCAGCATCGTGAGGCGCGGGATGGACAGGAGGTGGTGGTGATGCGCGATGGCTCCGGGGCCGTCCCAGTGGAACATCGAGTAGCCGACGCGCTCGGTCATCTCGGTCAGCACCGGAACCATGAACTCTCCGAACATGCCCGGCCCGATCATCGCGGCGAAGTCGCACTGCAGCTTGGCCATCCGCCCGGGCGCCCAAGCCCAGAAGTGCGACCCGCCGACCTCATCCCGCATCAGGCCGTACAGGATGTCGTAGTAGTGGAAGTAGCGGTCGGTGATCTGGCGCAGGCACGCGCGAACCCACTCGGGCCGCTCGAGCAGATCGACCAGCAGCTTCTCCGTTCCACGCATCGCGGCAAGCGTGTCTAGCCCCTCGATGAGGTCGGGGAACTGCAGCAGCTGCCTCCCGCGCCCGACGCGCAGCATCTCCTCACTCAACCGCAGCGTGAACTGCCAGTACACGTTGCTCGGATCGTACTCAAAGCGAGCCTCCTCGGGCTCCTCGAAGCACGGCTCGCACCACGTCGTCCCCGGCATCTCGACGCCGCGGCAGCCCAGGTAGAGCGCCAGGCAGTTGGGCGCCAGATCGGGCGCGACGTACGGTACCGCCTCCGCCAGGAAGTGGGACCCAACGTTCGCCCGCTGCGCGAGGTTCACTCGGTACCCGAAGTCGGCCATCGAGTATGAGCCCATCCACCCCGGCGGCTCCGGCAAGGCCGGGATGTGCTCGATCGGCGCCTCCCTGGGGGCCCGGATCTGCAGCGCCGGCCGCCCAAGGTCGCCGCCGTTCCACCACGTCGTCAGCCTCGCCCGCACCTCATCCATGTCTTCGCGATAGAGCAGGCTTGCCATCGGCGCCCTCACAACGTGGTCGTTGGGACTCGCATCGCGGAGGCCGTTCTGCGCCGAGACGTTATCGACCTGCCCAGCCTCGCACGGCGTACGCCGTGCTCCCGGTACGGGACATGCGGCGAGGTCCGGCGGTCCGGTTGTACGTGATGTTGACATGAAGAGAACCATGACCTACTATACGGAGTATCACCGGGGTGAGGTGATTCTCCAATGACTACTGTAAGCTGCGTATTCTGGAACGTACATAATCTGTACCCATATCTGCCGAACAAGACGCCGACGAAGACCGAGAACTGGTGGCCGGCAAGCCCAGCTGAGTACGCCCAGAAGGTCAGTGCCGTGGTCGCGGTTCTCCGTGGCATGCCTGGGGGCACACCAGACCTGATGGCCTTCTGCGAGGTGGCGTGTCCGAAGAAGGTCGCGGGCCTCGACGCGGTCGGCGACGTGGCGAAGGCACTCGGCCCGGCTTTCGCGCACTACACCGGCGTTGAGGGCGATCAGCGAGGCATCACCTGTGCGGTGGTGTGGAACACCGGGCGACTCACAGAGGACTCATCCGCTCGCCGCTTGGTTGCGGTCCAGGACGATGTGACAGGCGGGGCGTATGGTCGCCCGATCCTGCAGGTGGAGTTCGGCGCATCCGGCTCGCCACAGCCGTTCACGCTGCTCGTGAACCACTGGACCTCCCGTCGCGAGGAGAACACGGAGGGTCGCCGGATGCTGGCGGGCTATCACCTCGTGCGCCTCGTGCAGAGCAAGGTCGTGAAGGGTGGTGGCTACACAGGCGACCCGAAGGCGCTTGTGGTGGCGGTCGGGGACTTCAATGACGAGCCATACGACAAGTCGCTAGTGGACCCTTCCGGGCGGAGCGGGCGCGCGCTCGTCAGTCGAGACCGGACAGCGGTGCTCCGACGCCGGCCGGCCACTGTGGCACCGGTCTTGTACAACGCGGGATGGCGCCTGCTGGGAGAACGCCAGACGCGCTCCGAGGAGGTCGCCAGCGGGAAGGAGAAGCCTGCTGGCACCTACCTCTTCGGCGAGATCGGGGAAGGGCAATGGAGCACGTTCGACCAAGTGCTCGTGAGCGCCGGCATGCTCGAAGGCCCGGTCCCGGTGTTCGACGAGCGCGCCCTCGAGGTGTACTGCCCGCCTCAGCTCGTTGGCCCTGACGGGCAGGCGGACATGACGTCGGATCACTTCCCGATCCGGTTTGCGCTGAACTTCTAGGTGGAAGGAGACGGCGATGGCCCCAGACCCCTTTGGCGACGCCTTCGCGGCCGCCCTGGCCGCCCCCCAGGGAGCGCACGGACCCGACCTCGAGGCCGTGCAGCTGGAGATCACAGACGCCTTGCAGCAGGCGCTGGACCACATGAACGACACCCTCCCAGCCGGCGGCGATGTGAGGGCTACGCTGGGCCCCGGAATGGCGGTGCCCGGTCAGGTGACGAGGCAGTTCGGGTTCGAGCGTCAGAGCGATGGTTTCGAGGTGAGCGCGTTCAGCGCGGCCTGGCAGGTCGGGTACCCAGTGACGGTGCGGATGGTCGGGGGTAGCACGCTCTTGGCCGACGACCGGCCCCAGCTGATCGAGGCGCTTACGGCCGCAATGACCGCGTCTGCGCCCCTCGCCCGCCGGTTGGCGGAGGGGTAGTGGGGTCGACCGCCCTGTCGGGCAGATGAAGGCTGACCCGGGTTTGCGTGCGGCCTCGGCCGAACGGTGCCGGCTGCGCGTCGGCCATTGGCCTCACTCCCTCGGCCAGAGGCCGGCCGTGCACGCTTCCTCGACGAGGTACGGCTCCCCGTGGCCCGGCAGGACGCGGGCGTGCTCGCCGCGGGCGGCGAGGTTATGCTGCAGCCCGCGCATAAGGCCCTGGAGCAGCGCCATTTCCTCGCCGAACACGCGGCTATCGACGTTCGTGCTGACCATCAGGTGCTTCGGCACGCTCAGCCGCGCCTTGTCGTGGTCGGAGAGGCTGCCGAAGTCGATCAGATAGTCGCCACAGAAGAGCAGCCCTGGCGCGGGCGCCAGGTAGAACACTTGGCCCGGCACGTGCCCGCCCATGCTCTCCAGCACCTCGAAGGCCACGTCGCCGATCGCAAGGCCCTCCATGCGCCGGAAGCCCCCGATCTCGCCGGACGCCGGCCCGAGCGCGGTGAAATGAGTCGGATAGCGGGCACGCGTGAACGCGTTCACGAGGCGCGTGAAGTGCTCGTTGAGCACCCCAAGCGAGGTGTCGCTACCGGCGGCGCGGTTGCCCTCCTCGAATACCCGCCGGGCGTCCGGGTGTGCGAACACCTCGGCGCCCTGGCGGTCCTGCAGGGCCCCCGCGAAGCCCGCGTGGTCGGCGTCCGGATGGGTGAGAAAGACACGCTCGATCCTCCCCACTTCCAGCCCCAACCGCCCGATCCACTCGGCCCAGTCCTCGTAGTAGAGCCCGTACCCCGTATCGATGGCGGCGAGGGCGTGTCCATCATCCAGCAAGTACCCCACGCAGCCGGTCGGCGGCGCGAGGGCGTACAGCGTCACACCCGGGGAGATCCGCAGCGGTCCGATGCACCGTAGAGTGAAGTGCGGGCCGAGTTTCCTGAGTGACATCGTGGCGAGTTCGAGGACGTTCTCGAAGACCTCGCCGGCGGCCATGCTCTCTTCCGTCCGCGCCGTCTCTCGCCGGAAGCCCACGAGGTCCCGCTGCAGCTGTTCGGACTGCGCCACCAGCTCCCGCAGCTCGCGCCGCGCGGGCTCCGGGAGGTTCTCGCGGAGCCGCAGGAAGAACACCTCCACCGCGCTCAGCCCGATGATCGCGTGGTAGGCCTCGGGGTCCGAGCCGCGGTACTCCACATGGTAGTCGTACTTGGCCTCCGTCATGTCGGTCAGCAGGGCGCCGGCCTCCTCCGCGGAGGGCGCCACCATCGACATCTCGCACTGACCCGGCGCCAGTGCCCGGTCGTATTGCAGGAAGATCACATTGGCCCGGTGGGCCGCCAGGAGCTCCGCGAAGGCCGCCAAGGTGCCCGGCTGATCCGCCAGTCTCACCTTCGCGGTGAGCACTGCGTCCGGGTCGACGAGGGCGTCGGCCGCCGCCTCCTCACGGGGCTGCAGAAGGCCTTGGCCCTCCAGGTCCTCGATCAGCGCCCCGGCGCGTCCGGCGCGGCGGACGTCGGCCGCCAACTCAACGCGATTGGGCGACTCCGCCCGGTTGAACACGAAGCGCGTGATGTTCGCCCCGTGCCGCGCGGCGGTACGAGCCAGCTGCGCCAGGGCGCCCGGGCGGTCGTCCAAGTATGTCGTCGCCTGGATGAGCCATCGCCCCTCGGCGGGTGTGAGCGTGATCATCGCCTGACGACTCCCTTGCGTTCGACCCTCCGGCCTGTGCCTTCGACGCACTCCTGGGGGGCCCCTCTGCCTCGGCCGCCGGCACTGCCGGAGGATGCGCGGGCTGGACGGACTCCCCGTCTCCTGGAGCGACGACGCCTTCCGCTGCCGGCGGAGGCGGCCGTAGCCGGGGACCTACGGCACGCCCCGGATCGCCTCGATCGCGATCTCCGCCTCGCTGCCGACCTCGATCGGGTCCACGCGCAGACGCGTCACCGTGCCCTGCCACTCCGGGTGTTGGCCAACGAGCACTTCGTACGTGTGCCACTCACCGTCGGCAGTCACATCGAAGCCGACTCGTTTCGCTCCGCTCCAGTTCGACGACTCCCGCGTCGTGAAGAAGAGGCCGCCCTCGTTCTTGGCGGGTCCGCCGCGAACGCGCATCCGCAACGCGATGGCCCTCACCCCCTCCGCCGCGACCGCGAGCGGCGGCGAGGTGAGGAACGGGTCGTCCGCGATCACATGCAGCCCCAGTACCGCCTCCCGCACCTCGGCTGCGAGGAAGCCCCGCGTCGGACGCCAGCCCTCCTGGTCCACCTCGAAGCCGAATTCCACCTCCGTCCGCGGCGCCTCCGAGATGTCGAGGGGCATGGCGCGGCCATCCACCCTCGCCTCGTTTGCGGCAACGTCCACGGTCAGCACGATCTCCCCGTTCTCCCAGAGGGTCGGCTGCCGGACGCCGTCGATCTCCGCGCCACGCGGGTCCAGGTACTTCAGCCCGGCCTCGTTATCCCGCAAGTAGTCGACCCGGTGCTGCGTGCCGAACCACCAGCCCGAGAACGCGCAGAGCGAGCCGTCCGGCCGGAAGACGAGCCACCCGGCCTTCGGCAGGAGAATGCCATCACCAACCTCCAAGGGCTCCTCGCTGCGGTTCACCATCACCTGCACACCGTTCGCGTACTCGATCCACGTGCGGGCGAAGGCCGCGGTCTGCGGATTCCACGGCGCCGTCTCGGGGACGACGCCCGCCTCGACCAGCTCCTCCAGCGTCATCCACCCGTCGTCCTGCCAGTAGCGGACCTCGGCCACCGGCTGCCCCGAGTAGTGCCGCTGCAGGTTGCCGATCAGCAGCACCTCCGTCAGATAGTAGCCCCAGTTCGCAAAGCCCTCGCACACGTAGCCGCCGTTCCCGTAGAGCACCTCGCAGGCCCGGTAGTCATCGAGCTGCTCAGGGTCGCTGCCGAAGGTCGTCGTGCCGCTGTGGAACCGGTCGAAGGGCGGCATCTCGTAGAACCGGTACATCAGCCCCATGCCGTGGAATCCCGAGAGGTGCTGCAGGCGCCGGAGCTTGTACTCCGGTGAGAAGAGCCGATGGTGGCCGTCCTTCACGTCGAAGTCGCCGGTATCGACGAACTCGCCGAGGAGGTGCTGGTCCGCCAGCGACTCGGACCCGAGCGGCCCGCCCTGCGTGTCCTTGATGAGCCGCGCCAGGGACTGCTGATGCGCCAGCGTCTGCCGCATGGACCGCGACCCGCCCTCGGCCGCGTAGTCGTGCCAACTCCAGGGCGCCGCGCCTGAGGTCATCTGGTCGGTGAAGGCGGCGTTCGGGGCGAAGGCCTCCCGCATCTCCTCCTCAGCCCGGCCCCCAACCGCGAGCCAGTCCGCCGGGCGTAGGTACTCCAGCGGCATGCCCTCGCGGCCGACGGCCCGGTGCGCCAGTCCGCGGAGGACGCTCGGCGCGTTGTCCCGCAGGATGCGGTAGTTCGTCCGGAAGCCGAACCGACCGAGCGTCCTGCCGAACCCGCAGAGCCCGCGCAGTTCCTGCACGGTGCCGACGGCGGGGTTCGGTGGGTAGTCGGGCAGCCACATCGAGTCGGGAAGCAGCGCATCCCATCCGCCGACCGACCAGTTCTCAAGGATGGTGTACAACGGTACGCGTCCCCGACTCGCCGCCCCAAGGACCTCCAAGAAGTGCCGCACCTCAGCCGCTGTGCCCCCGCGCCACAGATCGACGAAGACGGCCTGGGTGAGGAAGTCGCGGTACTCGCTGGGCTTCTGCCGGGGGACCGGCACTACGTCCCACAGGCTGCGCGAGAAGCGGAGCTCTAGCACCTCGTAGATCGGCAGGTAGCCCCCGTTGGTGTCGGGCGCATACTCGACCGCCAGGGCCGCCGGGAAGGGCCCCGCGCCCTGGTTGGCCTGGTCCCGCGCGGCCCAGTTCGTGCCGTCGCTCTCCTCCATCACCCAGTGGGCCGTGAACCAGAAGTCGCCCTTCATGCTGTACGTCGTCTTCTGCCACCAAGCCTGCCCGTACGGCTCCGCGTAGCGGGACAGGTCCAGCCGCCGGTACTCGCCCAGACCCGCAACCAGCCCCGGGTCGATCCCCCGCGCCTGCGGGGACTCGCAGGTGATCGTGAGGCGCAGGACCTCGCCCCCGATCTGTGCGTCGATGTCGAGCGGAATCGTTGGATCGACTTGGCCGCCCTCCCCGATCACTCCGGCTCCGCCAAGGGGGCGGAATTGGACCCCATTGACCGTGACCTCCAGCCCCTCAAGGCCCCGCGCGGCATCGAGGACCACCCGCGCCGCGCCCACCTGGCCCAGCGCGACGGGTTCGGCAGCGGCCCATGAGCAGTGTGTTCCCAGCATAGCGAGCAGGAGACACCTCATGCCGGAGGGTTCCTTGCGCGTCTCGACTTGCCCTGTCCGCAGAAGGTGCCGCCCTGCCGCCTACGGAAGAGCGCCCAACCCGCAACCTGCAACCCGAGACCCGAAACGGTGTTCGCCCATGCCTCCGTCACTCGCCGAGCGCCTTGAGTGGTTTCGCGACCTGAAGTTCGGGCTGTTCATGCACTGGGGGCCCTACAGCCAGTGGGGCTGCCTCGAGAGCTGGCCGCTGGTGGAGGAGGACACGTGGGCCCGGGCCGATGACCTACCGGCCTGGGTCGAGCGAGACCGGGACATCGAGCAGTTCAAGCGCGACTACTACGCCCTGAACCGCACCTTCAACCCCACCGAGTTCGACCCCCAGCCCTGGGTCGCGGCCGCGAAGCGGGCGGGGATGCAGTATGTGGTGTTCACCACGAAGCACCACGACGGCTTCTGCATGTTCGACACGCGGCAGACGGACTACCGCATCACGCACCCGAACTGCCCTTTCAGCGCAGATCCCCGCGCCAACATCGCGGATGGGATCTTCAGCGCGTTCCGCGCCGAGGGCTTCGGGATCGGAGTCTACTTCTCCAAGTCCGACTGGCACTGCCCCTGGTACTGGAGCCCAGACCGCCCCGCCCGGACCCGCAACCCGAACTACGACACCGCCGCTGAGCCGGACAAGTGGGAGCAGTTCGTGCAGTTCGTGCATGGGCAGATCGAGGAGTTGATGACCGGGTACGGACCCGTCGACATCCTCTGGCTCGACGGCGGTCAGGTGCGTCCGCCTTCGCAGGACATCCGGATGGACGAGATCGCCCGGATGGCACGCCGCCATCAGCCCGGCCTCATCATCGCCGACCGGACCGTGGGCGGGGAGCACGAGAACTACCTCACCCCCGAGCAGGAGGTGCCCGACGAGCCGCTGCTGGAGCCGCCCTGGGAGAGCTGCATCACGATGGGGGACCAGTGGTCGTTCAAGCCGAACGACAACTACAAGAGCGCGCGGGACCTCATCCACCTGCTGATCGGCGTGGTCGCGAAAGGCGGGAACCTGTTGCTGAACGTCGGCCCGCAGCCCGACGGCCGCTTCCCTGGGGTGGCTCTCTCCCGCCTCGCCGAGATCGGCGACTGGATGGACATCAACGCAGAGGCGATCCACCACACCCGGCCGTGGAGCCCGTTCGAGGAGGGGCAGCTGCGATTCACCTTCTCAACGCGCCCCCCCGGGCACTGCTACGCCATCTACCTCGCCGCCGAGGGCGAGGAGCACCCGCCCCCGGAGATCATCTTGCCCCAGATCGCCCACCCGCTGTACCCGATCCACATGCTCGGCGTGGAGCGGAGGCTCGAGGGGTGTCTCGGAGACGACCTGGGGACCGTGGTGCGGATTCCGGACGAGGTCATCGCCAACCCGCCGTGCCAGCACGCCTGGGTACTCAAGATCCGCGAAGCCGGCTAACGTCGTCCACTTGTCACTTGCCACTTGGTACTTGCCACTCACACGAGGAGTCGACCGATGAAACTCAGCTTCATGACGTGGGCGTGCCCGAACTGGGACCTGAACCAGATCATCACCGGCGCCATCCGGTACGACTACGAGGGCGTAGAGCCGCGCGTCGAGTGCGATCAGAAGCACGGGATAGAGCTCGGAATCACCAAGAAGCGGCGGAAGGAGATCAGGTCGCAGTTCGCGGACTGCGGCATCGAGATCAGCTGTCTCGCGACCTCTCGCACCTATGCCTCCGCCGACGCAGCCGAACGCGAGAAGAGCGTTGAACTCACCCGACCGTACGTCGACCTTGCGGCCGATGTGGGCTGCAAGCACCTGCGGGTCTTCGGCGGGGACTTCCCGGCGAGCGTCGGCCGCGCCGACGCCCACAAGTACGTCGCCGAGTGCCTACGCCAGTGCGGTGAACATGCCGCAACGCGGAAGGCGTACGTCTGCCTGGAGACCCATGACGCGTTCAGCCGCGCCGAGCACGCCGTGGAGACGCTGAGACTTGCGGAGCACCCGAACGTGGCGATCTGCTGGGACTTCATGCACCCCTTCCGGGCTGGCAACTCCTTTGCAGAGGCCTTCGAGTTGGTCAAGCCCTTCGTGCGACACTGCCATCTGCACGATGGGCATCTGCCGGAGGGGCCGAGCGGTCCGGTGAGCCTGGCGAGGATGGGCGAAGGGGACATCCCCCACGACGAGGGGGTCCGGCTATTGACCGGCATCGGGTTCGAGGGGCACCTGTCGGGCGAATGGATCGACTTCCTGCCGCCCGACGAGATCCTGCCCCATGACTCGCGGGTTCTGCGGCAGTACATCCGGGATGCGGGGTAGCCGCGTCCCACGGAGGCTCTGCGATGAAGGCATGTGCGCTGACTTGGTTGGCACTGACGGTGGCCCTCGGCACCGCGTCGCTGGGTCGGGGCCAGGGTGGTGGGGCGGTGGGGGCGCCCGGCACCATCGCCGTCACAGTGACCGGCTCGGCGGAGGCGCCGGCGGATTGGGCGGAGCTGACGCTGACCGTTGAGGGGGAGGGGGCGACGGCCCAGGAGGCGCTCGGGCTCTGTGACGCTTCGGCGCAGAAGGCCTTGGAGGAACTGGCGGCGCTGCAGATCGCCCCGGAGAACCTGCGACTCGGGGCGCCGGAGATCGGCGGGGGCCTGGACCTCGCCGGCCAAGTCATGATCCAGTTGCCCGGCCAGGGCGGTCCCCCTGCTCAGACGCAGGCAGTTCGCCGCTCCCTCACGGTCCGCATGGCGCCCCTCGACCCGCAAACGGTGTACGAGTGGTTCTGTGGCGTGGTCGACGTGGGCACTGATGCCGGCGCGACCCTCGGTGGCGGGAACCCGCTCATGCAGGCGCTGCCCGGACGGAATCCGCAGATCGTGTTCGGGGTCAATGATCCCGCCTCGCTCCGTGATGAGGCGATCCGCAACGGGCTTGCCGCCGCCAAGGCCGTGGCGGAGGCCACGGCCGTCGGCTGCGGCCGCGCGCTGGGCGACCCCATCGGCGTCATGGTGGTTCAGAGCCCGCCCGAGCAGGCGTACGCGAACCTCGTCGGCGCAATGCTCTCGCCACCGAAGCCGGGCCGGGCCCATCACACGGTCTCGGTGACCGTTACCTACGGCCTGAAGTAGCCGCCGCGGAGCGCTCTGCCTTGGAACCTGAGACGCAGGACCCTACACCCGAGCCTCCCGCTCATGTTGAGCCCAGCATCGTCATCCGCGGGCTCACGAAGCGCTTCGGCGCGCGTACAGCGGTGGATGACCTCAGCCTCACGGTGATGCCGGGGGAGTTCTTCGGCTTCCTGGGCCCCAACGGCGCCGGGAAGACGACCACGATCCGCATGTTGGTGGGGCTGCTGCGCGCCGACGCCGGGCAGGTCGTGATCGCCGGGCACGACCTCGCGACCGATCCGCTCGGGCTGAAGGGCGCCATCGGTCTGCTGCCGGACGAGCTGAACCTCTACGAGCGGCTGACCGCCCGGGAGTCCATCGAGTTCGCGGGAACGATGTATGGCCTGCCGCGCGAAGTGGTGCAGAGCCGGGCGACGGAGCTCCTCGAGCTGATGGAGCTCGAGGAGCACGCGAGCAAGCTGGTCGTGGACTTCAGCGCCGGGATGAAGAAGAAGACCGCGATGGCCGCCGCGCTGATCCATGCACCGCGGGTGCTGTTCATGGACGAACCCTTCGAGGGGATCGACGCGGTGTCGTCCAAGGCGCTGCGACATGTGCTGGACCGCCTGCGGGACCGGGGCACCACGATCTTCTTCTCCTCGCATATTCTGGACTTGGCGGAGCGGCTTTGCACCCGCATCGCCATCCTCCACTTGGGTCGGCTCCGCGCCGTGGGCACGCTCCCCGAGCTGCGGGTGGCGGCCGGGCTGCCCGATGAGGCCCGGTTGGAGGATGTGTTCCTGGCGCTCGTCGGCGCGCCGGCGGAGAAGGGCGACCTGAGTTGGACCGCCTGAGGCCCCTCGTCTTCCTGAAGCTGCGCTTGGCCCTGCGACAGGCCCGCGGCCCGTGGGGGATCGTCGGCCTCATCCTGATGCTGCTGTTCTTCGTGCTGCCCTTCGGCCTCGGGCTGGCCGCGTTCGTGGGCGTCGGACTGGAGACCCTCGAGCCGGCCCGCGCCGGCGACCTCCGCTGCCTCGTCTTGACCGGTGTCTGGGTGTTCTGGATCGTCTTCCCCCTGGTCGGCTTCAGCCTGAACCAGAGCTACGACCTCACGCGCTTGTTCGTCTACCCGCTTCATCGGCGCACGATCTTCCTGGCGAACCTCCTCGCCTGCTTTCTCGACCCTACGCTGCTTCTAGTTCTCCCGGCGTTCGTGGTGCTCGTGGCGCTGAGTTGCCCGTCCGTGACGTGGGCGCCGGTCGCGGCTCTCGCGCTGATCCTGTTCCTGGCCCAGACGCTGGCCCTCAGCCAGGCCGTCCTCTGGGGCTTGCTGAACATCCTGCGCAGCCGCCGCACCCGTGACTGGGCGCTGCTGATGGCCCCCCTCCTGGGGCTCGCGGTCTACCTTGGGCCGCAGCTCTTCATCCGGGGGGCGATGGGCACGAACGTGTTCGCGACGCTGGTGAGCTGGCAGCCCAGCCGGTACCTGTGGCCGACGCCTCCCGGCCTCGCCGCGGGCGCGCTGGAAGCGGCGCAGGCGGGGCGGCCCTTGGAGGTGGCCCTCTGCCTGCTCGGGTCCGCCGCGTACTTGGCGCTCACGGTGCTGGCGGGGGGCTGGATCCTGGGGCGGCTGTACACGGGGGAGATCGGCCTCTACGGCCGGGAGGCTGGGACCGAGGGTCGCGGCTCCCGCCTCCAGCGCCTGGCGACGACACCGCTGGCGGCCCTCGCGCTCAAGGAAGCCCGGTACTACTGGCGCGATCCGCGGCACAAGGCGATGTTCCTCGCCCCGCTCTTCCCGCTCGCCGTGGTCCTCGCCGGGGCGTTCACGTCCTCCGTGTGGACGCCTCCGGCCGCGCTGCTCTTCGTCACCTTCGTCTGCTTCACCGGGTTCGCCTCGAACTTCCAGAACATCTTCGGCGTGGACCGCGAGGGCCTGCGGCTTCTGTTCGTGACGCCTTGCAGCCGTGAGGACATCCTGATCGGCAAGAACCTCGCCGGCGTCGCAGTGGCCTCGCTAGTCACCGGCGCCACAGTGGCGCTGGTCGGCATTGTGCTGCACGAGCCCCGACTCGCCGCCCTCTGCGCCGCCTTTGTCTTCCCGCTCGCGCTCATCATGGCCGCTGTCGGGAACGTGACCTCCATCCACTTCCCGGTCCGTATGGCCCGTCGCGGTGAGAACCCCTTCACGTCCTCGTCGGGCTCCGGCTGCCTGATGGCGCTGGTGAATCTCGCCGGCACATTCGTCGCCTGGGTGGCGGCGCTTCCGGTGCTGGCGGGGGCAGCGCTGCCCACACTCCTGCACCACCCTACCGCCTACGCCTTCACGACCCCCGGGGCATCGCTCTACGCGGGACTGGTCTACGTGCTCCTGCTGAGGCTATACACTGCGGGCGCGTTGCAGCGCAATGAGACGCGGATCCTGGAGGAGCTCATTACCGGGGAACCGGGGTAGGACGCGAGCGGCGAGGCGACGCGGCTATCCCAACGTGACAAGACAGGCGCGCAGGGCCTTCCCGACCTTGGCGGTTGCGGCGATCTGGTTGCGGTTGTTGATGCTCCAGGCCTGCTCGATGGTCCGGCCCTCAGGTACGAGCGTGCTCAGGTCGGTCATGCGCCCGTCGCGCCATATGAAGGCGCGCTCCCGAGAGCTCCCCTTGCCCTTCGCCGCGTTGCCGACGACGGTGCCGGCGTCGTTGACGCCCTGGGCGACGGAGAGCGCATAGCCTTCGAGGGTCCCCAGTTGCTCGGCCTTGCCGGAGCGGCGCACGAGGAAGGCGCGGGCGCTGCCGCCCTTCGGGCGCCGGACGCCGACCACGTCGCCCTTCGCGTTCGCTGCGCGCGCCTCGCTCCAGTCGCCGGCGAGCCCAGCCACCGGCTTGGCCTCTCCATCCTCGCCCCAGACCACGGCGGCACGCTGCTGGCGGAGGTTGGCGTAGCCTACCGCACGTCCGGCAGCCGTTGCGCTGCAGACGGCGCTTCCCGCCTCGGAGGCCAGCGCACGCGGCTCGCCGTCCTTCCAGGCGACTGCGACGGACTGCGAGCCATCGCCCCCGAAGCCCCAGCCGAACACCGTGCCGGAGTCGTCGATGCCCATGCCGCTGAAGACCGTCAGGCCCTCCAGGCGGCCGAGCGCCACCAGGGAGCCGCCCTTTGGCCAGTAGACCGCCCGACACTCACCCGCGTGGCCGCTGAGGAACGAGTACCCGACGATGTCTCCCCGCTCGTTGACGGCGCACGCGCAGCTCTCGCCGCCGAGCGACCCGAGGTCACGCGCCTTCCCGTCCTCCCACGCCACTGCATGCCAGACACCATCGCCGGTCTGGGCCTTGCCGATGACCAATCCGGCCTCGTTGATGGCGTAGGCCACACTGCCCTCCCCGCCGAGCGTTCCCAGGTCCACGAACTTCGCTGGTGCCTCCCCCGACGCGGGGGGAGGCGCCGGCTTCGCCCGGGTGGGCCGCGCCGAGGGTCGGGTCGTCGGGGGCTTCGGTCCGGCGGCTGGTGTGCGAGCCACTGCGGCGCGGCCGGCTCGCGCGACGGAAGGGACGGTCAGGCCGCTCACCCCCGAGCGATCGAAGAGGATGAACCCCGTCGGCGCGGGCGAGGAGCTGGTCTCATCGGCCCGAGACCAGTCGGTCCACTCGTCGGACTCGGACGCGGCGGACACGGGGATCAGCCGGCCCGGGGTTCGGTAGTCGCCCACCGCCTCCTCACTCCGCCACGGTACCGAGACGGTCTCCCCGCTCGCCAGACGGATCGGTACGAAGGCCGCGACAGTTGCCGTACCCGTGTCTTCCATCCCCACAAGACGCACTGGCGGGGCCTGACCCTCGACGGCCGGCGTCGATTGCGGCTCCGGCGCGGGTCCGGTCGGCGCTCCAAGAGCCGCCGCGAACACCGCGAAGGCCACGACAGCGAACATGCCGATGGCAAGCCGTGCGGCGTCCTGGGTGCGGGAGATGCTCCCCGGAATGCCGCGGAGAGCCGCCAGGAGTCCGGCGTCAGTGACCGCATCGTCCCGGCTTGGCCGGGCAACCCTGGTCTGAGCCGCCTCGGAGGCGCCGGCGGTCAAGCACACACAGACCTCGCTGGGCAGCTTGAGCGCGCCGCAATGCCGACAAGCCACGAGGATGTCGCTCACGGTGTCAGGCTCCTGGTTCCGTCGTCGCTACGCTGAGCCCCAGAAGACCACATCCACCACGGGGGTCGCTCCCAGGCCTCCGGGCAGGCCGCTCATGCTCCGAAGGAGCGGGTCGTACTCGATCACGGCGTTCTTCTTGACCTTTACCTGATCGGCGACCAAGAACCCAAAGACCTTTGCCGAGCCCGAGACCGAGGCCGACCCCTTCTTCTTGCTCACGCTGTGCGCGTAGATTCCCCCGTGGACCTCGGCGTCGTCCTTGATGCTGACCTTCCCCGCGCTGATGATGGCCCAGGCGCTGTCCTTCGAGCCATAGGTCACGTCGCCGGCGATCTTCACCTCTTTGGTCGCGATGATCAGCCCGCAGCCTTCCAGCTTGCCCTTTAGCTCGACCTTGCCGTCCACGAAGATCACCCGCGGCTTCTGCAGGCTGGTGTTCGTGTGCTTCCGGCCATCGATCTTCAGGTCGCCCACGTGGATCTCGTCGGCAATGGACCGATAGTAGGCCAGATCGACGACGGGCATGGGCTCCCGACCCACCCTCTGCTCACGCTTGTAGGCTCCCGGTGGCCACGGGCCGACTTTCCGCAGATCCTTGAACTTCCCGGTAATCCGGATGTCGCCGCGCACCTCGGGCTTGCCCTTGAACTTCAGCTGCCCGTTGATGTACACGCCCTTGCCGCCCAGCTCCGGATGACCGTAGACCTTCACCTTGTCCTTGATCTCGCCGTTGCGGTTGGAGAAGATCACGTAGTTGCTGTAGGCGGCGGGAGTGCCGCTCGCCGGAGCGGCGGGCGTGTAGACCCGCAGCAGCGCGAACGACTCCGCTGTGACGGTCCGTCCGCCCGTCCGGGCCGTTCCCTTGCCGCGGATGGCCACCGTGTAGGGCATCCCCTGGTACGGGCCCTCCGCGGTGAAGCTGTAGGCGCCGCCGGGCGCCTTCCACTCTGGGGAGGTGAAGGTGCGCGTCTGCCCATTGGCCCCCGACCCGTTGCTCAGCGCGGTGTTGATGAAGGACTCCCCGGACTGGCTGGCCTGGATCATCCAGATCGCCCGATGCACGCCCGACTCGGCCAGGTACTCCGCGCGTTTGTCCAGGGCGTGGGTCGAGGCCCAGTGGGACGAGTTGCGGGCCAAGTGCATGAACACCAGGCCCAGGGACAGCATCGCGGTGAGGGCGATGATCGCGTAGCAGAACGACAGCCCTCGCCGCCCCAGTCGGCCCGGTGGTGTGACCGCGCGCCGACCTCGCTGGCACGGTGCAGAGCGCAGGGAGTTGTGCATTCGGGTGACCGCCCTTCTCGGCTTAGTGATTGCGCACCTTGACGGCGCCCATCTCGGTCCGGTTGAAGTAGCCGGGGCCCTGGCCTTCCCCGACCGTGATCGCGACCGACACCAGGTCCAGCGCATCCTCACCTGGGGCGCTGGCAAAGACGGCGCTCTCCACGCCTTCGCAGATCAGCTTGCAGTTGCCCCATGGCACACCGGAGCTCGCGCGTTCCGCTCGCCAGAGGTAGGTCCCGGGGACCCCGCGATAGGCGATGTCGGGCTCGACATCGGGGTCGGGCTCTTCCTCCGCCGGATCGACCGGAGGCGGGGGCAGCGTGAACTGCTCGAGGGTGGCCGTCCGGTCGGAGACGTAGAAGATCACCTCGCCCCCTGGGAGGAGAGAGCGGGTGACTGGGTCGACGACGTACGTCCCGTTCGCGGAGCGGGCCACCCGCGTCAGAATGATGGCTTCCGGCCCGGGGTACTCCACGTTATACGCGTCCTGCAGCTCCGGCAGAATGTGCTCCAACGCCAGAGCGGCCTTGTCCCGACTCGTCGCCTCCCGCCCCCCGCGCTTGTACATCCGCAGCGCCTGTACGTACAGGAGCGACGTGCCCATGCTGATGATCGCGAGCAGCACCAGGCTGAGCAGGACCTCGAGCAGGGTCTGCCCCGAGCGGCCCCGGCCGGGCCACCGCGTGGCTGGCCGCCAATCGCGCTCAGTTGTGGGTCGATGGCAGTTACCCATGGTTCGAGAGCACCAATGGCAGGGATACCGAGCCGGCAATCCCCGGTCCTCCACCCCAGCTGACAGTGACCTCGATGAGGTACTGGTTGGTGGAGTTCGCGTCCGGATAGGGGCGGTACGAGGCGACACCCGTCCCCTGGGGCAGCCCGTTCACCGCGAAGGCCCGCGGGAAGGCGTCATCGCCGATGGCGTTGTAGCCCGCCGCCTTATACTCCTCGATCCGCGTCGCCGCCGTATCCGTCGCCACCGAGGCGAAGTGCGCCTGGACCTGCGTCTTGTAAGAGGCGGCGAACATGGCGGCCACACCGATCAGGCCGATGGCCAGGACGGTGATCGTGACCAGCAGCTCAATGAGCGAAAGGCCGCGCCGCGGCAGTCTACGCCTCCGGCCTCCCGGTCGTCGCGGTGAGAGGTGCATTCCCGGCTCTCCGCAGTGTTGAGGCAACGGCCTCTCCGTCGTGCTTCGAGGGCTCTTTGCCCCTGCGCTGTAACACGCAGACACGAGAGGCGTAAACCGGAAGCAAACTAACCACCTGCGGGGGTCGCCCGGAGTCACACGGCAAGCGGCGCACCCCCTCGCGAGGGTGCGCCGCGATCACGAAGCCCGACTGAGGTCAATAGGAGGCAGGAGCCGAGGTCAGGGCGGGTTCGGCGCCTGGCTCCAGCGGCTGAGCGAGCATCGCCACCCCCAGGTCGCCGAAGGCCACCCGGTCGCCGCCGGCCCGTTTGGCGGCGTAGAGGCGCGCATCGGCCTTCCGCAAGAGATCGTCGGCGTCCTTAGCATCCTCCGGGAAGCTGGCGATGCCCCAGCTCGCCGAGGTACGAGAGGGGAGTTGCAGCACCTCCCGGAGGCTGCGCACCGTCGCCGCCGCGCGGCGGCTGATCTGCGAGGCCTCCTCGCACCCCACCCCGGGCAGCAACACCGCGAACTCATCTCCGCCACACCGGCCCAGCGTGTCGGTAGAGCGGAAGTGGCTGCGCAGCGTCTCCGAGAACCGCAGCAGCAGCCGGTTCCCCTCGGCATGGCCCGCCTGGTCGTTCACCTGCTTGAAGGCGTCCATGTCGATCATCACCAGGCTCAGGCGCTGTCCCGTGACCCGAGCCGCGGCAACCTGCGCGGCAACCTCCTCCAGGAAGCTCCCGTGGTTCAGCAGCCCGGTCAGCGAGTCGCGCGTCGCCTGGTGCTTCAGCGCCCGGATCAGGCGCAGGTTCTGCATTCGGAAGCCGATGGTGCGCCCCAGGAGAGTGAGCACGCGCTGGTCGTCCTGCGTGAATGCCCGCGTCGAGCCCTTTCGCGTCGCCAGGATCACCCCGATCGTCGCGTCGGTGGTGGCGATCGGCGCCGCAATGAGGTGATCCTCCGCCAGCACCCACTCCGCCCGAGACAACAGCGGGTGGCGCTTCGCGTGGTCGACGATGACGAGTCCATCGCCGCTCGTGGCGACATCCCCCGTCACGCCGGGGTCGTCGGGATGCAGGCCGGGCAGATGCAGCGCTGGCCGCGGCCCATGGACGGCACGCAGACGGTATTCCGCCGTCTCCGGGTCCACCGACACCACCCACGCCCGACGCGCCTCCACCACCGCCGCGCCATGGGCGGCGATGGACGGCCATAGCGACGTCCCTTCCTCGTCCGAAGCCATCTCCTCCGTCGCCATGACCAGGGCGTGGATTCGCTGGTGGGCCATTCGGCTGGTCTCCAACGTCCGCGACTCGTTGATCACGTAACCGATCAGGCCCCCCGCCAGCGAGATGCCCGCGATGAGGTAGGCTGCGGTCTTCTCATCCAACGCCTTCACCAGCAGGCTGCTGTAGACCACCGCGGCCACGCAGTAGCAGGTGATCGACAGCATCCCGATCTCCAGCCCCAGCGTCCGCGAGGTCAGCGCAATCACGACCGCCAGGGCCAGCCCCGACCCCAGCGGGACGAGAACCGGCAGCGGGCCGTAGTGCAGGATCGCCGCCGCGACCCAGGCAAGATCGCAGATGAGCAGGAAGGTCCACGCCGCAATGCCCAGCGCGCGGTTCCGCGGGCCCCAGGCGTTCACGACGCACGCCGTCGCCACGTAGATGGCGGCCGCTACCAGCGCGCCGGTTCCGGGCGGCTCCTTCGACAACGCGAAGGCGGCCAACACGACCGGCCGAACGCCCTGCATGATGCGACCGATCTGCGGGGGGGTAGCGGACGCCAGCGATAGCCGCCGCGAGCACGGCGGCCCCGCCGACTCCGGCGCGTCCAACTGAGCCTCGGAGGATGCCATTCTCAATCCCCACTCGTCCGGGATGGGCCAGCACAGGTCCTTCTTACCCTGTCAGGTCACCAAACCCTAACGAAGGCTTATCCAAAGCCGCCAGGGGATGCAGAACGTGACCGGGGGTGCCGCTTAGCCGACGGCGTGTTCAGTGCGCTCCAGGACGGAGCGCTGCAACTCGGGGGAAAGACGGACGAAGTACTCACTGTAGCCACCGATGCGGACGATCAGGTCCCCGTGACGCTCGGGATGCTCGATCGCGTCCTCCAGGTCCGCCCGGTCGACCACGGAGAGCTGCAGTTGCAGCCCCCCCAGTTCGAAGTAGGTCACGATCAGGTCCCGCAGCTTCCCGCGCTCATCGAGCGAACGGAACAGGGCTTTGGGCAGGCGCAAATTCAGGATCGGCGTGCCCACCGCCAGGCGCAGCGGCAGGCGGGACACGCTCTTCAGCATCGCGGTTGGGCCGTGCGTATCCCGGCCCTGCACCGGTCCGATTGAGTCGCCGAGCGGCTCCCCGGCGCGCCGTCCATCCGGCGTCGCCCCCACCGCGACCCCGGCCTGGGCGTACGTGGCGAACATGATCACCGAGGGCAAGAACCGCCCTCCTCTCCACGGGCGCCGTGTCAGGAACTCCGCGAAGACGTGCTTCACCACCTCGGCGGCCACATCGTCGGCGCGCTCATCATCATTCCCGAACCGCGGGCAGCGCGTCAGCCGCCGCCGGAACGCTTCCTGCCCCGCGAAGTCCTGCGCCAGGATGTCGAGGAGCTCGCTCCCGGAGACCTCCGCCGTCTCGAAGACCACCTCACGGATCGCGGCCAGCGAATCGGCGACGTTCGACAGCCCGGCCACGTTCACCACGCTCCAGTTGTACCGCGCGCCCCCGGCATTGAACTCCACGCCGGCGTCCAGGCAGTCGTCGATGAGCAGGCTGCGCATCGGCTGTGGCAACCACGTCGCTTTGGCTTCCAGGTGGCGGTTCACCTCAGCCACGATCTGCTCGATCGTCCGTGTCAGGTCCGCCTTCACCTGCGCGAGGAACACGTCGAAGGAGGGGGCCCGGACTAGGTGCTCCCGCATCGTCGCCTCAAAGACCAGGGCGGCGTTCAACCCGGCCTCCAGCGACCCCACGTTCGAGCAGCCATGCACCATCGTTTCTGTGCAGCCGCCGCCGTTCCACCATGTGGCATCCGCCTCGGTCAGCCCCAGGTCCGCCTCCCGCAGACCGGCGAGGTAGCCCTCCTCGTTGTAGAAGGCCGGGTTGCCCGCGCCGCTCCCGACGGCGTCCAGGGCCGCCTCCCACACCTCGTCGGGCATGTCTTTCCGCACGCGCAGCTCGTAGCTCGGCCGATAGCGCCCGTGGGCGGACTCCAGGCACATCCGGGTGACGTCGTTGTAGCCCGCCCCGCCGTCTTCCCGCGTACCGCCGATCGCGGCACTCCAACCGCCCACGGCCTTCACGTTCTCGGCGAAGGCGGCGATCAGCGCCGCCGCTTCGTCCCGCGTGATGCGTCCAGCCGCGAGGTCCGCCGCGTAGAAGGGCTGCAGCTCCTGATCGATCCGTCCAGGGTTGTCGCAATCATCCAGGTAGTACACGAGGTTGTAGGCGACCACCGCCTCGCGGAAGCCCCGCGCCGGCTCGAACGGCACGTGCTCCAGCGCGTCAGCCAACCGCGCGCCGCCCGCCCTCCGCACATGGTCGGCCAACCGCCTCACCCAGCCGTGCACGCCCTCCAGCACGTCCTGCATCCCCAGGAAGAAGTCGAGGCGCCCCGCATCGCCTGCGGCCCGCGCCGCAACCAGCCCCCGCTCGATCCGCCGTCCGTGCTCGTTCAGGCCCTCCCGGATGACGCGGCCATAGTTCGGCACGCTGTGGGTGTAGCCGTTGCCGCCCACCGTGTGAGGCGAGGTGGGGAAGCACAGCCGGGCCCCCTCCGCTCGCATCGTGTCGCGCAGCGCTACCAGCGTCTCACGCGTCACCTCGTCCTCGGCGTCCCACCGGGCCGCCCCGATGGCCTCCTCGTTGAGCGACCACGTGAACGAGTACGAAGGCCCGAGCAACCGGTCCTGCCATGCACCGCCAATGGGCGCGTTGCCGCCGCAAGGGTACAGCAGCCCGCCGTCGTACTCGCCCGGCGCCCGATGCTCAAAGCGCCGCCGAACCGCCCGCGACCACCGCCGCACCGGCGAGGCCTCCGGCTCCTCGAAGTACCCGGCCGCGAAGTGCTCGCCGAGCCCCTGCAGAATGCCCGGATTCGGTCCTGCTCCCATCGCGGCCCTCATGTGCCTCTTCGCTCACATCGCGTACGGCGACCGGCCCATCCTAGGCGCGGAGTAAGCCCGTGTACTGCTTCGCCACCACCAAGTCCTGCAGTGCTTCCTCGGCCCGGCACATCGGCTCCCGCTCCCCCTTGATCGCGGCGACGAAGTTCGTCGCCTGCTGCCGCATGGCGTGCACCCACGGGAGGGTGGGAGTCACCAGCTCCGGCCGTGCGCCGTTGCCCGGGTCGCGGTAGATCTCGACCTTACCCGGCCGGTTGCTCGCGACTGGCGCCGGAAGCTCGAGTCTCACCCAGCCGTGCTCGAAGCACACGAGCGCCGACTCCTGCCAATCGATGGTCGTCGTGTATGGCGACATCTCGATGGTCCCCGTGATGCCGCTCTCGCTTTCCGCCACGAACAACACCCCGGCCGGGTCGGCGTACGTCACTCGGTATGGCTCTCCCAGCAGGTGCCGCAACAGGTTCACCTGGTGGATGTAGTAGTTCACAAAGCCCAGATACTCCTCGAAGACCTCCGGGCTCATGTCGCCGGCGGGCGGGTCCCACTCAATCGGCGGCATGGCTTCGTCGCTGCCGATGAGGTCCAGGAACCCCGAGGCGATCCAGTCCCCCGCGGGCATGACGATACGCACGTACCGCAGCGGCCCCAACTCGCCCGTCGCCTTCAGTCGGTCGATCTCCGCCTTAGCGTACATGGTGGCGGGATCGCTGCGCTTGTGGTAGCCGACCATGTGCCATGTGCCGCTCGCCGCGACGGCCTGCAGGATCTTCTGCCCCTGCTCGATGCACCCCGCCAGCGGCTTCTCCGTGAAGACGGGCACTCCCGCCTTCAGCAGCTCCGGCACCAGGGTCCCGTGCCGCGTGAAGGGCTGGGAGGCGACGATCCCGTCAACCGTCTCGCTCGCCAGCATCGCCTCATGGTCCCGGTAGACCTTGGGTACCCCGTAGCGCTCTGCCACCCGCTTGCCCAGCCCCTCCCGCAGCTCCGCAATCGCCACAACCTCGCAGTCCGGCACCGTCACGTAGTTGCGCAGATGCGCACACTGCCCCATCCCACCGACGCCGACGAACCCGATCCGAACCTTGTCCATTCGACTGCTCCTTGGGCTGTAGGACGGAGCGCCGGCCCCGTCACTGACTACCTCTCCCCGGTCTCGAGGCGCGCTGGCTTCTCGCGCGCGCCTTCGGCTTCGACGATGGGCCAACTCGCCCGCAGCGGGCTCTCGTACGGGCCGATCTGCTCCACGGGAATCGGCTGGAACCCGAGCTTCAACGCGGGGGAGTCGGGTTGCAGCCGGTAATCTTCGTGTTCCAGGTCCACAAACCGTGGATCGGCGATCTCCGAGTGTTGGTCGAAGCCCAGCGCCTGCCACGCCTCCCACTCGCTGAGGACCACCGCCTCCCGCAGGTCCACGTCATCCACCCAGATCGTCCCGGTGCCCTGCGAGACGTCGATCCGCAGGCAGACCGTCTGCATCCCCTCGTGGTAGTCGGCGTCGCCCTCCGTCGGGAAGCGGAAGACCGTTTCGACCTGCTGCCACTCCTCGTCGGCGGTGAGCCCCTTCGGGCGCGCCCAGAACCACTGGTTCGGCTCATACGACTGAGCCATGATGGCGCACGAGGTCGGCTCGTCGGCCCGGAAGCTGGCCGACAGCCGGTAGGTCTTGCCCGGCTGCAGCGGGATGTCCTCGCTGTTGAAGTTCACGACGAGGCGCTGCCCGCTGGCGTCGGTCGTGGTGCCGCGCCCGTCGATCCGCAGCGACAGCCCGCCCGAGACGTGGTGCGCGGGATCGAGGGCGGCGGCGGAGTCGTTCGGCTTCACGCCCCAGCGCCAGCCCGCGGGCAACGCGCCGGGCTCCCCCTCCTCGAAGCCCGGGTTCGGCGCGAGGTTGGGCCCGGTGGTCTCCTTGACCGTGGTCGCGCCGGTCAGGATCGGCGCGCCATAGTGGTAGGCCAGGTTGTAGTCCGACTCGTAGCCCTCCCAAGGCACGTTGCTGAAGCGGAACAACTTCGCGTTCGGGTCACGGTAGACCATGATGTTCCGCCGGAACACGTTCCCCGTCATGATCATCCCGTTCGGCAGCACGGCCTCTCGGGGGTCCAGGTCCATGTTCCGCATCTGCTTCCAGGCCGGCTGGTCCTTCACCGACTCCCAGCCCTCGATCATCGTCGGCAGATGACTGCTCCAGTACGGGTGGTCCCTGGTCCAGCCGTTGTACTCGACCTGCTGCAGCGTACCGTCGATGAGGATGTTGTTCTCGATGAGGTTGTCGCGGCCGTTGTGCAGATGGACCAGGCCGCGCACGCAACGCGCTACGATGTTCCCGATCACATCCACGCCGCCCGTGTTGTCGTCCAGGTACACGCCCCAGCAGTAGTGCGGCGAGACCCAGCGGCCGTTCTCGTTGCCGAAGCCGATGATGTCGTGGAAGTAGTTGTGCCGGATCACCGTGCCGCGCGAGCCGAGCCAGTCGCGGCCTCCCGTGTAGACCGCACCGGTGTCCGCCGTCTCCAGGTTGACGTGGCGGATGTGGTTGTACTCGATGACGAGGTTGTTGCCGCTGAAGAGGATACCGAAGCGGGGACCGTCGTGGATGAGGTTGTGAGAGGCCCGGTTCCCGCAGCCGGTGAGCGCCACGCCGACGCCCTGCTTGTAGTACACCCCCACATGGTGGATGTAGTTGTTGTCGGCGTAGTTCTCGGCCGAACTCAGGGCGATGCGGTCCCCGCCGCTCAGTGACACGCCGCTATGCCCCACATGGTGGATGTCGTTGCCCACCACGCCGTTGCGCCGGCCGCCGTCCACCGACACTCCGCTGCCGTGGTAGTCGCCCACATTGCGGATCGTGTTGCCCGCGATCAGGCAGTCCTCCGTTTCCCGCAACGTGACCGCCGTCCCCTCGCAACACTCGAGCGTGAAGCCCTGCAACGTCACGCGCTGCGTCCCGGGACCGATCTCGACGAGCGTTCGCATCGTCGGCACGTAGGCCACGACCTCCCCGTCCGTCGGCCCCGGTGGCTGGAAGTACAGCGTGCCCGTTCGGCGGTCGAGGTACCACTCCCCCGGCGCATCCAGCTCCTCGAGGAGCCCTTGCACATAGTACCGGTCCCCCGGCCGGATCGGGTACGAGCAATCGCCGGTCAGTGTGATCAGCCGCGCGTCGCGGTCGATGGAGGCAACGGGCACGAGGTTGTTCCACCAGTTGTAGCGCGGGAAGGTGAAGACCTCGCCCTCCTCCGGGTGGGCCCACTCGCGCGCGTCCTCGGCTTTGTACTGCAGCGTCCGGCGGCTCTCGCCCTCGACCTCCTGGTACATCGGGATGATCTGGCCGTCCGCGTAGGCCCAACCGCCGCCGTAGGGGTTCTCCGGGTCGTAGTTCGGGTACCGCGCGAGGGGCTGACGCTCGCCCCGGTAGATGAGCTGCCGGAAGTTCGCCCCGGCCAGCCCTTGAGCGTTCACGTCCGCCTTCAGGACCGGGCCCTCGTGCGCCACGAACCCACTGACGGCTCGTCCGCCGATCAGCGTCGGGTGCTCGCCCGGGTAGGCGCGGAAGGTCGTCCCCGAGTCCTCCGGCCCGAGCCGCAGAGTCTCCGGCAGGCAGTACGCCCCCTCACGGACCTCTACGGTTGCCTCACCGGTCAGGCCGCCCTCGGCCCGCGCCTGCCGCACGGCATCCCTCGCCCGAGCCAGCGTCGCGAAGGGGCCGTCGGTCCTCCCCGCATTGGGCTCGGGCAGCGTCCCCGACCAGGCATCATCCCCGTCGGGCGACACGTACCGCTCCGCGGGTCGAACCTGAGCCGCCGCCCCGGCGCACACCAGGATCGCGACGATGACCCACCCGCCATGAGCCGCCATGTGCTGTCTCCTAGCTGGACGCCCCTCGATGTGCGGCCAAGGCGCGGCCTACTCGAGGATGAGGGTCCCGGCGTTGTCCAGTTGCCACGTCGGGCCGAGCGTACCGGTACGGATCACCCACTCGTTGGCCTCGCTCCGGAGCGCGCCCACGTTGAAGCCCAGCTTCAACCCCGGCCGGTAGCCGAGACCCGCCGCGGCCAGCGGGATGGCCCATTCGCCCGTCCACGAGTCCTCCGTCACCTTGGCCGCGAACTGCGTCGCGGCGCCGAGAGCTTCCACGAGGTCAGAGGGTGCTCCCGCGTCGGTGTAGCTCACATGCCTCCCCACCGGGAAGCCTCGGATCCCGAACGTCGGTCCCGGCTTCTTCCGCGAGGCATCCCGGAAGCAGACCTCCGCTCCGTCGTCGGAGCCCCAGACCCCTCCCAGCTTCAGCTTCGTCCCATCTTGAACCGGCACCGAGATCGCGAGGTAGAGCGTCTCCCCATCGTGGCACGCCCACGCCGTCGCCGTTCCACTCACGACGGCCTCCCGACTCGGCGTCTCACCCAGGATCATCGCGGGCTCGGGCCACTCGCCCGGGGCCACGACGCCGTCGGCGAGGATGCCCCCGACCACCTTCGGCGCGCGCGCCGCCGGCATCGGGTGCGGCTGCGGCTTCGGCGGCGCCGGAGCTGGAGGACCCGGCCGCACCGTGCTCGTCACCGGCCACGACGCCCGGCTGGCGCCCTGATAGAGCCCCATCTCCCCCAGCGGGAGTGGCTCGAAGCCGATCTTCTCCACGGGCGAACCTCGCCGGAGGGCGAAGTTCCCGCGCGCCGGGTTCGCGAGACCCGGGTCCACGTCCACCAGGTTGTCCTCGAACCGGATGTGCGGCTCGGCCGCGGGCTCTATCCAGCCCCAGGGCGTCTTCCACGCGACGTTCCGCGCCACCACGTTGCCCTTGGGCGCCATCGGCTGATCGCTCAGCAGCGTGAGGAGCTGCGGGTACCGTTCGCTCCACGGCGGCTTGTCGTAGGGGACCTCCGCCAGCTTCTGTCGGCAGTAGCCCTCGATCCCCGACGCCCAACCCATCCCGCGCGCGTCCATGCTCAGCGCCTTCCCGCACTCCACGAAGAGGTTGTTGCTGAGCGTGTTGTCCCGCCCGCCGCCGATGAGGATCCCCGTCGCCACCTGATACATGAGGTTCGAGGAGATGTCGGCCGAGGAGAAGCAGTCGTCGAGGTAGATGCCGATGCAGCCGCGCCCCTCGAACCCGGCGATGTGGTGCAGGTAGTTGAACCGGATCGAGTGTCCGCGCAGCGTCCAGTCCTCATCCGCTCCGGACGTGTAAACCGCGCCGCAGTCGTTGGCCTGGTAGCAGACGCTGTGAAGCTCGTTGTACTCGATCACGTGCTCCTGCCCGGTGAAGCCCACCGCCACGTGCGGCAGGTTGTCGATCAGGTTGTGCGTCACCCGCTGCCCGACGCCCACAATCTGGATCCCCGGATGATAGAGCGGGTTCCAGCGGCTGCAATCGTGGATGTGGTTGTTGTCGGCATGGTGACCAGCGTGGGTCAGGGTGACCTTGTCGCCCCCCGCCAGGTACACGCCGCCCTCACCCAGCCGGTAGAGATCGCAGCCCTCCACGCCGCAGTCTCGGCCCCCGTCGATCGAGACCCCGCTGCCCGAGACATTGCAGACCGTGCAGCCCGCGATCGACACCCGCTCACCACTCCGCACGGAGACCGCGGTCCCCCGTGCGCACTCCAGCGTCAGCCCCTCGAATCGCACATCGTGGACTCCCTCCGCAGTCACCAGGCCCCGCGTTACCGAGACGAGCGCGCGGCCCCTCTGCAGCGGCGCCGGCGGCCAGAAGTACAGCACCCCGGTCTCCCGGTCGAGGTACCACTCCCCCGGCTGGTCGAGCTCGCAGAGCAGGTTGTACGCGTAGAACCACTGGCCTTTCCGGAAGCCGAAGGCGTGGTCGAGCTTGTCCAGCGTGATCTCGCGTCGCGCCGGGTCGAGGCTCCCCACGCGATACCGTTGGTCGGCCCAGTCCCAGAACCAGTAGCCGTGGAGCATGATGTCTCGCTCCCCGGTCCAGCGTGCCGGGCGCTCATCCTCGTAGAGGAACTTACCGACGCGACTGCCGGGGATGCCGAAGATGCTCCAGCCGTCGTGCTCCACCACGTCGGTGATGTGCATGTACCCACTGTTCGGGTAGCGGGCGAGCGTCATTGGCCGGTCATCGAAGAACAGCTCGAGCCCCGGGTCCGATTGCGCCCAGACGTCCGCCGACTTCATCTCGCCGTAGTCCGTGATACCCAGCGCCTTCAGGTCGGCCTGCCAGAGCTTGCCCTGCGCCTCCGGGGCCAACTCCCGCATCCGCAGAGGGTCCGTCATCGGCTCCCAGTTCGTGACGACCTTGCCGCCGACCAGGTGCGCCGCCGGCCCCCGGTATACAATGGGGGAGGCCTCCGCGCCGCTGTCCTCCGCCGTGAGCGCGAAGGGCGTCGCCAACTCGTAGGTGCCGCCCGCGACCTCGACGATAGCGCCTCCCGGCGGCAAGCCCTCCGCCGCCTTTCGCTGCCGGATCGCGTCCCGCGCACGTTCGAGCGTGGCAAACGGCGCCCCTGACGTACCGGGCCCAGCGTCCTTCCCCCGGGGTGAGACGTAGTACCGCAGCGGCTCACCGGCCGCCGTGGCTGCGGCACACACCAGCAACGCGATCGCGACCCACCCGCCGTTCATGGTCATCCGTAGGTCCCCAAGCCTCGGAGCTTCTTGTGGTCTGCGCGGGTGGCGCGCCCAGGCCCTACCGCGGCTCGATGGACAGGTCTTGGGGCGCTCCCGTGAAGCCCCCGTCGCCGAAGTGATCGAAGATGCGCACCGCCAGGATGTTCCCGCCGGCCCGCGCCAGGCCGGCCGGAATGGCGTACCGCCTCGGCACCGCGTAGAACTCCGGCGTCGCCTGGTCCGTGCGCCCGATCAGCACTCCGTTGAGGTACGTCTCATCGAAGTCGTCGATCGGCCCCAGCGACAGGATCAACTCGCGCCCCAGCCACTCGTCGGGCACCCGAACGACGCGCCGGAACACGGCCTCCCCGTCGATGCGCGCCCACTCACCTGGGTAGTCGAGCCACCGCCCGGGGACCGCCAGCTCCTCCCAGCCGCTATCATCCACCTCAGGGCCCAGCAGGGCTCGCGCCGCCTCGCTGATCCCGTGGTCCGGGTATGCCGCGTCCATCGATGGAGCGGGCGGCAGCGTCTGAGTCAGCCTCGCCCGCCACGGTCCCGTCAGTGTCTTGCGGGAGACGATCCCGCTCGCCGCGGGAACATACGCCCTCTCGGCGCCGACGGCGGGCTGCTCGAACCGGATGTCGGTCAGTCGTTCGTCTCTGTCGGCGTGCAGCACCTGCAGAAAGAACCCCACCTGTTGTGGCACCACCAGCCGCAGCGGATTGTCGCCGGCCCGCAACTCCACCGCCTGCCCCTCGGCCACCGGCTGCCCGTTCAGGAACGCGCCGAGTGCGCTGCCGCGGAGGAACCGTAGTCGCGCGGGCTGGGCCGTGGGCGAGCGAAGCACGCTCTGCAGAACGTACGTGCCGGGCTTGTCCTGGAACCAGATTCCTGAGACACGGGTGAGCTCCACATCCAACCACGGGGCGCGAGCGGGGTCGTCGTCGGCCTGCCACGTGAGGCGTGTGTCGTCCGGCAGTATCCACTCCGGCGCGAGGGCCTGGGCCGTGCGCACTTCCTCCGTCAGCCGTCCGAGGTCGACCTGCCCCTCAGGGATCGGCCCCAGCCTCAGGAAGCCGCCCTGTGGGTACGACGCGTCGCGCTCCGTCGGCGTCCCATGACAGGCCGTGTGCAGCCGCCCGGGCCGTCCGCTCAGCCGGTAGTCGACCTGCGCCGCGAAGAAGACGCTTCCCCCCCGGTGCTTGTAGTCGTCGCGGGCGAGCGTCGGCATCAGTCGGTCCGTCCGCCTCGCCCCCGCTGAGCAGCCGTCCAACCGGTGACGCACGACCCCCGGCTCGTACGCCGGCGGCAGCCGGTACGTGACCCGCAAGTCGGTGAGAGGCTCTGCCGTGCCGTTCTCCAGCGTCAGCCGCAGCCGCCCGTCCGCCTCCGACAGCAGCGCCCGCAACCCGGGGAAGTCGGCGTCCTCGTCCCCCTCGTCCGGGACCTGCCGATTGCTGGTGTTGGGCCTGATGAGCCCGATCTTCTCCGGCAGCGCCTGCTCCCGGTCGTGGAGGAGATGGAACCGGAAGGGCCCGTCGGCCCGCTCCGCGAGACGACACTGAGCCGTTGGGCAGGTCGCGGCGGTGACCGCCTCGCGGGGCACCCCCTCGACGACGAAGGTCAGCGGGATCGCGTCGTTGAGATCCAGCAGCACAGGCCGTGTCAACCGCAGGCGCAACGTCCGCCCGTCGTGCGCCGGGGCCGCGAGCCGGCTTCGCCTGAACTGATAGCGGTACGCCCCGTATTCGTTCTGGTTGCAGTACCACCAGTTCGGCCGATGACCGTACTTGTCGAGCTGACCCTCGAACTTCGCCCACGCTTCGGGGGTGCGGTACCATGCGTGCATGGAGTAGGTGAGGTTGGGGTGCTCCTCTTTGAAGCTCTCGCTCGCCAGCGCGACCTCGACGTGCGGGTCGATCTCCTGACCATCGGCCGGCATGATGGGGCTCAGCATCAGCGCCGTCCGCACCTGTTCGAACTGCGGCTCGCTGGCAACGTGGTAGAAGCCGCCCCGCTCCAGCGCCCGTGCGATCGCCGCGTGGACGACGTCACCCTCCTGAGGGTTGGTGAAGTTGCAGTACGAGAAGGCGTACGAGACCACGGGCGTGTCGGCGGCGGCTTCCCAGACCATTCGCACGCCGGCCGTCTCCTCGAAGATGCGGTTGCGGTTGCAGTAGGAGAGGAGCGGGTGGGTCAGCGAGTGGCCGCCCAACGAGTGCCCGCCCCGCAGCAGGTTGCGGCCGAAGGCCGAGTCGACGGTCGGCGTCACCTCCGACCAGTCGCGCCACAGGCTGTTCAGGTAGAAGGTCCCGCGGTGTCCGTGGCGAGTGAGCACGTCCCGCAGCTCTTCGTCGGCCGGGTTGTTGTCATCCCAGCGGCTCGAGACCGCCCACTCATACCCGTCGTACAGTGGTTCGACCCGCACCCTCGCCGTCCGCGCCGCAGCCTCGGTAGCGAAGGTCAGCGTCACTTCCTGCTCGTACTCCTCGGCCGGGCACTCCAGAGGCACCGAGAGGGGGTCCTCCACCTGGGAGGGGTCGAGCACCCGGAACCACGCCGAGACCCGGTACGTCCGCCCCGCCTCGACCCGGAAGGCCTGCCGCGCCTGACCGCCCCACCACACGCCCACACACGACTGCCCGCCCCGAGCGACACGGCCGCTCCGCTCATACCGATCTCGAGGGAACTCCCCCGTGAACCGCCAGCCCGCGGGCCGCCCCTCAGCGTCGGCCTCCTCGAAGCCCGGGTTGGTGAGCCTCACCCCCGTCACTTCGACGTCATCGGCCCACACCACCCGCACGTCGTCCGCGCCCTCCGCCCCATACCACTCGCCCTGCAGGTCGATGTCCACCTCGCCGCTGCCCTCGGCCACGAACTCGACCCAGACCTGTTCCCAGTCCTTGCCCAGGGCCTTCTCACAGGTCACCCCCGACCGCTCCTTACCCTCCCCCAACCAGCCGCAGTAGCCCACACTCGCCAGCCCGGTGCCGCCCACCTGCCCGAGGTTGAACGCGCTGCCCGCCACATATACATCGACTCGTCCGCAGCGCGCCTGACGCTGGGCCTCGACGCCCATGGAGAACAGCCCCGCGAGGAGAACCGCCACCCACAGCCCACGCGCCATCGCGCACCTCGTCACTTAGCGGCGGTCACATTCCCGTTCAGTAGCGTGATCGGCACCAGCATCACCGTCGGCCGACCCTCAACCGTGACCTCGAAGACCGCCCGGTTCGTCGACCGCGTGACGCGCTCGCAGCTCAGCTCGTAGTCCAGCACCAGCGGCTTGCCGATCATCGCCGGGAGGCTCAGCGCGTAGCCGTCGGCGCTCGGCGAGACCTGCCAACCCTCCGGGAGGTACCAGTGCAGGCTCAGGTTCGCCTGGACCTTGTACGTGTTGGTGATCGTAAGGCGGACCCGCTTCGGCTGGCCGTCGCGGATCTCGGGCGAATTCCCGTAGTCAACGCCGATCGTGAAGGCATCGAAGTCGAAGCGCGGCCCGTTCAGGCTCCCGTACAGGTACGCCCCGTGGTCGCCGCGCTTCAGCGCGTCCGGGCTCAGGTCCTCCAGGTCCGTGGGCTCGGGGCTGCACCAGTGGGTCGCCCCGTGGCGGCGGAGCACCTGCTCGGCGAGCCGGTGCGTGCGGTTGGTGAGGTCGTCCACATCCTGTGGCAGCTGGTTGCCGAAGTAGCCCAACTCCCCCAGGTTCAGCACCACCGTCTTGATCCCGCGGCCGATGGGGTCGATCCACTGCTGCGGGATCGCCTCCGCGCCGTGGATGATCCCCCACACCGACCCGGCCGTCGCGGCGGTGCAGTCCGTGTCCTCCCCCAGGTTCACCGCCATGCACTGCACAGCGCCGAACTCGTCTCCCCCGTATAGCAGCGGGGCAAGGGTGAAGGCGATGTTCGAGGGCACGTCATATCCCTGCACACCCTCGTGGAAACCCTTCTCGCGGTCGGCGGGGCTGGTCAGCTCCGGCATGTTGAACGGCGAGCTGCCGCGGTGCCTCCGCAGCACCTCGTCCCGCGTCTCGAGCCACGTCTTCCCCTGGTCGACGCAGTCCACGGTCGTCCGTACCGCCTGCGCCACGCCACAGTCGGCCGGGATGTGGGACAGTCCGATCTCGATCAGCTGCCTCAGGTCGCTCACGACGAACGCCGCGCTCTCCAGTGCCGCCATGAAGACCTCGGCATACATCCCCTCCCCGTTGCCGTGGTCCAGGATCGCGTCCTCATAGGCATACGCCGCCGCGACGTGCGGCAGCCCGGGGGCAATGCACGCCCAGACCTCCGAGCGGATGTACGCCCCGCAGCTGTGCTTGTAGATGTTCCCGTAGCTCCCTGACAGCGGCGGCAGCAGCCCCTGGCGCATGTTCGTCTTGCCCGTCCCATACTCGCACCAGTGGGGCGTCACATACGTGCACCAGTACTCCGCCAGCCTCCGGCTGCTGACCTCGATTCCCTGCTCCTCCATCGCACAGAGCCACAGGAGCTGGATGTCCAGATCGTCATTGGGCATCGGCTCGCCGCGCAGGTCCTGCACGTAGAACGACACGTCGTTCACTTGCCGCCGCCACTCGAAGGGCGCACCCAGCGTCCCACCCACGTTCTTGCCCAGCCAGCACCCCAGCACTTTGCTGCGGTACTCATCCACATTCAGTCGCGCCATCCCTGGCCTTCCTTTGCCGTTCTCCGCAACTCCGCAGCTCCGGCCCTCCTCATGGCATTTCCACGGGCCGGCCCTGATCGCAGGAGGTGTAGACCGCCTGGAAGAGGGCGACCGACTTGCGGCCCTCGTGGCCATCGCACTGGACCGGGGTGCCGTGGAGGATCGCGCGGGTCATGTCGTCGATGATGTGCGCCGGGAGGTCGTCGGGCGCGGGGAAGTCGTCGAGGCTCAGGTCGACCGCCTGCGGCGCTTCCCATTCGCCGGCGGAGCCCGCTTCGCCCTGGATGCCCTTGAAGAGCACGAGGTCTTGGTCCTGCCAGGCGATGCTGCCCCGATCCCCGCCGATCTCAAGCCGCGTGCCCTGGTCCGGGAAGGCGGTGGTGGTCGTCACGATGACGCCCGTCGCCCCACGCTCAAAGTCCACGATCCCCACCGCGAGGTCCTCGGACTCGATCTGGTGCGCGTAGGTCCCGAAGGCGCCTGACACGGCGCGGATCGGGCCGAGCCACCACTGCAGCAGGTCGATGTAGTGCACGCCCTGGTTCGCCATCGAGCCCCGCTCAGTGGCGAGGCGGCTGCGCCAACCCGCCGGCGACCCCGTCGCGTAGTACGCCTGGCTGCGGAACCACTTCATCCGCAGGTCGCCCAGGATCACCCTTCCCAGCGCGCCTCCCTCTATGGCGGCCTTGATCCGGTGATTGCCCGGGTTGTAGCGGCTCTCGAAGTCCACCGCAAGCACCAGCCCGCGCTTCTCGGCCTCCGCGATGGCCGCGTCGCACTTGCTGACAGTCAGGTCCATCGGCTTGGTCGTGAACGCGTGTTTGCCCGCTTGCAGCGCCCGGAGGGTGAAGTCGCAGTGCATCCCGCTCGGGGTGAAGACGCCGACGCAGTCGATGTCATCGCGCGCCAGCATCGCGTCATACTCGGCAGCCCACTCGACGCCCAACTCCTCGGCGGCCTTCGCGCCACGGTCCTCAAGGATGTCGCAGACCGCCACGAGCTGCGCGCCCGGGGTGTTCACCGCCTTGTTCGCGCGGTCGCGGCCCATGCCCAGCCCAACAATGCCGAAGCGTACCTCGTCGGCCATCGGTCTCAGCCTCCGGTGTGGGGGCTCTCAGCCCCCGGATTGCGGCCTACTTGTCCGTCGCGAACGGTACGGCGGGCAGCCCGGCCGCATTGTAGAGGTTGCAGACCGGGTTGTTCGACCACGCATACCGCGCGGCCGTCGGCTTGGCGACCTGAGGCGAAGAGACGACCACCGTGTCTCCCTCCACGACCGCGTCGGCCCAGACGAACTGCCCGTCCTCACCCGCGACGGCAAAGCCCTGCAGCTTGTCGCCCTTCACCACCAGTCCGCCGCCGAGGTGATCGAAGGTCAGGCGCACGGTGCCGTCTTCGACGCTCATCGTCCTGTACTCGGGTCCGGAGTACTCGATCGCCTGGCCGTAGTTCGTCGCGAGCGCCCACAGCGCCAGCCGCAGGCCCACGTCCTGCTTATTGCGCGGGTGGATGTCGGCCGCGTCGCCGATGTCGATCGCCGAGGCCAACCCGACGTTGGGCACGTCCCTCGCCGTCCGGTACTGTGACCAGCGCAGGTTCGGCCAGGCGTCGTCCTTCGGCGCGTCGTCCGCCGCCATGAAGTTCGCGAGCTGCACGATGCCGAAGGGGAAGTCGCCCACTCCGAAGCGAGCTCGCCAGTCCTGGATCAGCGTCGGGAGGAGCTTCGCGTACTGCTCGGCACGCCCGGCATTCGACTCGCCCTGGTACCAGATCGCGCCCTTGATGCCGTAGGGGACCAGCGGCGCGATCATCGCGTTGTAGAGCACCGAGACCTGGTTCGGGTTGTTCTCCAGCCGCTGCGGCAGCGGACTGCACTGCGCCATCGGCTTCCGCGCCTCGCACAGCCACTCGCCCGCCAGCGAGAGGCTTGTCCCGTCCGCGGCTTCGAGCGTCAGTTGGTCCGGCTGCCCATACAGACCGCCCGCTCCGCCCGTATCGAGCACCCGCACCGCGATGACGTTCGGCCCGGCCTTCAGCAGGTCGGCGGGCAGCGCGTAGTCCCGCGGCGCGTCGTGCCGGTCCACGCCGCCGACCTTCACGCCGTTCACCCACGTCGTATCGCGGTCATCGACGGGCCCCAGGTGCAGCGTCGCCGCCTGGCCCGCCCACTCGGCCGGCAAGTCCACCGTCTTGCGGAACCACGCGATGCCGTCGAAGTCGGGCAGGCCCGCGTTCTCCCAGTGCGCCGGCAGACTCATCGTCTTCCAGTCCGCGGTGCCGGCAGCCGGGTCTGCCGCCGGAGCGGGGTCGTTCGCGGCCCACCAAGCGTCCATCTGCTCTTCCCAGGTCGCCTGGAGCCTGGCCTGATCGGTGACGAGCTTCTGCAGGGCATCGACGAGCGGGGCGAAGTCGGAGAGCGTCGTCAGCGCCTCGCCGCTGACCCACGCCTCCGCGATCGTCCCGCCCCAGGAGCTGTTGATGAGCCCGATCGGCACGTCCAGCTCCCCGTTCAGCTTGCGTCCGAAAAAGTACCCCACCGCGGTGAAGTTGGTGATCGTCTGCGGGCTGCAGACCTGCCAGGAGCCCTGCGCCAACTCCTGCGGCTGAAAGCCCACGACGTTCGGCACGGTGTACAACCGGATCTGCGGGTGATCGGCTGCCGCGATCTCCTCAGTGGAGTTGTCCACCCCCCGCATCCCCCACTGCATGTTCGACTGCCCCGAGCAGATCCACACGTCCCCGAAGAGCACGTTCCTCAGCGTGACGGTCTGCGGCCCCGCGATCGCCACGTCGTGCGGGCCGCCGGCCGGGAAGGGGCCGACCTTCACCAGCCACTTGCCGGCTGCATCGGCCGTGGCCTCGGCGGACTTCCCGGCGACCGTCACCTTCACCGTCTCCCCCGGCGCCGCCCAGCCCCACACCGGGCAGGCGATGTCCCGCTGCAGCACCATGTTGTCGGTGAACAGCGGATGCACGAAGGGCTTCGGCGCAGCCTCCTGCGCGGAGGCCATTCCCACGGCCAGCAACAGCAACAGGACCGCCAACCCGGCGACGACTCGCTGCATCTTCCTCATCGCATGGCTCCTTGCCGAGGCATGTCTCGCTCTGTCAGACGCCCTTCTTGTCGAACCGCACCGTCCGCGTATCCCGCTCGAGACCGGTCCACTCGGTCAGCAGGCCGTAGAGGTCCGGCCGCCTGGTCTGGATCCACCGGCGACCCGTGTTGTGCTCCCGGAGGCGTGCGTCGAGGTCGGCGATGACCATGTCATCGCCCGCCTTCCAGGTCTCCGCGAGCACCCGCCCGTACGGGTCCAGGATCATCGCGTTACCAGTGCGAATCTCGTTGTCATCGACGCCGACTCCGTTGCTGAAGATCAGGAATATCCCGTTGTCGTGCGCCCTCGCCGGCAGCCAGCGCCTCATCCACCCTCGGCCCTTGTCCCCCTTCAGTTCGGCTTCGATGGCCTCCGGATCGGCCTCCCGGTTGTCCCAGAGCCTCCGGTCGATGATGCCCATCGTGTGGGGGTCGGGGGAGTCGCAGCCGCCGGTCTGGTGCGGCGCGAAGACCACGTCTGCCCCCATGAGCGCGGTGATCCGTACGTTCTCGCCGATGTTGTTGTCGTAACAGGTCAGCACCCCGGCCCGGAAGCCGTGCGGTGTATCGAAGACCGTGTACTCCGAGCCTGAGGTCAGGAACTCGCTCACGAACGCGTGCAACTTCCGGTGCCGGTGCACCGTGCCGTCGGGCAGCGCGACCACGTAGCAGTTGAAGAGCCTCCCCTCCTCATCCACCTCGATCAGCCCCGCCCCGACGGTGAGCCCCTGCTCCTGCGAGAGCTCCGACAGCGCCCGGCTGCTCGGCCCCACCGGCACGCGCTCGGCCAGAGCCGTCAGCGCTTCCCGCGTGAGATGCCGCAAGTGCCAGTAGCCCGTCAGGCAGCACTCGGGGAAGATCGCGACCTCGCAGCCCTGCTCGCGCGCAGCCGCGGTGAAGGCCCGGACCTTCTCGAAGTTCGCCGCCTTGTCCCCTGCCGCATGTTCGAACTGCACGCTCGCCACGCGCACATCTCTCATGGGGCGTCTCCCTTCAGCACTCGACCGATCGCATCGAGGCGAGCCGTTCCCTCGCTCACCGTCGGGACCAGCCACCCGCCCTCGTCGCTCTCATTCCACGCGTAGATCAGTGCCGCCTGCGGGGTCGTCTGCTCCGGGTGCGCCGCGATCCAGTCCAGCGCCGATTGCACATTCGCCGCCAGCTCCTCCGGCGTCGGCTGCTGGTACCAGGGACCCCGCGGCGCGCTCTGGTACAGCTCCTCAAAGCGCTTCGGATCGCGCCAGCGAGGGCGGTTGTCCCACCCCGCGCTGATGAGCGGGGTAACTTGCTTGCCCGTGGCCAGACAGCTCTCCCAGAAGGCGAGGTTCCCGTCGACGAGGTTCCGGTATGGGTACTCGTCGTCGGTCCAGTGAGCCAGGTCCACCATCGCGTAGGCGCCGATCGCGTCGAAACCCAGGCTATCGACCAGCCTCGCTCCCTCCGTCGCGCTCCAGACCTGCGCGACGATCACCGGCGGCCCCAGCCCAACTGCGACCGCCTTCTCCCGGATCAGGTCGAGCGCCGCTCGGGCCTGTTGCTCACCGCCGAAGTGCGGCGCGAGGTTCTCCGTGTAGTACACGTAGAGCAGCGGCCGGTTGCCCGCCACCTTCTGGTACGCCGGATCGGCGAAGTACTCGGCCAGCCGCTCGGCGGCCCGGCCGTACTCCTCCTTGGGCCCCCACCAACCCTGTCCCATCATCACGAAACAGAAGTGCACGTCCGTCTTCCGCGCGCTGGCGAGGTGCAGCCGGACGGCATAGCTCTCAGGCTCCTGGGTCAGATCGGTCGGCAGGTGGAAGCAGTACGCCCAGTAGTCCAGCCCCGCGGCGCGCGCGTAGGCGATCTCCTGGTCCATGACCTCCTGCGTGTCCCCGACGATCTCGACCGCGTCCTCCCCCACCTCCCGCCCATAGAAGGGCAGCCGATCACGCCACTGCCGGGGGCCGAGGTTCGCCTCCCACTCGCTCCCCTTCGTCCACGCATCCCAGCGGATCGCCCCGACGACAGGGCGTTGAGCCTGCGCCGCTCCGACCCTGCAGAGGAGCGCCCCAATACCGACCCACGCCAATCCTATACGGTCACTGCTCATCAGGGGACCTCCGGAAGCAAGCCTACTCCAGCCCAAACAACCGGATCGCGTTCTCCCGAGCGACCTTCTGGAAGACCTCCTCGCTGATCTTCCCGGTCTCCCGCCACTCCTTCAGCAGCCCAATCACCGGCAAGTCCATCGTGGGGTAACACAGGTCCGTCCCGTAGAGCATCCGGTCCTGGAATTCAGTGAGGAACTTCGGTCCGTACTCGGGATCGCGGGCGAGGGCATTCCACGGCGTGCTGTCCGACAGGTCGCCGTAGAGGTTGGGGTAGAGCCGCAGGAGCTTGGGCACGACCCCCTCCTCCCTGATCGGCCCCTTGGGCAGCCGCCCGACTTGCCCGCCCTCCCGCCGGAAGATGTAGCCGCGCTCCCCGGGCGTGTCCAGGCGCGCGATCTCGCTCCAGAACACCGGCCCATGCCCCAACATGATGAGGTTCGGGTAGCGCTGCAGGGTATGCTCGAGCTGCGGGAGGCCGGGATCGTCGTACAGGCCGAAATCACCGGTGGTCACGTCCGAGCCATCCCACGTGACCGGCAGGCCCACGTCCTCCGCGTGCTTGAGCAGGTTCTGCACCATCGGGTCCCACAGCGGCATGTTCGGCATCACCTCCCCCAGCCCGCGACAGCCCTGATCCTTGTAGTACCGCAACAGATCGCCCAGCGGCGCGTGCGGGCTGTTCGCAATGGCGCGCGGATCGATGTTGCAGAACGCGAAGAAGCGGTCCGGATGCTGCTCCACCATCTCCAGGATGTCTTCGTTGGCCTGCGGCAGGTAGATCTCGGGGCTCACCACCGGCAGCAGCGCGCCCTTCTCGATCCCCTCGGCGTCGTACCGCTCGATCGCCTGCTCCGCCGTCTGAAACCCGAAGACCGGCGGCGGCTTCCGGAACGCGTGGCAATGGATGTCGATGAACATGCGGCGGGGTCTCCTTCCGTTCAGCGCCTTGCCCGGCGTGTTCCGTCCCTCCACCGAACCGTCCTTCAGCGCCCCCGAATCAAACGGCCCCGCCCGCAGGCGAGGCCGTCTCACGCGCGCCGGGCGGCTGGGCCGCTACAGCCCGTAGTGCTCCTTGGTCCACGCCACCGTCTCGGCGATGCCCTCGCGGAAGGGGACGGCAGCCCGCCAGCCGATCTTCTCGGCGGCGAGGTCGCTGCTTAGGGCGTAGCGGGCGATGTCGCCGACCCGCTCCTCGCCGTAGAGCGGCTCGATGCTCGTGCCCGCCGCCGCCTGGATCGCCGCCAGGACCTCCAGCACCGAGGTCTCGACCCCCGTCGACACGTTCAGAATGCCGCTGTAAGCGCTCTCAGCCGAGAGGTAGTTCGCCCGCGCCACGTCCTTCACGTACACATAGTCCCGTCGTTGGGAGCCATCGCCGAAGATGGTCGGCTGCTCCCCGCTGAGCACGGACCGGGTGAAGATCGCCACCACGCCCGCCTCGCCCTCGCTGTCCTGCCGCGGGCCGTAGACGTTAGCGTAGCGCATCGCCATCGTCGGGAGGCCGAAGTTCCGGTTGTAGAAGTCCAGGTAGTGCTCGACGGAGTGCTTCGTGATCCCGTACGGGGAGTTCGGCTGAACCGGGTGTTCTTCGCGGGTCGGCACCGGGGCGAAGGGGCCGCATGTGGCTCCGCCGCTGCTGGCGTAGACGAACTTCTGCACGCCGGTCTCGACGGCCTCGTAGATGAGGTTCACGCTGCCCACTAAGTTGATGGACAGGTCCTCCCAGGGGTCGACCACCGAGGGCCGCAGCGCCGCCTGCGCCGCCTGGTGGAACACCCACTCGGGCTTCGCCTCGGCGAAGGCCCGCTGCACGGCGGCCCGGTCGCGGATGTCTCCCTCGATGAACCGCGCCCCGGCGGGCACGTTCGCGACCTTGCCGGTCCGCAGGTTGTCGATCACCGCGACCTCGTGGCCGCGCTCCAGGCACAGCTCGGCGATGTGGCTCCCGATGAACCCAGCCCCACCGGTGACGAGGACTCTCATGGCGCACTCCTGGACAAGTCGGTACTCCGCAACCTCAGCCTGCGCCGCGCAGCCGTTCCTCGGCGGCGCGGTACGCCTCGGGCGTGTCAAGCGCGTAACAGAACCCCGGGTGTCGGTAGGCTCGCAGGCGCCCCGGCATGTCCAGCAAGGCCGGAAACACGTCCCGCCCGAAATCCCACACCTGCTCTGGGGGAATCAACTCGAACACCGCCGGATCGAGAGCGTAGACACCCGCGTTGGTCCAGGGCGACTGCAGTGTGCCCTCCGCGCCCCGGGTCTCCTCGAAGCCGGCGACGGCGCCATCGTCGGCGATGACGACCCGGCTTCCGGCGATCCCGCTGTGCAGTCCGGCGCGTGTGTCGAACACCGCCACGGTCGCGACGGCCCTGGCGGCTTCGTGCTCCGCCAGAAGCGTTGTCAGGTCGCAGTCCGTGTAGTTGTCGCCGTAGAGGACGAGGAAGCTGGATTCTCCCAGGAAACCGGCCATCCGTCGTACGCCGCCCGCCGTGCCGAGCAGCTCAGGCTCGTAGCTGTACCGCACCCTCAGGCCCCAGCGGCTGCCGTCCCCCACCAGCTCGCGCACGGCCTCCGGGCCCCGGTGGAGGTTGATGGCGACCTCCCGCACGCCGTGCTGAGCGCACAACTCCAGATTCCGCTCCAGGACCGGTTTCCCGGCGAGGGGGATGAGAGGCTTGGGCAGCGCGGCCAGCTCGGGCGCGGCGCCTTGCAGTCGTGTTCCCTTCCCCGCCGCGAGCACCATCGCCCGCGCCGGCGCCGCGTGAGTCATGGTGAACGCCGCCGCTCCGTGGGTCGTCGAGCGCCTATCCGCCCTTGATGCTGGCGAGGGCCTTCTCGCCGTCGGCCAGGAACTGGGCCACCGTCTCCTTGGTCCGCGCATTCACGACCATCTTGTCGATCACATCGGGGGTGACCGTCATGATGTGCGCCCCCGCCTCGATCCAGTCCTGTACGTTCTTGGTCGTGCGCGTCGAGCCGACGATGATCTCCGGGTCGTTCGGGCACGCCTCGCCGTTCACGTCCAGCCACTCGCGCGAGGCGCGGATGACCTCGTAGGCGTCGTTGCCCTCGTCATCGATCCGGCCGCCGAACAGGCTCAGGTACCGCCCGCCGGCCTTCGCCGCCAGCACGAGCTGGTTGAGGGTCATCATCGCCGTGACGTTCACATCCACCCCCTCCGAGTAGAGGGCGTAGATCACCGGCAGGCACGACGCCCCTTGGCTCGTGGTGATGGTGATCTTCACGGCGATGTTCTCGGCCCAGGTCACGTACTCCCGCGCCTGTCGCAGCATCTCATCGAGATCGTCCGCCACAACTTCCACGCTCAGCGGGCGCGGCGCGATGAGGTCCGCCACCGCCTTTGAGCAATCGCGCATCTGATCCCAGGTCGTCACTCCGCACTTGAGGTTGATGCTCGGGTTCGTCGTCACGCCGTCGCAGATGCCCCAGTTCAGGAACTTGCGGATCTGCTCGACGTCGGCAGTGTCGATGAAGATCTTCATGGTCCGGTCTCTCCCAGGATGACGTGGCAGGCGTCGATCAGGTTGTTGCAGCGATACTCGGGCTCGGAGTGCCCGTTATGTCCGGCCTCGGGGCTGCGCACGAGGATCGTCCGACACCCCGCCTTCTCCCCGGCGAAGATGTCCGTGTCGCGGTCACCGATCATCCACGACGAGCGCAGGTCGATCTCCAGCTCCCGCGCCGCCTGCAGCAGCAGTCCGGGCATCGGCTTCCGGCAGTCACACGTCCGGCGCAGCTCCGGCAGCTCCGACTTCGGGTGATGGCGGCAGCTGAGGTACAGGTCGAACTCCACGCCGAGAGCCCGGAAGTGCTCGAGGAAACGCTCCCGCACCCCGACGAGGTTGTCCAGGCTCGTCTTCCGCTTCGCGTAGGCGGGCTGGTTCGTCACCACCACCAGCAGGTACCCGGCCTGCCGGAGGCGCTGCAGGTACGGCGCAGCCCAGTCGTTGACCTCCAGCCGGTCGGGGGTCAGCGGGCTGTCGAGCTCGCCCCGATCCGCGTAGTAGGCCTGAGGGTTCAGGACCCCATCGCGGTCCAGGAACACCGCGCGCCGCAAGCCATCCATCTCAGCACTCCCGCGCCAACGCCGTTGCCACGAGGTGCCACACAACGCCCTGGAACGCCTCCTGCAGGGGCGTAATCGTATCATCCGACTGCGGCGGGATCAGCACCACCGCGTCGCCGTTGCGGTACGTGTAGCCGCCGTTCCGCCCCACAATCCCCAACACCTTCGCCCCGACCGACTTCGCCAGGTCCACGGCCGCCACGATGTTCCCCGACGTGGTCTCTGACCCGCCGCCCACCGAGAGCACGAAGATCGCATCTTGTGCCGAGAGCTTCGAGGTCCTGAGCCACGGCGCGAACGTGTCCGCCCACGAGTCGTCGTTCGTGCGCGCCGTCAGCTCGCTGACGTTGTCTGTCGGCGCGTACGCCTCGATCCCCGCGATCTTCCGGAAGTCGTTCACCGCATGGGAGGCGTTCGCCGCGCTCCCGCCCACGCCCAGGAAGAAGACCCGTCCGCCGTCCGCCCTCACCGTCCGACACGCCTCGATGAGTGAGCCAACCTCCTCGCGACGGATCGAGTCGATCACCCCGTGCGCCTCCGCCATGTACCGGTCCACGTATGCGTCACAGCCCGTTGCCGTCATGCCGATTCACCTGTGGGGCATTCTATCACAACTGCGCCATCATGGTAATCCCCGAGCTCTCGAAGTTGAAGGGCAGCAGCTTCATGCCCATCAGCTCCAGGCGCTCGATCACCCTCCGCTGCGAGCCCGAGCAGTACACCAGCAGGAACCCGCCGCCTCCTGCGCCGACCAGCTTCCCGCCCAGCGCGCCGCTCTTGCGCGCCTCCTCATACGCCTCGTCCACGAAGGAGCTCGACATCGAGGAGTGGATGCCGCGCTTCATCGTCCAGTGCTCGTGCAGCGTCTCGCCGAAGGCGTCCGGGTTGCCGCTCTCCAGACCGCGCAGCGTGGTCTCGCCGAGTTCCTTGATCTTGTGCATCCGGGCCGTGGCGTCATCCTCGCCGGACGCGATCTTCTCCTGCTGTGGGCCCAGCACGCTGGCCGCCTGCCGGTGGATCCGCGTGTAGAAGAGCAGCGTGTTGGCCTCGAGCACCAGCCGCGTGCTGGGCGAGAGCTCGGCCGGGCGGTGGTGCACCGTGCCGTCGGGGTCGATCTCCAACACGTTGATCCCGCCGATTGCCGCGGCGTACTGGTCCTGCTTGCCGCAAGGCTCCTGCAGCACGTCCATCTCGATGTAACAGGCCTCCGCCGCCAGCTGCTCCGGAGTCCGGCTGCTTCGCTGGTACGTGTGCAGCGATTGCAGCGCCGCCACGGTGAAGGCCCCGGACGAGCCCAACCCCGACTGCGTCGGCAGGTCGGCGATTGAGTAGACGTCGATCCCCGGCGGCACCTCCAGGTAGCGCAGCACCTCACGCAACCGGGTGTGCCGGATTTCGTCGAGCGTCTCCACGATCTCCGTCTGTAGGTAGCTCAGGTGGTAGCCGGAGGCATATCGGCGGTTGGCGACCACGTAGACGTACTTGTCGACTGTGGCGGTGACCAGCTTGCCGCCGTACTTCGAGTAGTAGGAGGGCAAGTCCGTACCGCCCCCCCCGAGGGTAATGCGCATCGGTGCGCGGCTGACAATCAAGCTGATGGGCCTCCCAACGCACTGGACCGGGTTCAGCGAGGCAAGACGCGGACGTGTGGCTAGAACGCCCTGACACACACGCCGAGTTCCTGCGTCCCGGAATCCTATCCTGTCCGCTTCGACAGGTCAAGCGGCGTTAGCCGAGGAAGGTGGCCGTGGCCGCCGGCAGATGGCCGATGGCCCGGGAGGCGCAAGATGCTGCTGAGCATGGTCGTCGGCGGGCTCGCACTGCTGGGAGGGACCACCGTGATGGCTGAGGTGAACGCGCGGGACCACGGGGTAGTCGGTGATGGTGTCGCGGACGATACGGCGGCCATCCAGGCCGCGCTCGACGCTGCGGAGCAGTCCGGCCCCGTCTGCCACCTTCCGGCCGGGCGCTACCGGGTCAATGGAGCCCTCACGGTGCCGCCGGGCGTGACCTTCCGCGGCGCCTCCGAAGGCGTGCCGCACTCCGAGCACCCCATCGGCACGCTCCTGCTCGCGTATGGCGGACGCGGCGACGCGGAAGGGCCGCCGCTTGTCACGCTCAAGCCCAATGCCGTCATCCGCAACATGATCGTCCATTACCCCGAGCAGTCCCTGCCGGACGTCCAGCCGTACCCCTGGACGATCCGCGCGGACGGCGAGCTGTGCCAGGTCTACGACATGACCCTCACTAACCCCTACCAGGCGCTGGACTTCGGCACGAACTGGAACGAACTGCACACGGTGCGGAACGTCTTCGCCTGCCCGCTGAAAACCGGCGTCTACATCGACCAGTGCACCGACATCGGCCGCATCGAGAACGTGCACTTCAACCCCAACTTCTGGACCCGCATGGCCATCGAGCCCGGCTTCCCCGGCGGCGACATCAAAGCCTACCTGGAGAAGAACCTGGTCGGCTTCAAGATCGGGAAGACCGACTGGGAGTTCATCTCGAACTGCTTCGTGATCTTCCCCGTCATTGGGTTCCACTTCGACGACTTCGGCCACGGGCCCGGCAACGCGGTCATCACCCAGTCCGGCGCCGACATCTGCCCCGTCGCCGTCCGCGTCGACCGTACACAGCCCCATGCCGGGGTCCAGTTCGCGAACGGGCAGTTCATGGCGACCCTCGAGGTCAGCGAGACCAACCAGGGCCCGGTGAAGCTCGCAAACTGCGGCTTCTGGGGCGTCCCCGAGACCAAGCAGCAGGTCATCAAGCACGGCCCGAGCACGCTGACCCTCACCGGCTGCCACTTCACCGGCTGGGCCGCCGCCGAGGAGGGCGCCCCGTGCATCCTCGCGGACGGGGGGCGGCTCATCGTGAACGGCTGCGACTTCCTCGATCCGGGCAAGCGCCCCATCGTGCTCAAGCCCGGACTCACCGCGGCGACGGTCTTCGGCTGCCTCTTCCGCGACGGCGCCGGCGTCGAGGACGCCTCGACCGGCGACGTGCAGACCGGGATGAATGCGACGCAGTGACGGCAGGTGACCGGTGGCCGGTCACAGGTAACAGGAACGGAGGCAGGCGAAATGGCTCGCGACCGGTGGGTGATGGTGCTCGTGATCGCCTTGGTCGTCGGGTGTGCTGTCTTGGCACTGAACGCGTCGTCCAAGGCCCAGGGCGGCGAGGGCCGGTACGCGCTCGAGGTAGTGGCGGTAGACAGCAGTGCAGTCGCCATCGTCGTCCTGGACACCGCGACCGGGCAGGCCAGCGTCTACCGCGACTACCCAGGTTCGCTCGGGGGCTGGAGTCGCCTTGGCGCGCCATGAGGCCGCCGCCTCGGGTGCAGTGATGACGGGTCGCGCGAAGGAACCCATCGGCCTCGTCGGCCTTGGCCTGGTCGGGAGCGCGCTCGCGGAACGCCTCCTCGCGGCAGGATGCCCGGTGGTGGGTTACGACATCGTGCCCGAGAAGTGCGCGCACCTGGAGCGACTCGGCGGCCGCGCGGCGACGTCGCCGGCCGATGTGGCCGCGCAGACGCCGCGCGTCATCCTCTCCCTGCTGACCTCCGACATCGTCCGCGAGGTCATCGAGGGCACCGGCGGCGTCTCCAGAGCCGACCCGCTTCCCGGCCTCATCATCGACACAACGACCGCAGATCCGGAGGCCAGTGAGTCGCAAGCCGCCGTCCTCGACGCGCGCGGCATCGCCTACCTCGATGCTACCCTTGTCGGCAGCAGCGCGCAGATCGCGCGGGGGGAAGGGGTGTTCCTGGTCGGGGGCGCAAGCGAGGCCTTCGCGGAGTGCGGCGATCTTCTCGGCGTGCTGGGCGAGCGGGCGTTCCACGTCGGGCCGTCCGGGGCGGGCGCGCGGGCGAAGCTCGTGGTGAACCTCGTTCTCGGGCTGAACCGCGCTGCGCTCGCCGAGGGTCTGGCGTTTGCCGAGGCTATCGGGCTCG